>ERZ777306.472-NODE-472-length-81071-cov-43.155155_pt1 | contig 81071 bp, 75 predicted proteins | sample MGYA00374966_ERZ777306 | MGnify/ENA primary metagenome ERZ777306 (study PRJEB29329, sample SAMN06343882) | mouse gut metagenome | isolation source: Mouse cecum | place: Austria: Vienna | collected 2014-11-15 ...
ATATAAAAAAGAAAGAGTCAGCTTAAGATTTGAATCTTAAGTTGACTCCATTGGGAAGTTGCTAATCCAACTTCCTTTTCATATTTGATAATGCTAATAAAATAGATAATTTTCCATACTCAAAAGTTAAACCGCCTTGCATATATAAGGTATATGGTTCAATAACTGGGGCATCAGCACTTAATTCAATCGTACTGCCTTGAGTAAAGCTGCCAGCAGCCATAACTTCATCAAAAGGATATCCTGGCATTGGGGCTGGTAAAACATGGACAAATGAATCAATTGGACTAGTTTGTTGAATGCCTTGAGTAAAGCTTACTAAATTCTCCTTAGATTTAAGTTCCAATGTTTGAATAATGTCAGTTCGTGGTTCATCATATCGGGGAGATACGTTTGAATATTCTAGTTTTTCCAACATATAAGCTGTAAATACAGCAGTCTTTAATGCGTTTTTTACGGCATTAGGTGCCATAAAAATCCCTTTAAAAAAAGCATTATTTAAATTGAAATTAGCACCTAAATCTTTCCCGATTCCTGGAGCTGTTAATCTTTCAGCTACCATATAAACTAAATCTTGATTACCAGCTACATATCCTCCAGTTGGAGCAATCCCGCCACCAAGATTCTTCATTAAAGATCCAACAACAATATCAGCACCAACATGCCCTGGTTCCTTGGTTTCTACCAACTCTCCATAACAATTATCTACCATAATAATTACTTCATCATTTACTTCACGAATCTTTTTAATAATTCGTTCAATCTTTGCTATCGATAACGACTTACGATGCGAATAACCCCTAGATCTTTGAATTTCAACTAATTTAATATTATTTTCTTTTAATCGTTCAATAATCATTTGATCATCAAAATCATCATTAATTAATTCAATTTGTTCATACTTCACTCCAGCAGCTTTTAGCGACTGACTTGAATCTCCGCTTATCCCAATCATTTCTTGAAGTGAATCGTAAGGAGCCCCAGACAATGAAATCATTGTGTCACCATGTTTTAATAAGGCTGAAAGAGTTATGTATAAAGCATTTGTTCCACTCATAATTTGAGGCCGTACTAAGGCATCCTCACAACCAAGGACAGTTGCAAAAATCTTTTCAATCTTATTTCTTCCCTCATCATAGTTTCCATAACCATTAATATCACTAAAATCTGAGTAAGAGACTTTGTTTTCAATAAAAGCAGATAAGATTCGATTAGAATTTGTTAGACAAATAGAGTCAATCTTTTTGTAGATATCATGTAAAACTGTATCAGATTCTTTAGCTAAAGTAAGTAGATCCGGATTTATTTGTTCAAGTATCATAAAAAACCTCCTATAAATAATACATTGTTTATTATACACATTTCTTGATTAATTGTATTGATATCTATTGAAGAAATATTAATAAATTGAGAAAATAAAAAAACATCAAGTATAAAGCAATGACTAAAGACTAAAATGTGTGATATTAAACCATTTCTTTATTGAATTATTCTTGGTTTCATAATCACAAGATGACTTATCAAAAGTTTGACACAACTAGATTGAAAATTTTGGCTGCATTATCATTATAATATAATGAACATACTTTTAACAAAACAGCAGCTGTTATTAATATTTTGTACATAATTAATATGATTAAGATGATTTGCACCATATATATGGCTAGTAAGTTTTAGGAATCTTTGAATTTGTAACATATATGGGAGGTGATCATGCAGGCATGTGTAGTGATAAATAAGATATGGAAGAAATAATTATATAATTTATAGATATTTAAAATGAAATTGAAATTATTTTAATATGATAAATAAAAAAATTGAAAATAAATCAAATATCTTTTGCTTTTTTCATTATGAATATTATATTGGCATATTTTATTTATAAAATATTAATATTTATGGCAATGTAGAAAATATTTTAATATTAGATACTTTGAAAAAGAATTTATTGATAAGTGAAAAGTTTTGTGAATTTATAGAGGAAATCATAATAAATTATGATAAGTATTATTATATGGTAAATAAAAAAGAAATAAGATTTGATGGAATTAGAAAAATATTTAGATATATTTTTTATAAGATTATATTGAATTATTCTTAAAAATAATTTTTAAACGATTAACTGTGTTTATATGGTTAATTTTAATAGTATTGGGATATTTTTTAAGTATAGATAGAAATTAAAATTTAATTATAGAAGATTTCTGTTTTTGTTTTATTCTAAATCATTGAATAGAACATATAGTGTAAGCAATAAACCAAAAGGCATAAAATACAAAAAAGCAGTTTATTGAATATTTCGATTTTTAAAATATGTGCAAGTGTATTTATTTGAATACAGTTCAGTTGTTTATAAGTAAAATTTTTATAAAGTTGATAAAAAATATAAAAAAGTTTATTTTTTTATGTACCAATTGATTAATTGATGATAAAATACCATAGGATACATATTTAAAAAATATGTAAAAAAGTAACCAAATATTTTTTTAAGAAAGTGACGGATTGATTATGGAAAGAAAAGTTGGTACTGTATCAAGAGGAATTCGTTGTCCAATTATTAGAGAAGGTGACGATTTAGCAAAAATTGTTGTTGATAGTGTATTAGAAGCAGCAAAAAGCGAAGGGTTTGATTTAAGAGATAGAGATGTTATTTCTATTACTGAATCAATTGTAGCAAGAGCTCAAGGAAACTATGCATCTATTGATGCAATTGCAAAAGATGTAAAAGAAAAATTAGGTGGAGAAACTATTGGTGTTATTTTCCCAATTTTATCAAGAAATCGTTTTGCAATTTGTTTAAAAGGGATTGCTATGGGGGCTAAAAAAGTTGTTTTGATGTTAAGCTATCCAAGTGATGAAGTTGGTAATGCTTTATTAACATATGATCAATTAGATGAAGCAGGTGTTAATCCATATAGTGATGTTTTATCATTAGAAAAATATCGTAAATTGTTTGGATATGGTGTTCATGAATTTACAGGGGTTGATTATGTAGATTATTATTCTAAATTAATTCAAGATGCTGGTGCTGAAGTTGAAATTGTTTTTGCTAATCAAGCAAAAGAAATTTTAAATTATGCTGATTGTATTGTTAATTGTGATATTCATACAAGAGTTAGAACTAAACGTATTTTAATGGAAAATGGTGCTAAAGTTGTTTGTGGGTTAGATGATATTTTAAATACTTCAGTTGATGGTAGTGGTTATAATACTAGATATGGTTTATTAGGTTCTAATAAATCAACTGAAGATACTATTAAATTATTCCCTAAAGAATGTCAGGATTTAGTTGAGAATATTCAAACACAAATTTTAAATGAAACTGGTAAACATGTAGAAGTTATGGTTTATGGAGATGGTGCTTTTAAGGATCCTCAAGGTAAGATTTGGGAATTAGCTGATCCAGTAGTTTCTCCTGCATTTACAAGTGGGTTAGTAGGAACTCCTAATGAATTAAAATTAAAATATTTAGCTGATAATGATTTTAAAGATTTAAGTGGAGAAGCTTTAAAACAAGCTATTGCAAATAGTATTAAGAAAAAAGATGCTGATTTAGTTGGTAATATGGCTTCACAAGGAACTACGCCAAGACAGTTAACTGATTTAATTGGTTCTCTATGTGACTTAACTAGTGGTTCTGGTGATAAGGGTACACCAATTGTTTTGGTACAAGGATATTTTGATAATTTTACAGATTAATATTAATGAAAAGGAGATATAATTATGTGTTTAGATGTTAGACCTGAATCAATGGAAAGAATTACAACACCAGAATTGGCTGAAAAATTTATTGAAGAACAAATTGATTTGGTAAGAAAACAAGTTGGGGATAAAAAAGTTTTATTAGCTTTATCTGGTGGAGTTGATAGTTCGGTTGTTGCAGCTTTACTAATTAAAGCTATTGGTAAACAATTGGTTTGTGTTCATGTTAATCATGGTTTAATGCGTAAAGGGGAAAGTGAACAAGTTATTGAGATGTTTCAAAATCAATTAGAAGCAAATTTAATTTACATAGATGCTACTGATCGTTTCTTAGACTTATTAGATGGTGTAGCTGATCCTGAAACTAAACGTAAGATTATTGGTGGAGAATTTGTTAAAGTTTTTGAAGAAGAAACTGATAAATTAGAAGGAATCTCTTTCTTAGCACAAGGAACTATTTATCCTGATATTTTGGAAAGTAAAGGGGTAAAAGCTCATCATAATGTTGGTGGATTACCTGAAGATTTCAAATTTGAAGGATTAGTAGAACCTGTTAAATTATTATATAAAGATGAAGTACGTGTAGTTGGTAAAGTTTTAGGATTGCCATCAAATATGGTAGATCGTCAACCTTTCCCTGGACCTGGATTAGGAGTTAGATGTTTAGGTGCGATTACAAGAGATAGATTACATGCATTAAGAGAAGCTGATGCTATTTTAAGAGAAGAATTTGATAAAGCTGGGTTAACTGATAAAGTATGGCAATTTTTTACTGTTATACCTGATTTTACTTCTACTGGTGTAAAAGATGGTAAACGTTTAGATTTCTGGCCTGTTATTATTCGTGCAGTTAATACTGTTGATGCAATGCACTGTACAGTACCTGAAATTGATTATAAGGTTTTAAAACATATTACTGATAGAATTTTAAGTGAAGTTGATGGTGTATGTAGAGTATTATATGATTTGAGTCCAAAACCAATTGCGACAATTGAGTGGGAATAGTCTAAAATTATATTTGTTATTAAATCGTCATGTTTCATGGCGATTTTTTCTTTCTCGTATATTATTTATGTTTATTTATATGCATTATACAAAAATGAAGTTATCATATAATGAATTTATAATAATGTGATAATTCTATTGACCAAAAATGAATATTTTTTAATTTTGGTCAATACCTAGCTATATAATATGAAGTAATGACTGTTATCAAATTAATAAAAGTATTATATTATTCTAAGTTACTTTGTTTTTAGATGGTTAAATTATTGTTATGAATACCAAAAATGATAAAATTGAAAAAATGGTATTGATAACTTGTATATAACTTTGTTATCGTGATAAATATGCAGCTTTTTAAAAGAGAAAATTATTTAAAGAAGATTAGGGGCTTTTATGATGCGGCTGATATTATCTACTGGGGTTCGTAGATGTGGTAAGTCATCATTAATGTTAACAATTGCTGATGAATTAGTTGATAGAGGTGTTTCTGAAGATAATATTATCTATATTGATTTAGATAAACGTGGATATAGAAATATTAAAAGCGCAGATCAATTGGATGCTTTGAGCGAAGAAAAAATAATGAATATCAAAGGTACAAAATACCTATTTATTGATGAAGTTCAAAATGTAGATGGATTTGAAGAAGTATTGAATGGATTTAGATCAGAAGATGATTATTCTATCTTTGTGACTGGATCAAATTCATATTTATTAAGTGGTGAATTAGTAACTAAATTAACAGGACGTTATATTGAATTCGAGATTTATACACTTAGTTTTGAAGAATATGAATCAATGAAATTGTTTTATAAAAAATCAATCAGTTCTAATCCTTTAGAGGAATTAAGTTCTTATATTATAGATGGTGGATTTCCACGTTCTATTCAATTTGATAGTGTGGCAGATAGAAGAACATATGCTCAAAATGTAATCAAAGAAATCTTTGAGAAGGATATTAGAAGAAGAATTAAAGTTAAAGATAGAGATGCTTTTGAAATAGTTAAAAACTTTATTATAAATAATTATGCTTCTCCAATAAGTATTAATAATATTGTAGATTCATTAAGAAAAAATGGTAATAAAATAACTAAGCCAACAGTAATTAAATATGTTCATGCTTTATTGGATGCAAAGATTATTTATGACTGTTCTAGATATGATATGAAATCCAAGAAATCTATTAAAGGTGAAAAGAAGTATTATCTAGCTGATTTAAGTTTTTATTATGTATTAAATACAGATAATCAAATGAATTATGGACCTTGTTTAGAAAATATTGTATATATTTATGCAAGAAGTCATGATTATGCGGTAAGTATTGGGAGAATTGGTAAATTAGAATGTGATTTTATATTACGGGATTATGACTTAAATTATTCTTATGTTCAAGTGGCATATACAATTTTAGCAAGAAAGGAATCTGATAATGGAACCTAAACATAAAAGAAGAGTTAGATATAAAGGAACTCATCCTAAAAAATATAATGAAAAGTATAAAGAATTAAACCCTGAATTATATCCTGAAACGATTGAAAAAGTAATAAAAAAAGGAAGTACACCAGTAGGAATGCATTTATCGATCATGGTTGATGAAATTCTAGAATTTTTAAATATTCAAGAAGGACAAATAGGTTTAGATTGTACTTTAGGATATGGTGGACATACTTTAAAAATGCTTGAATGTTTAAATCATACAGGTCATATGTATGCTTTAGATATTGATCCAATTGAAAGTGTAAAAACTAAAGAAAGATTATTAAATAAAGGATATGGTGAAGATATTTTAACAATTAAAAATTGCAACTTTAAAGATATTGATCTTGTATCAAATGAAGCAGGATTATTTGATTTTGTTTTAGCTGATCTAGGAGTATCTTCAATGCAGATAGATAATCCAGAACGTGGCTTTTCTTATAAAAAAGAAGGTCCCTTAGATTTAAGGTTAAATCCTCAAAAAGGAATACCTGCCTCTATTAAATTACAAGAATTAAATAAAAATCAATTAGAACAGCTTTTTATTGAAAACTCTGATGAGCCATATGCAAAAGAAATAGCAAAAAACATTGATTCATATTTAAAATCAGGACAACTAATTTCAACAACAACTCAGCTATATAAAATAATTGAAAAAAGTTTATCTTTTATCCCAATAAAGGAAAGAAAAGAAAGTGTCAAAAAATCAGCTGCTAGAGTTTTCCAGGCATTACGAATTGAAGTAAATAGTGAATTTGATGTTTTATATGAATTTATGGAAAAACTACCTGCTATTCTTAAACCTGGTGGAAGAGTAGCAATTCTAACATTTCATTCAGGAGAAGATCGCATTGTTAAAAAGGCTTTTAAAGAAATGAAGAATCTTGGTATTTATAGTGATGTAGCAAGAAATGTAATCAGACCAACTAAGAAAGAATGCCATACAAATAGCCGAGCTAAATCAACTAAAATGAGATGGGCAATTAAATCATAATATATATAGTTATTAAAATATTTTATCATTTAAAAATAAATTATTTTATTATGATAAGAAAAATATCAAGATATAATAAAAAATTTATATTCATGTCTCCTAATTAATTGTTTTTTTTACTTAACAATGGTAAAATAGACAAAAATAAAAGATGAGGAGTGATAAAATGATTAAAATTGGAATTGTAGGTTATGGTAATTTAGGACGCGGAGTTGAATGTGCAGTATTAAATAGCCAAGATATGGAATTAGTGGGGGTTTTTACAAGAAGAGATCCAGATACAGTAAAAACTCATAGTGATGTTCCAGTTTACAACATGGAAAAAGTTTATGAAATGAAAGATGCAATAGATGTTCTTGTTTTATGTGGGGGAAGTGCTAATGATTTACCTAAACAAACAGTAGAATTAGCAGAATATTTCAATGTGGTTGATAGTTTCGATACTCATGCAAAAATTCCTGAACATTTTTCAAATGTTGATCAAGCAAGTGAAAAAAGCAAACATATTAGTATTATTTCAGTTGGATGGGATCCAGGATTATTTTCATTAAATCGTTTATATGGACAAGCTATTTTACCACAAGGACAAGATTATACTTTTTGGGGAAAAGGTGTAAGTCAAGGTCATTCAGATGCAATCAGAAGAATTGCTGGGGTTAAGGATGCTAGACAGTATACAATTCCTGTTGAAGCAGCTTTACAAAGTGTTCGTAACGGTGATAATCCAATATTATCAACACGTCAAAAACATACTCGTGAATGTTTTGTTGTTGCTGATGAAGGTGCTGATTTAAAAAGAATCGAAGAAGAAATTAAAACTATGCCAAATTATTTTGCTGATTATGATACAACAGTTCATTTCATTAGTGAAGAAGAGTTATTACGTGACCATCAAGGAATTCCTCATGGCGGAGTGGTGTTAAGAAGTGGTATTACTGGTTTTAAACAAGAAAATAAACATGTAATTGAATATAAATTGACTTTAGATTCAAATCCTGAATTTACATCAAGCGTGCTAGTTGCATATGCTCGGGCAGCATATCGAATGCATCAAGAAGGACAACATGGTTGTAAAACAGTTTTTGATATTGCACCAGCTTATTTACATATTGAATCAGGGGAAGAATTACGTAAAAAATTATTATAAACCTGCATAAATTTGCAGGTTTATTTTTATAAAATTTATTTAAATAAAATTGTACTGCAATGGTTAGTTTGGAAATTATATATTTAATTGATTATTAGAGAGCTGTACCTTTTTTAGGAATGATAAATTTACTTGTATCAACACCTTCTAGTTCAAGTAATGCTATTTTTTTATCAATACCACCAGCATAGCCTGTTAAACTGCCATTATTTCCCAATAAGCGATGACAAGGAATAATAATAGAAATAGGATTGTGTCCAACTGCTCCACCAACAGCTTGGGCTGACATATTCTCTATTCCTCTTTTTGTAGCTATTATTTTAGCGATATCGCCATATGTTAATGTACTAGCATAGGGGATTTGCTGAAGTATTTTCCAAATTTCAATGCGAAAAGCAGTATCATCTAATTTTATTTTTGGTATAAAATCAGGCTCTTTACCATTAAAATAGGTATCTAACCATAAAATTGTTTCTTTAAAAATAGGTAATAATTTATATTCATATTTAGAAGATAAAGTGCTTGCAAAGTACTTTTGTCCATTGAACCATAACCCAATTAGCGATGTTCCATCACTTGCCATTGTAATATCGCCAATAGGTGATTTATATTCATAAATATAATGCATTTTCAGTACCTCCGATTTTTTATATATGTACTATTATAGCTTATTTATAATTATAGGTATATATATTTATTTACTAGTTTATATAGATTGGTTTTATAATAGTTTGTAAAAATATATTTATAAAAATATAGAAATGGAAGCTACTAGAAAAAAATAAATGAGATGATGATTTAGATATATTTATGACTGATAAATAATGTTAAAATCTATTTGTTTTAAAGCTAAAAATATTCCTTTATTTATATTAATAATTAGAATATGCTTTATAATATAACTTAAAATAAGAAATATTGCCTAAACAATAACAATTATGTTACAATTAAATGACCTCATATAGAAAGGAAATAAAGCATGAGTAAAATTAATAAGTTAGGACAATATAAAGGTGTCGAAGTAAAAGTAAGTAAACAAGTAGTAACTGAAGAAGAAATTGATAACCAAATAAAAGCTCTTTTAGCTCAAAAGTCAACTCTTGAAGAAAAAGATGGAGAGGTTAGTAATGGAGATGTTACAACTATTGATTTTGAAGGATTTAAAGATGGTGTAGCATTTGATGGGGGAAAAGCTGAGGGACATCAATTAGAAATTGGATCAGGACAATTTATTCCTGGTTTTGAAGATCAAATGATTGGAATGAAAAAAGGTGAGACACGAGAATTAAATCTTACATTCCCTGAAAATTATGGTGCTCCAGATTTAGCAGGAGCTGATGTTGTTTTTAAAGTAACAGTTCATAAGATTGAAACAAAAAAAGAATCAGAATTGAATGATGAATTTGTTGTTTCATTAAATATTCCTGAAATGCAGACTGTAGCTGATTTATATGAAAGTATGAAAGCTAATATCCAATCTCAACATGATCAAGCATATCAAGCACAAAAAGAAACTGCTATTTTTGATAAAATTTTAGCAGATAGTGATGTTGATATTGATGATAGTGAATTACAAAAAGCTTTAGAAAAACATATTCAGCATATTAGTATGCAATTGGCTCAACAAGGAATGCAATTGGAACAATATCTTCAAATGATGGGTGTAGATGAAGCTGCTTTTCGTCAGCAAATTGAACCATCAGCTAAGCAGCAAGCTATATTTGAAGCTATTATTGATGAAATCATAAATGTGGAAAATATTGAAACTAGTGATGAAGAAGTTGATCAGCAAGTGGAATCAATTGCTTCATACAATAAAGTTTCTAAAGAAGAAGTATTACAAAAAATAAACCCAGAAGGTTTAAGACATGATTTTAATCGAGTTAAAGCTAGTCGTTTAATTGCAGAAAGCGCAATTGTAACTGAATAAATATAAAACCGACAGAATTGTCGGTTTTATATTACAGTGAATTAAGATTTATCTTTTTTATAAGTGTTATTACATAAATAGTCATATATAAAAAAATTCATTTTTGTAAGTTGATTATTAACAATAAAATTATGTTCTTTTTCATAGCGACGTATCATTCCCTGATGTTCATAAAAACCGTAATTACAACTTGTATCAGTAAATAAATAAAAATTATTTAATTTTTGTCTGTTCATATATTCAATAACAGATTGAAATAGTACTTTACCAATACCTGTGTTTCTACAAGTGGAACTAACTACAAATAAAGATAATTCTGCTGAATATGGGGTGGTGCAGTTTTTTAAAAGTTGTTTATCTATTTGGCTGACATCTGCAAAAATCTTAGATACCTTTCTTCCTTCTTTTGTAAGATATAATGATAAAATAGCAAGAAGCTGCTTTATCCGATTTTTAAAAGGACATTTATGTTGTTTTATATCTTTTGCTAAAATAATTCCTACTACTTTATCTTTTAAAACAGCAACTTGTGAAAATGTATAGTTAGTTAGACAACTGCTTAAAAATACTTGAGCTAATTTATTAGCAGTTTTAGAATTACAAACCTTATCATACTGCCATGTTTCTCTAACAATATTCACTAATTCATTAAAATCCTGATTTTGATACTCTCTTAATTTTATTTCCATGATTTATTCTCCTTGTTTTTTGTTTTAACAACACATATAATAAAGTATACAGTAACTGTAAAGTCAATAAGGAGATTAAGAAATGAAAAAAAATCTTGTTCATTTAACAACAGCACAATTTGCTAAAATGCATAATGTTAATAAAAGAACATTACATTACTATGATAATATTGGTCTTTTTTCTCCATGTACAAAAGGTGAGAATGGTTATAGATATTATGAGATTTCACAAAGTATAGATTTTGAATATATTCGGATGTTGAAAGATTTGAATATGAGTATAGAAGAAATTAAATTATATTTAAGAAAACCTAGTCCTGATAAGTTTATAGAAATTGCTGAAACTAAAGAAAAAGAAATTGAAAATCAAATCAAGAAACTTAAACATATTAAAAAGATTTTACAAATAAAAAAAGAACAAGTAAATTTTTGTAATAATTTACAGGAACAAGAAATAAAAGTGATTAATTGTAAAAAAGAAAAAGTTTCAATTATCCCTTATAGTTTTGTAGAAAATGATATATCAAAACTATTTGATTATGTAAAAAATATATGGAATTTAGAACAAATTCAAATGGGAGTAGGAGGAATGCTTTCGCTTAAAAAAGTTATGAATAAAGAGTTTGAACTATATGATAAGCTTTATACACCAGTTTTGAATTCTATAGCATATGAAAAGATTTATACAAAACCAGAGGGAACATATCTATGTGGTTATCAAAAAGGAAGATGGGATAGGATACCAGAATTGTATGAAAAAATGCTAGCTTTTGCTAAAAAGAATGATTTGAAATTAACTGGTTATGCCTATGAATTAGGATTGAATGAGTTTGTGATTTCAAGCCAGGAAGATTATATTACCCAGATTATGATTAAAATAGATAAGTAATATTACTCATAGTTTTGTTTTAATTAGATAGATTATATAGGATAGGAGATAGAAGATGAATATTTTACTAAGTTCATATGATTTTCATGAAAAATGGGCACAAAATGTAATGAAACCTTTATTGCGGGAAAATATGAAGGTAGTAGTTATTCCATTTTCTTTTGATAAAAAGGAAGTTACAAAAGTTGAAGAGTTTGATTTGCATTATGGAAAAAATGGTATACATACACCATATATTTTAAGACCATTTCATTTTTATGGAATTAAAGATATTGAGTTTATAGACTATTTTCGTGATAATATAGAAATAGCACATAAAAAAGTATTGTCTGCAGATATTATTTTTTTAACTGGAGGATTGCCTGATCAATATCTTGATAGGTTAGAAGAATTTAAATTGGATATTTTAATCAAAGAGAGTAATGCTTTAATTATTGGGGCTAGTGCGGGAGCATTGATTCAAATAGATCATTATCATATTACTCCTGATGATGATTATCCTATTTATCAATATCAAAGAGGTTTAGGCTTAGTAAATGGTTTTGAAGTTGAGGTTCATTATTGTCATAGTCAAATTCAAAATCAAGGAATTGAAAGAGTAATAAAAGAAAAAGGACTTCCAACTTATACAATTGCTAATGATGGTGGTTTAGTTGTTGAAGAAAAAATAATTAAGCCTTTTGGTAATGCATATTTAGTAAAATAAAGAAAGTAGGGATATTATGTTAGCAAGATTACATGTTATTGTTTCAAGTGGAATAGATAAAGATATTAATACAGTTAAGCAGATATTATTACAAATTAATCCTGAATTTTCGATTTCACCAGCTCGTGATTATCAGGGATTAAAAGGACATAGTGAATTTTATTGTACGTTTAAGATTCATGAAAATGAAATTCAATCATTATTGGATAAATTAAATGATGATTGGGAAGGTGAAATGGAAGATTGTATTTGTTATGGTTTTAATACTAAAATGTTTCATGAGCTGGTTTATTGTTTAGAATTTACATTATTTGATTAGTTTTTGAAATTGAATATAAAAAATAATTTACTAATATGAAACAGATTTAAAATATCAATACATAATAATTTATGTAATTAAAGTCGGTTTATTGTAGAAAAATAGTTTATATGATATAATTTTTAGGCTTAAAGCGTTTAGAAATATCGTATAAGTTGTTTTTATTTATTAGATGGGGATTTTAAATGATAAAGAAAAATATTTTAATTACTGGTAGTAAAAATACTGGTAAATCGACTTTGGTTCAAAAAATATTACAACAATTTAGTACTTCATATGCTGGATTTCAAACTATTCCTTTTGAGATATTTGAAGCAGGTCCTACTTATTTAATGAGAGATTTGATTACTAAAAAACAAATGCCTATTTCAAAGTGTGTTGGTAAACGAATTGTTGGTATTCCTATAACATTTTCTACTTTTGGTAAAAGATGTTTACAAAATTCGATAACTAGTAAACATTTATTTGTAGTGATGGATGAGTTAGGGCGTTTTGAAAGAACTAGTTATGATTTTATTGATATGGTTAATAAAGTTTTATCTAGTGAAAAAATAGTGATTGCGGTATTAAAAGCTGAATCGATTGATTATTTAAGTTTGATAAAAGATAGACCAGATTGTTATCTTTATAATTTAGATGATTCTTTATTTGATGAAGTTTATCAGGATATTATTTCTAAACTAAATATTATATTACAAAGAGAGGAGAAAAATGAAAAAGATTAGAAAAATACTAACTTTAACTTTATCGTTCATGATTGCACTTTCATTGGCAGCTTGTGCATCTAATAAAGATACAATAAAAAAAGAAACAAAAATCACTTTAACTGATCAGGCTGGAAGAAAGGTTTCATTAGATAAACCAGCTATAAAAATTGTTAGTTCATATTATATTACAACCTATGCCTGTTTATCATTAGAACTTGGGGATCAAATCGTTGGTCTTGAACAAAAGGCTGATACAAGACCAATTTATGAAATGGCTAAACCTGAATTATTACAATTACCACAAGTTGGTTCTATGAAAGGATTAAATTTAGAAGCAATAGCAAAATTAGAACCTGACTTAGTTTTATTACCAATGAAACTTAAAGATAACATTGATGCTTTAACAGATTTAGGAATTTCTGTTCTAGTTGTAAATCCAGAAAGTCATGAAGAACTAGTTGAAATGTTAGAACTAATTGGTAAGGCAACAGGGAAACAAAATCAGGCTAAAGAATTAACTGATTATTATGAAAAACAAATAAATATAATCAAGGAATATAGTACTGCTAAACAAACTGTTTATATAGGTTCTAATTCGTCTTATTTAGAAACTGCACCAACAGGTATGTATCAAAGTAAATTGATTGAAACAGCAGGCGGGGTAAATGCTGCAAAAGATATTGAAGGAGATTACTGGACAGCTGTTTCTTATGAGACGTTATTGCAATTAAACCCTGAAGTTATTATAGTTCCATCTGGTGCTACATATAGTGTTCAAGATATATTAAATGATACTCAATTAACTTCATTAACTGCAATAAAGAATAAAGCTGTTTATCAGATGCCTAAAGGAATTGAAGAATGGGATTCACCTATTCCTTCTGGAATATTAGGGACAATGTGGTTGACAAGTATTTTACATGAAAATGATTATCCATTCGACAATTTCGTAAAAGATGTTTCTTCTTTTTACAAAAGTTTTTATGAATTTGATATTGATCAAAGTTTAATTATTAAATAATTTCAAATGAAAAATAAAAAGATATATTTAATCGCATTTATTATAATTTGTTTGAGCTTGTTTTGTTTTTCACTAACAGTTGGAAGTTATGATTTATCAATTAATGATATTCTCGAAATTTTAACTGGTACTAATAGTTCTTTGATTCAACAAAATGTTTTTTATAATTTACGCTTACCAAGAGTGGTTATGGGATTATTTACAGGCTTAGTATTAGGTTTAGCAGGAGCTGTTTATCAGATGTTGTTTTCTAATCCTTTAGCTTCACCTGATTTGACTGGAGTAGCTTCAGGTGCAAGTTTAGGAGCAGCAGGTGCAATAGTAATTGGGGCTGGAACTACAGTTGAAAAAATGTTTGGTGCATTTATTTTTGGAATGTTGAGTCTTATTTTGGTTATTGTTTTAGTTAAAACAATGGGAATGCAAAAGGCTTCAGCTTACATATTAGCAGGAATCGTAATTTCTTCTTTAGCAGATGCAGGAATTATGATGTTTAAATATATGGCAGATCCTTTAGGACAGTTAGCTACAATTGAATTTTGGACTATGGGGAGTCTTGCTGCTATCACTGCTGATAAAATGTGGGTTTCATTATTTAGTGGATTAATTCCATTACTAATATTATGTCTATTACATCGACAAATCGTAATTTTGTCACTAGGTGATGAAAATGCACAGTATTTAGGAATTAATGCTAAATGGCAAAGAGCAGTAATTTTGATTTTAACGACATGGATGGTAGCTTCAGTGATTGCCATAACAGGTGTAATTTCATTTGTTGGATTAATTGCTCCCCATATTACATATTTGATGTTAAAAAAAAGAACAGGTTATTTTTATATTATTAGTAGTTTAGTGGGAGCTGTTTTAATATTAGTTGCAGATATGCTGGCGCGCATGTTAACTTCTGGTGTTGAATTACCATTAAGTATTTTAACAATTATATTTTCCACACCTGTATTAGTATTTTGGATGTATAAACAAAGAGGAAAAATTTGATGAAGGAACTATTATTAGTAAAAGATTTTTCGGTTTATTATGATTCATTGATTGTTGACAACGTTTCGTTGACTTTGTATGAAAATGAATTAGTTGGGTTAATTGGTCATAATGGTTGTGGGAAATCAACAATGCTAAAAGGAATAATGGGTTCATTGAAGCATTCTGGAACTGTTACTGTTGAAAACCATGATTTTATGACTATGCAAATGAAACAAAGAGCTCAAAATATAGCAATGTTAACTCAAAGAATAGAAGTGGTTGAAGGTATTAGTGCAGGTGAGCTGATTGGTTTAGGAAGTTATCCTTATTTACAGCTTAATCAAAAAATTAATATAAAAAAAGTTCAACAAATTGCTAAAAGTTTACAGATTGAATCTTTATTAAATAAAGATTATTCTATTTTAAGTGAAGGACAAAAACAGTTAGTACAAATAGCTAGAATAATAATGCAGGATACACTAGTATTATTATTAGATGAACCTGATAGTGCTTTAGATTTTGATAATCGTTGTATGATGTTTAAAATTTTACAACGATTAATTAAATTTAAACGTAAATCAGCATTGATTGTTTTACATAATCCATTATATGCATTAATGTATTGTGATCGGGTTTTGTTGATGGATAAAGGTAAAATAATTAGCGAAATAAAACCACAACTAGAAAGTTGTGAAGAAATCACAAAAAAAATTCAATTAATTTATTCAAATGTTATCATAAAAAAAGATGATGAATATCAACAATATTATTATTTAACAAGATGAAGGGGAAAGGTATGAAAAAAGAATATTCAGATCCATATAAATTTGAAGGAAAATTGCCATTAAAACAAGCTATTCCTTTAGGGTTGCAGCATGTTTTAGCAATGTTTGTTGGTAACTTAACACCAATTTTAATTATTACTAGTGCTTGTGCAGCAATGAGTGATGCAAGTGAGTTTGCAAAAATTCAAGTTTCGTTATTACAAAACGCAATGCTTGTTGCAGGAATTGTCACTTTAATTCAATTGTTTGCAATTGGTCCTATTGGTGGAAAAGTTCCAATTATTATGGGAACAAGTTCTGGCTTTATTGGTGTATTTCAAAGCGTTGCTAATGTAATGGGTGGAGGAATCATTGGTTATGGAGCAATTATGGGAGCTTCAATTATTGGTGGTTTATTAGAAACTGTTTTAGGTTTTATCTTAAAACCACTGAGACGTTTTTTTCCACCTGTTGTAACAGGAACAGTTGTTTTATCAATTGGATTATCATTAATTGGTGTTGGAGTTAGTTCTTTTGGTGGTGGAAGTAATGCAAAAGACTATGGCTCAGTTGAAAATTTATTAATAGCTTTATTTGTTTTAATTATAATTTTAGTTTTAAAACATGGAACTAAAGGTATGATGAGTTATTCATGTATTTTAATTGGGATTATTTGTGGGTATATTGTATGTATGATTTTACCAATGTTTTTATCTACAACAGGAATAGCTAGTGATGGAAGTGAATTTATAAAATCTTGGGTTTTAAATTGGGATAAAGTTGCTAAGGCTAGCTGGTTTGCATTACCAGAATTTATGCCTGTTGCACCTGTATTTGATTTAAAAGCAATCTTACCTGTGTTGATCATGTTTGTAGTAACAGCAGTAGAAACAGTTGGTGATATATCTGGAGTTATTGAAGGCGGAATGGATCGTGAAGCAACTGATCAGGAATTATCTGGTGGAGTTATTTGTGATGGGGTAGGATCTTCATTTGCAGCTTTATTTGGTGTTTTACCAAATACCTCATTTAGTCAAAATGTTGGTTTAGTAACAATGACAAAAATTGTAAATCGTTATGCTTTAGCATGTGGAGCTGTGTTTTTAATTTTATGTGGATTATTTCCAAAATTAGCTGCTTTGATTTCAATCATGCCCCAAAGTGTATTGGGTGGAGCTGCAGTAATCATGTTTTCATCAATTGTTATGAGTGGGATACAATTGATTACACGTGAACCATTGTCTGCTCGTAATATGACAATTGTTTCTGTAGCACTTGGTTTAGGGTATGGATTAGGTGCTAATAGTGCGATATTAACAGGATTACCTGAAGCAGTACAAATGATTTTTGGTGGATCAGGAATTGTTCCTGCAGCTTTTGTAGCGATTATTTTAAATGTTTGTTTACCTAAAGAAAAAAATGTAGAGGAGGCATAAACTTTGCTTACAATTCATAAATATATTCGAGCTAAAAGCATTGAGGAAGCTTATGAATTATGCCAAAATCGTAGTAGTGTTGTTCTTGGTGGAATGCTTTGGTTAAAAATGCAAAATCGTACTGTTGACTATGCTATTGATTTATGTGATTTGGGATTGAATTTAATTGAGGATAAAGGTGATGAAATTCATATTGGAGCAATGGTGAGTTTACGTCAGTTGGAAATAAATCCAATATTAAATGAATATACTCAAAATGCAATCAGAGAAAGTGTTAAAAATATTGTTGGAGTCCAGTTTAGAAACTTAGCTACAGTTGGAGGAAGCTTATTTGGTCGTTATGGCTTTTCAGATGTTTTAACAATATTCATGGCTTTGGATGCTTATATTGAGTTATATCATGGTGGAATTATTCCAATTCAGGAGTTTGCAGCTATGCCAATGACTAAAGATATTTTGGTTCGTGTAGTTATTAAAAAGGTTCCCTTACAGATAAAATATATGTCACAAAGAAATACTAAGACAGATTTTCCGGTTTTAACTTGTGCTATCAGTAAGCTAAACAATAATTATTTATGTGTAATTGGTGCTCGTCCTTTAAAAGCAATTGTTTTTGAGGATGAAAAAGGTTACTTAGATAATGGTATTACTGAAGAAACAGTAAAAAGTTTTGTCAATGATATAGCTGAACAATTAGTTTTAGGTTCTAATTTACGTGGCAGTAAAGAATATCGTCGACGAATTGCTAAAGTATTAATTAAACGTGCACTTATGGCTCTTGATAAGGAGGCTAATCATGGAAATTAAGATAAATTTGAATGGTAAGGATATTTGTAGGAATATTGAACCTGATATGTTATTAATTGATTTTGTTCGTAGTCTAGGATGTGTAAGTGTAAAACGAGGGTGTGACACAAGTAATTGTGGTTTATGTACTGTTTTTGTAGATGAACAGCCAGTTTTATCATGTAGTGTTCTAGCAGTTCGAGCAAATGGTCATAAAGTTGTAACATTGGAAGGATTACAAGAGGAAGCTAGTGAATTTGCAGCGTTTATTGCTGATCAGGGTGCTGAGCAATGTGGATTTTGTAATCCAGGATTTATGATGAATACAATAGCATTGTTAAAAGAAAATCCTCATCCTAGTGATGAAGAGATTTTGGCTTATTTAGCTGGTAATCTATGTCGGTGTTCGGGGTATGAAGGACAATTGCGCGGGATTAAAGCTTACTTGAGTTTTCAAGAACAAAAAGGAAAGGTGGGTAACTAATGAAAAATTCTTTCCAACAGGTTAATAAGCCAATTCGTAAAAAAGATGCCATGAATTTACTTTTAGGAAAACCAGCATATGTTGAAGATATTACTCTTGTTGATTGTTTGATTGTTAAAGTTTTGCGTTCTCCTCATGCTCATGCTTTGATTAAAGAGATTGATATTTCTGCTGCTTTAGCATTACCAGGAATTGAAGTGATTTATACATATAAAGATGTTCCTCAAGAACGCTTTACTATGGCAGGGCAAACTTATCCTGAACCTAGTCCATATGATCGTTTGATACTTGATCAAAGAGTTCGTTTTGTTGGTGATGCAGTAGCTATTGTTGCTGGTGAAAATGAAAAAGTTGTTAATGCAGCTATGAAACTAATTAAAGTTGAATATGAAGTTTTAAAACCAGTGCTAGATTTAAATCAAGCTAAAGATAATGAAATATTAGTTCACCCTGAAGAAAATTGGAAATCATTATGTTCTGTAGGTGCAGATAATCAAAGGAATTTATGTGCTAGCGGCAGTTGCCAGGAAGGAGATATTGAAAATATTTTCTTACAGTGTGATGAGGTATTTCAACGAATTTATCATACTAAAGCTAATCAGCAGGCAATGATGGAGACTTTTAGGACATACTGTCAAATCGATCCCTATGGTCGCTTACATGTAATTAGCTCGACTCAAATTGTTTTTCATGTTAGACGTATTCTTGCTAATGCATTAGGAATTCCTAAATCTAAGATTCGAGTTGAAAAACCACGAATTGGTGGTGGTTTTGGAGCAAAACAAACTGTAGTGGCTGAAGTTTATCCTGCGTTTGTTACTTGGATGACTAAAAAACCATCACGCATTATTTATTCACGAACAGAATCCCAAATTGCTGCTACTCCACGTCATGAAATGGAAATTACAGTTAAAATTGGGGCGATGAAAGATGGAACAATTAAAGCACTTGATGTTTATACTCTATCAAATACAGGGGCTTTTGGTGAACATGGTCCAACTACTGTTGGTTTATCAGGTCATAAATCAATTCCTTTATATTCTAATAATTTAGAAGCGTTTAAATTTTCTTATGATGTTGTTTATACTAATTGCCAAGCAGCAGGAGCATATCGAGGATATGGAGCTACTCAAGGAACCTTTGCAGTTGAATCAGCTGTAAATGAATTGGCTAGTCGCTTAGGAATTGATCCTGTCGAAATAAGAGAAAAAAATATGGTTCGTCAAGGACAAAAAATGAGTGCCTATTATAATGAAGTAGCAACAAGCTGTACTTTGGATAAATGTATGAGTCATGCTAAAAAGCTATTTGATTGGCAAAACAAAGCAAAAGTCCGTGATTTAGGAAATGGAAAAGTTCGTTCTGCTGGTGTGGCAATGGCAATGCAGGGATCTGGAATTTCTGGGGTAGACGTTGGCTCAGCAACAATTAAACTTGATGATGAAGGATATTATACTCTTTTGATAGGAGCTGCAGATATGGGAACAGGATGTGATACGATTTTAGCACAGATGGCTGCAGAGTGTTTAGATTGTGATGTTGATAAAATTATTGTGTTTGGAGCAGATACTGATGCTTCACCATATGATTCTGGTTCGTATGCTTCAAGTACTACTTATGTTACTGGAAAGGCTGTTGAAAAAGCTTGTTATCAATTAAAAGAAAATCTATGTAAATTGGCAGCTGAAAAACTAGAGTGTTCAATTAAGGAACTTGAATTTACTAAAAATGGTATTAAAAACTTAAACACTGATACAATTATTTCTTTATCAGAATTAGCAGCTAAATCAATGTGTGGAAATAATATTTCAACTCAAGTAACTGTTACACATTCTTCACCAGTATCACCACCACCATTTATGGTTGGAATGGTAGAAATTGAATTAGATAAAGAAACTGGACAAGTAGATATTTTAGATTATGTGGCAGTAGTTGATTGTGGAACTGTCATTAACACTAATCTAGCAAAAGTTCAAACTGAAGGAGGACTAGTTCAAGGGATTGGAATGGCTCTTTATGAAAATGTTCAATATAGTGAAAAAGGTGCTATTGCTGAAAATTCATTCATGCAATATAAAATTCCAACTCGTTTAGATATGGGTAAATTAAGAGTTGAATTTGAAAGCAGTTATGAAAAGACAGGACCTTTTGGTGCTAAATCAATTGGAGAAATTGTAATTAATACACCTTCTCCAGCAATTGCACATGCTATTTATAATGCTACAGGAATATGGCTTAGGGAGTTACCAATGACACCAGAAAAAGTATTAATGGCATTACCAGAAGAATAATGAGAACATATATTATTTATTTAGCAGCTGGTAATAGTATTCGCTTTGGCTCAAATAAACTACTATATAAAGTAAGGGGAAAAGAATTATATCGTTATGGTTTAGATAATTTAATTAAATTATCTTCTAACCGCAGTGATTGTAAATTAATTGTAGTGACACAGTACCTTGAAATAATAAGCTGTTATCCAGAACTTGATTATATATATAGTTCTAAATGTCAGGAGGGGCTTTCCTATTCAATCAAAGCTGGAATAGAAATGATTAATCAGCAGGATAATTTTCAAATTATGTTTGTTGTAGCAGATCAAATTTATTTAAATTATCAAACTTTAAATAAAATGCTTGATATTTATAATAATTCTAATTATTCTTTAGCTTCGATGATTTATCAAGGTCGAGTAGGAAATCCAACTATATTTGATGCGACCTATATTGAAGAGTTAATGAAATTAGAGGGTGATCAAGGTGGACGTAAGATTATTAATCAACATCAAGATAAATGTCTATTTTATCAAATTGAAAATGGACTTGAGCTATTAGATATAGACAAATTAGAGGATTTAATTGATGATTATCAATAAGAATGGATAAGGGAAAATAAATGGTAAATGAAGATAAGCTGTTAGATTTAATAATTAAATATAATTGTGATAAAGAGTTAAATAATCTAAAAGATATTTTAGATTATTTACAAAAAAATCCTCTATATCTTTTTACCACAATAAAAATTTCTAAACGCAAATTATTTCAAATACCAAAAGATGATCTGTTAATGATTCTAGATAACTTATTTATTATAAATGATAAACGATATTTTTCTGTTTTTTCTAATCAAAAAAATACCAACAGACAATTTAAATATTGTTTGTCAGTATCTATCTTTGAATGTTTACAATTAATGAAAAAGATGGATGATACTAATGAAATAATTATAAACCCTAATTTAAAAAATAATTTTAAGTTAACTAGAGATATTATTCAGTATCTTAAAGGGTAAGAAACTGGAGATTAAATATGATAGAATTAGAAAGATCAAGAAATCTCAATCTAATTAATGAATTTGAAGTTAAACAACTTCAAATTATTAAAGATTTTATTAAAGATAGTCCTAATGCTTTAACAAGAGATAATAAAACTGCTCATATAACAGTATCTGCCTGGGTATTAAATCCTACATTAAATAAAGTATTAATGGCACATCATAATATATATAATTCTTGGGCTTGGCTTGGTGGACATGCTGATGGTAACCATGATTTAGGTCAGGTTGCTATTAGTGAAGCGATGGAGGAAACTGGAATTAAAGATATTTGTTTTTTAAGTGATGACTGGATAGCAATAGACATATTACCTGTGCAATCACATTTTAAAAATAATCAGTTAGTAGATTTTCATTTGCATTTTAATTTTACTTTTGCTTTCATTGCTGATGATAAACAACAAGTTATACCAAAACTTGATGAAAATAAAGCTGTAAAATGGATTGCTCTTAATGAAATAGAACAAGTGGTAAAGGAAAAAGAAATGATTCCTATTTACCATAAACTAATAAAACGTGTTTTAAAACTAAGAAACAGAGCTTAAAAACTCTGTTTTTATTATTGTGTATTGGAATATGATATATAGGAAAAATGATTGATAATCTAAATTGATATATAAATGATTAACTATTCTATTTTTATATTATAATTGTTTATAACATAATTTATTACTCTTAGTTAAAGCTGTTTGTTTTAATAATATATTTTTATTAAAACGAGTAATTTATTATGGAAATACTGAATTTTTAATTATTTTTGTATAAAAAAGAAAGTTATTGTCTAAAATAGATAATTTATATATTATTTTATTATTATAAATAATTTTTTAGATATGAATGTTTTGTTTTGAAAATAATCCTAAAATTATTATTTTTGGTTTAGGAAAATGATTTAAAACAAAATAATTATATATATTGACAAACTTTATTGATTAAGATATTGTTATGAGGAAAAAATAGAGGTTGCAAGGCATCAGAGTACTATAGTGAGTAGGCATACATTGATCTATAGGAAAGGTAATCTTTGCCGATAGATAATAGATGGCAATTTATTATCTAGGTGCTGTAGGAAATACCTACAGTACTCCTTCAGTAATGAAGAGGAGCTATTGACACAGAATTTTAGTCGTGTTAATAGCACGACTTTTTAATTTTGTTTAAGGAGATAAATAGATGAAAAGAATATTAAAAATCTTTACAGTATTAGTTTTAGTACTTACTGTAATTATACCAGTTGTTCCTATAAAGGCTGAAGAAGAGAATGATAATACATTTGTTGTAGGAATGGAATGTAATTATGCTCCATTTAACTGGACACAAGTAAATGAGACAGAAACGGCTGTTTTTTTAGAGGGTGGGGGTTATGCTGATGGTTATGATGTAGCTGTTGCTCGTGAAATTGCTAAACATTTAGGAAAAGAATTAGTAATTAAAAAAATGAGTTGGGATGGGCTAGAACCAGCTTTACAAGCGGGGGTGATTGATGCCATTATTGCTGGTATGACTGATACTGCAGATCGTCGTCAAAGAGTTGATTTTACCCAGACTTATTATGAATCACAAATGGTATTAATTGTAAGAAAGAAAGATAAATTAGAAGATGCTAAGAGTTTAAAAGATTTTTCTAATAAAAAGGTACTGGGACAACTAAATACTTTGTATGATACTGTAATTGATCAAATTCCTGGTGTTAAACATGTTACTGCCTTAGAGGATTATCCAGCAATGGTAATGCAGTTAAATAGTGAATTAGTAGATGCTGTAACTGCTGAATTACCCGTAGCTGCTGGAATTGTTGCAACTAATCCTGATTTAACATATGTTGAATTTGAAGAGGGAAAAGGATTTGATGTTGATTTAACAGATACTTCAGTATCTATTGCAGTAAGTAAAGAAAATTTTAAATTAAAAAATAAAATTGATGAATATCTTAATTCTATATCTGATGAAGATAAAAAAGAAATGATGGATGAAGCAATTGATAGAATTCCTGCTACTATCACTAGTTTAAGTGATAATATTTTTGTTGCAGCAAAACAGATTTTTGAAGTATATAGTCCATTATTTTTCAGTGGAATAGGCTCAACATTAACTTTAGCCTTTGGAGGAACGATTTTAGGGTTATTAATTGGACTAGTTATTGGAGCAATCAGAGCTATTAAAATTGAAGAAAGAGAACAATTATTTAGTAAGATCATAAAAAGAACTGCCTGGATTATTACAACCATATATATTGAGATTTTTAGAGGAACACCAATGATGGTACAAGGAGCATTTATTTATTATGGACTTAAAAATATTATTCATTGGGATCCATTTACAGCAGGAATTTTTGTCATCACTATTAATACTGGAGCATATATGGCAGAAATTGTTCGTTCGGGGATTCAATCAGTTGATAAAGGACAAACTGAGGCAGCTAGAAGTATTGGGATGAATAGTATTCAAACAATGGTATATATTATTTTACCTCAGGCAATTAAGAATTCTTTTCCATCTATTGGTAATGAGTTTGTAATCAATATCAAAGATAGTAGTGTGCTAAATGTTATTGCAGTTACTGAGTTATTTTACCAAGCTAAAAGTGTAGCTGGAAGCTTATATGCATTTGTACCAACTTATTTTGTTGTTGCATTGATTTATTTATGTTTAACTTTCCCAACTACTAGAATTTTAAATTATATTGAAAATAGAATGAATTGTAAAAAAGTAATTACATTTGATAGTAAAGGGAGGGTAAAGTAATGGAATTAATTATTGAAGTAAGACATTTAAAAAAATCGTTTGGTAATTTAGAAGTATTACATGATATTGATTTTACTGTTTCAAAAGGTGAAGTAGTTACTATTATTGGAGCTAGTGGTAGTGGTAAATCAACTTTTCTACGTTGTTTGAATATCCTGGAAACTCCTAATTCTGGAAGTGTCATGTATCATGGAAAAGATATTTTAAAAGGTGAAATTAATGTTAATATACATCGTAGTAAAGTTGGAATGGTATTTCAGGGGTTTAATCTCTTTAATAATAAAACTGTTCTTGAAAATTGTGTGATTGGTCAAATGAAAGTATTAAAAAGAAGTCGTGAAGAAGCAACTAAAATTGCGATGAAGTTTCTTGAAAAAGTTGGAATGGAAAAATTTGCTAAAGCTGGAAGTATTCAGCTTTCAGGTGGTCAAAAACAAAGAGTAGCAATAGCTAGGGCACTATGTATGGAACCAGAAGTGTTATTGTTTGATGAACCAACTAGTGCTTTAGATCCTGAAATGGTTAGTGAAGTACTTAAGGTTATGAAAGATTTAGCTAATGAAGGATTAACAATGATAGTAGTTACTCATGAAATGCAGTTTGCTCGTGATGTGTCTTCTAGAGTTGTATTTATGGATAATGGGGTGATTGTTGAAGAGGGGACTCCTGATCATATTTTTAACCATCCTTCTAAGGATAGGACAAAAGAATTTTTAAAGCGTTTTTTAAATCAATAAATTAAATATGTTAGTAATAAAAAGATTGTTGTAGAAATAAAATTTTCTGGCAATCTTTTTTACAAATATATAATTTTGAATAATTTATTTTCTTTAAATAACTTTTTAATGTTATTGTAATTTTTACAATTATATTTATAATAATATTATTACAATAAAAGCAGGATGATAAAATGAAAAAAATAGTATTAGGAATATTAGCACATGTTGATGCAGGTAAAACAACATTGACTGAAAGTGTTTTGTATTTAAGTAAAGTAATTCGTAATTTAGGGAGAGTTGATCATGGAGATGCATTCTTGGACTATAATGTCCAAGAAAGAAATCGGGGAATTACGATATTTTCAAAACAAGCAGTATTTAATTGGAATGATTGTCAAATAACATTGATTGACACGCCTGGTCATGTTGATTTTTCAACTGAAATGGAACGAACATTACAAGTATTGGATTATGCAATTTTAGTAATCAGTGGTATAGACGGAGTTCAAGTACATAGTGAAACGATTTGGAAATTGTTACAACATTATCAAATACCAACTTTTATTTTCATAAATAAGATGGATAATATCCATGCAAATAAAGAAGAACTATTATCAGAATTAAAAAAACGTTTAAGTGAACAGTGTTATGATTTTGAAAATCTTGATGATGATTTTTATGAAAATATTGCATTAAATAATGAAGTATTATTAGAATATTATTTAAAACATAATACACTTCCAAAAGAAATGTTAATTGAAGAAATTATAAAGCGCCAGCTTTTTCCATGTTTCTTTGGTTCAGCACTAAAAATGGAAGGAATTGATACCTTTTTAAATGAATTCACTAGTTATATTAAAGAAAAGGAATATCCAGAAGATTTTGGAGCTCGGGTATTTAAAATCAGTCATGATAAACAAGGTAATAGATTGACTCATCTTAAAATTACTGGTGGAACATTAAAAACAAAAGCACAAATTGGTAAAGATGAAAAGGTTGATCAAATTAGAATTTACTCTGGCAATAAATATCAATTAGTAAATGAAGTTAAAGCTGGGGATATTTGTGTTATCAAAGGTTTTAAGAATATTATGGCTGGACAGGGATTAGGAATTGAAGAGGAAATAATCCAACCTGTATTATCACCTTATATGGATTATCGAATTATTTTACCAGAAGATCATGATTGGCATCAAACATTAGAAAAATTATCTTTATTAGCTCAAGAAGATCCTCAATTACATATTAATTATAATAATCATACTCAAGAAATTCATGTTCAACTAATGGGAGCTATTCAAATTGAAGTTCTTAAAAACCTTATTAATGAAAGATTTGGATTAAATGTTAGTTTTGATCATGGTAAGATCATATATAAAGAAACTATTTTAGAAGCAGTAGAAGGAGTGGGGCATTTTGAACCATTGCGTCATTATGCTGAAGTTCATTTGCTTTTAGAACCAGGTAAACCAGGTAGTGGTTTGGAATATGAGGTTAATTGCAAGGATGAGATTTTATCTAGTAGTTATCAAAGATTGATTTTAACACATTTAAAGGAAAAGGAACATTTAGGTGTATTAACTGGATCTGCAATTACTGATATGAAAATAACTCTTATCTCTGGTAAAGCACATTTAAAACATACTGAAGGTGGCGATTTTCGTGAAGCAACATATCGGGCTGTTCGACAAGGTTTAAAGTCAACCAAATCAATTTTATTGGAACCATATTTTGATTTTACTTTAGAATTACCTGTTGAATTTTTAAGTAAAGCTATTTATGATATTGAAGCAATGAAGGGATCTTTTGTTATGCCTGATATTCATAGAGAAGTTGTTAGTATTACTGGTAGTGCGCCAGTAAGCAGAATGCAAAATTATCAAAGTGAAGTAATTAATTATACTAAGGGTAAAGGTCGGTTAATATGTCAAGTTGCTGGATATCATCCTTGTCAAGATGAAGATGAGGTTATTAAACAAATTAATTATGATAGTGAAACTGATAAAGATAACCCGACTGGTTCTGTTTTTTGTAGTCATGGTGCAGGTTATAATGTTAAATGGAATGAAGTAGAGGATCATATGCACATTCCTTTACAATTAAAAAAAACTTCTAGAATAGAAGAAAAATATCAGCAAACTACTAAATTTGATGATGCAGATAAAGAACTAGAAGAAATATTCACAAAAACTTATGGACCTGTTAAAAACCGTAATTTTATGAAAGAAACACCAAGAAAATTACTCAATGAACCAGTTTATAAACATATTCCTGAATGTTATCTAATTGATGGTTATAATGTTATTCATTCATGGCCAGATCTTAAAGAACTAGCTAAAGATAATCTAGATGCAGCAAGGTCACGATTGATTGATATTATGTGTAATTATCAAGGATATAAAAAGTGTATTTTGATTTTAGTTTTTGATGCTTATAAAGTAAAAGATAATTTGGGAAGTAGTTATAAGTATCATAATATTTATATTGTATATACTAAAGAAGCTCAAACTGCTGATATGTATATTGAACGTACTACTCATGAATTAGCTAGTAAATATAGTATTACAGTTGCTACATCAGATGCTCTAGAACAATTGATTGTTTTAGGACAGGGGGCTAAGCGAATCTCATCTAGGGAATTACGTTTAGAAATTGAATATTTGGATAAAGAAAAATTGGCTGAATTTAAAAGACGTCAACCTAAAGGATATAATTATTTGTTACAAGATTTAAAGAAATATCATAAAGAATAGGGGTAGATTATGAGTTTTAAATACAATCTCAATTATATTAGTGGAATTAATGAATATACTAAACGAGCTATTTATACTTTAGTTATTGATAAAGATTATTTTTATGTAAATGGTCTAATTAAAAAGAAGAAATTTTCATATAATCAAGTTATCAAAATAGTTTATGGTACAACAGATGAATTAAAAAGAAATATTGAAGAAGTAAATATAAATATTTTTGGTAATATTGGATTATTAGATCGCCGTTTAAATAAAAGACTTCATTATTGTTTAGTAATTGTTTTAGAAAATGCAACTATAATCTTTGCAGAAGAACATGAAACAAGTATAAAGAATGCTTATCAAAAATTGATGAAAGTTTATGAACAATATCATTAAATATATTGGTTTTATCTTTATTGGAAAATAAAAACTAAATTTATTATTATGAGTTATATATTCAAGTCTTCAAATAATTTTTGAAGGTAGAATATAGAGTTCATTGACAACAATTATTTCTATGATAACATTATAAAAAATAGTAATTACAATGATTATTCAATGTAATTACTACCCATTCTACTAATGAAATTTGACTTTACACAAAATTATTTACAGGCTCAGACAATCACTTGATTGTCTTTTTTGCTAATTACTATTATCTATTCTTTCTTTAAATACTTTAAATTCATCTTCTTCAAATATATACTTGCTTATTAACTTTAACTGTTTTTCACTTAATCCTTCTATCCATTCTCTACATTCCTGATGATATCTTTCTTTAATCATTTCTATATAAATATCTCTTTTTCCTTGTTTTATCCCTATTTCAATACCTTCTTCTAATCCCTTACTGTGATACTCATCTTTAAATGATTCTGTTCTTATTCTCGCTAATGCTAACTGATTAGCTATTGACCACATTGGCTCATTGTTTCTAAACTTGTCATACATCTTTATCACCATCCCGATTATGTCTTCTTCTTTCTCTTTTATTATACCAGTATATTCATTCTTTATAAACAGATAACATAACCTTTCCAAATCACTTAGTTCTTTAACTTCTTTTTCTTTTAGGATCTTTTCAATATGTTTCATCTTAATAAAATAGCGATAGTTTAGATTACCTTTTTCCATCCTTCCATTGCTGTCTCTAAATGCATAATCCCTAATCAAACAATCGTCATCATCATTGATAAAGATGATTTGATATACTGGTCTTAACATATTATACTTCTCACCTGCATCTAACTGTTCTACTAAGAGTCTGGCTCCATAAAACTGAAATCTTGCTGATTCGCTGTTACTGCTGCCTGCCATCTGCATTTCAATATCAATAACTCTGCCAGTTTCATCAACAGCACAAATATCTAAAATAATATTTTTAGCAAGAACAGTATTTTGATTGATTTCAGGATTTTTAACAATCATTTTTTTACAGTCGATATTGGTAACAAGTTTAACGATGTACTTTCTTAACATTCTAGATTCAGCAGTATCTCTGGAAAGAAGATATTTAAAGAAAAGATCATTATTAAATTTAACTAAATCATTTTGATAACTAATTACTTCACTCATATAATAATCCTTCTATTATTTTATACAAAATAATTAAGAGGATTACTTTTGAAATCAAATTTCTATAATCATATATTACTGTTCACATTCAAAAATAAATACTGATAATATGAAAATACATGATTATGAAAAAATATTAAATGTTACAAACTTATTTACAAATAACATAGCAAAAACAAGATTAAGATTATTGAAAATAAAATAAAAGAGCATGGTGAATTCAATTAAAATCGAATCTACACATGCTTTTTTGAAGTTTCCTATTTATTTGACTGTGAATGGTAACTAATTTCTGTTAAAGAGATTTTTTGGTATCGATGCTTAACTTAATACCATTGAATTTAACTACATACTTTTTTTAATTCTTCAATAGCATTGTTGATTCTTTTAATTGTTTCATCTTTACCTAGTATATGTGCTATTTCAACTGCACCGCCAGGTGTAAAAGCTTTAAATGTTAAAGCTACTCTAATTGGATACATAATTTGACCATTTTTCTTTTCGTGTTTTTTTGCTAATTCGATGAATTTATCTTTAATACTATCTTCATTATCAAAATCTAAATTATTTAATGAAGGTAAAACTAACTCTAAAGCTTCTAGAGAATTTTCTATTGTTGTTTTCATTTTTTTATTAACAAATAATTCTTTGTTAAATGGGTATGGGGAATCAATAAAATCAATAGCTTCAGGTATTTCATTTAATATTTGGATTCGAGGTTGTAAGATTTTTGATAATTCTATATAATTTATGTCTGCTTTTAAATTATCTTGATAATAATTTAATGCGTAGTTATTAAACTGTTCAAGTGACATATTTCTTAAATATATTCCATTCATCCATTTAAGTTTTTCGTAGTCAAATATCGCAGGAGATTTACTAATTCGATCAACAGAAAAAATTTTAACTAATTCTTCTAATGAAAAAATTTCTTCTTCACCAACTGGGGCCCAACCTAATAATGCAATATAATTAATAATAGCTTCACTTAAAAAACCTTGTTTAATCAAATCTTGATAACTAGCATCACCATTACGTTTACTTAACTTATTTTGTTCATCTTTCATAACAGGGGGAACATGGATATAAACTGGAGGTTCCCAGTTAAACGCTTTATAAATTAAATTATATTTAGGAGTACTAGATAAATACTCATTGCCTCTGACTACATGAGTAATTTTCATCAAGTGATCATCAATTACATTTGCAAAATTGTAAGTTGGATAACCATCACTTTTTAATAGTATTCCTTCATCTAATAATTTATTTTCGGTTTCAATAGTACCATATACAGTATCATTAAATGTGGTAGTACCAGTATTTGGAATAGTTTGACGAATAGTATATGTTTCACCATTAGCAATTCTTTTTTTTGCTTCATCAATTGAAAGAGATTTGCAAGGATCATTAAATGTATATGTATTATTATGAGCATCTTTTAATTTTGTTTCACTGCAAAAACAGTAATGTGCAGCTTTTAACTCAACTAACTTATGAGCATATTTTTGATATATTTCTAATCTTTTTGATTGGATGTAAGGTCCAACATCCCCAGGTTTTAAAGGTCCTTCATCGTAATTTAAACCTGTATCATTTAAAACATCATAAATAATATCAATTGCTCCAGCAACTTCTCGCTGTCTATCAGTATCTTCAATTCTTAAAATAAAGTCACCATTATTGTGTTTAGTAACTAAATAACTATAAAGAGCAGTTCTTAAATTTCCAATATGCATATAGCCTGTAGGGCTAGGTGCAAAACGTGTACGAATTTTTTGCATTTTTTTAAATTTCTCCTTTTCTTTTTCTGAAAAAAGTAGTAAAGTATATATATACATTGGGGTGTAGCCAAGCGGTAAGGCAGCAGACTCTGAATCTGCCATTTCCCTGGTTCGAATCCAGGTACCCCAGCCAAATATAAAAATTAAGCAGGAAAATATTCCTGCTTTTATTTTTGATATGGTAGCCTGTAGGGGGTTCGAACCCCTGCATGCTGGAATGAGAATCCAGAGTGTTAACCACTTCACCAACAGGCCATCTTTAATTAAATTATAGCACTAAAAGATTATAAAATATAGTGTTTCTATAATTTTTTTTAATATTTTGCAATAAAAAAAGATTTACTAATCTTCTTCAATGTAGTCAATTTAAGAAGATTATAACAGGTAGAAATCTAATCAAGATAACTATCTTTTTTGATGAGGCTAAAATAGAATCTACACTGTTATATACTGAAATTTTAAAAATCATTGAAATGCACTTTTTTAGCATTCCAAAAAGAACAAGGATATGAGTAGACATAAATATGCAAATCATATCCTTTCATTGTCGTTAAATTGATGACATTGTATACTAATCTTCTTATTTAATTAATAGATTTAGTTTGAATTTTATTTAAATATTTACCAATTAATCTAGTAAGAATAATTAAAACAGGAATACATATAATAATTGTTATTAAAATATAACTAATTAACTTTGAATTTAAGCTATGCATTTCTAATAATGGCCAGAAGATGGGGGTGGATAAAATAAATCCAATTATATCAATAACTAGAACTCCACCTCGATACCAGTTGATTGGGCAATAGATACGATAAATCATATGAATAGAAATAAATGCAGTTGTAAAATATAGAATTGAAAATACTTCTGGTAACGATAAATGAAATGAAGGAGCTAATAGTTTGATTATTCCAACACTTAAAACTATTGTTAGGGCATTAGGTAAAGAATATCTTAAAGCATGATGAGTAATAGATTCTTTAGGTTTTTCAATGTTTCGTTCAAATAAGATCATAAAAGATGGGAAACCTTCAATGAACATATCTAGTAATGTCATTTGAAAAGGGATAAATGGATAAGGAATGTTCAAAAGAATAGATAAAAAAGATAGTAGGATAGTATAAATAGTTTTTAAATAGTACATTGATGCTGAACGTGTTACATTATTAATAACTAATCGTCCCTCTCGAACCACTTCAACTAAAGTTTCTAATTTACCATCAATAATAATAAATTGAGCTACTTGTCTGGCAATATCTGAGCCTGAACCCATTGCAATTGAAACATCTGCATCCTTTAATGCTAATACATCATTGACACCATCTCCAGTCATTGCTACTTTTTGTTTATGTTTTTGTAAACATAATATCATTTTATGCTTTTGAAAAGGGGTAGCACGACCAATAACATTATAATTTAAAATTGCATCTTCTAATTGTTCATCTGTTTTAATTGTAGAAGCATCAATATAGTTATCTGCATTAACAACACCAGCTTGTAAAGCGATTGCACTAACAGTAGCAGGATTATCACCTGAAATCACTTTTACATTTACATCATTGTCACTAAAAAATGCAAGTGTTTTTTTAGCATCTTTTCTAATTGGATCTTTAATAATGATTAAACCAAGTGGTGTAGTTTGATTAATTGTTTCTTGGATAATATTAATATTATTATGATGACCAATCATTAAAACTCGGGCACCACTTTGTACCATTGAGACTACATGTTCTGGTAATTGATATTTAGGTTGAATAATTTCAGGTGCTCCAACAATGATAGTACCAATTGTTTCTAATTCTATTGCGCTCCATTTACGGGCTGAAGAAAAAGCAATTCGATTTAATGTTTTATATTTAGCAGGGGTATTATAATATTTTTTTAAAGTTTGAAAAGTAATATTATTATCTAATGAACCTGCAACAAAAGAACACATGATTTCATGGGTATCGTATGAAAAAGGGTTATCTAAATCAATTACTTGTTCAATTTCCATTTTTCCTTCAGTAAGAGTTCCTGTTTTATCTAAGCAAAGAACATCTATCCTAGACAAAGTTTCAATACTAAACATTTCTTGAACAAGTGTTTTTTGTTTACCTAACTTCACAACACTAGCAGCTAAAGAAACACTAGTAAGTAGAACTAATCCTTTAGGTAACATTCCTAAAAGAGCAGTAGCAGTATTTACAATTGTACTTGTAATACTTTGATCTCGAATGATATAAGCTTGATATAACATTAAAATACTTAGTGGTAAAACTAGGTAACTTGTATAGCGAGTAACAGTATTAAAAGTATTTAATAATTCTGAGCTAACTGGTTTTCGAGTTCTTGCCTGGTCAGTAATTTTGTTGGCATAATTATCTTTTCCAACATGAATAACTTCACCATAACATCCACCACTTAAAATAAAACTCCCTGATAATAGTATATCACCAGGATTTTTAGTAATAGGATCAGCTTCACCAGTTAATAAAGATTCATCTACTTCAACACTATTTTCAATAACTCTGGTATCTGCACTAATTTGGTTACCAGTTTCAAAATAGACAGTTTCACCTAGAACTATTTCTTCATTATCAATTAAATTTATGACTCCATCACGAACAACTTTAGTTTTAGGCGAGACGATAAGGTTTAATTTTGCTATCATATTTTTTGATTTTATTTCTTGTCTTGCTCTAATAACGGTATTAGAAACAACTATAATTACAAAAAATAAACTAGAATAAGCTTGTACTGAAATTAAAGCAACAGCAATAATAAAATTATATGCATTAAATAAATTAAAAACATGACTAATAATAATCTGTAAATTACTTTTAACAACAGGTTTTGGTGCGATATTTACTTTTCCCTCTTTAATCTTTAAATTGACCTCAGATTTACTCAACCCAATTATTTTCTTCATCATAATTTCCCCTATAAAATAATATTTATAACTTTTATATATATTATATCCTAGATATAAAAATTTCATCATAAAAAAACTAAAGAATTTCTTAATAAGTTTTAATTATTTACATGATGAAGAAGATATAAATCTAATGTTTAAATATATTCAATTTTAAAGACAAAGCATTATGGACCAAAACAACTAGATTATTAGTACTAAAAGCAGCAAATAACCGATATATTAAAAATATTATTTTTGCTATACCACTAGCTTTAGTATGCCTATTGTAATGTTGATAACATTAATGTATTCTTTGCAGAAGTTTTTGTTTCATCCATATTTCCTTCTTTAATTGTAGATTATTTCTTAAAACAATTATTTATGAGAAATATAATGATTAAAATATGTTTTTTATATTTAGATTTGTTTATAATATTTATATGTATCACCTTATACAACAATTATAGGTGATATATTAAAGTTTCAAGAATAGATGAAAATGGGGAGAAAGTTAAAAATGTCAAATATTATAGATTATGTAAAATGGCGTGGTGATCTTGAAATGCAGATAGATCCTTTTAATGATATTGATGGATTGATTTTGAGCGAATTGGTATATGTAGAATTCAATCAAATCGTACCAGGTTTTTTAGAAGCAGGAAATCGTCGTTTAGAGGATGTAGCAAAGGATTTTTTTAAATTAAATGATGTTGAACAGTTAATGAATAAATTTTCTTTTATTAAAGATGCAATTCAGTTGTTGAAAGTTATGGCAGAATCAAAACGTTATAGAAATATTTTATTATCTGATTATATTAACGAATTGGATTATCAAGAAATAAAACAATTTGCTGCTATCACGTTTCAATTACCTGATAATAGTATTTATATTGCTTTTAGAGGCACTGATGATACTATTTTAGGTTGGAAAGAAGATTTTATGATGACTTATATGTTGCCAATTCCCTCACAAATTAGAGCTAAAGAGTATTTGAAACAGATTTCTCATAAAAAATATAATCGTTCATTATTATATACAATTAAAAATCGTGATCTTAAAACATCAATTTTTAGCAGTTTAAAACAATATTTTAATCAAAGTTTTAATGGTGTTAAAATTCGTTTGGGAGGGCATTCTAAAGGTGGAAATTTAGCTGTATATGCAGCTTGTAATAATGATGAAAGGGTTATAAAAAGAATAATTGAAATCTATAATAATGATGGACCTGGTTTTGATATAGAAACATTAAAAATGCCAGAATATCAAAATATTGCAAAAAGAATCAAAAAGTTTGTTCCAGAAGGGTGTGTTTTTGGAATCATGCTTGAATATCTTGAAGAAATGATTGTTGTAAAAAGTGATGCTAAAGGCTTGATGCAACATAATGGCTTTACTTGGCAAATAGAAGGAACTCGTTTTGTTGAAATCGAATCGATAAATCAAGATAGTCAAGCTATGGATACTGCTTTTAAAATCTGGCTTAGTAAAGTTGATAAAGAAACTAGAAAAAATGCTGTAGATAGTATTTTTAATATTATTGAAGCAGCAAAAATTGAAAAAATAAATGATTTTTCAGAAAAAACATTTACTCATCTAATTACTGCACTTAAAGAGTTGAAAAACATGGATAGTGAATCAAGAAATGCCTTAATTCATTTTTTTAAGACGTTATTAGTTGAAAATAATAACAGCCGTAAAGAATATAAGAAAAAAAATAATTCATAATTTATTAACATTATGCTATTATAGTAAGTAGGTGAAAAGAGGGGTGTTATGAACAAATTTCAAAATGCAGTATATCAATTTATGTTAGGACGTTATGGTTCAGATCAGTTTAATGTGTTTCTAGTGATTCTGGCGATAGTATTAATGATCTTAAACTTGTTTTTTATTAGAAATTCATTTTTATCTGCAATAGTTTGGTTGATTTTAATTTACAGTCTGTATAGAATATATTCACGAAATATTTATAGAAGAAGGGCAGAAAATGATAAATATTTATCAATAATTCAACCAATTCAAAAAAGAATTAGTATGATTAAAAAAAATCGAGAAGATCATGAGCATAAATATTTTTTATGTCCTGAGTGTAAACAGACTGTTAGAGTTCCTAGAGGACATGGAAAAATCACTATTACTTGTCCTAAGTGTAGTCATAAATTTGATAAAAAAAGTTAATTTTATTTTAGTGATATAATTAATGATGTTTATTTTTAGACAATTAAACGATACTGTTTTCAGTATCGTTTAATTGTTTTTTATTCTTTTTAAGTGTTTAATTAAAATATTAACTAATTTTTCTAATATTAGCTGGTCATCTTCTTGAAAACGATCAAAATTAGTTGAATCAAGGTCTAATACACCATATAATGAATCATCTATTACTATGGGTAAGACAATTTCACTATTACTAGCACTATCACAGGCAATGTGACCAGAAAACTCATGAACATTTGCAACTCTTAAGGTCGTTAAATTTTTAGCACAAGCACCACATACACCTTTATCAAAAGGAATAATAGTACAAGCAACTAATCCTTGAAATGGACCAAGAATTAATTGTTCGTCTTGATTAAGATAAAAACCAGCCCATGATACATCTTTAAACTCTTGTTTTATAAAAGCACTCATATTAGCTAATAAAGAAATTTCATAGTTAATATTTTCAAGTAAAGCATTTAGTTGTTTTTCTTTCATATCATCACCTTTTTTATTATACATTATTTTTTGATATTTGGTTTAAAAAAATAAAATTGGTTAAAAATAATTATAGAAATTTAAAAAGGAGAATATATATGAAACAAATAATAAAATACTTATTTTGTTTAAGTCTATTATTTACTTTAAGTTTTTCGTTGGTAGGGTGTACTAATGGTGATAATGACAAGGATAACGATATGAATAACACAGCAAACGATAACAATGATAACAATGATGATATTGATGACGATTTTGATGATATTGATGATAAGGTTAAAAATCAATTCAATGATGATTATGTAGTTAATCGTGATGATGTAATTGATGCTACTAACTATATTAGAAATAATCTTGATAATGTAAAAGATAAAGAAGTAGCTAAAAAATTATATGAAAAGGGTAGTTATTTAGAAATGGCTGCAAATAGAGCGGATGTAGGTGAGGATGATTCAATCAGAAGTTTAGGAATACAGGCTAAAAATTATGCTAGTCGTGTATATCGAGCTAAAGATGATGAAGTAGATGATATTATTAATGATGCTAAAGGGGATTTTGATAGTTTTAAATCGAAATTTGAAAATGGTGTAGATAATGCTGTAGATAATTTTATGAGCTTTTTTGATAACAAAAAGAATGATTAATTAAAATGAGACTAATCGTCTCATTTTTTTTCAATATTATTTAATAAATAATATGCTACACAACTATAAACAGTTGTTCCAGTTAAAAGAACTTTTTCATCAAAATCAAAAGCACAATTATGAGGGGAAGCAACTAAATCAGTAGTTAATTTCATATAAGTACCAATACCACCATGTGCTTGAACAGTTGCCATCATATAAGAAAAATCATCACTACCATCTAAAGGGCTAAGATATCTTGGAGCAACTTTAACATCTTTCAAATGTTCATCACAAACATCATGGATTATATCCATCATCTTTTTATCACATTCAAGTGAATAAGCTTTACCCATTTGTTTGATTTCTACAATTGTATCATGCATTAAAGCAGAACCCTGAATAATATCACGAGCATATACTTCCATATAATTATTTAGTTCAGTAGTAGCACCACGAACTTCAATTTCTAATTTAGCTGTTTCAGGAACAACATTACGTCCTGTTCCAGCGTTAATTGTTCCAACATTGATACGTGTACATCCATCACTGTTACGAGGAATTGAATGTAAATTTAAAATACATGAGGCTGCTGAAAGAAGGGCATTTTTACCAAATTGTGGCATTCCTGCTGCATGTGAAGAAACTCCATGATAAATAACATCTAATTTTGTTGTGGCGAAAGTCTCATCCATTCCTAAATAAATATCATAGTCTTCATCAGGAGCTTGTTGCCAAATATGACCAGCAAATATATAATCAACATCATCTAAAATTCCGCTAGTAGCAATACTTTTAGCTCCTCTAACACCTTCTTCAGCAGGCTGAAAAATAAGTTTAATAGTACCATGAAGATTTTCTCTTATTTTAGCTAAAATTTTAGCTACAGTTAAACCAATTGCACTATGTCCATCGTGACCACAAGCATGCATTGCTCCAGGGTTACAAGAAACAAAACCAAACTTACCTGGATTATGGTTAGTTGAATCATCTTCAGTAATACTTAAGGCATCTATATCGAAACGAATTGCTACAACTGGTCCTTCTCCATTTCTTATAATCCCAGCTACAGCGGTAAAGCCATCTTTTACTTTTTCTAAATAATATGGGTCTGCTCCTTGTAACAAAGCACGTTTATAATTAATTGTTAAAATACGTTTATTAGGAAGTCCCATTCTAAATTCTTCACGCATTAGCTCTTTTCCTGCAGATACCTGATATCCTAAATTTTCTAATTTTCTAGCAATTATTGAAGCTGTTCTCATTTCTAACCAGCCACGTTCTGCATATTTATGAAAATCACGTCTTATTTGAACAGTTTCAGGAAAATATTCTGCGGCAAGTAATTTTATTTTTTCATACATAACTTTTCCTTCTCCTTTATTATATTTTAACAAGTTTTTGAACTATTTGCCAACATAATTATTAAGATAACTTGATAGAAAAAAGAATAGAGGGTTATCTATTCTTTTAAGACTATTTATATTTTATATATTTATTTTCTAATTGTTTAAATAGAAAACCTGTCAGATCAACAAGAAGTGAGGAAAAAGCAATTAGTGCCAGTAAGACCATTAACCAATTAAATGTTACATCTGTTAACTCTAAGATTGATTGACCAATTATCATTGAAATATAATATATTAGCTGGGTCGTATAAATTATTATTTTTCGATATATTGTTAAAGGTTTATAAACCTTTAACAAAGCAATAGTATAATTCCATCCTGTAAATAAGATACAAACAGTTGATAACATATTTGGTTCATAACCTAATGATAAACCAATATTTGTTATTAAAGTAGCCCCTAAAGCAATGATAAAACCAGATGGAAAAGATCTTTCTAATACGTTTTTTAAAAAATTTCCTTTTACTTGAGCAAAATTAGCTTCATATGTTAAAAAGAAAGTAGGAATACCAACTCCACAGGCACTAATTAAAGATAATTGAATTGGCTCAAAAGGATAAGCTTGACCAAAAAATATTGTTGTAATAGAAATTAGTGCTGAAAAAATTGTTTTAATCAAAAACATTGATGCTGACATAGTAATATTATTAATAACTCTTCTACCTTCATCAACAATATGAGGCATTGCATTAAAATTATTATCCAGCAAAACTAGATTAGCAGCATTTTTTGCTGCATCACTGCCTGAAGCCATAGCAATTGAACAATCAGCTTCTTTAAAAGCTAAAACATCATTTACTCCATCACCAGTCATTGCAACAGTATGTCCCATTTCTTTTAGTGCCAAAACCATTTCTTTTTTTTGTTGGGGAGTAACACGACCAAAAACAGAGTACTTATTTATAGCTTCTTGTAATTTTTTTGAGGAAGTTAGTTTAGTAGCATCAATATATTTATGCCCATCTTTTAATCCTGCTCTTTTAGCAATAGCAGAAACTGTAATTGGATCATCACCAGAAATAATTTTTAAATCTACTCCCTGTAAGTTAAAATAATTTATTGTTTCTTTTGCATCAGCTCTAATCACATCACTTAATACAATGATACCATAAGGTTTTAAATCATTAGGTAAAGATTCATTATCCATTATTTTATCAGTATGTGCTAATACTAAAATACGATATCCATCATTTGCGTATTTAGAACAAAGTTTTTCAAGATTTTGATTACCATGAGGAAATAAGAACTGATATGCACCAATATAATATGTACCCTGATCATAAAAAGATGTTCCACTATATTTACGATTCGAACTAAACGGGATAACATAATATGGTTTGAAAGTTGTTTGGCAAGGATAATGTTCTTTAAGTGCTTGAGCAGTAACATTAACATCAGTTAATGTATGCATTAAATTACCAATAATTTCATTTAAATCAACATTACTTATTTTAACATCAAATTCAACTTCCATTGTTCCTTCAGTAATTGTCCCAGTTTTATCAAGACATAAGACATCAACTCGAGCTAACGTTTCAATACAAAATAGTTCCTGGACTAAAGTTTTTTGCTTTGCTAATCTTAAAACACTAAGAGTTAAAGCAACACTAGTAAGTAAAACCAGACCTTCAGGAATCATTCCTAATACAGCAGCTACTGTACTAACTATTGCATCATTGAAATTTTGTCCCCCATATATAAATTGTTTTAAAAATAATAATCCTCCAATTGGTAAAATAATAATACTTACATATTTTAAAATTTTATTTAAACTTTGATTTAATTGAGAATTATGTTTTTTTAACCGCTTAGCTTCACTAGTAATTTTATTCATATAATTATCATTACCAACATGAAGAACTTTACAAATACCTTTTCCAGAAGTAATGAAACTACCAGAAAGTAAGTTATCACCATTTTGTTTTATAACAGGATCAGATTCACCAGTCAGCAAAGATTCATTTACTTCAATATATCCTTCAACTAATGTACTATCAGCAGGAATCTGGCATCCAGTATATAAAACAAGATAATCGTCTAATACAATTTCATCAATCGAAATTTCCATAAGTACATCATCACGAATAACCTCAACTTTAGAAGTTGTAATAATTGCTAAACGATCTAATGTTCGTTTAGCTTTTATTTCCTGATAAATACCTGCAATAGTATTTATAATAATTACTAATATAAATAAAGTATTTTTGTAAGACCCTACAAAAATAACAAGAGCTAATAAAGCAGCATTTAATATATTAAAGAAAGTAATTATATTGTTTAAAAATATTTGTTTATATGATTTTGTAATCTTATTATCAATTATGTTTAGTTTACCTTCATTTATTCTTTGTTTGACTTGATTACTAGTTAAACCAGTATAATTTTGTTTATTTATTTTCATAATAGTCTTACATTCCTTTCTAGTTATGGTTTAAGGTATACATAGTTATAAATATGTTATCATTTTAGATTTTTTAGTTTATTTTTTATTTGGATTATTATTTCTGTTTTTCATTCTAACTTAATTATACCAATTAAACAATAAATCAATATGAATTTTATTTAAGAAAGATTAAGTTGTTTTATATATAGTCTTTTGGATAAATTGTATACAATTTAGTGAATTGATGTTATAATGGATATAATTAAATTTTAGGGGGTATTTGTATGAGTGAATTTATTGATGGTTTTATTGAAAAAGCTAAAGAGGGTAATAATAGAATAGAAAATGAATTATATTCGAAATATGATGTAAAAAAGGGATTAAGAAATGAAGATGGTACTGGTGTTTTAGTTGGGCTTACTAAAATAGCTGATGTTGTAGGATATAAAAAAATAAATGGGAAAAAAATTGATTGTGATGGTGAATTATATTATCGTGGTATCAATGTTTCTGATATTATCAATAGAAGAGAACCTAACCAGCGATTTTTATTTGAAGAGACTTGTTTTTTAATTTTATTTGGATATTTGCCAAATTCAGATGAATTAGAAAATTTTAAAAAAGAACTGTCTAATCGTTATGAGCTTCCACCATACTATCTTGAATCAAAAATTCTAGGATTTCCTTCTAAAAATCTAATGAATAAATTACAACAAGAGGTATTGATGCTTTATTCATATGATAGTGATCCTGATAATATTAGTGCTTTGGCGACAATGTATAAAGGGTTAAATTTGATAGCAAAAATACCATCAATTGTTTGTTATGCATATCGTACAAAAGTACATTATTTTGATAAGGAAAGTTTGTTTATTCATCAAATTAGACCTGATCTATCAATTGCTGAAAATATTTTATATCTGTTACGTGACCATAAACATTTCACTCCTAAAGAAGCAGAAGTTTTAGATATGTGTTTAGTATTACACGCAGATCATGGTGGGGGGAATAATTCAACCTTTACTAATGTTGTAATCAGTTCGACTGGAACAGATATTTATTCTAGTTTTGCTGGAGCTATTGGTTCATTAAAGGGACCTAAACATGGTGGGGCAAATTTAGCTGTAATGAAACAAATGCAGTTAGTTATTGATGAAATAGGTTTAAATGCTAGTGATGAACAGATTAAACAAGTTATTGATAAAATCCTATCTAAACAATTTAATGATAATAGTGGTTTGATTTATGGTATTGGGCATGCTGTTTACACACTTAGTGATCCTCGTTGTATTATATTAAAACAACAATGTAAAGATTTAGCGGTTGAAAAAGGACGTGAAGCAGAGTATGATTTTTACCATCGTTTTGAACAATTAGCAACAGCAGAAATTAAAAAGCGTAAAAATATCAATGTTTGTGCTAATGTTGATTTTTATAGTGGATTAATTTATGATATGCTGTGTATTCCTACAGAGTTATATACGTTAATGTTTGTTGTTGGACGTACAGTAGGCTGGTTAGCTCACAATATTGAAAACAAGCTGTATTCTGGTAGAATAATTCGTCCAGCTGCTAAATATGTTGGTGAAACATACGATTATATTCCAATTGATAAAAGAAAATAAATATAAAAAGGGAAAGTTGATATATGAAAAAATTATTTAAAATTGTACTAATTTGTGGTTTATGTTTTAGTATTGTGGGATGTAGTAAGAAGGATATTGCTGAAAATCAAGAGGAAGCTAATAAAATTATTGATGCTGCTTATCGAGTTAAAAAAGATAGTAGTAACGAACCTTGGAATGAAAATTCTGTTTATGATACGAGGAAAAGCGGTTTTTGGTTTTTCATTTGTAATGATGCATATATAGATGTTCATCTTGTGCATAATTCAATAGATGATACTGAGGAAATTGATGGTATTACTTATCATGACAAAGATTTTAATGTTATAGCTCCAATTTATGGGGATGGAAAGAGTAAGGATGAAAAATCTACAGAGGCATTAAATGACTGGTTGGAAGATACAGGAATAACTAAAGAACAATTTATTAAATGGGCAGAAATGACAGTGGAGAAAAAGTTTGCTGAAGCAAATGAAAGAGTATTGGATGAATGATCTCTAATTTAATTAGTTGTAAACTTAAAAAGCAGGGTAGCTTTAATTGTGCTATAACCTGCTTTTTTAATAATCTTATAGTTATTTAAGATGACGAACCCATCCATATTTGTCTTCAATACGACCCCATTGGATACCTGTTAAAGTATCATAAAGCTTTTGTGTTAAGCTGCCAGTTTTAAAATCATTAATGATAACTTCTTCACCTTTATAATAAAGTTGTCCAACTGGTGAAATAACAGCTGCTGTTCCAGTTCCAAAAGCTTCTGTAAGTTTACCATTTTTACCAGCTTCCATCAATTCATCAATACTTAGTTCTCTTTCTTCAACTTCATAACCCCAGTCTTTAAGGATATGAATAATTGAATCACGAGTAACTCCTGGTAATACAGAGCCTTCAAGTGGAGCAGTAATAACTTTTCCATCAATTACAAACATTACATTCATTGTACCTACTTCTTCTACATACTTACGATGAACACCATCTAACCATAATACTTGTGTATAACCATGAGATTCAGCTTTTACTTGGGCAGCAATACTAGCAGCATAGTTTCCACCACATTTAGTAAATCCTGTCCCACCTTTAACAGCTCTTACATATTCATCTTCAACCCATATTTTAACTGGATTTACTCCCTCAGGATAATAGTTTCCTACAGGCGATAAGATAATGATAAATGTGTATGATTTAGCAGGATGAACCCCAACTCCAGCTTCACTTGCAAACATAAATGGCCGAATGTATAATGACGTATCTTTAGCAGTAGGAATCCAATCCTGTTCATATTTAACAATTGCTTCAACTGCTTCAACAAACATATCTTCAGGTAATTCTGCCATACAGATTCGTCTATTTGAATTGATCATTCTTCGTGCATTCATTTCAGGTCTAAATAGAGTAATATCTCCATTAGGATCACGATATGCTTTTAACCCTTCAAATGTTTCTTGGGCATAATGTAATACCATTGTAGCTGGATCCATAGGAACTGGTGCATATGGAACGATTCTTGCATCATGCCAGCCTTTACCTTCTGTATAATCCATCATAAACATATGGTCAGTAAAATAATTACCAAAACCTAAGTTATCTTGACTTGGTTTTTCTTTTAGCGTTTGAGCTCTTTCAATTTTAATTTCCATGATTAAAATACCCCCTTAATTTATTTATAAGTATACTCTTATTTAACCCTTGTTACAAGAAAGAATTTATCTAAATAATGGTGATAATATAGGATTTCTATGAAAATATAATAATAATTATGGATAATAGTAAATTATTTATATAAAAAACAGTTTATTGTATACTAACCATTATTAATAATTTTCATATGCAAATTAGCCATTAAATCAATTGCTTTTTCTTGCAATAAAGGATCATTACTAGCAATACCTTTACAATCAATAATTATTGTTGCTTCAGGTAATGCAGCTTTAACAATGACTGCATTAGAAATAACACAAATATTTGAAACTACACCAACTAAAGTTATTTCTTCATAATCTTTATCTTTTAAATAATTACCTAATTCTAAAGAACCAAAAGTATTTTTAAGAATTTTTTTATCATTTTTAGCTAAATTATCTATTTTACCATATAACTGCCATCCTTCACTGTTTTCTATACAATGAGTAACAGGTAGATTCTTACCTTCCTGGGTATCTAAATAATTATCTTGATGAGAATCATAAGTAAAGATTACATCATCTTTATTTAAATGATATTTTTCAATCAATTCCACTAAATAATCTTCTAATATTATTGCATCATTAAAACCTAAACTACCACTAACAAAATCATTTTGGTAATCAATTACTATTAATAATCTTTTCATATAAACCTCCGTTCTCTTGGTTTATTTTATCATTATTAGTTGACAATGTAAATATATGGTTATATAATCATATTGTCATATGAATAAATGTTCATATAAAGGAGATGTTAAAATGGATAAAGTAGTAAATGAAGTTATTGTTAATAAAGTTGCTGCAGCACTTCCAGAAGAAGAAATTTTATATGATGTTGCAGAATTGTTTAAAGTATTTGGTGATTCAACAAGGATTAGAATTATTTGTGCTTTGTTTGAATCAGAAATGTGTGTATATGATTTAGCGGCATGTTTAGAGATGACTCAATCAGCAATTTCTCATCAATTAAGAATTTTAAAACAAGCTAATTTAGTTAAATTTAGACGTGATGGAAAATTAATGTATTATTCACTTGATGATGAACATGTTAAACAAATTTTTGACGCAGGTTATAAGCATGTGATTGAATAAGGGGGCAGTTATGAAACTTAAATATGATTTAAAAGGACTTGATTGTGCTAATTGTGCTCAAAAAGTTCAAGAGCGAGTAAGTGATTTAAAAGGAATTAAAGAATGTAATGTTGTTTTTGCAACTACAAAAATGTTTGTTGAAACAATTGATGATTCATTTGATGAAGCGTTACTTATTAAAACAGTGAAAAGTGTTGAACCTGATGTGGAAGTGATTAACTTATCAAATGAATTTCATGATGATAAAATACATCATCATAATCATAATAAATGCAGCTGTGAGCATGACCATGAACATCATCATAAGCATGAAAATTGTAGTTGTGGACATGATCATGATATTGAAACAATTAAGCATGATGATTTAAAAGAGGGTATTAATATTAAGATAAGTGGTCTTGATTGTGCTAATTGTGCTATGAAGGTTGAGCAGGCAATTAATAAAATGAATGAAATTGATAAAGCTCAGATTATTTTTTCAACTGAAACTTTAAAAGTCAAACCCAAAGGTTCTGTTGATCAAAACAAATTATTAAAACAAATCCAAAAAGTGGTTGATCAAGTTGAAGATGGTGTTACTTTATCACTTAAAGATACACTACAAGTAATAGAGAAGCCTCGATTATTTGTTTGTAAAGATCATCTTGGATTGATTATTGGTACAGTAATATATATTATTGCTATTATTATTGGTGATTTTGAATTTGATACCTTAATTTATGGAATTGCATATTTATTGGTAGGATATAAAGTAATTTTAAAAGCTTTAAAAAATATAGGCCGTGGTGAAATTTTTGATGAAAATTTTCTTATGTGTATCGCTACTATTGGTGCTTTTTGTATCAGTGATTATAAAGAGGCTATTGCAGTAATGTTGTTTTATTCAGTTGGTGAGATTTTTCAGGCTTATGCTGTTAATAAAACAAGAACTTCTATTAGCTCATTAATGGATTTGAAAAGTGATTATGCTAATCTTATAGTTGGAGATGATATTATTAAAGTTGCTCCAGAAAAAATTAAGATTGGTGATGAGATAGTTATTAAGGTGGGAGAAAAGGTTCCTCTTGATGGATTGGTGTTAAAGGGTGAAAGTACTTTAGACACTTCTAGTTTAACAGGTGAAACATTACCAAGAAATGTAAGTGCTGGTGATGAAGTATTAGCTGGGGTAGTTAATTTAACTGGAATCATAAATATTAAAGTAACTCAGGCTTATGAAGATTCAACTGTATCAAAAATTCTTGATTTAGTTGAAAATGCTGCTAGTAAAAAAGCTCCAATTGAGCAATTTATTACACGTTTTGCGAGAATATATACTCCAACAGTAGTCTTTTTAGCTATTGCTCTAGCAGTTATTCCAATGATTATTTTTAAAGATGCTGTTTTTTTGGAATGGTTATATAGAGCATTGACATTTTTAGTCGTGTCTTGTCCTTGTGCATTAGTAATTTCAATTCCATTAGGTTTATATGCTGGTTTAGGTAAAGCAAGTAAAATGGGGGCTTTAGTTAAAGGTGGTAATTATCTTGAACTATTAAAAGATATTGATACTGTTGTTTTTGATAAAACGGGAACACTTACCGAAGGGAGTTTTGAAGTTATTGAGATAAATGGTTCAGATGATTTATTGATGTTAGGTGCTTATGGAGAAAGTATGTCAAATCATCCTATTGCTAAAAGTGTTGTAAAAAAATATGGACAAGTTATTGATCAAAAAAGAATTAGTGATTTTAAAGAGGTTGCAGGTAAAGGAATAGAAGTAAAAATTGATGAAAAATTGTATAACTTGGGAAATAAGTCTTATATTGAAAGCTTAGGAATACAAGTTCAAAATCCTTTAACAGTTGGAACAGTCATTCATATTGTTTGTCAAGGAAAATATTTAGGTAATATAGTTGTTGCTGATAAAATCAAAGACACAACTATTGAAGGAATTAAACGACTAAAAAAAGAGGGAATTCAAAATACAGTTATGTTAACAGGTGACCGCAGAGAGGTTGCTAAAGATATTGCGAAGAAAATTGGAATAGATACAGTATATAGTGAGTTATTACCACAAGATAAAGTGATGCAAGTTGAAAATTTAATAAATCAAGGTGCTAGATTATCGTTTGTTGGGGACGGAATAAATGATGCTCCAGTACTTGCAAGAGCTGATTTAGGAATTGCCATGGGTGGTGTTGGTAGTGATGCTGCAATTGAAGCGGCTGATATAGTTTTAATGAATGATGATATTATTACGATTGGTGAAGCTATCTCAATTTCTAAAAAGACAAATAAAGTTTTAAAACAAAATGTGATTTTCACATTAATTATCAAGATTGGAGTTCTTTTGTTGACAATGTTTGGTTGTGCAAATATGTGGATGGGAGTATTTGCAGATGTTGGTGTAACTTTGATTGCCATCTTAAATTCAATGCGTATTTTAAAATAAGGACTGAAAATTCAGTCCTTATTTATCACGAATAATGTTAGAGGCTTTAAACTTTTTGTGATTTAGTGTATAATCTAGCACAGAGAGCATTTACAGTTACAAAAGATTAACAATTGGGAATATGATAAAGGCTATAACATATATTATGATGATAAGTAGTAGAAAGTCACAATTTGTGAATATTCTGTGACTTTCTTGTAAATGTTAGAATAGTTAAACAATACATAAGTATGAACTATAGGAGGTAGAAGATGACATTAGATGAATTAGTACCTGGGATGAGTGGGAAAATTACTGTAGTTGGTGGGGAAGGATTGTTACGTAGACGTTTGTTGGAAATGGGATTAATACCACGAACGATTGTAAAGGTCCGCAAAGTTGCTCCAATGGGAGATCCGATTGAATTATATTTACGCAGTTATGTTCTAACAATTAGAAAAGATGATGCTGCAATGATAGAAATTGAGGTGGTAAATAATGATATCTAAAACAATTGCTTTGATTGGAAATCAAAATTGTGGAAAAACAACATTATTTAACGCATTAACTGGATCAAATCAACATGTTGGTAACTTTCCTGGTGTCACAGTCGAACAAAAATCAGGTACAATAAAGAAACATCCAACAATTAAATTAGTTGATCTTCCTGGAATTTATTCGTTAACACCTTATACAATGGAAGAAATTGTTTCAACAGATTTCTTAATTAAAGAAAAACCATCAATGATTATCAATATTATCGATGCAACAAGTATTGAAAGAAATCTATATTTAACAATGCAGTTACTAGAATTAAATATGCCAATGGTTTTAGCTTTAAATATGATGGATGAAGTTATTAATAGTGGCAATTGTATTGATGTTGAGGGACTGCAAGATGCACTAGGAATTCGAGTAATTCCCATTTCAGCAAGCAAGAATGAAGGGATTGAAGAATTAATAGAGGCGATTGATGCAACCTTAAATGAAAAAAATTGTTCACATTTAGATTTATGTACTGGTGAAATTCATAAAGCAATTCATTCAATTAATCATTTAATTGAAGAAAATGCTTTAAAAGCAGCTTTACCTAAACGTTTTGCAGTTACTAAAGTAATTGAAAGTGATCCTGAAATAATCAAACTGTTAAAATTAGATAATCAGCAGCTACACATTATTGGGCATATTATTAAGGATATGGAAGAAAAAGAAGGTCTTGATAAAGATGCTGCTTTAGTTGAAATGCGTTATCAAATTATTGAAAATATTACTAGTCAAACTGTATTTAAGGAACAGGAAACTGCAGGACAAGTAAGATCAGAAAAAATTGATGCTTTTTTAACCCATAAATATTTTGGAATTCCAATTTTTATTACTGTGATGTTATTAATTTTCTTTTTAACTTTTAATGTGATTGGGGCTCCATTACAATCTTTAATGGAAACAGGGGTGAATTTTATTGGTGAAACAATAATTGATTTTTTAACCAATCATCAGGTCGCACCTTGGTTAATTTCATTATTACAAGATGGAGTCATTGCAGGAGTTGGCAGTGTATTATCTTTTTTACCTTTAATCGTGGTACTATTTTTCTTTTTATCAATGCTTGAAGATAGTGGATATATGGCTCGAGTTGCGTTTGTAATGGATAAATTATTAAGAAAAATTGGATTATCAGGAAAATCTTTTGTTCCAATGTTGATTGGTTTTGGTTGTTCAGTACCTGCAATCATGGCATCAAGAACACTATCATCACAACGTGATCGTAAAATGACAATAGTTGTAACACCATTTATGTCTTGTAGTGCAAAATTACCAATTTATGGGATGATTATAGCAGCGTTTTTTAGTACTAAAGCACCTTTAGTTATGATTACAATTTATTGTATTGGTATTTTGGTTGCTGTAGTTTCAGCTTTGTTATTGAAATCAACAATTTTTCCAGGTGATCCGATTCCATTTGTTATGGAGTTACCTAGTTATCGTATTCCTACAGCTAAAAATGTTATTATGCATATGTGGGAAAAAGCAAAAGATTTTTTAAAGAAGGCATTTACAATCATTTTTATCGCATCTTTATTAATTTGGTTTTTACAAAGTTTTAACTTTAGATTTGAAATGGTTAATGATAGTTCTAAGAGTATTTTAGCATTTATTGGTAACAAACTGGCCTTTATCTTTAAACCTTTAGGTTTTAGTGATTGGCGTCTATCTACATCACTAATCACTGGAATTACAGCTAAAGAATCAGTTGTATCTACTTTATCGGTTTTAACTAATTCAAGCACTCCAGTCGCATTAAATCATGCTTTAAATATGTTACTTACACCAGCTAGTGCTTTTGCCTTTTTGACATTTACAGTTTTATATATGCCATGTGTTGCTGCTTTTGCTGCAACTAAGCGAGAATTAGGTTCCTGGTTACAAGCAATTTTAACAGCTATGTATCAAACTGGGATTGCTTATGTTGTTGCATTTATGGTTTATCGTTTAGCTTTATTGATTTCTTAGCAAACAAATAATATAATAAATGTATATGTTTATGAAAGGACTTACAATTATGGACAAAAATTTAAAAAGGATTATTAAGATTAAAGAAGATAAAATGATTAAAGCTTTTAATCAAAATAATATGCAAATTACTTTTGTAGAAAATTTTGAGGAATTACATAATTATTTAAATAAATATCTATGTAATCAAAAAACAGTTGCTTTAGGTGGGTCAATGACATTGTTTGAAGCTGATGTAATTGATTTGATCAAACAATCTGATGTGATTTTACATGATCGTTATCAAAAAGATTTAACTAGAGAGCAAATGCAGGATATTTTTAGAAAAGCATTTACAAGTGATTTGTTTATTACTAGTACTAATGCTTTAACTATGGATGGATGTTTATATAATATTGATGGTAATGGAAATAGAGTTGCAGCTATGATCTATGGACCTAAAGAAGTAATTGTTATTGCTGGAAAAAATAAAATATTTGAAACAGAAGCAGAAGCAATTAATCATATAAAAACAGTTAGTGCTCCAGCAAATGCTATTCGTTTAAACAAGAAAACTCCATGTACTAAAACTGGAGAATGTATGAATTGTTTATCATCGAATCGAATATGCAGCAGTTATGTTAAGTTAGGGTATCAAGGTAACGTGGACCGAATAAAAATCGTCATCGTTAACCAGGATTTAGGATATTAAGATGAAGGCGGGAGTTTTATTTCCTTTATCTAGTTTTCCATCTAAATATGGAATTGGTGATTTAGGAAAAAATGCTTATTCAATCGTTGAAACTTTAGCTGAAAATGGAGCTCAATATTTACAAATCTTACCATTTCATTTTTCAACTCAGGCAAATTCACCTTATCGTAGTGTAAGTACTTATGCTGGTGATGAAGTATATATAGATTTAGAAAAATTAATAGAAATGGGTTTGTTGGAAAGTGTACCAGAATATTATCCTGAAAGTTCAATTGTTTATTATGATAAAATTCGGGAATTTAAGCATAAATATTTATTAAAAGCATATAAAAAATTTAGGGGGAATGATGAATATCATTATTTTTTAGAAAAATGTCCCTGGGTAGTTGATTATTCAATATACTGTACTTTTGCTGCTATTAATGGTTCATATGATTGGTCATCATGGCCTGATGAATTCAAATATTATCCTAAGCTACAACAAATAAATTTAAGTGAATACGATGAAGAGATAGGATATTATCAATTTGTACAATATATTTTCTATTTACAATGGTTTACTTTTAAAAAATATACAAATGAATTAGGTATTAAAATTATAGGGGATATGCCATTTTATGTAGATCATGGTTCAGTAGAGGTATGGCTTGATAATGCATCTTTTTTACTAGATGATTTGGGTCATCCAACTGATGTGGCAGGGGTTCCTCCAGATTATTTTAGTGCTACAGGACAATATTGGGGTAATCCAATTTATGATTGGAATCATTTGCAAAATAATGATTTCAAATTTTGGGTCGATCGAATCGGCTGGGCTAGTAAAATATTTGATATTACAAGAATTGATCATTTTAGAGCTTTTGATTCTTATTGGGATATTCCTGTAGCTTCAACTAGTGCAATTGATGGTACTTGGAAATATGCTCCAGGTTATGAGTTGTTTGACTGTCTTTATGAAAAATTAGGTGATATTGAATTAGTTGCAGAAGATTTAGGGTATTTAAGAGCAGAAGTGATTGAATTGAAAAATCATTATCATTTAAAAGGAATGAAAGTATTTCAATTTATGCTTGATGAAGGCTTTGAGAATTTAGATAATAACTATTTTTATTCTGGTACTCATGATAATGAAACTATTAAAGGCTGGGTTGATGGTTTGGATCAACAAACTTATGATAGACTTGTTGAATTAGTTAAAAGTCCATTACCTTTAAATCTTGCTATAATACAGTATTGTTTAAATTCGAATGCTAGTGATGTAATTATTCCAATTTGGGATTTATTAGAAGTAAATAATGATCAGCGTTTTAATGTACCTGGAGAAGTCAATGATACTAACTGGACTTATCGAGTATCTAATTTAGAGATGGCTAAAAAAGGAATTGAATTATTTGCTAAATTAAGAAAAGGGGATTGAAATGAGTTATAAAAAAATTGATATTAATGAAATTGTTTTAAATCCATTTAAAACAATTGGTAAAGACTGGCTGTTAATTAGTGCTTTAAAAGATGGGGTTACAAATACAATGACAGCTTCATGGGGTGGAATTGGAGTTATTTGGAATAAAAATGTTGTTACTGTATATATTCGTCCCCAACGATATACAAGAGAATTTGTGGATAACAGTGATTATTTTAGTTTGACTTTTTTTGAAGGGTATAAAAAAGAGTTAGGTATTTTAGGTTCTAAATCAGGACGGGATTGTGATAAAATCAAAGAAACTAATTTTGATCTTGAAATGCTTGATGGACAACCTTCATTTAAACAAGGGAAAATGACATTTATTTGTAAAAAATTATATCGAGGGAAAATTAATCCTGATGGATTTATTGATGAAAGTCTTGATACTAAAAATTATCCTAATCATGACTATCATTATGTATATATCGGTGAAATTGTAAATGCATATGTAAACGAAAAAGAATAATTCTTTTTCGTTTATTTTTATTCATAAAGACCATACTATTAACGGTGAGATTATGCAAATATTAGAATATATAATTATTCCTATTATTTCTTTGGTTGTATTATTTATTATTACGAAAATGATGGGATATAGGCAAGTTAGTCAATTAAATATGTATGATTATATAAATGGAATTACGATTGGTAGTATTGCTAGTGAATTAGTAATGGGAGGTTTTGATAATATTTTACAGCCTTTAATTGCTATGATAGTCTATGCAATTGTGATTATTTTCTTATCTAAAGCAGCTGCTTCTTCTTTAAAACTAAGAAAACTGATTGATGGTCAAGCAGTAGTTTTGTATGAAAATGATCAAATTTATAATGAAGAATTAGAAAAAGCTAAATTAGATTTAGATGAGTTTTTAATGCAGTGTCGAATAGCTGGATATTTTAATCTAAATGAATTACAAACAGTAGTGTTAGAAACTAATGGTAGTTTTAGTTTTTTTCCTAAAGAAAAGTATCGTCCAGCAGTAGTAAATGATTTAAATATTACAATTAATAAAGTTAAATTACCAACTGTTTTAATTAAACAAGGAATTATTTTTCATGATAATTTGAATATAATTGGTCAAGATGAAACATGGCTTGAAAATGAATTAAATGTTAGAGGAATACCTCTTAGTGATGTTATTTTAATGTTTCAAGAAGATAATAGTAATCTTGCAGTATATTCAGTTAATGAAGTGGAAAAAGTTTTTGATTAAATATTTTGAAAGTCCTATTTTATAGGGACTTTTTTGTGTACTAAACTTCAGATTGGTTAAGGTAGCTGTTGCAAAAACAAAAAAATATATAAATTTATGTTTAAATATAGTATATTATAAATATATGAAAATTATAGAATGTTTTATAATTAAAGCAATATCTATAAATTAGAATTAAAAAATAAAGGAGAAAATGAATATGAATACAGAAATAAAAATGTTGATAGCTGCTGCAGATAAAGCAATAAAGGAAGAGAGATTTGATGATTTAATGGATTTTTATACTGATGATGCAGTATTGGTTGTAAGACCTGGTTTAGAAGCAAAAGGGAAAGAAGCAATTAAAGAAGCTTTTATTAAAATTGCTGCTTATTTTAAAAATAGTGTTGTTCCAACACAAGGAAAAATGTTAATGATTGAAGCAGGTGATACAGTATAAGTTTTATCTCAAACTTTATTAGATGCTGATAATAAAGAAACATCTGAATATAGTATGGATCGTAGAGCAACTTATGTATACAGAAAAGTTGATGGTAAATGGCTTTGTGCTATTGATAATTCTTATGGAACGACATTACTTGATTAAATTCAAGTAATGTAAGATAAAATGGAAAATATGATTATTTTATTATTTGGAGTTAGTAATATTGAAAAAGTACAATAGGTGAATTAGTGACTAATAAGTTAAGTTATCTTTTTATTGATCTTGATGAAGAAACAAGAAAATATTTTAATTCCATCCTTAAGGAGTTCTGACAAGGGTATAAAAATAGAGAAATGACTGATCTATTTATTTGGTATAGATATTTTTGTATTAATTAAGAAAAAGTCTATGGTATAATGCAAGTAAGGGTTAATATTTAATACTATCTCTGTAATAATGATCCCAGGAAAGGAATGATGAGTATGAAACAAATCAGTACAGGAATAGAAGATTTTAAGACTGTTATAGATAATGATTATTATTATGTAGATAAAACCAGTTAATAGCTGATGTATTTAGTAATGCTGTTATGCTTTATACAAGACCTAGAAGATTTGGAAAGACATTAAATATGTCGATGCTTTATTATTTCTTTTCAAATAAGGAAAAAGACAATGCTTATTTATTTGAAGGTTTAAAGATTACTGAAAACAAAGAAATGATGAAACATCAAAATCAGTATCCAGTTATCTATATAACTTTAAAAGATATGAAGGCTGCAAATATTGAGCAACAGGTAGATAAGTTTAGAATTCTTATTCAGGATGTTGTAAATAGATATTATGTATTGATGAAAAGTTCATATTTAAATGAAATAGAAAAAAAAGAATTAATGAAATTATTAGAGAAGGCATCAAGTTTAGGTGAATTAGAAGAAGCTTTAAAAAAGGTTTCACAATGTTTGATGAAACATTATGGAAAAAAAGCAATCATTTTAATAGATGAATATGATGTACCATTGCAAAGTGCTTTTATACATAATTACTATGATGAAATGACTATGTTTTTAGGAAATATCTTTTCGAGTGCCTTAAAAACCAATACTTCTTTAGAAAGAGGTGTACTGACAGGGTGTTTACAAATAGCTAAAGAAAGTATATTTACAGGATTAAATAATTTTACAGTTAGATCTATTACAAGTCAGTATGGTGGAGAGTATTTTGGATTCACTCAAAATGAAATCAATGAAACATTAAATTATTATAATTTAAATGATAAAAAAGAAGAAATGAAAGAATGGTATGATGGATACCTGTTTGGAGAAAAAGAAATCTATAATCCATGGAGTTCAATGAACTATATTTTGGAACTGTTAGGAAATATTGAATATCCAGCGATATCGTTTTGGGCAAATACAAGTGGAAATGATATAGTCAGGCAGTATATCGAGAACTCAACACAGACAATGAAAAAAGAGTTTGAGTTACTAATCAATGGAAAAAGTATTATCAAGAAAATATCCCCAGAACTGACATACAGGGAAATGAGATTTGAAACAAAAGAAGATATGAATGATGATATATACAGTTTTTTACTGTATACAGGATATTTAAAGATTCAAGACAAGGTATATGATGAAAGTGGAAAACAGACAGCAGATACTTATAAGCTGGTCATACCAAATAAAGAAGTGAAAACAATTTATGACAATATATTTATGAAATGGTTTGATGAGTATCAAAGAGTAAAAAGAAATACATTTATTAATGAACTGATTAATGGAAATGTTATAAATGCGATTGATTATTTATCAGATGTTTTGGAAAACAGTATAAGTTATTATGATAACTATGAAAGTTTTTATCATGGATTTATGATAGGATTCTTAAAAGCAGATGGATATGAAGTTAAATCAAATAGAGAAAGTGGAAAAGGTAGATTTGATATAGCGCTGATTCCAGATAAATTAACAGGTGCAGTTATTATATTAGAATGTAAGCATAGTCAAAGTATCCAGCAACTGGTAAGGGATAGTAATATGGCTGCTAATCAAATTGAGGATAAAAAATATATAAGAGATTTTGAAGAGTGTGGGTATCAAAAAATATTAGGATATGGTATCTCATTTTTCAAAAAACAATGTTATATTACAAAGGTATAGTTGGTTTAAGATAAAGTAAACATTGAAATAATTAAACTATATGCATTTATAGAAAATGTTGTTAGCTATGTAGATTATCGTGAAAAAGGTTATGAAACAAAAATAATATTGAATAGCTTTAGTTATACTAAATTTCAGTTTGTTAAATTGGAAAATTGAAATTTACTGAAAGGGGCAGACAACTATGAAAATGCCAAAAGAAAAAATTGATATAAGTATGTTTGCTCCATGTGGAATGAATTGCAAAGTTTGTTATAAGCACTGTTACCATAAAAAGTCTTGTGCTGGGTGCTTGAATAGTGATAAAGGGAAACCAGAACATTGTCGTAAATGCAAAATAAAGGAGTGTATCAAAGAAAAATCGTTATCCTATTGTTTTGAATGTGCTGAATATCCATGTAAGTTGCTTAAAAATCTTGAAAAAAGCTATAACAAAAGGTATCAAGCAAGTCTTATAGAAAATAGCCGTTTTGTTCAAGGACATGGTTTGGAACATTTCATGGAACAGCAGAAAATAAAATACACTTGTCTTAAATGCGGTGGCATTATTTCTATTCACGATAAAGAATGTAGCGAGTGTCAAGAAAAAATGAAATAACAAAATTCCAGTTTACGAAGATGTTTAGTTAGTGTACAAAAAAAGTGGTATTGGTTAATTCTAACACCACTTTTAATTATATCTGTAAACTTTTTTTGTATTTATCATAAATTATTTTTAATCCTTTAAATGTTAGATCAGGATCATAAATATCTATTAAATCAGTCTCATTATAAATTATTCGACCTAAACCACCAGTTGAAATAACAGTTAAATTTTGTCCATATTCTTTTTTTATTTCAGTAATAATATTTTCGGTTAAACCTACGTATCCATGAATAATCCCAGCTTGCATACTAGTGACAGTGTTTTTAGCAATAATAGATTTAGGTTTTTTTATTTCAATTTCTGGTAATTTTGCTGCTTGACTTGATAAAGCATTAATACTTATTCCAATTCCTGGAGCAGTTGCTCCACCAAGAAAATCACCATTTTCATTAACAACATCAAATGTAGTTGCAGTTCCAAAATCAATTACTAAACATGGCCCTCCATGAATATAATAGGCTCCAGCTGCATCAACAAGGCGATCTGCACCTAATTCTTTGGGATTATCAATTTTTATTCTAATTCCTGTTTTAATTCCCGGTCCAACAATAATTGGTTCTTGATTAAAATATTTTTTAATAGAATTTGTAAATGAATACATAATTTTAGGTACTACAGAAGCAATAATAATATCTTCAATTTCATCAATAAGAATATTTGAAGCGTTCAAGAAACTTAATAACATAAATCCATATTCATCAGAAGTACGTTCTAATTTTGTTGTTAAACGATAATTATCAATTATTTGATTTTTATCAACTAAACCCATTGTAATATTTGTATTACCTATATCAATTACTATTAACATGTTTTTCCTCCTTGATTTTGATTAGTTCTTTCAAAATTAGATCACTTAAATTATTTTTTGTCATTAATTCAATTTGTTGGGTTTTATCTTTTGTAATAAAAGTAACTTTATTAGTATCATTTTTAAAACCAGCTCCAGGATCTTTTAAATTATTAGCTACTAATAAATCACAATTCTTTTTAATAAATTTTTCTTTTGCGTGATCAATAAGATTTTTTGTTTCCATAGCAAAACCACAGATAATCTGGTCTGTTTTGTGCTGACCTAAATATGCAAGAATATCATCATTTTTTATTAATTCTAATTGTAAAATATCATCTTTCTTCTTAATTTTATCTTGAGCGATTTCTTTAACTCGATAATCACCAACTGCGGCAGCCTTAATTATATAATCTTGTTTTTGATATTTTGATTTAACTGCTTCAAACATTTCTGAAGCTGATTTTATTTGAATAACTTTTACCCCATAAGGAAAATCAAGGTTAGTAGGACCAGTTATTAAAGTTACTTTAGCACCTAATTCAAATGCTCTTTTAGCTAATGCATAACCCATTTTACCACTAGAATGATTAGTAATATATCTTACTGGGTCAATTGCTTCTTGAGTTGGTCCTGCTGTTATTAAGACACGTTTGTTTTTTAAGGGCTTATTACATAAACAATACTCAATCATTGCCATAATCTGATTTAAATCAGCCAGTTTTCCACGCCCAGTATCACCACAAGCTAATAAACCATAACCTGGTTCAACGAATTTAATACCATAAGTTTTACATCTTTCAATATTACGCTGGGTTGCTAAATTATCATACATATTGACATTCATAGCAGGTGCAATCAATTTTGGACAAGTAGCTGCAATAAATGTTGATGTTAAAACATCATCACAAATTCCATTTGCAATCTTACCAATAATATTAGCAGTCGCTGGAACAATAACAAAACAGTCTGCTTTTTTTGCATAACTGATATGTTTTATCTTATATCCTTCTTTATCAAAATCATCAATTAATACAGGCTTATTTATTAATGCTCCCAAAGTAAGCGGACTAATAAATTTAGTTGCATTATGTGTCATAATTACTTCAACATCATAATCATTTTTCTTTAGAGTTCTTACTAATTCACAAACTTTATATGCAGCAATGCTGCCACTAACTCCTACAATTATTGTTTTCATTCTAATTTCCTTTCTTTGTAAGTATTAATAAAGGCTGACAGACAAGAAGTGTAATAACAGTTCCAACAATAGCTTCTAGTATCCCGCTACTAGTAACAACGCCAATTAAATAAGCCATTAGTACATTAAAATCCTGACCGATTGCCTGAGCATAACTATGACCAAAGATTAAATAAATTCCACTTAATACTAAGATAGTGTTAGTTAAGGCACCAGTTAAACTAGATATGATCATACCTAAATATTTGTTCCAATTATATTTTAATACTTGTTCGAAAATTAATCCAGCAATAAACCCAATCAGTATTCTAGGTAAAATTGCAATAACTGCACTTAAAATGTTCCCACTAAGAAATGGTGAAAAAACAAAGGAAGTCACAGTTGGGTTAATTGTATTATAGAACAAACTGCTTAAACCAAAAATAAGTCCAATGAGGCTACCGCCTTTTTTACCTAAAATAATTCCAGCAATAATTACTGGAATATGTAATGTTGTCGCACGCAATGGACCAATTGGGATATATCCTAAAAAAGGAATAAATACAAGCAGCATTTCAATTGCAATAAACATTGCATACAAAACAAGATCTTTAGTTTTTTTATTTTTCATTCTTTCCTCCACTACCGTTCATTAAGATACGGTGTTTACGATATTTTTTACATAAATAATTAGATAGTTAATGCTTTGTCATTACTAAATATTTATTTAACAACAAGGCCATTATAGTACGATATAACTGATAATTCAATCATTAAGATAATGCAATTTATTTTCTATAGTGGTAAAATATTATCTAAGGAGGTTTTATGATGAAAAAAATAGCAGTATTATTTCATGATGGTTTTGAAGAATTAGAAGCATTATCAGTAGTAGATGTAATGCGAAGAGCAAAAATTGAATGTACAATGGTTGGAATGAATAAATTAGAAGTTATTAGTTCTCATCAAATAAAAATAGCAATGGATTGTATATTTGATGATACGATTGAAACATATGATGCTATAGTTATCCCTGGAGGATTACCTGGTGCTACTAATTTAAGAGATGATTCAAGAGTCATTAAAATCATTCAAAAATTTAATGAAGCTAATAAAATTATTGGAGCAATTTGTGCAGGACCAATTGTATTAGAAAAAGCAGGGATTATTGAAGGAAAAACAGTTACTTGTTTTCCTGGGGTTGATACTCAGTTATCTAGTGCAAATTATCAAGAAGCTTTAGTTATAATAGATAATAATATTATAACAGGAAAAGGTCCTGCTGCTGCATTAGCTTTTGCTTATGCATTATTAGATGCTCTTGGTGGTAATAGTGAAGAAATTAAAGAAAGTATGCAGTACAAATACTTAGAAAAAAACATCTTGTAACTTTTTTTGTTACAAGATGTTTTATTTAAAATATTTTTCTATTTCATTTAAAGAAATTAATACTGTAAAAGTAAAAAACAGCTCAACAATACTATTAATAGAACCAAACATAATAATAAACATTCCTAACATCAGGATTAGACTACGATATATCATAGTCATTTTTTTATAAAAAATTAGATCAACTAGAATAATTCGATTTATAAGTATTTGAATAATTATTAATAGTGATAAAGCTCCTAAAGAAGATAGTATTATATGCAAAATAGAAATTATATTTTCATGATTAGGATCATAAGGCAAATATGAACCTATTAACATAGATAAAAAACTGAAACATATCATTACTTGATTATGGAAAGTTATATAGGTGATTTTTTTTATCAGTTTATATATTTTATATAATAAAAAACATGACATGATTGTAATCCAAATAAGATAATGAATTCGTAGATCTTTTTGGTAAGATAAAAAAGTAAAATTATTATATGTCCAGGAAGTTTTTAATGATAATAAAAAAGTATAGATAAGCATTAAGTAGTACATTTTTCAACCTCCATTGAGGTTATTTTAATAAAATCCTAAAAAAATGTAAATAATAAAAGAAAAATCACTTTTTTTAATGTAGAAAATAATAAGGAGGAAATTAAAATGGAAGTTAAGTTAAAAAGTATTCATGCTAATGTAATCAATGATAAGGAAGACTATGTGCCTAAAAATGTAAAAGCACGTATTGAAGTAGGGTACAGTCATAGTCAAAAAGAGAACCTGGTACTTAATTACCAGATTAAAGTAGGTGAGAATGAAAAAAAATTTTTTGTAGTTAAATGTGCATTTGAAATAGAAGATTATGATCATGAAATAAAAGAAAAAGTAATTCTTGATCAAGCGGTTGATATGCTGCAAGAACGGATTGAAATAATTTTAGGCTTGATTACTGAAGAAATGGGCTTTAATTTACAAGGTTGATGAAATTCACCAACCTTGTAACAAACTTAGATAATTATCATATTTTATAGTAGAGGTGAAATATGTTAGTTTATATTAATGGTACTGATAATCGCTGTAAATATTTAGCCAAGCTGATGGTTAAAGATGGTTATCAGATAGAAGATGATAGCAGGTTTATATCATCTTGTCAGATTGTATATCTGGGTAAAGATGGTAAAGGATTTGAACAAGTAGATTTTGCTTGTGATTCTGTTGTATTAACTTTATTAAAAAATCAAAGATTATGTTATTTAAGTAAATTAAAAGGATTTAAATATGATTATTTATATCATGATGAACAATTTGTTAATGAAAACACTTATATTTGTGATGAAGCATTAATTGCGTACATGATAATTGATAATAATATTAGTTTATCAAATTCAAATATCTTAATTTTAGGTTATGGGCATTGCGGAAAAGATCTAGCTGGTAAATTTGAACGTTTTAATGCAAAGATTACAGTTTCAAATCGCAATGATCATTATCATGAAGAAGTAGTTGCTAGAGGATATCGTTATATTCGTTTGAATGAATTAACTTTAGAGGGTTATGATTTTATTATAAATACGATTCCAAGCAATATTATTACAGATAAGATGTTATCGACTAAAGATGAAAAGTGTCAAATTTATGATGTTGCATCTAAACCATATGGTTTAGAAAATAGTAAAAGGGATACTAATTATCACTTATTAAAACAATTACCAACTAAATATGCTTATCAAAGTAGTGCTTTTGCTTTATATAAGGCAATTAAAAGGGCAGTTGATACAAATGTTAAAAAATAAAAAAATTGGGATTGGGATCACAGGTTCTTTTTGTTCTTTAAAAAAATCAATGGTTGTTATTAAGGAATTAGTTAAACAAGAATGTGATTTGTATATTTTTGTCAGTGAAAAAATATTAACTTGTGATACTCGTTTTGATCAAGCTGATGAATTGATTGAGGAAATAGAGAAAATAGTTAAACGTAAAGTTATCAGTGATGTAGTTAATGCAGAAATTTTCGGACCTAAAATACCATTAGATTTAATGCTTGTTATGCCTTGTAGTGGAAATACACTTGCAAAACTTACTTATGGAATCAATGATAATGCTGTAACAATGGCATGTAAATCAACATTAAGAAATGAGAATAATGTTGTTTTAGCAATTGCAACAAACGATGCTTTAAGTAATTCAGGGAAAAATATTATGCAGATTTTAAATACAAAACATTTTTATTTAGTACCAATGTATCAAGATGATTGTGTAAAAAAACCTAATAGTATGCTGTTTGATGAAAACCTGGTTATTCAAACATTAATTAATTCTTTAAATAATAAACAGATTCAGCCAGTGTTTGAGGGGATTAAAGATGTATAAAGTATTAAAATTTGGTGGTACGTCTTTACGTGATAATGATTCAATAAGTGCAGTAAGTAGAATTATTAAAAAAAACTTAAATCATAAATTAATCGTAATTGTTAGTGCTATGGGACGTTATCCTGAACCTTATGCAACTGATACATTAAAAGAATTAGTATCTTGGCAATTATCATATGATGAATACAGCCGAATTGTTAGTTGTGGTGAAACTATCAGCAGTGTGGTTTTATCAAGTGAGTTAAGGAAAAAAAATATTAAAGCAATTTCTCTTTCTAGTTTACAGGCTGGTTTGAAAGTCAGAGGTAATCGACTAGTAGATTTTGATAAGGAAAAGGTAATTGAATATTTCAAGAAATATGATGTAATTATCCTTCCTGGATTCCAGGGGGTTGATAAATATAAAAATGTACGAATATTACAACAAGGTGACAGTGATTATAGTGCTGTTTATATTGCTAGAAGAATGGATTTAGATGAAGTATATATTTATAGTGATGTTTGTGGGATTTATACTGGAGATCCAAAATATATTAGTGATGCTCGTTTGATCAAGCATGTGGGATATCGTCAAGCTCTTGATTTAGCTAAGCATAAAGCTCGAATAATTTGTTATAAAGCACTTCTTGAAGGTTATCACAAAGATGGATTTAAGATCAATTTACGGTCTATTTATAATGATAGTATTGGTACTTTAATCAATCATGATGATACAAAAATCAAGACGATGTCGATTGATTTTAATTACTGGCTAATACGTTTTGATGAAGAAATAGTAAAAAAAGATTTTAATTATTTATTTGATAAATATGAAAATGATTATCTTGTTTTAGAAGAAAATCTTCATAAATTAAAAACTAAATATACGAAAATAGACGCTTATACAAAAGTGCATTTTGTAGGGTGTGAACTTGAAAATGATGATATTTATCGTGATTTTTTAGAAAAGTTTGCTCTTACCTCAAATAAAGAAGCTGATAGTTATTATGTAAAAGTAAAGATGCAAAAGCAAGATATTAATTTACTACACGATTTAATTGTTAGAAGTGATTAAAAATGAAAATTTTCACTAATTTGATCACACCTTTTAAAGAAGATGGAATTATTGATTATCAAGCTGTAGATGTTTTAATCAAACGTTTAGCATTTCAAAAGAATCATTGTTTTATTATTGGAAGTTTTACTGGTGAAGGAATGCTTTTGAATCCAATTGAACTCAAACATTTAATTAAGTATATTTGTTATCATTATGATTTAGAGATATATGTTTATATTTTGCAAGAAAGTACTAAAAAAGCAATAGAACAAATTAATGAGCTTAATGATATTAAGGGGTTAACTGGATATATTGTTAAAGTACCTAGTATGGCTAGGTATTCAAATACAAGTATTTATAAACACATTGATTTGATTTCAGTAATTACAGATAAAAAAATTATTATTGATTTTTATCATCGAAATATTTTAGAAAATGAGGATGTTAAAATTTTATTGCAAAAGCATACCAATATCTGTGGATTAATTACTGAACAGGATTTTGATAGTTTAATAATAACAAAAAAATACATTCATGACAAAAATGTTTTAAAAATTCATCATAGTTATGATGGTATCATTAGTGATTTAAGCAATATTGATTATCAGTCCGTTAGTCTATTAAATGATAGTGAAGTAAACAGTGATTATTTTAATTTGTTAGTTAAATATTTTTATCGTGATAATATATCTAGCAGTTTAAAATATATTTTATCTAAAAAGGGTTATATTAATTATAAATTACGTTTGCCACTAGTTAAAATAGATGATAAATTAGAGAAACAGTTGAATAAATTAATGGAGAAATATTAATTTATTTCTCCATTAATACTGTTTTTTTAGTAAATATATAGTGGCTAAAATCTAATTATATTGCGTATACTATAACTAAAGTTGTATCCATCATAAAAAGAAATATTAATTTATTTCTCTTTTTATTCAATTTTTGTTACAATGTTTTTAGAAAGTATTAGCCAACCATACTTTGATGTGTTAATATATTAAGGATTGTTTTTATACATATTATAAATAATAAATTGGAGGAAAAAATGAGAAAAGATGTTGTAAAGATTTTACCGCTTGGTGGACAAGCTGAGATGGGTAAAAGTATGTACTGCATTGAAATAAAAGAACAAATTTTTATTTTAGATGCAGGGTTTAGATTTCCAGAAATAAGTAAATTAGGAGTGGATATAATTATTCCTAGTTTTGATTATTTAAAAGAAAATGCCCAAAAGGTTGTAGCGATAATTATTACTCATGGACATGATGATGTAATGGCTGCATTACCATATTTATTAGAAGCTGTAAATGCACCAATATATGCTCCAGCATTAACTGCTGATTTAATCGATCAAATGATGAGACGGCATAAAAAACATAATAATTTTAAAGTACATTATCAACTTATAAGAGTTAAACGAAATGATTCAATTGATATAGCTGGTGTTCCTATAGAGTTTTTCCCAGTTACTCATTCGATACCTGGAAGTGTTGGAGTAGCTTTATGGACAAAAGATGGTTATATTGTCTATAGTGGTGAATTTATTGTTGATTTTGGAGCTCCAGAAGGATTTAGATGTGATATTCAAAAAATGATGGAAATTGGAAAAAAAGGTGTCTTAGCATTATTGTGTGAATCATCATATTCTAGAAATTCAGGATATACATCTCCAAAACATAAGTTGACAGAAAAAATTGATAATATTTTTGAAGATAGTGAGGGGCGAATTATTATTTCATCATATGCCCAAAATATTTTTAGAACAAAAGAAATTGTAGAATTAACAAAAAAATATAAGCGAAAAATTGTTTTTTATGGTCGTGATAAATATGATAGTACTAATAGTATCGTAAGAATTGGGCAACGTCTGAAAAAAGCTATAATTCAGGTTCCTAAAGAATTAATTGCTTTTTCAACTGATATTGGGAAAAAATCTGTAGATAATAATTTAGTAGTATTATTAAGTGGTACCCCTCAGCGAATTTATCATGATATTAGTGATATTATTGATGGTGGTGATGAGTATTTAAAACTTAATAAAAATGATACTTTTATTGTTGCTTCACCAGTAATTCCTGGAACTGAAAAAATTGCTAATAAAGCTATTAATGAATTGTATAAAACTGATTCAAAAATTCATGTTTTAAAAAATAAAGAATTATATTCAATGCATGCATCTCAAGAGGATATTAAAGTTATTATTCAGATTTTTAATCCAGCCTACTTTGTTCCAATTAAAGGAGAATATCAACATTTTATTTCTAATATGGATGTGGCTAGAAATATGGATATTCCTTCAGAAAATATTGCTATTATTGATAATGGTGAATTTTTAACATTTAAAAATGGAAAACTAGAAGATTATCGTGATACTATTGAAGTCGAAGATGTAATGATTGATGGAATTGGTGTTGGTGATGTTGGTGATAAAGTTATTGATGATCGAATTCAGTTATCAAACGATGGTGTAGTTATTATTGGTATAACAATTGATAGTAAAACTCATGAAATCATTGCAAATACCGATGTTCAATCTCGTGGTTTTGTTTATTTAAGAGATTCTGAACATATTATCAAAGGAATAATTGATATTGCTGAAAAGTGTACTGAACAGATGAAAAATGATCCAACTTTAGAAGCAGTTGAAGTACGTCAGGAAATTAAAGATAAATCTAGTAAATTTATTAATAAAGAAACTGGAAAACGACCTGTTATTTTGCCAATAATTATCGAAGTTTAAGCAAGTTTGGGCTTGCTTTTTCTTTTGATATCTTAATTTGTTATGATATAATAATTGAGTTAGAGTAGGGAGTGTGAGTCATGGCTAAGACAAGTCGGTCAAAAAAATCAAAACAAGAGCAGCTAAGTGAAGATTTAAAAATTAGAATTATTGCTTTTACTGGTTTATTCTTAATTGTTGTAGCAGCAATGAAACTGGGTCCAATAGGAGAACAGTTAAATTTTTTATGTACATACATACTTGGGAATTTTGTAGGAATTGGATATATTGCGTTGATCATAATTAGCTTTTATGTAGTTTATTATGCCAAATTGCCACGGTTTAATGGTCCTAATGCAATTGGACTATATTTATTGACTGGATCTATATTAATTTTTATGTCATCTTTAAGTGAGGATAATATAACTGGAATGAAAGTAGTTAACCAATATATTGCTACTGCTCCATGTAATCGTGGGGGATTTATTGGTGCGATATTATATGGTATGTTTAGTTATTTATTTGATAAAACAGGTGCTATTATAGCAGGAGGATTTACTCTTTTTATCAGTATAGCTTTATTAGGGAGTAAATTTTATGTAAAACATAATAAAAAAGAAAAAAATAAATTAAAAAAGAAGAAAGGAAAACAACAAAATACTAGTAAGTTTATTGATTTTTTTACAAAAAAAAGAGATATTGCCTTTTTTCCAGATGATATATTTGAAATGGATGAAAAAAAATCTGAAAAGAAAACATCTGCTAGAATACATACAGCTCATTTAGAAGAAGATGATAGTCTTTCTTCAGCTTTAGAATTTGATGAAAAATCAATGACTCTTGAAATAAAAAACAAAGAACCTAAAATACATGAAAACGATAATTTAAAACCAAAACAAAAAGTAAATAAAAATTATCGTTTACCAGCTTTATCACTATTAAAAAATCCTGTTTCTAAAAAGTCTGGTGATAATAAAGGAAATGCTTTAGAAAAAGCTGATGCATTAACTAATGTTCTCCATGAATTTGGAGTCAATGCTTCAATCAGTGATATTTTTATTGGACCTTCTGTAACCAAATATGAATTAAAACTTGAAACAGGAATAAGAGTTAATAAAATTATACAATTACAAGATGATATTAAATTAGCTTTAGCAGCAAAAGATATTCGAATTGAAGCACCAATTCCTGGCAAACCCGCTGTTGGAGTTGAAATTCCTAATAGTGTGGCTACAATGGTTACATTTAAAGAAGTTATTAAAGATATTCCTAAAGAATTACAATCAAATAAATTGTTAGTGCCATTAGGTAAAGATGTTAGTGGCAAAACTATATATGCTGAATTAAACAAAATGCCACATTTATTAATTGCTGGAGCAACAGGAAGTGGAAAATCAGTGTGCGTAAATACTATTATTTGTAGTATTTTAATGCGTGCTAGACCTGATGAAGTTAAATTTATTTTAGTTGATCCTAAAAAAGTTGAACTTACTAATTATAATGGTATTCCTCATTTATTAGCTCCAGTAGTAACTGATCCAAAAAAAGCTGCTGCTGTTTTACAAGAAGTTGTAGCAGAAATGGAACGTCGTTATGATTTATTTGCAGGGGCTAATGTTAGAAATATTGAAGGATATAACAATTATGTACATAAAAAAAATAGTGATTTGCCATTAGATGAACAACTTGAAGTCTTGCCTTTTCATATCATTATTTTAGATGAAGTTGCTGATTTAATGATGGTTGCTAGTAAACAAGTAGAAGATTGCATTATGAGAATTGCCCAAATGGCAAGAGCTGCAGGAATTCACTTGATTGTTGCAACACAAAGACCATCTACAGATATTATCACAGGTGTTATTAAAGCCAATATTCCTTCAAGAATTGCTTTTGCAGTTTCTTCAGGAATTGATTCTAGGACAATTTTAGATACATCAGGAGCTGAAAAATTACTTGGTAAAGGAGACATGCTATTTTCTCCAATGGGCTCAAGTTCACCAATTAGGGTTCAAGGGGCTTTTGTATCTGATGAAGAAGTTAGTGCTATTTCTCATCATACTGCTAATCAGCAGGAGGCTAATTATGATGAAAAATATATAAATGTTAAATTAAATACGACCACATCTAATGCGGCTTCAAAAGAAGAGGAAGATGAAGAATATGAAATGTGTCGCAGTTTTGTAATTAATGCCCAAAAAGCTAGTACTTCATTATTGCAAAGACAGTTTAGAATTGGATATAATAAAGCAGCTCGAATAATTGATCAATTAGAAGCAGATGGAGTAATTGGACCACAAATTGGTTCTAAGCCTCGAGAAGTATATATACGTGGTTATCAAGAAGAAGATATCGAATAGATATCTTCTTTATTTTTAGATTGTATATTTAAAAGGATAAATGGATATAATTTTGATAAATGATTATTCTAAGTTTACAAGGAGGAAAATTTAAAATGAGAAAATTATTAATATTGCTTCTTATTTTTTCATTTTTATTAGTTGGATGTGGTAATAGTGGTGAAGAATTTGAAATTGCACTAGTTACTGATGCTGGTGATATAAATGATAAATCGTTTAATCAATCTGCCTGGCAGGCAGTTGAAAGGTTTGGCAAAGATAAGAATGTCACTTATAAATATTATAAACCAGCCAGTTTTGATGATGCAGGTTATAAAGCACAAATTGATGAGGCTGTTTTAAATGGAGCAAAAGTAATTGTTTGTCCAGGTTATAAGTTTTGTAATGCAATTGGTGAATTACAAGATGAATATGATGAAGTTAAATTTATTTTAATTGATGCTGTTCCTACAATTCCTGATAAAAAAGATAGTACAAAATCTACAGAAATTAAACCAAAAGATAATGTTTATTGTGCATTATATAATGAACTACAGGCAGGATATCTAGCTGGCTATGCTGCCATAAAAGGTGGTTTTACTAAACTTGGATTCATGGGTGGAATTGCTTTGCCTACTGTAATTAATTATGGATATGGATATCTTCAAGGTGCAAATGATGCTGCAGTGCAATCAGGTATTAAGATTGATATGATGTATACTTATACAGGAACTTTTAATGAAGATCCAGCAGTTAAAACTAAAGCAGCTAAATGGTATGATAGTGGATTAGAAGTTATTTTTTCTTGTGGAGGCGGAATTTGTAATTCTATCTTTCCTGCTGCTAGGGAGGCTGAAAAGTTTGCGATAGGGGTAGATAGTAATCAAAATGATGATAGTACAGGAGTAGTAATTACTTCTGCTCTAAAGGATGTTAATAAAACAGTTTATGATAAATTAGTTGATTACAAAAACGATAAGTTTAAGGGTGGAATTGAAACTCTTGATGCAACAGGGGGATATATTGGATTACCGAAAGATTTTGAACATTTAGGCAACTTTAACGAGGATGCATATAATGAAATTTTTACTAAAATAGCTAATGGTAGTGTAAAAATTAAAACAAGAGCAGAAGTTGATAATGATAATAAAGATAATGGAAATCCTGCTAAGTTAAAGCTTTCTAATGTTAATATTACATATGATAAGTAAAAGCGGGTTACCCGCTTTTTATTTAAAAAATAGAAAAATAAAAGGAGTAGATTTATGGAATATGTAATAGAGATGTTAAATATTACTAAAGAATTTCCAGGAATCAAAGCAAATGACAATATAACTTTACAGTTAAAAAAAGGGGAAATACATGCTTTATTAGGTGAAAATGGAGCAGGAAAATCTACTTTGATGTCTATTTTATTTGGGTTATATCAGCCTGATTCTGGATGGATTAAAATAAAAGGTCAATTGGTAAAAATCAATAATCCAAATGATGCTAATCGGTTCAAGATTGGAATGGTCCATCAGCATTTTAAATTAGTGGAAACTTTTAGTGTATTAGATAATATTATTTTAGGAACTGAAGAGTGTAAAAACGGTTTTTTAGTCAAGGAAAATGCACGTAAGCAAATTATGATTTTATCAAAGCAGTATAATTTAAATATTGATCCAGATGCCATAGTTAAAGATATTACAGTTGGAATGCAACAAAGAGTTGAGATTTTAAAAATGCTATTTCGAGATAATGAGATACTAATTTTTGATGAACCAACTGCCATGTTAACCCCTCAAGAAATTGATGAGCTTTTAAAAATTATGAAAAGTTTAGTGAGGGAAGGGAAATCAATTATATTTATTACTCATAAATTAAATGAAATTAAAATGGCAGCTAATCGATGTACTATTATTCGTAAAGGAAAGTATATTGATACTGTTAATGTTCAAAATGTTTCTAAAGAACAATTATCAAGAAAGATGGTTGGTCGTGATGTGAATTTTGTTGTTGAAAAAGAAATCTGTGAACCTGGTGAAATAGTATTAAAAGTAGAAAATCTTAATTATTCAAAAAGAGGAGTTAGCAAAAAGATTTTATCAAATATCAATTTTGAAGTTAAACAAAATGAAATCGTTTGTTTAGCAGGGATAGAAGGAAACGGGCAAAGCGAATTAATATATGCTATTACTGGAATGCTGAATGGATATAGAGGTAAAATCACTTTAAATAATAAAGATATTACAAATAGCTCAATACGTCAGCGAAATTTAGAAGGCATAGCACATATTCCTGAAGATCGTCACAAATATGGATTAGTTCTTGATTATAATTTAGCAGAAAATATGATTTTAAAAAATTATTTTACTAGGGATAATCAAAAATGGGGGTTCTTGCGTTTTGACCATATATATAAGCAGGCACAGATTTTGATTAAAAACTATGATATTCGTTCTGGGCAGGGAGCATATTCAAAAGTACGTGAGTTATCTGGGGGTAATCAACAAAAAGCTATTATTGCTCGTGAAATTAATAGTAATTGTGACTTATTAATTGCTGTGCAACCAACTCGAGGTTTGGATATTGGAGCAATTGAATTTATTCATGAGCAGCTCATTCAATACCGTAATAATAGACATGCTGTTTTATTAGTAAGTTTAGAGCTAGATGAAGTTATGAGTATTAGTGATCGTATTTTAGTTATGCATGAAGGTCAAATAGTAGGAAATTTAGATCCTAAAAAAGTTAATGCTGAAGAATTAGGGTTATATATGTCAGGTTCTAAGCGAGGTGTAAATGATGAAAAATAAAGAATGGTTTAAATCATTTATCTCATCATTGATTGCTATTAGTTGTGGTTGGATTTTTGGATTATTAATCATGTTTTTAGTTGTTCCTAGTAATGCTTTGGAAGGTTTTTCTATTTTACTTAGAGGGGGAATCTATCGTGGAATAAAAAGTATTGGCGAAGTATTATATCTATCAGTTCCTATCATGATGACAGGACTTTCAGTTGCCTTTGCGTTTAAATGCGGCTTATTTAATATTGGAACACCAGGACAATATATAATTGGTGCTTTTGTTTCAATGTTTGCAGCTTTTAATCTAACTTTTATTCCAGATTCAATTCGTTGGCTTTTTGCAACTTTAGCAGGAGGAGTAGCTGGAGCCTTGTGGGCTAGTGTACCAGGAATACTCAAAGCATATCGGAATGTAAATGAAGTTATTTCAGGAATCATGATGAATTATATTGGGATGCTAATAGTGATTGAGGGTGTTAAGCAATATATGTATAATTCTACAGGGGCAGAATCATATTCAATCTCTAAAAGTTTAGCTGTTCCTAATTTAGGGTTAGACAAAATTTTTAGAGGTTCTAGTATTAATATTGGAACATTTATTGCAATTGGTGTATGTATAATTGCTTATGTTATAATGAATAAAACAACATATGGTTATGAATTAAAAGCTGCTGGTTATAATTCAAATGCAAGTAAGTATGCTGGAATGAATGAAAAGAAAAGTATAATCTTATCAATGATAATAGCTGGTTTTTTTGCTGGTCTAGGTGGTGCATTAGTTTATTTAGCAGGAACTGGTAGAACAATTAGTACAGCCGAGGTATTAGCAGCTGAAGGATTTAATGGAATTTCAGTAGCTTTATTAGGTTTTAATAATCCTTTAGGAGTAATTTTTGCAGCATTATTTATTGCTTATATTAATTTAGGAGGAAATTATGTTCAAGCAGTTAATATTGCAGTTGAAATAATTGATATTATAGTTGCTGCAATTATCTATTTTAGCTCTTTTACTTTATTTATTCGTTTATTTTTAGAAAAAAAGCGACGTTATAAACGAGGAGGAAAATAATGGATTTATTTTATTTTTTATTTAGAGAAAGCTTGATGTTTTCAATTCCTTTATTAGTTGTAGCATTAGGAGGATTATTTAGCGAACGCTCTGGTGTTATTAATATTGCATTAGAGGGAATTATGATCTTTGGAGCTTTTTTTGGGATTTTGTTTATATATACAGCACAAAATAATAATTGGATGCAGGGACAATTGTTATTTTGGATATCTTTGATAATTTCTGGAATTATTGGAGGACTATTTGCTTTATTACATGCTTTTGCATCAATTAATATGAAAGCAGATCAAACCATTTCTGGAACTGCTTTAAACTTATTTGCACCAGCACTAGGTATTTTTATAGCTAAAACAATGTTTAGTGGTGTTAAAAGTATTCCTTTTACAAATGAGTTTTTAATAAAAAAAATCCCGATTTTATCAAATATTCCAATAATAGGCGAAATGTTTTTTAATGATTTTTATATATCTACTTTTATTGGAATCATCATTTTGATTTTTACATATGTTTTTTTATATAAAACTAAAACCGGTTTAAGAATTAGGACTTGTGGTGAAAATCCTCATGCTGCTGATGCAGCTGGAATCAATGTTTACAAGATACGTTATTTAGGAGTTGTTTTATCAGGCGTTTTAGCTGGAATTGGTGGATTGATCTATGTTATTCCTATTACAAGCGAATATTCAAGTACAGTTGCAGGATATGGTTTTTTAGCATTGGCTGTTTTAATATTTGGAAATTGGAATCCTTGGCAAATTGTATTTTCAGCGATATTCTTTGCTCTTGCTAAAACTTTAGCAGTAACATATGCTTCAATTCCGTTTTTATTAAATTCTGGAATTCCTGGAATTGTTTTTAGAATTTTTCCCTATCTCGCAACATTGATACTATTAGCTTTTACATCAAAAAATTCTGCTACTCCAAAAGCAGCTGGTGAACCATTTGATAAATCAAAGCGATAAAAAGCAAAGTAATATTTAGCTTTTTATTTTAATAAATTGGTGTTTTAATTTTATTTTCTATTTTTTAGTGTATAATATATACATTAGATTTATAAAAGGAGTGTCATATGAAAAAAAGTTATCAGTTATCAGGATATACATTACATGTAATTCCAAGTAAGAAGTTCAAAAATATAACAATGTCATTAAAATTAGAGAATATATTAACTAAGGAAAATGTAACTAAGAGATCATTATTAGCATTTATGCTAACAGGGGGGACTGAAAAATATCCTTCTACACAAGCTTTATCTAGTCATTTAGAAGATTTATATGGAATGAACTTTGGAACTAATTTAGCAACAAAGGGATTAGGACAAGTATTAAATATTTCAAGTGTATGTATTAATGAAGCTTTTTTGCCATATCAAGAGGATCTATTAAAACAGCAAATTAAATTATTTAGTGATGTTCTTTATCATCCTAATGTTCAAAATGGTAAATTTGATGAACAAACTTTTAATATAAAGAAAAAGGAATTAAGAGAACGATTAATTGTTCAAAATGATGATAAATTTATGTATGGTTTAAATCAATTATTTAAAAACATGGGTGAGGGGGGATTTTTATCAATTAGTAATAATGGATATATTGAGGAATTAGATAAAATTACTAATGAAGAATTATATCAATATTTATTACAATCAATTAAAGAAGATGTGAAAAATTTATATGTTGTTGGTGATGTGGATGAAAGTATTGTTGATGTATTTAAAGAAAATTTAAGTTTTTCAACAAATCCATCATTAATTCCAGTTGTAACTAATTTTAATTCTACTAAAACTAAAGTGCTTGAGATAATTGAAAGACAAGATATAACTCAATCTAAATTAAACTTAGGATACGTAGTAGATTGTAATTTTTTGGATGAGACAACTTATGCAATGACTGTTTTTAATGCAATTTTTGGTGGTTTTTCACAATCTAGATTATTTAAAGTCGTTAGAGAAAAGCACAGTCTTTGTTATTATATATCATCTAGTTATGGTGCATTTAGTGGTATCATGACAGTTAATGCTGGAATTGAAGGTAGTGATTATCAAAAGGCAAAACAGTTAATTGATGAGGAATTAAAGAATATTCAAAATGGTGATTTTAGTGATGATGAAATAAATTTAGCTAAATTAATGTTGAAAAGTTCACTTACTAAAACTAAAGATGAGCCAATGAGTTTAATTACATTAGCTTATAATCGTGATTTAACAGGCAAACAAGAATCAAATGAAGAATATCTTGACAAGATCTTAAAAGTTACTAGGGAAGAAATAATTGCCGCAAGTAAAAAAGTACATCTGGATACTATTTTCTTGCTTACAGGGAGTGATAAATAATGGAAAAATTATATTTTGAAACATTAAAAGAAACTTTGTATCATGAAACAATGGATAATGGTTTAGAAGTTTATCTGCTTCCTAAACCAGGATTTGAAAAAACTTATGGTTTATTTACAACAAAATTTGGTGCTATTGATACCACCTTTGTCCCAATTAATCAAGATGAGATGATCAAGGTCGAAGATGGAATCGCTCATTTTCTTGAACATAAAATGTTTGATATGAATGGTAGTGATGCTTCTGATGAATTTGCTAAACTTGGTGCAAGCACAAATGCTTTCACTTCATCAAGTCGTACTGCTTATTTATTTAGCACTACTACAAATGAATATCCATGTATTGAATTATTATTAGACTTTGTTCAAAAATTAGAAATCACACCTGATAGTGTTGAAAAAGAAAAAGGAATTATTGGTCAAGAAATTAAAATGTATGATGATGATCCTGATTGGCGGGTTTATTTTGGTTCAATTCAAAATTTATACTGTAATCATCCTGTAGCTGTAGATATTGCTGGAACTGTAGAAACAGTAAACAATACTACTAAAGAAATGTTAGAACTCTGTTATAATACTTTCTATCACCCTAGTAATATGATGCTTTTTGTAGTTGGAAATATTGAAGCTGATAAAGCAATTTCTGTTATTAAGGAAAACCAGGCTAAAAAAGATTTTAAAGCAGCTAAAGAAATTGTTTGTCAAAAAAATATTGAGCCTTGTAATATCAAGACAAAAGAAGAAATATTGACAATGGATGTAGAGATGAATAAGATCATTGTTTCAATTAAAATAAATGAAATTTTAAATGATCCTAAACAAAAAATAAGACGTGAATTAGCAATCAATTTATTATTTGACTTATTATTTTCAAAAAGCGCTAAATTATACAATGAATGGCTTAACAAAGGAATAATTAATGATTCCTTTAGTGCTAACTTTACTCAAGAACGTGATTATGCTTTTATTCAAATTGGCTGTGATTGTGATGATTATCAAACTTTAAAAGATCATTTATTTGATTTGATTGAAAAATTTAATGATATAGAAATTACTAAAGATGATTTTGAACGAATCAAGAAGAAAAATATTGGCTTATTTATTAATTTATTTAATGGTCCAGAGAGTATTGCTAATTTATTTAGTCGTTATTATTTTGAAGGTACTAATGCATTGAATTTAGTAGATGAAATTGCCAAGATTACTCTTGATGATATTTATGAGATGTTTAAATATTTTGATTTAGAATATACAAGTACATGTATAGTTAAGAAAAAGTGAAATTATGTCAAATAACAAACATGAATAATTGTTGACACTTGCTATGCTTGTGTTATAATAATTTTGGTTAGAGAGTAAATAAATTTCCACATCATAGATAAGGGAACCTGATCTAAATCACGGTGTTGAAAACCTATCATAGAATAGGGATCCTAAAGTGAATTTAAAGGTACCCACCTGTAATTAACAGGGAAATATCTAAAGCTCTCTACCTTTTTTCATATAAGGAGAAGAATAAAATGAGTGGTATAGATCCTAAATTGATTGCAAGAATCAATGAATTAGCAAAAAAGAAAAAAAATGGTACAATTACATCTTTAGAATTAAAAGAACAAGAAAAGTTACATCAAGAATATTTAAAAGCATTTAGAAGTGGTTTTAAACAACAATTGATGGGAATTAAAGTAGTTGATACTAAAGGAAATGATATAACTCCTCAAAAATTAAAAGATGAAAAATCAAAAAATTAAAGATATTTATAGAAACTTATTCAAATTTAGACATTTTTGTGTATAATAAGAATAAGTTTTTTATGTGCAAAAGGAGAATTAGAAATAAATGGAAACATCGACTTTATCAATCGCAGCTATACGTGCATTAGGTATCGATACTATTAATAAAGCCAATTCTGGACATCCAGGTATGGTTTTAGGTTCAGCACCTGCTGTATATACACTATTTACTAAGGAAATGAATTTTTACCATAAGCAGTCAAAATGGTTTAATCGAGATCGTTTTGTTTTGGCTTCTGGACATGCTTCAGCTTTGTTATATACAATGCTTCATTTATCAGGTTATCAAATTTCAATGGATGATCTAAAAAACTTTAGACAGTGGAATTCAATAACTCCAGGTCATCCAGAGTGCAATATTACTGATGGAGTAGATGCTTCATCTGGGCCTCTTGGTCAAGGAATTCCTATGGCTGCAGGGATGGCATTAGCAGAAAAATTTTTAGCTGCTAAATATAATCGTGAAGGTTATGAAATAGTAGATCACTATACATTTGCTTTATGTGGTGATGGAGATATGCAAGAAGGGGTAACTTATGAAGCTGCATCATTAGCTGGACATCTTTCACTTGGAAAGTTAATTGTTTTATATGATGCTAATCAAATTACTCTTGATGGGCCTTTATCAATGTCATTTAGTGAAGATGTAAAAAAACGCTATGAAGCAATTGGGTGGCAAGTAATCAATGTTAAAGATGGTAATGATATTAACGAAATTCAAAAAGCTATTCGTAAAGGAAAAAAAGAATTATATAAACCTACTTTAATTATTGTTAATACTGTAATTGGTTATGGTTCAAGTAATCAGGGTACAAATAAAGTCCATGGTAATCCATTAGGTAAAGAAGATGGAAAAAATGCTAAATTATCTTATGGCTTCGATCATGAAGAATTTTATGTGCCAGAAGAAGTCTATGATGATTTTGCTAATACATGTATTAAAAGAGGAAAAAATCGTTTTAATAAATGGAGTCGTTTATTAAAAGAATATGAAAAAGCATATCCTGAATTAGCTAAAGAACTGCAAAGAGCTATTAATGGTGAATATTCTTTAGATATTGAAGAAATCACTAAAAAATACGTGCCTGGATTTAATGACGCTACTAGAAATACCTCTCTTGAGCTGATTCAAGAAGCTGCTAAGCAAAATCCTACTTTTATGTCAGGAACAGCAGATTTGGCTTGTTCAACAAAAACGGAGATTATTGGTGAAAATTCATTTAGTGTTGAAAATTATGATGGCCGTAATTTGGTTTTTGGAATTCGTGAATTTGCAATGGTTGCCATGATGAATGGTATAACTTTACATACTGGTATAAAAGTATCAGCAGGAGGATTCTTAGTATTCTCTGATTATTTTAAAGCAGCTCTAAGAATGGCTGGATTAATGGAATTACCAATTATTATTCCACTTTCACATGATTCGATTGCAGTAGGTGAAGATGGACCAACCCATCAGCCAGTTGAACAATTAGTAATGCTTCGCTCAATTCCAAATGTTCAAGTTTTAAGACCAGCTGATGCTGTCGAAACTGCTGCATCTTGGAAGATTGCAATGGAATCAAGCAAGAATCCAACTGCAATTATTTTAACAAGACAAAATGTCGCAACTATGGAACAAACTTCATGTGATGGTGTGAGTAAAGGCGCTTACATTGTTGGTAAAGAAGTTAATAAACTTGATGCAATTATTATTGCTTCAGGTAGTGAGGTTAGTTTAGCAATGGAAGCTAAAACAATTTTGTTGAATGAGAATATTGATGTTCGTGTGGTTTCTATGCCATCAATGGAATTATTTGAAAAACAAGATGATTCATATAAAGAAATGATTCTTCCTAAAAATACTAGAGCACGTTTAGCAATTGAAATGGCTAGTGATTTTGGTTGGCATAAATATGTTGGTTTAGATGGTAAAACAATGTCAGTAAATACATTTGGAGCAAGTGCCCCAGCTGATGTTGTAATTGAAAATTATGGTTTTACAGTTAATAATGTTGTAAAAAATATTAAAGAAATTTTATAAAGTGATGATTTTTCATCACTTTTTATTTATTTATAAACATAATATGACAATTTCTATCATTTAATCTTGATAAAATGATAGGGGTGATAAAAATGAATACATATAAAATATATAAAATAAATCCAAATGTTAAAGATTTATTAAATCAATATCCAGAAATTAAAGAAAAAATTATTGAATTAGAACCTAAAAATATCTTTTTTACTAAACAAATGGAATGTCTTTTTAATAATAATGATGGTGTTAGTGACTTTATTGAATACAAACTAAATGAACGCTATGATTATTTGCGAGAAAGAAATACTCATATTATAAAAAATCAATTAACAAAAGAAAAAATCACATGCACTGTTTTTGATTATTATATAATTATTGAAGCAGCCAAAAAATCCAATATATTCTTAGATATTTTGTATCAAATTTCTAAAAGTTATGTTATAATGAGTGAGCAAGTAAAAAATTTGGAGGTATAACTATGGTCTTAAATATAATTATAGGTGTAATTATTGGGGCAATTATCGGTTTCTTTGGAGCTCGTTATATGTTTAAAAAACAATTACGAAAAAATCCACCAATTAATGAAAAAATGATTCGTGCAATGTATATGGAAATGGGTCGTAAACCTAGTGAAACGCAAATTAGAAAAATTATGGCATCAGTCATGTCACAATACAAATAAGGGGAAGAGACCCTTATTTTTACTTTATGAAAATATTTATTACTAGACATTCAAAAACATTGTGGAATCAAGAAAAGAAACTTCAAGGATGGAAAGATTCGCCATTAACAAAAGAAGGAATCAATGATGCTTTATTACTTAAAAAGAGAATTAAAGATATATCAATCGATTATTGTTATAGTAGCCCAATTAATCGTGCCAAACAAACAAGTGAAATATTATTCGATCATGTTATCTTAGATGATCGTTTAAAAGAAATGAATTTTGGTATATATGAAGGTAAAAATATAGCAGAATTATTAAATGATAAACAGTATGATGATTTATGGAATCATCCTGATGATGATACAAGATTACCTGATGGTGAATCATATAAAGAGGTTCAAAAAAGATTGTTAGATTTTATTGATGAAATATATAAAAAATATAGTGATAAAACTATTTTTATTACTATACATGGAATGTTATTTATTATTTTACATGGCTTGATGTTAGGATATAAAACATGTGATCTAATTAAAATCAATCAACATGTTGTTCGTGGCTGTTCTTTAAGCGAAGTTGGATATGATGGAGAAAAGTTTACTATTAAATATATTGGAGATGATTCTCATTTAGCAACCAAAGAAATTATTAGCTATAAATAATTGAAAAAATATTGTAAATAAAAGGGGCTGTAACGAAATAACTTTTTAAAAGGAAAGTTGAATTCGTTCAG
>ERZ777306.488-NODE-488-length-79138-cov-22.470872_pt1 | contig 79138 bp, 68 predicted proteins | sample MGYA00374966_ERZ777306 | MGnify/ENA primary metagenome ERZ777306 (study PRJEB29329, sample SAMN06343882) | mouse gut metagenome | isolation source: Mouse cecum | place: Austria: Vienna | collected 2014-11-15 ...
ACCGCGCCCCGGTCATGCTGGCGAAATTCCTCAATGACAATTTCGAGGATGTGAGAAAATATTTTAAGTAGAAACATTGAAACATGGCCCCCGAAAGGGGGCTTTTTATTTGGAGAAACAGAATGTCTGACACTTTTAAAATTGAATACACAGGGCACGAAGCCAGCGCAAGAACGCTTGTTCTTAAAAAAAGCTGGCGACTGCCGAAAAGCTGGCCGCAATGTGCCAATATGAAGTTGAAGAAATAATCAACGACAATTTTGTTGTTTTCAAAGTTGACGTTGATTGGCTGCTTATTCCGAAAGACAAGGCTGATGAAATATTGAAACAGGTAACATGGATTGAAAGATAGGGTTGTGATGGAAAATGAATAAAATTTCAAATCTTGGAAGCAGTGAGACAGACCCAGAAAAATCGTATGCTTTTGTGGATTCAAAATGCCCACAATGCAAAGGCAGCGGCTTGGTACAGGTTGCCCCTAACTGCCGTGGCGTAAAGAGTTGTGATTACTGCCACGGAACCGGCCTTGTTGGCGAGTTCAGGGAAGTGCCAGAAGCTGATTATCATGGTCCATGCGCCCTTGCCTGGCGATTGAGGAAAACAAGGGAAGCCCGGCAAGTTGGCATGGATGCCTTGTCAAAGCTTTTCGGTATGTAGCTATTTCTTGGGTACTGGAGTATTTATCGGATAAACTCAAAAAGGATATTTTTTCTCCGATTCTGTTGCTCCCATATGTAACTCGCAAAAATAGGCTTGACTTCCCACGCGTTTCGTGGCGCAATGACTGCACTACTACTAAGGCAGTGTCCGCGCCGCTGTTTCAAAAATTACGCGCGCTCCTGCCCGGTGAAGCCGGGTTTTCTTTTGCCCAATATTTGCCGGGTCAATAGCCTCCAATACAATACCCTTTCGGGGAATAAAGGCAGCCGTCCTTAGCGGTAGTTGAGGCCCGGCATTTCTCATTTCAAAATGCCGAATACTAAACTAAGGAGGCGTTATGCCTGATTCACAAATTCAAGTTTCCGTGTCCCTTGTTGAAGGCCGACCGGCCACCACTTCCCTGAAAATCGCCGAATGTTTTGGAAAGGAACACAAAAATGTTCTGGCTGATATTCGCAACCTGCTTGCCGAGTGTCCCGAAGAATTTGGACGGCTAAATTTTCAGCCGTCCTCCTACACCAACGAGCAGGGTAAAACCCAGCCCATGTACATCGTCTTCTTTGACGGCTTTATGCTCCTGGTCATGGGCTACACTGGCAAAAAGGCCCTGCAAATGAAGCTGGCGTATATCGAGGCGTTCAACGCCATGAGGGAAAAACTGGAAACAAAGGAAAAGCCGCAGCTTGCGGCTGGCCCCGACACTCCCATCGGCCCTGCCGACCAGAATATTTTGCAAACGATAGTCAAGACCAAGGCATTTGCGCTTGCGAAAGCCTCCCACAAGGGCGGCTTTCCGCAAATCTGGAGCCGTTTCAACGATCATTTCCGGCTTGGCTCATACAAGCAGTTGCCACAATCAAAAATGGCCGAGGCCGTGGAGTATCTCGTAAAGCTTGAAGTGCGCGAAAAGAAAGAATTGCCGCAACCCCCCAAGTTCCCTTCCGCAATCAAGACCAACTATCCCGGCCCTCAGCCGGGCGACAAGTATTACGCCTATCTTGAAAAGGTGGAGAGGTGGCGCGTTGCAACCGTGGCTGAGAGGAAAAATCTTTACAATGAGGGAATCGCGCTCCTGGAGCTTGAGCGCATTGGCCGAGAAATGTTCCATGTTTGCGCGGATTATCTTTCGCTCTGGCTGAAAACAGAGGTATTGACCTCTCCCACCAGCGTATTTGACGATCTTCTGCGGCATAACCGCGCCCCGGTCATGCTGGCGAAATTCCTCAATGACAATTTCGAGGATGTGAGGAAATATTTGAAGTAAAATAGCTACAAAACGCAATTTCAGGCCCCCGCAAGGGGGTTTTTGCTTGGATAAGATATATGGAGGAAAGATGAAAGCAATGCTGTCCCAGCCTATGGCTGGCAAGTCTGATGAGGAAATCGTGGCCACGCGGGAAAGGGCCATAAAAGCACTGGAAGGCATGATGGGCTACGAAGTGGTGAACACTCTGTTCACTGACGAATGGTACGCGCCGGAAAACATGAGAGAGCGCGGCGTTGAGAATATCCCGCTTTGCTTCCTGGCAAAATCCCTGGAGAATATGAGCAAATGCCATGTGGCTTATTTTTGCAGAGGCTGGGAGCAGGCGCGGGGCTGCCGCATAGAGCATGAAGCGGCCAAAGCTTACGGTCTGACCATCTTGCATGAGGAATAATCATGGCCCTCTCTTGCAGTTGCGATTATGAGCCAGAACCAGGCATGAAATGCTGGCAAGCAGGCGAAGACTTTTCCAGGATGCCGCTACTTTCACGGCGTAAAAGGTGCTGTTCCTGTAACAAATTGCTTGAACCTAGCTCTACCGTAGTGGAAATCGAAAGGAATAAAATCCCTGAAACAGACGTTGAAGTCAGAATATACGGGGAAAATGGAGAAATACCGCTTGCCTCCTGGTATCTGTGTGAAAAATGCGGGGAAATATATTTGACGCTGGCCGATATTGGCTACGAGTGCATTTACCCGCCAAGTACCCTTGCCGCCCAAAAGGAATATTGGGAAGAAACTGGCTTTGACCCGGATAAATACAGATAGATACTCCCGCGCCCGTGGAGAGTTTGGCGACCTGCCCATAGCCGAATTGATAGGGTAACGGGCGAAAACGGCAAGGCCGAGGGGCACAAGGCTTTGCCTACCTCCTTTGACCATTGGGCAAAAGCCAGCCGGGCGGCTTTGTAGCCCGGCTTGACTTTTTCTATAAAATTCCCTTATCTGTGAATCAGGTGCTCACAACACCTTGATTCACAGACGGATTGCCGCCCGTAGTCGGCCTTTTCTTTTGCCCGTTGCGGCAAGATATTTTCGCCTTTATTGGGCCGGAAGTGCGCGGGAAATGTCCAGGGGCTTGCCCTAAAAATCCGCCGCCGTATCTGTGACGGTTGTGAGCTTCCGGCCTTTTGTATTTGCAAAAGGCAATCACAAAATTCACAGAGGTTATCATGTCTGACCTTATTCCAAGCGTTTCTCTTGTTGACGGACGCCCCGCGACAACTTCACTCAAAATTGCTGAATGTTTCGGAAAACATCACAAAAATGTAATTCGAGATATTGAGTTGTTAATTGGCCAATGTCCTGAAGATTTTCATAAGCTCAATTTTGAGCTTATGTCCCGCAAGGTCAAAATCGGCAATGGCGCGGAACGTGAGGAACCATATTACACCGTCTATTTTGACGGCTTTGTTTTGTTGGTCATGGGCTACACTGGCAAAAAAGCCCTGGCAATGAAGCTGGCGTATATCGGCGCGTTCAATGCAATGAAAGAGAGGCTTGAAGCGGGTGAAAAGCCTCAGCAAGCCAATGGCTCCGACACGCCCATTGGCCCGGCTGACCAAAACATTCTGCAAACTATCGTAAAGACAAAGGCGCTTGCCCTTGTGGACGCCTCCCACAAGGGCGGCTTTCCGCAAATCTGGAGCCGTTTCAACGATCATTTCCGGCTTGGCTCATACAAGCAGTTGCCACAATCAAAAATGGCCGAGGCCGTGGAGTATCTCGTAAAGCTTGAAGTGCGCGAAAAGAAAGAATTGCCGCAACCCCCCAAGTTCCCTTCCGCAATCAAGACCAACTATCCCGGCCCTCAGCCGGGCGACAAGTATTACGCCTATCTTGAAAAGGTGGAGAGGTGGCGCGTTGCAACCGTGGCTGAGAGGAAAAATCTTTACAATGAGGGAATCGCGCTCCTGGAGCTTGAGCGCATTGGCCGAGAAATGTTCCATGTTTGCGCGGATTATCTTTCGCTCTGGCTGAAAACAGAGGTATTGACCTCTCCCACCAGCGTATTTGACGATCTTCTGCGGCATAACCGCGCCCCGGTCATGCTGGCAAAATTCCTCAATACGAATTTTGAGGATGTGAGGAAGTATTTGAAGTAAAATAGCCACAAAACTCAATTTCCGGCCCCCGCAAGGGGGCTTTTTTTGGCGAAAAGCGCCAATTTTGAGCCGCCATCTGGCGGCTTTTTGTTTTAAATCAGGCAAAGCATCATAACAAGCCATAATCAGGCATGGAAATTATTATGGAAACTGAATTGATTACAGCGCATGAGATGTGTAACCGGCTCAATATAAGCATGGACACTTTTCGCAAAACATGGCGGCGCTGGAAGCATGAATGCGTTGGACGCGGGTATGACTTGCGCTCAGTGCGATTTTATTGGGAAGACGGACCGGTAAGAGCGGAGTTGGAAGGTGGCAATATCCAAATATCAGACAAAAAGCGGCAGCCGCTGGATGGTGGACGTCTATCAGGACGGCGTAAGGATAGCAAGGAAGGGCGGATTCAAAAGCCGGCGCGAAGCTCTGGACTGGGAGGAAAAACAGCAATGCTTGCAGCCGCAGCCCGAAGATTTGGCCTTGCGTGATGTTTGTGTAGCCCACCTGCTTTATTGCGAAACCCGCCTGAAACCGAATACGCTATCCTACAAGAAAACCGCCTATCGCCGCTTTATCGAGCATTGCGGAGCCGACCTGTCATTCCGCCAGATTGATAAATCCGTAATAGACGGCTTTATTGAAGCCGTTGCCAAAATGATCAGCCGAAAGACAGCCAACAAATACAAAATTGAATTATCTGGCTTATGGGCATGGGCTGGCCGTGAAGGTTATGCAACTGGCAATCCGCCTCGCCAAATTGATCCATACGCAGTCAAAAAAAGCGTGAAATATGTCCCCCCGCCTGAGGATATTGCAGCATTGCTCAAAGTGGCGAAGCAAGGTTTTGAGCATGATTTTTTGATCTGCCTTTTGCATACCGCAGCGCGCATCTCAGAAATACGCCTGCTTGCATGGGAGGATGTTGACCTGGCAAGGCGGATACTCACTCTCTGGACGTCCAAGAGGCGCGGCGGAAACATGGAGGCTCGCAAGCTTGCAATGTCTGATACGCTTTTTGAGGTTCTGGCAAGGCGTAGTCAAGACAGGCAGGGAGAGTACGTATTTTGCGACCCGGTAAGTGGAACCTGCTTTACGCGGACTGCCAACCGCATAAAGTATTTCATGCGCGATTTGTGCCAGCGGGCAGGAATCCAGCATTTCGGAGCGCACAGCCTGCGGCATTTTGTGGCAACCAGCATAAACGATCCTTACCGCGCCCAGAAAGTTCTCGGCCACCAAAACTTGCGCACCACGGAAATATACCTGCATGATCTGGAGGTGGATCGCGGCGCGGCGGATGTCTTTGAAAATATCACCAATGGCCTCACCAATGGGCCGCAAAAACCCGCTCAGATGGCCGTAGAAATTCCACCAATGGAAGTCAAAATTCGCCGCAAAAATCGCCCTCGTATAAATTCCACCAATGGAATCACCAATGAAATCACCAATGAAACAAATTCCGCCAATGAAAAAGGGGCTACGAAAAAAATCGTAACCCCTTGAAATATCTGGCGGAGAGGGGGAGATTCGAACTCCCGGTGGCTTTTGACCACACACGATTTCCAATCGTGCTCCTTAGACCAGCTCGGACACCTCTCCGCAACGTCCATGCTATATATAATATTTTTATTCTGCCTGCAAGCGCAAAATTGCGTTCAGAGGAATTCCGGATTGTCCCGGGCAAAATACTTGCGCGCGGCGCGGTTCACCATTAAATTGGTGCCATGAAAAAAAACCAAAAAAATCGGTTCTGGAATTATCTGGAAAAATGGCGTCCTGTTTTTACCGAAAAAAAAGTTCTGGACTGGCGTGATGGCTGGCTTGATAACGATTATTGCGCGGACTGCCTTTATTGTTGCGGCCCGCAAGGTACGGACGAGCCCTTCCCCATGGCGCTTTTGCCCGGGCAGATAAGCGGGCGCACGCCTGATGACTTTTATCTTTTGAACAAAAATACAGCCTGTCTGGGGAAGGAAGGCTGCAAATCCGAAACCGGCAAGGGCTGCAGGCTGCCAAGGGAATTGAGGCCGGTAGCCTGTGGACTTTTTCCAATCGTGCTGGCAAATGGTCGTCTTTATCTTTACAAAACCTGCCCCGCTGTTGTTTTCAACACGCTGGACGAATTGGCCATGCTTGCGGAAAAGGCTGCCGGCTGGCTTGCAAATTTTCCCCTTGACGAATTGCGTCATATTTCGCTGAATTTATCTTCTGAAAAGCTTGCTGCCGACTATATTGACCTTGGCATTGAAGTTTTTCCGGTTTCTGCAAAAAAACAAATTTGAGATAGACGCGGCGATAAACAAAAGGGCGCTCAATGCGCCTTTTTGTTTATCCGCTACCAGGAGAATCCGTCAGCATCAGGCTGCGGTGATTTGCCTGTTTTCCACCTTGAAACAGGCAGCGCCTGGCGAAACTTCCGCAAGCATTTCGGCCACATGTGGCTGGCAGGTAAAATAAAACAATTGCTGCTTGTGCGGGCTGTCAACCAGTCCGGCAAATGTCCTTGCCGCGCGTTTTACCCTTTCCGGATCAAAGTTGACCAGGATTTCATCCATGATAATTGGCAAGGACTGGGCATGCCGCGAATGTTCCTTGATATAGGCAAGCCTCAAGGCAAGATAGGCCTGTTCCTGCGCCCCCCGGCTCAGGTAATCCGGCGGTACCGGTTCGCCATTTTGCGGCAGTACCATCAGAGTGGAATCTTCAAGGGAAATGCTCAGGCCCTTCCAGCGGCCATTGGTAATCGACGCGAACAAATCGGACGCGATGCCGATAACTTCGGGCTGTCTTTCCTTTTCAAAAACGTTTCTGGCCTCACAAAGAATGGCCGATGCCAGTGCCGGAACGCTCCATTCGCGGGCTGTATTTTCCATTTTTTCGAGCAGAACCGATTTTTGCCGCCGCAAATCAGCAAGTTCGCCGGAATGTGACAATGCAGCCACCTGGGCATCCAGCCTGGCCTGGAGAGAAGCAAGACTTTCCTCAAGCTCAAGCAATTTTTCCAGTTCACGGGCAATTTCATCCAGCCTGGCCTGCATATCTTCCTCATTGCTGCCTTCAAAAGAGGCCAGGAATTCCGCAAAGGGCTGTTTTCCGGCAGCCAGCTTTAGAATATCCAGCATATTCAGGCGATTCTTTTGCAATTCCAGCTCTTCATTCCTGGCATGGGCAAGGCGCACAAATTCTTCTGCATCCCTGGCATTTGCCTTGCACAAAAGCTCTTCTTCCTGTTTCTCAACCGCACCAAGCCTGGCCTCAAGGCCTGAAAGCTCGTCCTTCTCGCGGCCTATCTGGATATCAAGGCGGCTGGCTGCCGATCTTTCCTGATCCATGGCTTCCGCCCTGGCCAGGAGAGCATTTAGCGTGGCTATCCAGTCGATGCCGTTTTTATCGTCTTTTTCGCATTCCGCGCCCAGAGACCTGGCCAGTTCACCAAGAGGGACCTCAAGCGCGGCCAGTTCCGACCCGTATCTTTCAAGGTCAGTGCGCAAATTCTGCAGACGGGATTCGAGCTGCAGGCAATTTTCCATGCACTTGAAGGCTTCCCGCACTGTTTCAGGATTAAGGTCAGTGCCTAACCCCAGAATTGCGACGCTCTGATTCCAGGTGGAACGGCTCTGCTCAAGCCGCCCTTCCGCGGTTTTAAGTTCGGCAGCAGCCTGCTGCTGCAGGGCTTGCGCTCGGGCAAGGGCATCCTCGTTGTTTTTCAGATCCGCGGCAGCCCTGATGCGCTGATCCCGGCAGGCATCCGCCTCCCTGCAGGATTCAAGAATCCTGCGCACCGCATCCTCAAGACTCAATGGTTCGGAAGAATCCTGCAAAAGCCGCGCAATCTGGGGCATGGAAGCGATTCGCTTTTCCAGGTTGTGCATATCGTCCCAGACCTGGTTAAGTTCATTATCGGCATTGGCAACGGCCATATAGGCCATTCTGGCTGTTTCCGCCCTTGCGAAAAACGTGGTGGCGCTCTCCGGGGATGGCACCGTCGCAAGGTGCAAGGTCTGCATAAGGGCATGCCAGCGGCGTCTGTACTGTTGGGCCTCCTGTTCGCGGTCATGGCTTTCAACCGCAAGCTCCTGGGCCTTTGTCCTGATGCGCGCAAGTTCGGTCTGCTGGGCTTCCATTTCCTGCATGGCCTGCTCTTCGTGGAAGCATTTTTCCCTTTCCCTTTCCAGAAGCACTTCCGTGGCATCCAGGGTGATAGGATCCGCGCTGTCCACCTGGGCTTCTTCGCACAAGACCCGCACCTGGTCGCCCAATTCCGCAAGCTTGAGGGCGCGGGATTCACGCCTGTTCTGCAAAATAGCCATTTCATTGGCAAATTGCTTTGCCTCAGGGCCGCTTCTGGGAAGACCGCCCGCCAAAAAAGCCACTCCGCAGGCAAGCACAAGATAGCCGCTCCACAAATTTACAGGCCAGGCAAGAGTATCCGTAACCGGAAATTCGGTAATATTCCCTAACCAAAAGGCCAAAAGGCTGGCCGCGCCAGCCACAGCCAGGGCAATGCCCAAAACAAGCAGGGGGACAGACTTGCTGGCTGCCGGCGCCTTTTGTTCATTTATTCTGTTGTCCAGTTCCTGCAAAAGCTGTTTTTCGGTGGCCATGCTGGTTGACAGGCTGCGGAGATTGCGAAGGGCAGCGCCTCTTGCGTCCAGGGCCTTGCGCCCGGGGCCAGCCTTGTCGCGCAGGGAACTTCGCATGTCATCCATTTTTTTGCGGATTGTTTCCGCTTCGTTTTCGGCCTGCTTAAGGGCCTTGTCGAGTTCTCCCCGCGCGGCGATTTTTTCCTGCATTTCGGCTGCCAGAGCAAGCGCGTCATCCTGCCTGTCCAGCAAGGCATCCAGAAGGGCGCATTCCTTTTCCCGATGCTCTGCATTTTCCTCGCCCTCGAAGAAATCCTCGGCCAGTTCGCCGATATTTTCCCGTTTTCCGGGCTGCATGCCGATTTTGGAAAAGTGGAGATTCTGGTAGGCTCGCATGAAAGAAGTCCTGGCATTCTCCAATGCCCTTTCCCGCACAGGCCCAAGGCGGATGCTTTCATCAAGCCGCGCCATGTTCTGGCGCAATTCATCCCTTTCCTCGCCATTCATCACGGCCACGGGATCCGGCAAATTCTCCAGCGTTTCCCTTGTTGCCGCCACTGCCCGGATACAAGTTTCAACTTCCCGATTAATTTTGGAAAGAGCATCCACGCAAGCCTGGTGCGCGGAAGCGGCGGCAGCCATTTCCCTGGCCTGCTTTTCCAGATCTTCTCTTGCGAAAAGTGAACGATTGGTTTTGCGGATGCGCTGGCAATCCCAGTCTGGCCCAAGCTGCGCAAGAGCGCAACGCAGATTGGCTTCTCCTCGCTGCAGGCCGTTTTCTTCCCCGGGTATTTGCCCAAGGGCGTGATTGTAGCTGATTTTTCTTTCCGCCAGCCTGCGCAAAACGGGCAGCGCATCAGCAAGGTCCGTGTCAATGACCAGGGATTTTTTCTGCTCTTCCGAACTGGCGACTTTTTGCCTGAATTCCGCGATTTGCCTTTCCAGATCCCTTTTATCCTTCTCCAGATCCCGCAAACGCTGCTCGCCGTCTTCTGGAAAATCCAATGGTGCCTTGATAGGCATGGATTCAAGGCGAAGATTCAACAGGCGCAGCTCATTCCACTGGCGCCACACGCCGTGCCGGCGTTCCAGAACCCGCCGTTCATCTTCAAGATTTTTTCGGTTTGTCCTGGTTGCCGCAAGCTTGTCGCGGGTTGAGGCAAGTTCGAGCGCGGCTGCGTCAAAGCCGGCGTTGGCTTCCGCCAGAACCTGGATTCGTGAATTCAAATTCTCCAGATCGTTCAAATCTTGCTGCAACTCGCCCTTTTTTCCACCAGGAGAAAACAGTTTGCCCTGCCATGCGGCAAGGAATTTGAGAACTTCACCAGGCGCCGTTATGCCTGGCCCAAAACTGGCGCTGTAAAGGGCGTTTCGTACGCCCTCCTCATTGAGGCAGGCGAAATTTTCAAGTTCGGTAAGGCTGAAACCATATACGGCCCTGTAAACATCTTCCGTGATGCCAGCCATGAGGCGATAAAACTTGTCGGGATTGATGGGGGTGCCGTCCGGCGCATGAAGCGAAAGAATGCCGCCGCTTTTTCCGGGCCTGCGTGAAAGCCGGATTTCATCCGGCAGGGATCCCTGGCCATCGACGCGCAAAACAAGATTTCCGCCCGGACGACCGCCATTGACAGGCTCGCCAAATCTTTTGGCCATCTTCCTGTTCGAATAGCCAAAAAGCATGGTTCGTATAAATTCCAGGCAGGTGGATTTGCCGGCCTCGTTCGCGCCAAGAAAAATGACCATGCCCGGCGGTAAATCGCTGACGCCGGCATTGGAGAAAATACCGAAACCATCAATATGGAATGACGAGATATACATCAGGATTTCTCCAGCCTTTCAAGACAAATCCTTTCGGCCTCGGCAAGGATTTTTTCCAGCATTTCGTCCCGCGGCATGGTTAACAGCTTGTTCAGACGGGGATTGTCAAAAAGGGAAGCCAGGCGGTTTTTGGCAAATTCCTCGAATTTTTCCCGGTCAGAGGCCATATTCCGGCATATCCGGGCAACTTCCCCAACCAGGTCGTCGCGCTCGATATAATTTTCCGGATTGCACGCGGGCCTTGTCTGAAGCCTGATATCCTTTATCCAGACTGCCGGCACCTGGCTGGTCAGGAAGCTTGCCTGATCGGCCAGGATTTGCAGGGCGTCGGTCTTGTGCAGGCTGCCATCCATGTCGGTATTCCCCTGCAGGATAACCCGCGCGATAATAACCTGGCATTCCGGGGCAACATTCTCCCTTGCGCGCAGAAGGGCTCTTTCCAGCAGTCTTGCCACCTCATCCATGGTTTTCGCGCCGCAAAGGTCAACCTCCACGGTTTCCCATTGCACGGGCCCAAGATGACGAAAATCCGCCTCAAAATCCCAGCCGCCTTCAACCGGCGTTGCGGTAACCAGATTGCAGCCCTTTGGCCCCTGCTCATTGATATGCAGGCCCTGGATATTGCCGCTATAGGCAATTAGCGGGGATTTGGAAACGATTTGCCTTTTGTGGACATGACCAAGGGCCCAGGCATCCAGTCCCGTTGAAACCAGATCCGATTTCGAACAGGGGGCGTAACGGTCGCTGTCATCAAGGGAACAGTGCAGGACACCGAGCTGGAAACAGGAATTGGCGGCATTGCGCCGGAAAAACCTGGCCAGGTTTCGCCCTTCCGCGCTGGATGCATGGCTTATGCCATGAACAAGCGCGATCTGCTGGCCGTTTCTGAATACGGGATGCGCCTCCACATCGCTCCCGAAAAAAACAACATTGGAAGGCCATTCCAGGGCTGCAAGGCGTGATGTAAGCGGATCATGGTTGCCGTGGGCAATAAAGACGGAAATGCCATGCGCCTCAAGCCTTTTGCAGGCATCGCGCAGGGCAAACTGGGCCCGGAGACTGTGATCTTCCTCATTGTAGATATCACCGGCAAGCACCACAAAATCGGGCCTTTCCCTTTCGCAGAGCCGCACAAGCCTTTCCAGGGCGGTAAAGGTTGCCTCCCAGAGCTGCCGCCCGGAACGGGATACGTCTTCGAACTGGCTTACAGCGCCCTTAAAGGCGACATCAAGATGCAGATCGGCGGCATGGACGTAACGGACGGCATCCATGATCAGCGGCCGGCCTGGGCGCGTTTTTTCAGGCATTCCTCCGCAAGCTGCCGCAAATCCGCATTGTCGGCTTTTTCATTCAGCCCCTTGCGGATATAGCCCAGGGCGCGAACATATTCCTTCGCATCCATCATGGCCTTGGCCATCAGGCCATAGACCGCGATTTCGTCCTTGTAGTATTTGAAGGCTTCCGCAAAACAGTTGTCCGCGTCGGAGGGCTTGCCCTGGCCCAAAAAGACCTTGCCGTCGTTTATGCAACGGTCAAGGTTGACTTTGCGGGCCAAAGTGGCTTCGTAATCTTCTTCCTCTTCCTCCCCGGAAAGAGCAGAGTAAAATCTGGAAAAAAATGCCAGGAGTTCTTTTTCGTTACCTGGCTGGTAGGAGAGGGCATGGACATTTTTCTTTTTGTAGACGGGATCGCCGCACAAGTCTGCCAGAGCCGTCCGGATGTCGCCCCGCACAACCATTGGCGCGGTCTGGCCGCCCAGTTCCCTGAGGCCATTGCAGAAAAGGTAGACTGCGCGCGGATAATCCCGCCTCTGCACGCATGTTCTTACCCGACCCAAATCTTCCCGAATTTTACGCGTGTTCATATCCGCAAGTTCCTTTGATGTATTGGCTTTGCCTGCCTGAATGACAACATGTCGCTAGCCCGGCAGGGGAACATCCGTCAGATAGCCCGATACAATGGCCCGGGCAATAAGGGCGCCCTCCCCGTCAAATATCTGCACATCATAATTGGCAATATGGCCGCCTATTCTCACGGCCCTGGCTTCCGCCATCAGCGGCCCCACGCGGCCAGGACGCAAGTATTCGATGCTGGACATCATGTTGACCACGCCACAGTCGCGATCCGCATTGGAAGCCGCCCCGAAAGCAACATCGGCCAGCGCGAAAATCGCCCCTCCATGCGCCACGCCCATGCCGTTCTTGTGCTGTTCGAGAAGAGGCATTGTAACCCGCGCGTATTCGGGCGTGGCCTCCTCGATTTTCATTTGCATCAAACGCAAGAGCTTGTCATGTTTTGTAATATAATTCTTGTCAACGTCCATAACCGCGTCCGGGATTTTGCAAAATGTATCGCGGGCCGAAAACCGGCCCGCGTATCTGTTCAACTAACCAGAAAAACAACCGAATTGACCAACAAGCCTACTGCACCTGCTGAATGCCATCTAGCTTCCATTCGCCGGTGTTGCCGTCGCGCACAAAGTGCCAGATTTCCTTGACATCATCCGGCTGCTGCTGGGCGGGGCTTTCGCGCATCAGCACATCAAAAAACACCTGCGCGCGCTGGTCGTTGCCATCCTGTTCAAAACCTTCAAGCTGGGCATTTACAAGCATGATCTCGGTATTGGATGTACCGGGATCCTCTTTGGCCTGTTCTTGCAGGGTCTGCAACACAGCTGGCGTAACAAACTGGGCGATATCGGCAAGATCACGCTTGTCCCAGGATTTCTGCAAGCGGTTATAGGCCGCTTTCGCGCCGCGCAAAAACTCGTCAACATTGAAATCCGCGGGAACCTGCACGGAAGGCTCGTCAACGGCTTGCAGGTTTTGGGAAAAAGCGCCCCAGCCAGATCCGCCCTGCTGCTGTGTGCCCGGGAAATCCCTCTGCCCGAAAACACCCTCGCGCTGCATGGACTGCTGCTGATCCTTGTCCGGTAAATCCCTGCGGGCAAAGCCACCAGCCGCGGACGGTTGCGGTTCCTGCTGCTTTTGCCGGAAACGCATAAAAAGCTTGTAGGCAACAAAACCAAGAATGGCCAGCAGAATGATATCCATAAATCCGCCGCCACCGCCAAAGCCATTGCCCGACAACAGGGAGCCAAGCAATGTTCCGGCAAGAAGGCCGCCGAAGATGCCGCCCATGCCGCCAAACATTCCGCCGGGCCTGGCCGCGGCAGCCGCTCCGGGCTGGTTTGCCTGCTGACGATTTTGCTGGCGCATGGCCGGAGGCGGCGCGCTCTGCTTCATGAAGGGCTTGCTGCCGAAGCTTTTGCCGCCGCCCATTCTGGCGGCATAGGCATCGTCAACCGTTACTATGGCAAAAGTGCCGAAAAGCAGCATAATAGCCGCCAGGATTGCTCCAATTTTCATCTGATTCTCCACTTGTAAAGGATAAAGTTTTTATTCTCACATTTCTTTTTAAACATTATTTAACAAAATTGCAATCCGTCGCGAAAGTGCTTACTGCCAAACGCATATAGTCTATTGCGGGGCTCTGCCCCGCGCCCCGTCGGGGGCCGTGGGCCCCCGAACCCCCTTTAACGCTGCGTTTGCTGCGCAAACTTGCTAAAGAAAAATGGATTTTCAATACGGGGGAACTTGAGAAAACTACTTCACCAGCCTGTACTTTCCCGAATAACTGCAGCCGGCCTGATAATTGTGGGAGCCGCTGATTGTAGATTCCAGCTCAACCTCATTGCTGCCAAAATTCTTCAGGGTCATCTTGCCGGATTTTTTGCGTTTGTCGAAATTATCCTTGCAGACAAAATTTTCGCCTTCTTTCTTGCAGGCCACTTCCATTTCGCAAAACCTGTTTTCCCTGTTGTCGCGGACATTGACGTACATGAAGCCGAAAACGCCCTTTCTGGATGGCTGATCGGAAGATACCAGCAAAATCGTTCCTTCCTTGCTATCCGCAACAAGCTTGTATTTGTCGAGTTTGCCCTTTTTATAACGTTTGTAAACGTATTTTTCAAACTTGAACGAAGACGGATCGAGTATGGCCATCTTTAGAGTCTTGTCTTCCTGTTTGCCGCTCAAAAATGTAAGCAGAAGATTTTTGCCCTCGACTTTCCAGTCAAAGTAGGCAATATACTCTTCCGTGGCAAAGAGGCCCGTGCCGTCATAGACAAAGACGAAAGCGCCGGGATTGTCATCGTCCGCGCATTTGTACGAGCCATATTCAAAAGTCTTGTCCCGCGCGCTGGCATGATCATCGGCAGCCATGGGGGAAGGAACGGGCAAAAAGGCCAGAGCCAGCAAGACAGGCAGCAGGAGAAACAGTTTTTTCATGAGTTTTCTTCCGTTCGGGTTAATGGCAGGAAATTACTTGCGGCTATAATTTCCCGAAAAGCCAACATTCATTCCACAAACCTGGTCCATGCCGGGAGTGTTGCAGAATATTGTTGCGCCCGTATGGGTGAAAATCAAGTAAAAATCGGGCATATCCTTATGGCGCATTGTAATCCAGCCCATGCGAGCCTGGCCATCGTATTCGCAGATATTTTCCCTGAAAAAGGCTTCTCCATCAACCTTGAACACGTTGCCCGAAACCGGCTATCATCATTGAAATGCCGGACCGGAAACCGGCCCGGCGGCAAAGGCGGCAAATCATGCGTCAGCCATGCGGCAAACTTGAATCATATATCATTATATCATTTTTTGCATGGATAACGATTTCATACTACATAACCGAAAAACATGGCAAAATCAATTATGGCTCAACCGGAATACTTTACTCGTCTTACTGGCTGCCGGAGGGCGCTCAACGGACGTTTGCGTGGCAGGCGAAGCGAGCCTCGCGCAAATGGACAGCAGCCCTCGAGAGAACAAAACTCACTATATGAAGGCAGCTTTTCAAAATCATTTTTGACTTTTTTGAATTAATCCTTATCTATTCGGCAGAAAGGCAAAAGCTTTCGTGGATTTTGCCCGCAAACACAAATTCAATAAGGCTCATTGCCGAACGAGGTACGCATAATGAATATCCGCAAAAAAATTTCCACTCTTGCCATTGCCGCCGCGCTTGTGTGCGGCATTGCCTTTGCCGCCGATGCCATCGCGCAGAACAATGGCCCCCAGAGCAATGACCAGTACAACCAGAATTATACGACCCAGATGACGCCGGAACAGCAAACTGCCCTGCAGCAAATTCTGAAAGAACATTCTGACGTTACAGGCCAGATTGAGGAAGCGATCAATGCCAAAAGGGGCGAATTGCTTGCCCAGCTGGACAGCACAAATCCCGACAGGGCAAAAATTGCCAGCCTTTCCCGGGAATTGGGCGATTTGCGCGGCCAGCTGCTCACAGCCCGCGTTGACATGAAGGCAAAGCTGGCCCAGGCGGGCATTCCCGCCTATCATAACCAGGCAGAACGTAATGCCTGGAACAATGGCTATCGCGGCTACCGCGGCGGCTGCCCCGCCTTCAATGGTTGCCCGGCTTTCAACGGCTGGAACGGCGGCTGGGGATACAACGGCCATCATCATGGCGGCCACCACGGCAACTGGTATCCCATGGGTCCTTACATGATGGGCCCGATGATGGGCTGGTAAAACCCAAATTTTGCGAAAAAAAATGGGAGCCGACTGGCCCCCATTTTTTTTGGCTTTTTTTGCGGTGAAACCGGGGGGAGGCTCAAACAATCTTGTTGTTACTTCACCGGCTTGGGCAGGGTTGTGGCCCCATGCGGCATGACCACGGCCCTGGCATTGGCCGGCACGAAGCTTTTGGCAAGCTTGAGCGCCTCATCCAGGCTTGCGAGGGGATGGGCCTTGGTATTGGCAAAATCCTTTGCCGGCATCTCGGAAACCAGAATCAGGTTATATTTTTCACAGGCTTCCGCAAAAAGAAAGCCAGAGAAAGCCCCGATCGAAAATTTGTCGCGCAGCGCCTTTTCACGCGCTTTCATATCCTTAAAGTCGCGGATAAAAGTCTCGCAATCCTTGTTGCCGAAACCTTCCGGGAACTGGGCCACAAGGATTATAGTGGCCCCCGGCCTTGCCGCGGCCATGGCATTGCTCAAGAGCTTGATGCCCTGATAGAGATTGATATCCTTTGGAGAACCGCCGGCGCTGGCAATCACTAAATCTGATTTTTCGGGAATTTTCACCCCGTCCATTTCGGCAACCAGCCGGCAGCCCTCTTCGTGGGATTTCAGCCAGTCGCCCGCGAAAGCCTTGATGATCTGGAACTTGTCGTTGACAACAACATTCAGGGCAAAGCATGGCGCCAGCATTGCGGCCGCTTCGTTGATGTCCGAACGCAGCGGATTTGAGGGGCCGATATTGCCCGCGCGCACATGCGGATTGTCGCCTTCTCCCAAGCCGGGATTGAGCGCCAGCTCATGATTGTGCTGGATTGTCTCGCTGCCCGAAATGCCTGGCAGCAGCATCTTGCCGCCGCCGCCAAAGCCGGCCAGGAAATGATAGACAATGCCGCAGCTTGTAATGACCTTGTCGGCCTCGCAGGCATGGCGATTGAAATATACCGGCGTATTGCGGCTCGTTGTGCCCATGAATTTCAGGTTTTCAGTCTCCTCGCATTGGTGGTCAACAATTTTGAAGCGCCGGACAATTTCGTCGCCAAGCAGTTTTCTGTGCTCATCGTCGGTCATTTTGCGATGCGTGCCACTGGCGCAAAGAATTGTGATGTCTTCGTCCCTTATGCCGCAGCGATTGATGGCATCCAGCAAAAGCGGCGTGGAAACCGTGGTCGATTCCCACAACCTTGTAATATCCGGCACAATCAGGCAGACCTTTTCTCCGGGATGCAAAATATCTTCGAGTTTTGGCGAGCAAATCGGCTCCCCAATGGCCTCGCGCACGGCCCGGGCCTGGCTGACAGGGGGAATATCCGGCTTGTTGGCCCTGACAACAGCCGATATTTCGGAATCATCCAGATCAAGGACAAAACTTGTCTGCCCATAGGGCATTTTTATCGCGGGCATAAAGCACCTCTTTTGTTTAAAACCTGAAATCCCTTTTCCCTTCTCCAATCATGGCGAGGCGCTTGCGGGCTATATCGCGCACGCGGTCGCTGGGCACTCTCCCTAATTCCTCCTCGATAAGCCTGGCGCCATGCTCCCTTGTGGCGGGAGTGGCGTAATCTTCCAGATATTCCTTGAGCGTGAGCAGGGCATTGGGCTGGCAGCAGTCCTGGATCTTGCCGGTCTTGCACAGGCTCATGAAGCGGTCGCCCGTTCTGCCTTCGCGGTAGCAGGCCGTGCAGAAGCTGGGAATGTAGCCAAGGCCCATAAGCCAGTCCACAACTTCATCCAGACTGCGCCTGTCGCTGACATCGAACTGGCTGGAATCCTCGCTTTCCTCGCGGGGCGCGGTATAGCCGCCAACGCTGGTGCGGCTTGCGCCGCTGATTTGCGATATGCCGCAGGCCAGCATTTTTTCGCGCACGGCTTCGCTTTCGCGCGTGGAAATAATCATGCCCGTATAGGGAACAGCCAGGCGAATGCAGGCGCAGATATGGGCGAAGGTTTCATCGTCGATGCCATTGTCAAAATCATCGGGATTGATGTCCGAAGCCCGCTTTACCCTGGGCATGCTTATTGTGTGCGGCCCCACGCCCATGGCCGATTCAAGGTGTTCGGCGTGCATCAATAGGGACGTGAATTCCTGGCGATATGAATCCAGGCCAAAAAGCGCCCCCAGGCCCACATCGTCTATGCCGCCCTGCATGGCCCGGTCCATGGCTTCTGTATGCCAGGCATAGTCGTGCTTGGGGCCGGCGGGGTGCAGCACGCCATAGCTCTGCGGGTTGTAGGTTTCCTGGAAAAGAATGTAGGTGCCGATTTTGGCATCGTGGAGGCGTCTGTAATTTTCCACTGTCGTGGCCGCAATGTTTACGTTCACGCGTCTGATCGAGCCGTTTTTGTGCTTCACATTGTAAATTGTGTCTATCGATTCCAGGATATATTCCAGAGGATTGTTTTTGGGATCTTCCCCGGCCTCGATGGCCAGGCGCTTGTGCCCCATATCCTGCAGGGCTATGGTCTCGGCCGCGATTTCCTCCTGGGTCAGCTTTTTACGCGGCATTTCCCTGTTCTTGACATGGTACGGGCAATAGAGACAGGAATTGACGCAATAATTTGAAAGATAAAGGGGCGCGAACATGACAATGCGGCGCCCGTAAAAATCTTCCTTGATTTTGGCCGCCATGTCGCGGATCTTCTGGCGTGTTTCCGGGTCCTCGCAGGCCAGAAGGGACGAGGCCTCGCGGTGGCTCAGGCCCTTCTTTTCCGCGGCCTTTGCCAGAATGGCGTCGATTGCGCCAGTGTCGCGCGGAAGCCTGTCGGCTTCCGCAATCGTGGCCGCAACTTCCCCCTGGTCAATGAACTCATGCGCATGAGGCGATATGACATCGTACATTATGGATTGGTCCTTTCTGAATTTTATATCATGGAGTCTGAATTTGGCATGGTGGGGGCTGTCATCCCTGCCAATGGAATTTCAGGAATACTCCCGCAGCTTCTCCACATACTCCCGGGCATATTCCTCGCGGCGGCTCCAGCGGTACTGCACAACCCAGCGGGGATGCGGCAGGGGCACGATTCTTTCAAAAAAGCCGTGTTCGGCGTTCAGCTTGTCCATAAAAGCGTAATTCTTGCCCGTGCCCAGGCAGAAGCATACATCCCTTTCCAGGCCCATTGCAATCTGGCGGCGAACGCAATCCACAATAAAGGGCAGCGCTGTTCTGGTCAGTTCCGCGCTGTCGTAATAATTGTAATTTGTCTCGCGGCCGTTTTTGCCTTCCTTTACAAAGCCAAGCGGGCAAATGGAATTGATGTACCATTTATCATAAAATTCGCGCAGGCCGCCCCATGCTTCAATCACTTCATAGACAAAAAGGCTGGATGGCTCGTGGGCATTGGGGCAGGCCTCTATATGAATATCGCAAAACTCGGCCAGGCGCTTTGGGTCGGTAAAGGGAATTCCGGTTATCCCCGCGCCAAAACGGCCGGGATTGATGCCCAGAATGGCGCGCCTGTTGTTATGATCGCTGTAATACTTGTTGTAAAAGGCGTGGGAAGCGGGAATGGCGCACTCGCTGGCCAGAAACGGATTCATTATGGAAACGCCCTTGGGCAGGGGCATGTCAAAACGTAGCGAGGCATTGAAGTCAATGACCTTCTGCCCTAATGTGGGAGCGCTTTTTGCCATAAAAACCTCCATTTCCTGCCCTGAATGGAAAATAAGGCTTTTTGGAGGTTTAGCAATGGAGCGGTTCGGGACTTTTCCCGGCTTAGGAAAAATTGGCCAGCCGGTTAAAACAATACCGCCCTATGCCTTCAATTTGGCATAACAAATGCATATCATTTGATAATTCAAGGCAGCCGGCAAATTTTGTTTTTGCGATTTTTTGATTTTCTGGCCAACCGCCTTATATTACATATATTTTATCTGCAAATATAATCCGTCGGGATTTTGGATTTTTTCCGCCATGCGGCAATGGCGGGAAATTTTTGCCCGATGGCGCCATGCCGCATATACCTGCCGGACGCGGGCATGGAAGCGGCTCAAGGGAGGGTCCGACAAGATGATTTCGATAAACAACAATCTCATGGCCTCGAATGTGGCCAATACGCTCACTGGCCATTACGGGCGTTTGTCCACATCCATAGAGAGATTGTCTTCGGGCCTGCGAATCAACAGCGCGGCCGATGACGCCGCCGGCCTCGCCATCCGCGAGATGATGCGGGCCGACATTGCGGCCCTCAACCAGGGCGTGCGCAATGCCAATGACGCGATCTCGATGATTCAAACCTTTGACGGCGCGCTCGGAGTAATTGACGAAAAGCTCATCCGCATGAAGGAGCTGGCCGAACAGGCCGCCACCGGCACCTATACTTCCGACCAGCGGCTGATGATCGACAATGAATTCCAGGCCATGGGCGAGGAAATCAACCGAATCGCGCGTTCAACTGATTTCAATGGCATCAAACTGATTGGTGGGGATTTTGATCCCAGCGCAGTGCAGATTACCGGCCCGGACGGAAAGACGTATGACACGACATTGACAGGTAACTTTGTGGATGCGTGGAATTCTGCCAATGCCACACAAAATGGAGGTTGGGACACATCTGGCATAACAAATCCCGGAGCCTTGGTAGGCAACACAAATATTTCCATCACAAATAACAATATAATGCAAATTGATGGAAAATTCTTTATGGTTGATGCTGTGGGTACGAGCAGCAGTATTCCTAACAGCACAACTATTAATATAAAATATGAAGGCTACTTTACCAACCAGCTTAACGGCAGAACGATGTATTCTTTCGATATAAATGGCACTAACATAACAACTTCGAATCCATCTTTGCTAAGTTGGACAGATAACAGTGATCCTAACAATGTAATTACCCTCAATGCATCGCTAACAGATGCAAATGGTAATCCACTGAATTTTTCGGCTCTGACAGCTGGAAGCACAGGTTCAATGACCGCGCAGACTGCTCCGTCATTTACAATGACCGGCGCGCCAGCTGGCAGCAATCTCACAACCACGCTCAATGGCAATACCCTTGATATGGTTATTGACCTTGGTAATGGCAATACCATAAGCCAGAGTTGGAACGTGACAAACGGTGAAGATCGAGCCGTTTCGGCGGTTTCTATCAACCTCAAAGTAGTCGATACCTCCGCCAATCCAGACGGTCCGACCGATCCCAACGATCCCATGAACCCCAATTACAAAATACCTGACGACGTGGTTCGCGTTCATTTCGGGCCAGGGGCTGACCACAAGGAAGATTTTTACGACATCAAGAAACATGACGCGACACTGAAGGGTCTCGGCCTGAATGGCGTGAACATCGACACCCAGGCCAAGGCTCAGGACGCCCTTGTTCAGGTCAATGACGCCATCATCGAAAAAGACAAGATCCGGGCCGAATTCGGCGCAACCCAAAATCGCCTTGAGAACACGATCGCCAATCTGACCACGCAGTCCGAGAACCTGCAGGCGGCCGAATCCCGGATTTCGGACGCGGACATTGCCCACGAAATGACAACCTTTGTCCGCAACCAGGTGCTGACAAATTCCGCCGTGGCCATGCTGGCCCAGGCCAATTCCGTGCCGCAAATGGTGATGCGCCTGGTTGGAGCGTAAAAAATGGCCCAGATTACGCGTTTTGCCGAAAAGCTGCTTGAGCATGACGAAACAGAGCCGGAATCAATCCGCCTGTTCCGCAAGCTGGCAGAAGGCGAGGACATCCGCATTTTGCTGGGCGACTTTTTTCTGCGCCTTGCGGCCAATGAGCCGGAAGACAGGGAAAACCCGCATACGGATCTTTTGCGCAGAATGATTGGCGCAAGATCCCCGGAATGCGAAAGCCAGCTGGAAATTCTGGCCAAAAACCTCGACCTGCTACGCCAGTACGATATAGGCAGGGCCGCCAGGGCCAGGTTTATCCGGAAAGCGGGAGAAACGGGAAATTACGGGCAAAATCTTGCCGATAAGTTACGCTGTCAAAAAATTGTCGGCGGCAAATCATAATGCCGCCCACACGGCTTGTTCAGCCTGAAGGACAAAGCTTCAAACCACAAGAATATTTGCGATAAAATCAAGCCCATGCGCCGCCTTGCCGCAATTGACGGCGTTGCGGGCCCTCCTCAAGAACACGCCTCCTGATTGGGGGGCGTTTTTTGTTTTCATTGCCTTGCGAATGTTTAAACCGAAAGGGGGCCAAACGGCCCCCTGTAATTCAAAAGCGCTGAGATTGCGGATTGGGGCGCAAGCCCCCTTCCCATCCGGGGCGCAGCCCCGTTACCATTGCCTCATTCCGCGACATGCTGCATGTTTTTGGTAAGTGGCATCAAAAAAAATATCAGCGCTCCCCTTTCTTCCTGATGATTTTAGAATTTGAAAACCAGATTGAGATCTTCGAAGAAGCTCTGGTCATGTCCGCAGGCCGGGCACTTGTGCGGCGCGCTGGTGCCTTCGACGATACAGCCGCAATGCAGGCAACGCCACTGGGTTGGCTTTTCGCGGGTGAACATGGTTCCTTTCTTGATCATGTCGGCAAGGTCAAGATAGCGTTTTTCATGGTATTTTTCGGCGATGGCGATATTGCGCATCACGGCCGCCAGTTCGGGGAAACCTTCTTCCTGGGCCGTATTGGCGAAACTGGGATACATGTCAAAGGCTTCCTCATGTTCGCCGGCGGCGGCTTCCACAAGGTTGTCAACCGTATCGCCGATTACGCCTGCGGGGAACGAGCCCTTGATTTCCACCAGGCCGCCTTCAAGGAAGCTGAAAAGGCGCTTGGCATGGGCTCTTTCCTGCTCGGCGGTTTCCTTGAAGATATCATGAACCAGGACAAAGCCGTCTTTTTTGGCCTTTTTCGCCCAGATATCATAACGGTTGCGGGCCTGGGACTCGCCGGCAAATGCTGTCAGGATATTTTTTTCGGTCTGTGTGCCTTTAAGTGACTTCATAATGGTAAACTCCAGTCTGCCAACGGGCAGTTTAAATTAAAATGGAGGCATATTAGCCCCTCGCGTCTTTAACTACTCTCAACCGGAAGACAGGTCAAGCTTATTTTAATGCCCTTAAATATTTGGATATCCGTCGTTTTTCAATTCCCTCCCGCAAGCGGCAATGGCTCAGTCCGTATCTTGCCAGATATTCCTTTTCGATTGCCTGTTAATTTGCTACAATATCTTTATGATAATAACGCCAAACATATTGACCATAGCCGGATCCGATTCCGGGGGCGGGGCTGGCATCCAGGCCGATCTCAAGACCATCATGGCCCTGGAATGTTACGGCATGTCGGTAATAACCGCGCTCACGGCCCAGAATGGCGAGACCGTAACCGGAATTTTCGCGCCGCCGCCAGAATTTGCCGCGCTGCAAATGCGGACAGTGCTGGACGGCTTCAAGATAGCCGCGGCCAAGACGGGGATGCTTTTTTCCGCGCCGATCATCCGCGCTATCGCGCCATTTTTGCAAAAGCGCGGCTTTGCCCTGGTTGTTGACCCGGTTTGCGTAAGCCAGAGCGGCAGCCGGCTGCTTGAACAGGATGCGGTTGACAGCCTGTGCGAGCAAATCATACCCGGCTGCGATCTTTTGACGCCAAACAGGCCGGAAGCGGAAACCCTGAGCGGCATAAAAATTGAAAACGAGGACGACATAAAAAATGCCGGCCGCAAATTGCTTGATCTCGGCGCAAAGGCCGTACTGATCAAGGGGGGCCATATTTCGGGCGGCATCATGGTAACAGACTGGCTTTTTGAAAAGGGCCAAAACCCGAAGGCGCTCTCCAAGGCGCGGGTGGAAACCACAAACAACCACGGTACGGGCTGCACGCTTTCTGCGGCCATAGCCTCGTTTTTGGGGCGCGGCATGCCGCTTTACGGCGCGGTAAGCCAGGCCCAGGAATTTCTCAACCAGGCCCTGCGCAAAAGCTATGCGCCAGGCAAGGGGGCGGGACCGGTTAATCACGCGGCAGGACTGGTGAGGCATTAAACCCCCAAAAGGCCGAAATTTCAAACAACAAGCGGCAGTCTTGTTATTTATTCAGGTGAGAGCTGGCCATTTTTTGGCATGGTAGTTGCAATTTATTTGTAAAAAATCCATTTAGTGCCAAAAAAACGATGCCTTTCCAATTTAAACTGCAAAAAGCGCTTGACTACCGGGCCCATCTGGAAGAAGAAGCCAAAATGCGCCTTGCTGCCGCTGAAAAAGCGCTTGAGGACAGCAGGCGGCATCTGAAGAATCTTAAAGACGAGATGCAGGCGGCGGAAGAAAAGATGGCAGGCGGCCCTTTCATGCAGGCTGGCGAACGCTGGCTCATGGATCAATATCTCAAGGGTTTGCGGGCCGATATTGCCGCGGCCGCGATCAACGCGCGCATGAAGGAACAGATTGCAGCCGAGGCGCGCAACCTGCTGGCAGCCCGGGCAGTTGACAAGAAACTTCTGGAAAAGCTCAAGGAACGCCAGAAAGAGCAGTTTATCCGGCAGGAAATGCTTACGGAGCAACATTTCAATGACGAAATCGCGACAATCCGCCATAAAGCTTAGGCTTTCACGCCTTGCGCTTTGTCTTGTGGCCATTGGCTGCATCAAGCTTTGCCTGATGGGCCTGGCGGCTTTTGATTTTCCATCTTTCCCGCAAGTGGAGGACAAAAAAGCCGCGCCAGTGGCCGACAATGGCGATGTCCAGGCCAAGCTGGACGAGCTTGCGGCAAAAATGAAAATTGACGAGCCCCAAAAAGAGCCGGAAGTCAAAAAGAATGACGAGCCGCTGCCCCAGGGCGCGCTTGCGGCCCAGCTGGCCGCTGCGGCAAAACCCAGGCGAAGCAATGACAACGGCTCCCAGTCAGTGCTGCCCGCGCCCCTTGTGCCTGCAGGGCCGGCCAACGCGATTTCGCATGCCGGCCCACCGATTACAGGGATCTTGCCGCCTGTGCCCATGCCACTGGGCACGCCCCTTGTAGAGGCCGGCATACCAGCGCCCCAGTCAGGCAGCCCGGCAGCCCGCGCGGCCAGGGATGAATCCAGCCTCTGGGATATGCTCAAGCTGACTTCCCTGCCCATTCCCGGCCTGGGAAGCGCCCAGGCGGCCCATGCGGCCGCGCTGGACATGCCCGCGCCGCCGCCATTGCCGCAGTCTTCCCCGTTTACACCGGCGGAACAGCTTGCCCCCATGGGCCAGCAGGGCGTAACCTTGCCCGGCGCGCCGAACATTCCTCCGACTATCCCGTCAGGCGACGCGCCCCTGCCGCAACGCGCGCCTGCCTCCATGCCAGGTTCCGCGGTTTCGCCTTCTCCATTGACGACGGCGCCGGCGCCCAATGTCGATACAATTCCGCCGTCATTTGATCCCAATGCCCAGAAGAGCGAGCTTGCGCGCCAGCAGCAGGATATTCTCATGCTGCGCCGCCAGATGGATGAAAGGCTCAAGGACATCAAGGCAGCGGAAGACAAAATGAAGGATCTGCTGCGCGAAGCCAACGAGCTTGAGGAAAAGAAGGTCAAAAACCTTATCCAGATGTATGCCAACATGAAGCCGCGCATGGCTGCCCAGGCCATGGAAAACATGGACGAGCGCATTGCCGTGCGCATACTTTCCGGCATGCCGCCCAAGCAGTCGGGCGAAATCCTGACCTATACCAATCCGGCCAAGACAGCAAAACTGACAGAACTCATCACGCGCATGAGGATGGGCCAATAACGCGCTTGCTGCTTACGCTGGCCTATAACGGCAGCGCCTGGCACGGCTGGCAAATTCAGGAAAGGGCCAATCCGCCTCCCACAATCCAGGGGGAAGTGGAAAAGGCCCTTTTTGCATTATATGGGCAAAAAACCAGGCTTTATGGCGCGGGCCGCACCGATGCCGGCGTCCATGCCCATGCCCAGGCGGCGCATTGCGATGTGCCGCATTTGCTGCGTGACACGCGCCTGGCCATCAATGCCAAATTGCCGCCGGATATCCGCATCTTGAAAGCCGAAGAAGTTGCGCCCGGTTTTCATGCCCGCAAGGATGCCCTCTCCAAGACCTATATTTATAATTTCTGGCGCGAGCCGACCTTTATTCCTCCGCATATGGCGCCTTTTGCCTGGAATTGCGGGCCGCTGGACCATGGCAGGATGCGGGAAGCGCTGGAATTTTTGCAGACAGAAACGGATTTTGCCTCTTTTCAGAATAGCGGCACGGACATTACGGATACTGTAAGGCGAATAAACTTTATCAGGCTGGAAGAAAGACCCAATGAGGAGTTTTATCCGCCCCATATTCCGCTTTTGCGGATGACAATCAACGCCAACGGCTTTTTGAAACAGATGGTTCGCAATATTGCCGGAATGCTGGCCTGGTGCGGCCGGAGCAAGCTGGATGCGAGCGATGCTCCGGCCATGCTTGCTAAAAAAAGCCGCGCCGCCTTGCCCTCCCCCACAGCCCCCGCTTGCGGTCTGGCGCTTGCTGCAATAGAGTACAAAAAAATTTCATAGGGAGATTGATTCAATGAAAAAGATTATGGCACTTCTTGCGCTGTTCGCCGTCCTCGCCATTGCGCCGGGCTTTGCGCAGGCCGGCAACGCGGACCCTGTTATCAAACTGGAAACCACAATGGGCGATATTGTCATCCGGCTCAATGAGCGCAAGGCCCCCATCACCTGCGCCAACTTTGTGCAGTATGTCAAATCCGGCCATTATGACGGGACCATCTTTCACCGCGTGATCAAGGATTTCATGATTCAGGGCGGCGGCTTTGCCGACAATATGAAGGAAAAGCCCACGCATGCGCCAATCCGCAACGAGGCGAACAACGGCCTGAAGAATGAAAAATACACCATTGCCATGGCCCGCACCAAAGACCCCCATTCGGCCAGCGCGCAATTTTTCATCAATACAAGAAACAATAATTTTCTGGACTTCAAGTCCCAGAAAAACGGCGAATGGGGCTATGCGGTTTTTGGCAAGGTAATTCAGGGCCAGAATGTGGTGAACCAGATTGAAAAGGCAGCGACAGGACGTCGCGCCGGCCATGACGATGTGCCGACCGAGCCTGTAATCATCAAAAAAGCGGTGGTCCTGGAACAGTAATCCTTGACTTGATCCGGATTGGCGATAGAGTGGATACAAAGTATTTTTCAAACCTCAAGGAGTCACCATGCGCAAACTTTTTGTTCTGGGCGCCTTATTGCTGGCAGCCGCCATTACCCTGCCGCAAAACGCGGTGTCGGCCCCTGTGAACGGTCCGAAAGTTCCCGGACCCAAATATACCTACAAGCTCAAAAGCGTTTTTCCGGTTGCGGGACGCCAGGGCGTGGCTTGCGACGGCAAGTTCATTTATGTCAGCGGCAGCAAGGCCCTCTATAAATACGACATGGACGGCAAGCTGGTGAAACAGAATAACAATCCTTTCGAAGGCTATCCCATTGCCTCCAACCACATTGGCGACATTGACGTCTTCAACGGAGAAATCTATGTCAGCGCCGAAAACTTCATGGATGGCGTGGGCAAGGATATACAGATTGCGGTGCATGACGCCGAAACCCTGAAGCTGAAACGCTCCTTTGCCTTTGAGCCCAAATCCGGCCAGGAAGAAGTTTCAGGCATTACCGTTGACCCGGTAAAAAAGACAGTCTGGATGTGCTCCTGGGTGGGCGAAGAATCCGGCCGTTATCTCTATGAATACGACATCAACGGCAAATACCTGCGCAAGATTCATCTGCAGCCCGTGCCGCAGTGGGTGCAGGGCGTTTACTGGGTCAATGGCGACCTTTTTGTCACAGCCGATGACGGCACAGCCGATGACAACGAGCCCGACCACGTTTATCGCGTGGAAGTAAGCTCCGCCACCAATGCCCCCGTTGTTCTGGAAAAGACTCTTGACGAAGCCATCAAGCAGGGCGAAATCGAGGGTCTTTGCCAGGATCCGGTAACCGGCGACCTGATGGTCCTGATGAATCGCGGCGCCCGCATTGTTCTTGGCATGGGCAAGGGCTTCTATCCCGGCTATGACAAGGAAATCAGCGAAGTCTACCGCTACAGCATGGAGCCAAGGGGACCGCACAAGCCTGCGCCCCGCCGATAATCCTGCAAATTTTTAATGGATGAGAGAAAAGCCCCGGCAAGATTGCCGGGGCTTTTTCACATTGATATGAGCTCAAGGCGCGGATTGTTTTCAATATCCGCTTCCGCGTTTATTTTATCCGCCCTGTTCGGAAGGTTCCGGCATCCAGTCGGGCGCCATGTTCGCAAAATATGTATAGGGCGAAACATAGACCAGTTCGGCAACGCCAACAGGCCCGTTGCGCTGCTTGCCGATAATGATTTCCGCCAGTCCCTCTGTGGGGCGTTCGGACGGTTTTTTGTATTTGTAAACGTCTTCCCTGTAAATAAACATGATGACATCGGCATCCTGCTCGATAGCGCCGGATTCACGCAAATCCGACAGCATGGGGCGTTTGTCCTCCCGCGCGCGCTCCTCCACCTTGCGGTTGAGCTGCGAAAGCGCGACGACGGGAATATTCAATTCCTTGGCCAGTCCCTTGAGAGAGCGTGAGATATCCGATATTTCCAGTTCGCGGGAATCTGTCTTGCGGCTTGTGCGCATTAACTGAAGATAATCCACAACAACGAGTCCCAGGCCTTTTTCCGTTTGCAGCCTTCTGGAGCGGCTGCGCAGTTCGAGGGTGGAAAGGCCTGGCGAATCGTCGATATAGATTGGCGCGCGCGAGACGACATCCGCAGCCTGGTACAAATTCTGCCAGTCATTGTCATCCAGCAGGGATGGCCGGCGCAACCGGGAAAGATCCACCTTGCCCCAGGCGGCCAGCATGCGCTGCATAAGCTGTTCCTTGCTCATTTCCAGCGAATAGACTGCCACGGGAATATCCTGCATGATGGCCGCGTTCATGGCCATGCACATGGCAAAGGCCGTCTTGCCCATACTTGGCCTGGCTGCCACGATGATCAGGTCCGAAGGCTGCAGGCCGGCTGTCATCGCGTCCAGGCGCTTGTAGCCTGTTGTAACGCCGGTTACTACGTCGCGGGCATCCGCAAGGCGGGAAAGGTTTTCAAATACCTTTTCCACGAGTTCCCGTCCTGCCGAAAAGCCATTGCCGGCCGTGCGTTTTGAAATTGAAAACACGGCCTGTTCGGATTGATCGAGCAATTCATCAAGCCCGACAGCGGAATCGAAACTGTTGCCGATAATTTTGGCGCAGGCCTCGATAAGGGATCGCTGCATTGCTTTCTGGCGCACAATGCCAGCGTAGTATTCCGCATTGGCGCCTTCGACCACGGATTGGGCCAATTGGCCAAGATAGACCGCGCCGCCAGCTGTTTCGAGATCGTTTTTATCTTTCAGGGTTTCCGCGCAGCTTACAAGATCAATGGGCGCGTTTTTGGAATACAGATCCAGGATGGCGGCAAAAATAACCTGGTGCGCGGGCAAATAAAAATCTTCCGGGCTTAAAATGTCGGCTATGGAGTTCATCAGGCTTGTTCTGCTGAACAAACCCGCAAGGACGGCCTGTTCGGCTTCCGCGCTGTGTGGCGGCACGCGCCTGACAAGCTCGGAATGGACATTTTCGGAAGTTACAGCCTTTTGAACCTTCTTTTTGGGCGCAGTCGATTCTTTGGGCATTGCAATCTCGGATTGTGGGAAGTTTGATTTGGGGAAAACAAGGTTGCAAAACCGGCCATCCGCTGGGCAAATGGCCGGTTTTCAATGGTTTGGCATTCAAGACCGGATTGGTGAATGCCGAATATGCAAAATGGTATTTAGCGGACGATTTAGTCGATAGCGGCTGCTTCCGCAACAGCCTCGTCCACGATTTCTTCCACTTTTTCGATTTCTTCCTCAACTTCTTCCACTATTGGCGCATGGTCGGAAACAACCTTGACCGGCACCACGGCAATGACATCGGCATGCAGGCGAATGCGCACGGGATGCTCGCCAAGAGTGCGGATAGGGGCGTCCATGAGGATCCGGCGGCGATCAACATCAATGCCCAGGGCCGAAATGGCCTCTCCAATGATGGTGGAAGTAACTGAACCATAAAGCTTGTCGTTTTCGCCCACATGCATGGGAATAATGATTTCCAGGGCTTCCAGACGGGCCTGCAGGCCGCGCGCTTCCGCGCGCAAGGCATCCATCCTGGCCTGGAGCTTCTTGCGTTCTTTTTCAAATACCTTGAGGTTGCCGGGGGAGGCTGTCATGGCCAGTCCCTGGGGCAGAAGGTAATTGCGGCCATAGCCGGGCTTCACGTTGACAACGTCGCCAAGGACGCCGAGATTTTCCACATCGGCGCGGAGTATTATTTTCATCTGCGCCTCCTTATATGGTGCTCTTTTTCTTGACTGTGGAATCGTGGTTGGCCGTGTAAATCATCAGGGCCATCTGGCGCGCGCGCTTTATTTCGCGGGTCAGCTCACGCTGATGCTTGGCGCAGGTGCCGGTGATGCGGCGGGCGATAATCTTGCCGCGTTCGGTAACGAAATCGCGCAGCACTTCGGGATTCTTGTAGTTCAGCGGCAATTCCTTGTCAGCGCAGAAGCGGCAGAATTTGCGGCGCGGGGCGAATTTTTTTCTGAATGCCATTTATGCATCCTCCGTAGCCGCTTTGTCGGCCAATTTGACAGTCAGGAACTTGTAAACTCCGTCGGTTATGCGGATGTTGCGTTCCAGTTCGGCAACCAGGGGGGCTGGGCCAGCATAGACCAGGCGCACATAATTGCCGCGCATCTGTTTATGCACGGGATAGGCCAGGTCGCGCATACCCCAGTTGTCCACTTCGATTACCTTGCCGCCTTCGCGCTCGATGACGGCGCAAAAGCCATTCACAATGCCTTCCCTGCTATCCGCCGAAAGTTCCGGCGAGAGAAGCAGCAGGGTTTCAAATTCCCTCATTTCATGTTCTCCTTGTGGATTGGCAGCCCGCGTCACCAGGTCATGGAATTGCATTGCCAGGTCGATGAATACGGGCAAGGAACGGTTGATATATATGATTGCATGGCCTTATGTCAAATACTATAAAGCCTCGACCAGCAATATGGCCATGTCCATGACATTTGTGCGCGTGGGGCCGGTTACAAGCAATTCGCCCGCAAGGGCAAGCGCCTTGTTGCTGTTGTTTTCGTCCAGGAAATTTCCCGCGTTTGTCAGCCCCCCCATTTTTTCAACTCCATGGGCAAAGGCGAATCCCCCGGCTGCGTCCGTGGGGCCATCGCTGCCATCCGTGCCAGCAAAGAGGGCGCAAATTCCCCTTGTTTGCGCAAGGCAAATATTTGCGGCCAGGGCCATTTCCTGGTTGCGCCCGCCCTTGCCATCTCCCTTGGTCGTTTCACCGCCGGCCAGAAGGCAAAGCTTATTGCCGGCCAGGGATTTTTGCCGCTCAAGCGCTGTATTGCAAAGCTCAACTGCCATTTTGCGCGCTTCGCCGCTCAGGCAATCGGTCAGGATTTCCGCTTCATAACCCAGCCTTGCAGCCTCGACGGCTGCCGCTTGCAAGGCCTGGCGGTTTGTGGCGCACAAAATGTTTTCAACCCTGGCAAAAAATTGAAGATGGCAAGAAGAGTTTCGCGCTTTGTCATTTTCCTGTTTCCCGCATACGCAAGATTATGGAAAAACGTTCAGGATCGGTAATCGGAATTCAGGGTAACATACTCATGGCCAAGATCGGACGTCTTGAGGGTGTATTCGCCCTTGCCCCGCCCCAGGACAATCTTCACATCCACATCGGATTGCTGCAGGAGCGCGGCAAGTTCTTCTTCCTTGTCATCATTCACGGGGCTGCCATCGTGGAAACGTTCGATGCCGCATAGCACAAGCCCGACTTCCCCGGGATTGAAACTCGCGCCGGAATAGCCGGCGGCATTGACAATTCTGCCCCAGTTGGCATCGCCGCCATAAATTGCGGTCTTGACCAGCTGGGAATTCCCCACTGCCCGCGCCACAAGCTCGGCATCCCTGTCAGTTGCCGCGCCCTTGACGGAGATATGGATGACCTTTTTGGCGCCTTCCCCGTCCTTGACCAGCATATAGGATACTTTGTCCAGGATTTCGGTCAGGGCTGCTTCCAGCGCGGCCAGGTCTCCCTGGTCCTGAACCGCAACGCCGCTTGCGCCATTGGCCAGGCCCAGAATCGTATCATTGGTCGAGGTATCGCCATCAACCGTTACGCGATTGAAAGTCTTGTTGACCGCGCGCGAAAAGATGCCCTGCCAGGCTTTCCGTTCCACTCCCGCGTCGGTCAGGGCAACGCAAAGCATGGTCGCCATGTTGGGGCAAATCATGCCCGCGCCCTTGGCCATGACGCAAAGCCGGATTTCGCCGCCGGAAAGCTGCAGCGAGCGAGAAGCGAACTTGGGAAAGGCATCTGTGGTCATCATGGCCCTGGTAAAGCCTTCCGCATCCTGGCTGCCAAGATTTCTGGCCGCGTCAGGGAGCGCCAGGCCCCATTTGCCCATATCGAACTGCGCGCCGATTACGCCAGTTGAAATCAGGAGGATTTCATCGGGCTGCAGGCCCAGATCGACAGCAAGCAGGGACTGGATTTTTTCGCAATTGCGCAGGCCCTGTTCGCCAGTGCAGGCATTTGCCTGGCCGGAATTGGCGACAATGGCCCGCACAGGCTTGCCGGCTTTCAAGATCGCGCGGTCAATCTGGACGGGCGCCGCGCAAAACAGGTTTTGTGTAAACAGGGCGGCGAGCACGCATGGTTTTTCCGAAACCAGCAGGCCCAGATCCGGACGGCCAGGCTTCCTGAAAGCAGCCTGGGCAGTCCCTGCAGCAAACCCCTTTGGAAGATCATCCCGCATTTATTTATATCCTCATTTTTGCAACAATATCTTGCTTGCGCTGTGTGTAATTCGCCTAAAACTCAAGGCTGCCGGGAGTTCTTGGGAAAGGCAGAACATCACGGATATTGGTGATTCCCGTCAGCATCATGAGCAGCCGTTCGAAACCCAGGCCAAAGCCCCCATGCGGCACCGTGCCAAAACGCCGCAAATCCATATACCACCAATAATCATCCAGCTTCTGGCCAAGCTCTTCCATCCTGGCCTGGAGGCGAGGCAAGCGTTCCTCGCGCACGGATCCGCCAATCAACTCGCCAATGCGCGGCACAAGCACATCCATCGCGGCCACGGTTTCATCATCTTCATTGCCGCGCATGTAAAAAGCCTTGATCTCGCGGGGGTAGTCATAAACTATCACTGGCCGCTGAAAATGTTCTTCCGACAGGAAACGCTCGTGCTCGGTCTGGAGATCAATGCCAAAACTTGCGGGATAGGTGAATTCCCTGCCAGAATCTTCAAGAATATGCACGGCCTCCGCGTACGGAATGCGGGCAAAGGGCAGTTTCAGCATATTTTCCAGACGCGCTGCAAGCCCCTTGTCCACAAACTTGTCAAAAAGCCCGATATCCTCCTGGCAGCGATCCAGCACATGACGCACAACATGGCGCACCAGGCCTTCGCCCAGATCCATGAGATCATCAAGGCCGATAAAGGCCGCTTCCGGCTCCACCATCCAGAATTCCGCGGCATGGCGGGGCGTATTTGAATTTTCCGCCCTGAATGTGGGGCCAAAGCTGTAAACGCGTCCAAGTCCCATAGCCAGGGCCTCGAGCTCAAGCTGTCCGGAAACTGTCAGGTTGCAGCCGCGGTTGAAAAAATCCTCGCTGACATTTTTCTCGCCTGGCGCAAGCGTTGTTACCCGAAACATTTCGCCAGCGCCTTCGCAGTCCGAACCTGTAAGAATTGGCGTATGCACCAGAATATAATGATTCTGGCGAAAAAAATCATGAATTGCGAAAGCGGTTTCGGAACGAATGCGAAAGGCGGCGCCATATTTGTTTGTTCTGGCGCGCAAATGGGCGATAGTACGCAAAAATTCATCGGAATGGCGCTTTTTCTGGAGAGGATAGGCTTCCGGGTCGGCCAGGCCGAAAACTGTGGCGGTTTTGGCCCTGAGTTCCCACTTTTGCCCCTTGCCGGGTGACGGCGCAAGATCGCCGGAAATTGCCACGCCTGCGCCTGTATTGGCATCCGCAAGCGCCATCCAGGCTTCCGTGCCCTCATCGACTATGCACTGCAAATTGCCTAGACATGAGCCGTCATTGATTTCCACAAAAAAGAACCCCTTGGCGTCCCTGCGTGTTCTGACCCACCCGCAAACCGAGATATTGTTCAAAGGCTTTTCAGACTTGAGCGCTTCAACTATCAATGTGCGTTGCATGCTTTTCCCCGGATTGAAATAGGAGCGTTGATATAAAAATATCCCTTTTAGCCGCAAGGGCCGCCAGGGGATATCAGAGGATGTTTTCACTTCAGTGAAAACATCTTCTTAATTTAAAATTGTGGCGCGGGGTTGGCCCCGCGCCTGTTTTGCCGATTTTTATTCGTCGCCTTCCCACTTGATGAAGCCGGGCTGGACATTGCTCATCGCGTTGACGATAAGCTCAACCAGGCCGCCATAAGCGAAGCTGTTCTTGGTGTAAAGATCATTGTGTTCCAGAAGCTCGCGAATCTGCCCCTTGCAGTTGGAACACGGGGCGCAGATGTATTTGCGCGTTTCCGGGCCAAGGCAATCCTTGAAGGCTTCGCTGATCTGCCAGAGCTTCATGCGGCCGGAAATATTGGCGCGCCATTCGTCGATATTGTTGCGGGTCATGATGGCAAAACCGGAACCGCCGCCGCAGCAATAATTGTTCACGCCGTGGCAGGGCATTTCGCGGAACTTTGGCGCAATCCTGTGCAATATGTCGCGCTGGGGCTTCACAATGCCCATAAGGCGCACTACGTTACAGGGGTCGTGCAGGGTAACGGGAAAATCATTGCGCGAAGGATCCAGTTTTAGGCGCCCGCCAAGCACAATATCGCGCAGGGTAACATAGCAGCTTTCGCGCGGCACCTGATATTCGTAAGGGATTACGCGGTCGGCCAGAACGCTGAGAGCCTTGTTGGCATGGCCGCATTCGCCGATGACGATCTTTTTCACGCCAAGTTCCCTGGCCGCGTTCATGTGGTCGAGTGCGATTCTGGCCAGCTGGGCGTCGTCATAGAACACGCCGTAGTTCACGCCGTCATAGGCGACAGCCTTGCTGGAAAGCGTCCAGGAGAGTCCGGCTTCCTGGAAGATAATCGAAAAGGCGGCGATATTTTCCGGCCAGGCCATGACTTCGCCGGCATTGTGCAGGAGCATGATGTCCGCGCCCTTGACGTCAAAGGGCGTGGTAATGCCGATGCCGGTGATTTCGCTGTAATCCTCGTCGATAAATTCCACATTTTCACGCACCACGTCAGGGGTCATGCCGGTGGAAGAACCGACCTTCATCTGGTTGACCGTGCCCTTTTCGTGCAATTCGCGCGGATGGATGCCCATTTCCTGGCTGAAAAGCTTGCGTATTTCGCGGGCAATCAGGCCATTGTCAACGCCAATCGGGCAGGTCTGGGCGCAGCGGCGGCAAACATTACAGCGATAGGCCAGCTCGCCAAGGCGGGCGACGGTCTTCCAGTTCAGGCCCACATCGCCATACCGCCATTTGGCGAAAGGCTCTTTCTTGACATACTGCTTGTAAATGCGGCGGAAGATTTCCGAGCGGTAATTCGGGCGGTACATTTCGTTTTTGCCGCTCATGTGCCACAAATGGCAGGCATCAGAACAGGAATTGCACTGCACGCAGTTTTCCACGCTGGTTTCCAGCATGGGCAGGCAGGTCCAGTTATCCCTGGTGGAGAAAAGCTTGCGCATGCCATCGAGGAAGCGGTTGACCAGTTCCTCCTCTTCTTCCGGAGACTTGGGCCTGGGAATATTCAGGACGCACACATCGTCCAAGATGCAGGCCGTGTTTTCCTTCTGCTCCTTTGTAAAGGGCTTCCAGGGCATGGGTTCCAGGTCGAAGGGAAGTTCTGGCAAATCGTTGATGTCGATGCTGACCATCTGCCCTTCAACGGTGGAAACATCGCTTATTTTCAAATTATCTTCTTTTTTCATGCCGTTCTACCTCTTTATTCCTTTGGAGCGTCCGGATTGGTGGTAGCCACATCAAGCCAGGTCTTGTCGCCTGTGCCTCCGGCAATGTGCGGAGCATCCCAGTTTTCTTTAAATTGCAGATTTTCCTCGATCAGCCCCTGGTTCTTCTTGCTGTAAACCGTGGCCTGATCACCCCAGCGGATATCGTGATACATGAAGTATTTCATGATCAGATGGCCCATATTGGTGATGGGGATATAAATCAGCACACAGTAGCCGGCGAGCATGTTGAGAACAAACCAGGTGCTGCCCAACGGCTCGAAATTGAAGGTGAAAAGATTGTAGATAAAATTTCTGGCCAGTTCGTAATATGAAGGATTGAATGTCCAGGCGCAGAGTGTGAACAGGCCGAAGATGGCGAATGAGGCGAGGTTGCTTTTTTGCTCGAAGGCCGTGTAACGCTTGAGACCGGGGTCGTTTCTGCGGCGCAGGCAAAGGGAAATGGCGCCGCCAAGAATGCAGAAGCCGCCAAACATGACGATTGCGTTGATGACATTGCCTACGAAGATCATGAAGCCGCATTCCGGGCTTATGCCGCAAACCTGCAAAAAGACGCTGAAGACCAGGATGATTGTGCCGCCCATCAGCATATACATGCCAAGATGGAAGGGATAGGTGCGAATCCAGAGCGGCTGGTTGTGTTTGTAGGTTGCTTCAAGGAAGAGTATCTCCATCAACATGGCCTTGATGTCTTCCAGATGATCCACATGGCGCGGTTTCGTCCACCAGTTGGTTTCCTCCATGTAGCTGCCGCCGTAGGAAGCGCGCGCCGGCCCCTCGTGGGGTACGGGATACAGTTCCCAACGGATGTGCAGTGGGCTGGATTTGACAAATTTGGCTATCTTGCAGATGGCCAGGGCAATAAAGCCAAAGATGGCCAGGTACCCCAGAAGATAGAACAAGGTATACATGCTTTACTCCATTGGACGGATTATGGGCGCCTGATCCGCCCCGCTTTGATGAACTCCGGCCCCTTGCCGGAACTTGGCCGCAGGCCCTCCCTGGAAGATGAAGCGCTTTTGAGCCCGTAAGCAACAACGTCTCCAGGCGCACGGTGTGAGTTCTCTCTTTTACATTAATTTCAAAGCAAAGCAAAGCATCCAGACGCATTGCGGGCATTTTTTTCCGAAAATTTTTCTGTTTATTTCAATGCGGGCGGCAAAAGGTGATCGGCAGTCTGTGGCTGATATGGAAAAAATGACAGAAATATAAATATCAATTATCAGCGCATGGAACAAGGCAGCTTTTTTGAAAATATGAGGATGCCAAAAACCAGGACGGCCCGTCTGCGTATTTGCGCAAACGGGCCGTTATTCATCCATTTTTCGATAATTTTATGACAAGTCAACCAGGACGGAATTTTCCTCAAGTTCCTCCAGGAACTTGTCTGGGCGTTCCTTCTGGTCTGGCACTTCAATATCACCGTTAACATATTCGCGGTAGCCCGTGCCGGCCGGTATCAGGCGGCCGACAATGACATTTTCCTTCAGGCCCTTGAGGAAGTCATTCTTGCCCTTCAGGGAGGCTTCCGTAAGAACCTTGGTAGTTTCCTGGAAAGAAGCGGCGGAAATGAAGGAAGACGTGGTCAGGGATGCCTGGGTTATGCCCAGCACCAGGGGCTCGGCCCTGGCCGGCGCGCGTCCTTCGGCAATGGCTTTCTGGTTTTCGGCCTTGAAGTCGGCCTTGTCCACCTGCTCGCCAACCAGGAAGGTGGTGCCGCCGGCGTCCACAATGGTCAGCTTCTTGAGCATCTGGCGCACAATGACTTCAATATGCTTGTCGTCAATGCCCACGCCCTGGAAACGATAGACTTCCTGAATCTCGTCAACAAGATAATGCGCCAGGTATTTCTGGCCCTTGGTCCGCAAAATGTCGTGCAGTTCGGGATAGCCTTCTGTCAGGGCATCGCCTGCATTGACGTAATCGCCGTCAGATACAGTGATATGCTTGCCCTTGGGCACAAGGTATTCGCGGGCCCCGCCGATTTCTGGCGTAACCACAAGCTTGCGTTTGCCCTTGCTTTCGCCTCCGTATGTGACATTGCCGGCAATTTCGCTGATTTCGGCCTTGTCCTTGGGCTTGCGGACTTCGAAAAGCTCGGCCACGCGCGGCAGGCCGCCGACGATATCCTTGGTCTTGGAAGTGGCGCGGGGCTTTCTTGCTATGATGTCGCCGGCATGGATGGTGTCGCCGTCCTTGACCATGATGATAGAGCCCACAGGCAGAGGATAGACCGCCTTGCCCTGGCCGTGGCTGCGGTTCTTGACATTGCCTTCCTCGTCAAGAATGGAGATGGCCGGGCGCATGTTGGTTGAACGGTATTCCGTAATGGTCATCGAAGCCTGCTGGGTGTCCTCGTCGATCTTTTCCTGGACGGTCTTGCCTTCCTTGATGTCGGTGAACTCCACCTTGCCTTCCACATCGGAAACAAAGGGTTCGTTGAAAGGATCCCATTCGGCCAGCACTTCGCCCTTGTGGACTTCCTGGCCATCCTGGACCATCAGGCGCGATCCATTGGGCAGGGAATATTTCTCCCTTTCGCGTCCCTGGGCATCGACAATGGCCAGCTGGCTGGACTTGCCAAGCACAAGCTGCAAGCCGTCGCGATTTGTAACCGAACGCAAATGATGCATCTGCACCTGGCCGGCATTCTGGGCAACATAATTGTTTTTCTGGATCGTGCTTGAAGCCGTGCCGCCTATATGGAAGGTGCGCATGGTAAGCTGCGTTCCAGGCTCGCCAATGGACTGGGCGGCAATGATGCCGACAGTTTCGCCAATATTTACCAGATGGCCGCGGGCAAGATCGCGTCCATAGCAAAGGGCGCAGATGCCGCGTTCGGAATGGCAGGTCAGCGGCGAACGCACTGTTACGGAAGAAATGTTCTTTTCCGCCAGAAGGGCCGCTTCCTTTTCGGCCATCAACGTGTTTTCCGGCAAAAGAACCTTGTCCGGCTGATCCGGATCCATGACCGGATAAAGCAGCACCCGGCCCACTATCCTTTCGGAGAGCGGAGTCTTGATGTCGCCGCCTTCCTCGACATGAGTAAGCTCGATGCCGTCCGCGGTATGGCAATCATGCTCGGAGACAATGACATCCTGCACGACGTCAACCAGGCGGCGGGTAAGATAACCGGAGTTGGCCGTCTTGAGGGCCGTATCCGCCAGGCCCTTGCGCGCGCCGTGGGTTGAGGTGAAGTACTGCAAAACCGAAAGGCCTTCGCGGAATGAGGAGGTGATCGGCGTTTCAATAATTTCACCCGACGGTTTGGCCATCAGGCCGCGCATGCCCGCAAGCTGGCGCATCTGGTCCGCATTTCCTCGGGCGCCCGAATTGGACATCATGTAAATAGGGTTGAAGCTCTGGTTTTCCACAACCTCGTGGGTTATGGGATTCTCCAGCTTGTCAACTGCGATTTCCTCGTTCATTTCCCGGGCAACGTCCTGGGTTGCCTTGGTCCAGACATCGACGACCTTGTTGTATTTTTCGGTACGGGTAATGATGCCGTCGCGATACTGGCTTTCGATGCCGTCAACCTCTTCCTGGGATTTTTCCAGAATGGCCTTTTTCCGTTTCGGAATGGTCAGGTCCTTCACGCCTATTGTAACGCCCGCGCGGGTTGCGAACTCGTAGCCCAAATCCTTGAGCCTGTCGCAGAGAATGACCGTGGCCTTGATGCCGCAGGCGCGGTAGGCCGCGCCCACCAGTTTGGCAATGGCCTTCTTGGTCAGGACAGTGTTGACGTTTTCAAAAGGCAGTTCTGGCGGCAGGATATCGCTTACAAGAACGCGTCCGGGCGTTGTATTGTAAATCTTGCCGTCATTCATGCGCACATCGATTCGCGCATGCAGCGAAACCTGGCCCGCATCGTAGGCGGATTCAACTTCCCATGGCGCGCAGAACTTCATGCCCTCGCCCTTCTCGAAGCTGCGCTCAACCGTCATATAATAAAGACCCAAAACGATATCCTGCGACGGCACAATGACAGGGCCGCCGTTTGCGGGCGAAAGGATGTTGTTTGTGCTCATCATCAGCACGCGGCATTCAATCTGGGCTTCCACGGAAAGCGGAATATGCACGGCCATCTGGTCGCCATCGAAGTCCGCGTTGTATGCCGAACAGACCAGGGGATGCAGGCGGATGGCCTTGCCTTCGACAAGCAGCGGCTCAAAGGCCTGGATGCCAAGGCGGTGCAGGGTCGGGGCGCGGTTGAGCAAAATCGGATACTCGCGCACCACCTCGGACAAAATATCCCAGACAATGAGCTCTTCCCGCTCCACCATTTTTTTCGCGCTCTTGATTGTGGTGGCATAGCCGCGCTTTTCGAGTTCCGAATAGATGAAGGGCTTGAAAAGCTCAAGAGCCATCTTTTTGGGCAGGCCGCACTGGTGCAGCTTGAGGTATGGGCCGACCGTGATAACGGAACGACCGGAATAGTCCACGCGCTTGCCAAGAAGATTCTGGCGGAAACGGCCCTGCTTGCCCTTGATCATGTCCGAAAGGGACTTGAGCGGACGGCCGTTTGTGCCGTTGATGGCCCTGCCGCGGCGGCCATTGTCGAAAAGCGCATCCACAGCTTCCTGGAGCATGCGCTTTTCATTGCGAATAATGATTTCCGGCGCGCCAAGCTCCATAAGCCTTTTCAGGCGGTTGTTGCGGTTGATCACACGGCGGTAAAGGTCGTTGAGATCGCTTGTGGCGAAACGTCCGCCATCCAGCGGCACAAGAGGACGCAATTCGGGGGGAATGACCGGAATAACCTCCATGATCATCCATTCGGGGCGATTCTGGGATTCCAGAAAAGCTTCAACAATTTTCAGGCGCTTGGTCAGCTTTTTCTTCTTGGTCTGACTCCTGGTTTCGTCGCTTTCCTTGCGCAGGTCCTGCTTGAGCTGCTCGAGGTCGAGTTCCTCCAGCAACATGCGCACGGCTTCCGCGCCCATGCCGACCTTGAGAGTTTCGTCATTGCCAAGCTGGTCAAGCAGCAGAAGATATTGCTCCTCGCTGATAACCTGCTTCTTGGTCAGGTTGGTGTGCCCCGGGTCAAGCACAACATAGGAATCGAAATAAAGCACCTTTTCCAGATCGGCCATTGTCATGTCAAGCAGGGTGCCGATTTTTGACGGCAGGGTTTTCAAAAACCAGATATGCGCAACCGGGGCCGCAAGCTCGATATGGCCCATGCGTTCGCGGCGCACCTTGCTGGCGATAACTTCCACGCCGCATTTTTCACAGACAATGCCCCGATGCTTCATGCGCTTGTATTTGCCGCAATTGCACTCGTAATCTTTTACAGGCCCGAAAATTTTCGCACAAAACAGGCCGTCCCGTTCAGGCTTGAAAGTCCGGTAGTTGATTGTTTCGGGCTTTTTCACCTCTCCATACGACCATTCGCGGATGGATTCCGGGCTGGCTATGGAAATCTGAATGGATTTCAGATTGCGGATATTGGCCGCATTGCCTGCTTGCCCACGTGCTGTGAAAAGATCGTCAAGGCTCATTATTTGCCCTCTGTATATTAAAAATTTCCTGTCAGAAATCTGGCGAAATCAATCAAGCGGTCTGCATGGCCGGCTTCAGGACTGACAATTTGAAGCCCGGCAAGACAGGCGCAGAGCCTGACGGTCTCTGCGCCTGATATTTGGTTATTTTTCTTCGTTGCCCTCGTCCGGTTCACGGACAAGGCTCACGCGTTTTGGCTTTTTCCTGCCCTCTTCCTGGTGCAGATCTACATCCAGGCCAAGGCTCATCAGTTCCTTGACAAGAACATTGAAGGATTCCGGCAATCCGGCTTCAAGGAAATTGTCGCCCTTGACAATTTTCTCGTACATTTTCACACGGCCTGCCACGTCGTCGGATTTGACGGTAAGGAATTCCTGCAATAAGTATGCCGCTCCGTAAGCTTCCAGGGCCCAGACTTCCATTTCGCCAAGGCGCTGGCCGCCGAACTGGGCCTTGCCGCCAAGGGGCTGCTGGGTAACCAGCGAATATGGGCCGGTTGAGCGGGCATGTATCTTTTCATCCACAAGGTGATGCAGCTTGAGAATGTACATGACGCCGGTGGTTACGCGATTCTTGAAAGGCTCGCCGGTTCGGCCGTCATAAAGCGTGGTCTTGCCGTCGTTTTCAAGGTTTGCCTTGTCCATCCAGCCCCAGATCTCCTCCTCGGTCGCGCTGTCGAAAACTGGTGTGCGCGTCACAATGCCGTTTTTCAGCTTTTTGACCGATTCCACAAACTCCTCATCATCCATGCTGTCAACAAGCTCGCTGATTTCGGGAGAATTGAAGACGGACTTGACCTCCTGGCGGGTTACATCCAGGGCCGCGCCGGAATCCACCAGGGCGGCCAGCTGGCGCCCAAGCTCCTTTGCGCCCCAGCCAAGATGTGTTTCCATGATCTGGCCGATATTCATGCGCGAGGGCACGCCAAGAGGGTTGAGGACGATATCGACCGGGCGGCCGTCCGCAAAGAAGGGCATGTCTTCTTCCGGCAAGATGCAGGAAACAACGCCCTTGTTGCCGTGGCGGCCGGCCATCTTGTCGCCCACAGAGAGCTTTCGCTTGATGGCTATGTGCACCTTGACCATCTTGATGACGCCTGGCGGCAAATCGTCGCCTTCCGTCACCTTTTCGCGCTTGGATTCATAAATCCCGTGAATATATTCAATCTGCCGATCATATGCGCGCAGGACTTCGGCCACCTGGTCGTTGACCTCGCGGCTTTTGAACAGGCCCTGCAGTTTTTTGACCGGCAATTCGTCAAGCTGCGCGCGCGTAATGGCCGCGCCCGCCTCGATCAGGACCTCGCCTTTTTTCTTGCCAGGCACGGAAGCCGCGGTCTGCTTGCCAAGCACGAATTCGGAAAGCCTGTCCCGGGTGCGCCTGGCAATGGCCCGCACATGATCCTCTTCCTTCTGGTCGAGAATCGCGGTTTCGTGGGCTTCGATGGCCAGGGTGCGATCGTCCTTTTCGCCTGATCTGCGGTTGAAAACCTTGACATCAATTACAGTGCCCTCAACTCCCGGGGGGACCTTGAGGGATGTGTTTTTCACATCGCGCGCCTTTTCGCCGAAGATGGCCCTGAGCAGCTTTTCCTCGGGCGTAAGTTGGGTCTCGCCCTTGGGCGTGATCTTGCCTACCAGGATATCGTCCGGCTTGACCGGCGCGCCAATGCGGATAATGCCGGATTCATCGAGATTGCGGAGCATGTCGTCACCCACATTGGGAATGTCGCGGGTGATTTCTTCCGGTCCAAGCTTTGTATCGCGGGCGACAACCTCGAATTCCTCGATATGAATGGAGGTAAAGGTATCGTCGCGCACGGTGCGCTCGGAAATCAGGATCGAGTCCTCGTAATTGTAGCCGCACCAGGGCATGAAAGCGACAACCAGGTTCTTGCCAAGGGCCAGCTGTCCTTCGTCAATGCCTGGGCCGTCCGCAAGAATCTGGCCTTTTTTGACAATATCGCCAGGCTTGCAGGTGGGTTTCTGGCCAAAGCAGGAATTCTGGTTTGACTTGTGGTATTTCAGCAAATCATACGCGCGAACGCCGCCCTGTTCCTTGTACAGGCCGCCATCATAGGCAACCACAATTCGGTCCGCGTCGGCATATTCCACGCGCCCGTCGGCCTGGGCCACTATGCAGGCGCCTGAATCCCTGGCCACATCCGTTTCCATGCCAGTGCCCACAAGCGGCTTTTCGCTGCGCAAAAGCGGCACGGCCTGACGCTGCATGTTCGAACCCATCAGGGCGCGGTTGGCGTCATCGTGCTCCAGGAAGGGGATAAGCGCGGCCGAAATCGAAACCATCTGGCTGGGGGAGATATCCATCAGGGTAACTTCTTCCCTTGGCCGCGTTTCCACATCGCCGCCCTTGACGCGCACTGTCACATATTCGTCGAGCAGGCGGCCCTCGCTATCCATTTTCGCATCGGCCTGGGCGACAACATGATCGTCCTCCCTGGTGGCGTCCAGGGTAATGACCTCGTCCGTAACCTGGCCGTTGCGCACAACGCGATATGGGGTTTCGATAAAGCCGAAATCATTGACCCGCGCGTATGTGGTCAGGGAAACGATCAGGCCGATATTCGGCCCTTCCGGCGTTTCGATGGGGCAAATGCGCCCGTAGTGGGAAGTGTGCACGTCGCGCACTTCGAAGCCGGCCCTTTCGCGGGTGAGGCCGCCGGGGCCAAGGGCGGAAAGGCGGCGCTTGTGCGTTACTTCCGAAAGCGAATTGGTCTGGTCCATGAACTGGGAAAGCTGCGAAGTTCCGAAAAACTCCTTGAGAACCGCGGCCACCGGCTTGGGATTGATCAGGTCATGCGGCATGAGCGTGGAAACTTCCTGCAGGCTCATCCGCTCCTTGATTGCCCTTTCCATGCGCACAAGGCCGATGCGGTACTGGTTTTCCACCAGTTCGCCAACCAGGCGCACGCGGCGGTTGCCAAGATGATCGATGTCGTCGGCCGGCCCGTGGCTGTCCTTGAGATCCACCAGGACCTTGATGGCCGTCAGAATATCCTCGTTTGTCAGAATGCGGGTTTCCTCGTTTTCCTTCAGGTCAAGGCGCTGGTTGAGCTTGTAGCGGCCAACTGGCGAGAGATCGTAATAATCCGGATTGCGGAAGAGGTTGTCGAAAAAACTGGCCGCTATCTCTGGAGTTGGCGGCGACGACGGGCGCAGGCGGCGATAAATTTCTTCCTGGGCCTTTTCCTGGTCGGGAATGCGATCCTGGACCAGGGTGTCGCGAATGGAAGAAGATGTATCCGTGCCCATGGTGTGCAGCACGGAAAAATGCCGGATGCCGGCCTGCGTCATTTTTTCGAGCAGGGCCGGGGTTATTTCGTCCGCGGCCTCCGCCAGCACATTGCTTTTGGCCTCCTCCCCGGCTGCGGGAAGATCTCCGTTTTCATCGGGGCCTTCCTCCTTGAGCTTGTAGAACTCTTTTTCATCAGGGGGAAGCTCGCCAATGATGTCCTCAGCCAGGAACATGCCTTCCACAAGCTCAGGACGAACCTCGATTGCAGGTATGCCGGCCTTGCAGATCTTTCTCCAGGCACCCTTGTTGATCTGCTTGCCAGCCTTGACAAGCACGGTGCCATCCGGCGCGACTATATCGGTATAGGCGGTATCCTTGCGGTAGAGATCCTCGCGCACTTCCCACATCAGCCGGCCGTCTTCCTCGAGAATGTAATTTTCGCGAGTATAGAAGTAGTCGAGAATCTGTTCCTTGGTCATGCCCATGGCCTTGAACAGGATGGTGGCCGGCATCTTGCGGCGCCGGTCAATGCGCACATAAAGGATATCCTTGTGGTCAAAATCAAAATCCAGCCACGAACCGCGCATGGGGATGATGCGGCAGGAATAAAGCACCTTGCGGGAAGTGTGGGTCTTGCCGCCGTCATGCTCAAAAATGATGCCCGGGGAACGCTGCAGCTGGTTGACAATGACACGCTCCGTGCCATTGATGATGAACGTGCCTTTTTCGGTCATCAGGGGCAATGTTCCAAAATAGATGTCCTGCTCCTTGATGTCCCGGACGGAACGGGTTCCGGAATCCTCGTCAGCATCATAAACAACCAGGCGCACCTTGATGCGCATGGGCGCCTCATAGGTCAAGCCCTTGGAAATGCACTCCGCCTGATCGTACTTGGGCTCCTGGATCTCGTAGTTTACAAATTCCAGGCTGGCCGTCTTGTTGAAATCCTCAATGGGAAATACTGTATGGAAAACCCCTTCAAGACCTTCTTCCTTGTTGCGCTGCTCGTCGGGCACGCCTTCCTGAAGAAACTTGCGGTAGGAATCAATCTGCAAATTAAGCAGATGGGGAATTGGGTAGGTTGTCTTGATTTTGCCGAACTGCTTCGTAAGCTGGCTCATGGGCACCTCAATAGATGGCTGTTAAAACCGCCGGAGGCCGGTTGGCTGACTGCGCCCAAAAACGGAAGCCTCCTGATCTCCCGTGGGAACTCGCGCATGAAATTTTGAATGAAAGACAATAAAAACCAATCCCCGCATACACAGGGATTGGACAAATTCGCCGGAATGCTGTATTGTTATGGTTGAATAAAAATCCTTTTTTACTTTCTGCCTCACGTTGAAAGAACTTTATATATTACCTCAGTCCAATTTTGGCAAGTGCTTGAGAGGACAAATTTTAAATTTTTTTTAGATCTATAAAAATGGCATCGGCAAACCTGAATCCTTGTAATTTATTAATATTGTAATGCCGGTATGTTCGGGACAATTCCCAATGCGCGACAATTCGGTGGATATTGCCAAAGGGCTGGGTATTCTTTTTGTTATCGGGGGGCATTGCGCTTTTGAAATACCGGATTTTCCCTCATATTCGTTTCATATTCCCCTCTTCTATTTCATATCCGGCTTTTTTATCCATTCATATATTTCCCGCAAACAGACCTGCGCGCAATTTGTGAAAAAACGGTTCGGCTCTCTTCTCGTGCCCTATTTCATCTATAATATCATCTTTGGATTTGTTACATATCTTCTTGGATTTATTGGAATTTTGAATATAGCTGGCGGCTTTTTCGATTTGTTGAGCTTTCGCAACCTTGTTCTTGAGCCCTTCATTTCCGGCCATCAATATCAAATATCCCTGGCGCTGTGGTTTGTGCCTTCACTCTTTCTGGTAATGCTGCTTGTCGCCATTACCAGGCCGGCGCTGTCCCTGATAGTCCGGAACCGGGCATATATGTTATTTTATGTAATATTCCTGGTTCTTGCCTATTACCTGTCCGCTTCTGTCAGCAGCCATGAGAACCGTTATCTGGGCATGCTGGGCAGAACGGTGATCGGCTATGTTTATTGCGTTCTGGGAATGCTTTATTACCTGAACAGGGACAGGATACCAAAGCTTGCGCTCTTTTTGCTGGCGCTTTTCATTTACGCCGCCATTGCCCATCATTATGGCCAATATACCTATATCAGCGCGCATAACGACTATGGCAGCGGCCTGAAATACAGGCTTTCGCTGCCTGTGACCCTGAGCGGCACGCTTGTTGTCGTCGCCGTGGCGAATATGCTGGACAAATATGGCAGGATAGCCAGGGCTGCCGATTTTGCCTGGCTGGGGCGGAATTCATACCACATTATGGCTGTCCATCTGTCGTTTTTGCTGTTGTTAAATCTTGCAATTACAATTTTTATACCCGGCAGAAGCCTTGCGGATATTGACAATATCTTTTTCAGATACAACAGAATCATATTCGTTTATTTTTTCTTCGCGACGCTTGGATCATGGTGGTATGTCAAATTTATCAACCAGAGACTGCACGAAAAATTATTGCGCTGCATATTTTCCAGGTGGTCGAAGGATCCCGCATAATTCCGCAGTACAGGGAGACCAGCAATGTTTGAATCCATGAAAGACGCGGCCATTACAATGGCACTGGGCAAAATCAGGGACAAGGTGCTTGACCAGTATCTGGAAGGCATTGGCACGGTTGAAACTATCAATTACAAAAACAAAAAATTGTTCCTTGGCCTTTCGCTTGAGGGCCTGCCGCAGCCAATAGAGGTGGAATGTTCGGACATTTGCTTTGCTCCCGATGGAAGCGCGATAACGGTCAACTGTTTTTCGGCCAATGTGCCCTTTGCCCAGACTGCCCTGGATCGTTTTGCGGCCGGAAAATCCTTTGAAATTCCGGAAGGCGCTGCCAGATTTGCCGTTGTCGCGGCCAAAAAGGTTTTGGGGCTTTAAAATGAAAACCGCTTAAGGAGTTGAAGTGAAAATTGTTCTTCTGGAATCCCTCGGCTGCTCAGCCGGACTGATGGAAAAAAATGAAAAGAAACTCGCCGGGCTTGGTCATCAATTTATAACTCATCAAAAAGATACCGATCCCGATGTGCTGAAAAGCAGGGTTAAAGGCGCTGATGTAATCATGCTTGCCAATATGCCCTTGCCTGCCGATGTTCTTGCCGCGGATGCAGACGCGAAGTTTATTGATGTCGCCTTTACCGGCGTTGACCATATCCCCATGGAAGACGCCAAAAAACGTGGCATTGCGGTTTCAAATGCTTCCGGCTATGCGGACGATGCCGTGGCCGAACTTGCAATCAGTTTCATGATCCAGCTTTTGCGCGATCTTGACAAAGCCGGGGAACAATGCCGGAATGGCGGCACAAAAGCCGGCCTGCGCGCAAATTTGCTCAAGGGAAAAACGGTTGGCATAGTTGGGGCAGGAGCAATCGGCAAGCAGGTTGCCGCCCTTTGCAAGGCCTTTGGGGCCACGGTTATCGCCCATAACCGCCATCCTGTAAAAGACAGGAATATTGATGAAAGCGTATCCCTGGATGATCTGCTTCAACGCTCGGATATCGTTACTCTCCATACGCCGCTGACCAATGAAACCAGGGGCATGGTTGGCGCGGATGAGCTGGCGAAAATGAAAAAATCGGCTTTCCTGGTCAATACAGGCAGAGGGCCTGTGGTTGACAACAAAGCCCTGGCAAAAGCGCTTGATGATGGCGTGATTGCCGGCGCAGCCTGCGATGTTTTCGACATGGAGCCCCCCCTGCCAAAAGATTATCCGCTTCTGCATTCAAAAAACACCATTGTAACGCCGCATTTGGCCTTTTATAGCCAGGAATCCCTGGAAAAACGGGCTGAAACCGCTTTTGACAACCTATATGCCTGGCTCGATGGCAAGCAGATAAACAAGATTTGCTGATTTATTATCTTTATTAAAATCAAAATACAAAAAGGCGCCGCCAGATTGGCGGCGCCTTTTTGTATTCAAAGGTTATAATTAAAGACTACTTCGTTTCCTCTGGCTTGCCATTGGGATAATAATCCTGTCCATACCAGACCTGTTTGGCTTCTGGCAGGGTGGGCAAAAGCTTTGTCCAGGGATTTTTGTCCAGGAACTCGCGGTCCTGCTGCAGCTTGCGGCTGAGGTAAAGGATGGGAGGAACAAGCTCTTCAATTGGTCTGGCCATAATGGGAGAAATTCCGTAATTTGTAGCCTGTTCCGCCAGTTCAACGGCCTTCTGGCTGCACTCCATTGAAGTCATCAATGTATCGAGGGACTTTGCCGGATTATGGAAACCAACGCCATTTTCCGCGGACACATAATCCCAGAACATGACGCCCTTCCTGTTGATTTCACGGGCTTCGGCAAGCAGCTTGTCATAATCGGGAGACTTGTCGCCTTCCCACATCGCGGCCTGGCGAATGGCCTCGTGGGCGCGCACGGAAGCCGCTTCAGCCTTGAGCAGCTGCCTGTAGGTCTTTTCCTGCACATAGATAACGCGGGACTTGAGGAATTCGGGCGTTTTGTCAAAGTGGCACTGGCGGCAGGCCCGCATTGCCGGATCCTTGAGGGGCGAGGTCATCCAGTGGCTGGAGAACTTCTGCCCGCCTTCCCTCATGTAAGGCATATGGCAGTCGGCGCAGGAAACGCCTGCCGCGCCATGAGGGCCATTGCTCCACATTTCGTAATCGGGATGCTGCATCTTGATGCAGGGCGTCTTTGAAGCAAATTGCACATAATCCACAAATTGCGTTTCCTTTCCTTCCGCATTCTTTGGACCATGGCTCTTGTAATATTGGTACATGTCTTCCGGGTCAAGACCGTTGTCCCAGGGAAATACCGGCTTTGCGGTGGGGCCATTGCCCTTGGCCGTAAAGTAGTATTCCACATGGCACTGCGCGCAAACCAGGCTGCGCTTTTCATTGCGCGAAATCTTGCTCCAGTCCCGGCCGGAACGCTTGAGCCAGTCGGACAGGGGCACTGAATAAAGCCGCAGCTCCATTGTGGCCGGATCATGGCAAGTCGCGCAGGAGATGGAATTCTGGATTTCGTTGATCTTGTCGGGTGCGCGAAACGAATTCACGTCCATGGCCCAGAACTTGTCCCCGTATTCCTTGATCCAGTCCATCATTTTGGGCGTTTTGCAGTTCCAGCAAGTTGCCGGCAAACCGCCCTTCTCCGCATAGCGGTTGATGCGGTCGATATTTACGAAATCATTGAGGGCGTAGGTATGGCCGCGGGTTTCATTATATTCGTACATGAACGGATAACCCAGCCACAGGTTTTTCAGATAGGGCTGGGCATATTTGTAGCCTTTTGGCAAGGGATCAACATTATCGTTTTTGTGATAATAAATCGAGCCCTTGTAAACAGTCATCTCCTTGTCGCGATTGTTCCACATATATGTTTCATACTGATTGGGGAACTGTTCCTTGAACGCCGACATGGAAATATTGTCGGGATTGATGCCGGTTTTATAGGTAGGCGGCTTCAATTCCGTGCTGACGTCATTGCAGCCGCAGAGCAGGAATGCCGCGAGAGCCATTGTTCCCAAAGACAAACCTTTCCTAATCATAACCCACCGTCCTTTCACTTATGGGATTCAGGCGCATGTGCGCGACGCTTCTGTGGCAATCGGTGCAATAGGGCTTTACGGCCATGCTGGCAACCTTGACATTGACCATTGCATGACAGGCAATGCAATTCTGGTTGATTACATCACGCTGGGTCTTGCTTGGCGGAATGGGCAAATCCTTCCCCACAATGTTGCCCCAGACATCTTCCGCGCCCGCTTTGGCCTTGAAAGGAATTTTTGCCAGCAGTGCATGGGGGGCATGACATTCATTACAAGTCAAATTCGCATGCATCCCCATTTTCTGGGTTCTGGCAGCTTCCTGCATCAGGTGACATGATGCGCAGAACTGTCTCTGATCCGTCGCATTGAGGCCCCAGGCAAAAGCAACGGAAAAGACAACTCCCGAAACAAGACCGCCGAACAGCCATTTCCACTTCCGGGCGCCGGACTTCTTGCCGGGGCCGTTCCTGGCGTCTTCCATAACTCTCCCCCTTTTCGGGTTTTTATGATAAGTGATTTTTGAATATGCTATTTATACCAATTTTTCAATACCGGGCATGAATCTTTTCAGGTAAAGGGCTTACTGGCCAACTGTTCGTCAACCGGGACGCAACGGCGAATCAATCTGCGGCATGCCGCCGCAAGGCCTCCACGTCCTGAATGCCGATTATTTCCATCATGCCACAAAGCAATTATTCCTGTTTTGAACGCCCCTCCCCCACCGGATGGTAGTAAAGGCAAATATCCTCATAAACGCCGTCCTTGCGCAGAAATCCGCCTGGAACACAGCCCAGGGGCACAAAACCAAGTTTTTCATAGAGGGCTCTCGCGGCGGCATTGCTTTTTGCCACCGCATTGAACTGCAGGATTCTGAAACCAAGCTCACCGGCAATCTCCAGGCTGTCTTCCACCAGCAATCTGCCTATGCCCCGATTACGGAGATTTTTTGAAACAGCGTAGCTTGCGTTGCTGAGATGGCCGCAGCGACCGACATTATTGGGGTGAAGAATATAAAGCCCATGTATTTTGCCGGAAGCCTCGTCAACAGCGACCCCGCAATGGCTTTGGCCCGCAAAGAATTCGCTTGCGCTTTCCATGTCCAGAGCCTCCTTGTGGGGAAAGGCCCGGCCTTCATCCACAACTTCATTCCAGATTGCCAGCATTTCCGGCAAGTCTTCGGCCTGATATTTTCTGATTTTAATTGCCATCTTTTACCTCTGGAAAAAATTTCCGGCTGATGTTAAAATCGTTCTCCATAAAATTGGGAAAAATTGATTTTCCATTAAAATAAACACAGGGCGGATGAGCCATGATTACGCCTATTGATTGCATTTGTCTGCAAATGATCCAGGCTGCCAACAGGGTGGATGAAGCCCATTACCACCTTACCGACCCGCCGCATTTTCATCCCCGTACAATGCTGGAAGAAGCCACCTTTCATATTACCGAAAGGGCGGTTTCCCTGAAGCAAATTAGCTTTGATTATTATTCAAATATAGTGACTTATCGAATATAGCTTTCAAGGCTTGCCTTATCCCAGAATCTCCAGAATTCTGGAAATTCTGTGCGAATAAAGATGGCAGCCAAGAATATGCTCGCGCCATGCCGAAGACAGCTCGCTTCTGTATGCTGGCCTGGATTCCAGCCACGCCAGCTTTTCCAGCAGTTTTTCCGGGCCGTCAACGCGTATCGGCACAACCAGGTCATGTGGGAATATATCCAGCCCTTTTGTAGGATCACTCAAAAGAAAACCATTCGCTGCCCAGACATCAAAATGACGCTGGCTCAGACTTTGCGGCAACAAAAGGCTGGTCACATTCAGAACAGCCAATGCCCCGGCATAAATTTGCGGCAGTTTGCCATAATAATCCACAGGATCATGCAAAATGGCTCCTGGCAAGAGTTTTTGCCAGCCTGCATCCCCATAAATTTCAATGCCCGATTCTACGCCCGCTTTCAGCCAGCGCTGACGGTTGAAACATGAACATTCTTCCGCGCCCAGGCCAACCCTTCTGCAGCCAAAACCCGGCCAGAGCCTTTCCTTGAGATTTTCCTGCCACCAATGGAAATCGGGCATTTTCCCTGCTGCAAAAAACTTTTTCGCAGCCTGCATGAAATCCGCCGGACAAGTTGCCGCGGCAAAAAACTTTTTTTTATCCGGAAATTCCGATCTGCCCACAAAGACAGGCGCGCCGCTGCCAGCACCGGCCTGCCCAGGCATGTGCGGAGAAGCGGCAAGGGGCAAAAAATGAACATTCCTGGCGCCTGCCGCGCGCAAGTCTTTTATGAAACTCGCATCGGTTACAAAAATTGCCGCATCTTTCCACCACGGCAGGCGCAGTGAGGAAAGCAAATGCCAGGGATTGTCCACCATCCAGATTGCGAGGGGAATATTTTGCGCCTGGCTGTAATGAAAAATCCTGCCCTCCTGGTCAAGCCCACGCAAGTTTGTGGAAATGAAAATATCCGGTTTGACAGGGAGACTGAAAAATTTGTCCGGGGACCCTGAAAAATCACCCTCAAGAATGTCAAAACCGTTTTTCGACAGCGCTTCTCCAAGCTCAAGATGCATTAGCTGCTGGCGGTCGCCAGGCAAACAGGCCACCCTTCTGCCGGAACGATTGGCAAATTTTGCAAAAAGCCCTTCAAGCTTGCCCAGCAGCGGGCCCCAGTAATCCGGCTCCACCCGCATTGCCGGTTTATAAAAATAGGTGCTGGCTTCATTGAAAACAATTGGAACATCCTGATTTTCAATTTTATGCCATGAATGGGGAATTTCAAATCTGTCCGAATGCAGGGGAGCGAGGCTGGCTTTGGCAAAAATGGGGGCCTGATGCCAGAATATTTTTTTCCCTTGCGCGAGAGCGTTTTTTACAAAAGGAAGCTCAACGGCATCAGGGCCGACACCAAGAAGCAAAACATCATTGCCATTCTCGGCAACTTTCCTGTAATGCTCCTGGTTTGAGGGCAGTGAAAAAAAATTGCCGGTAAAATCAGGAACGCGTACGGATTTACCGCGAATCATCAGTTATTCCAAAAAAGCGGCAGGCATTTTGGCCGCAGCGCTCCCAGACTTCTTCCGGCGTCTCCGCCAGTTCGGCTGCAATGGCCCTGGCTGTAAAAACCGTGTAGGCCGGTTCATTGCGCGTGCCGCGCCATGGAACAGGCGAAAGGTAGGGAGAATCGGTTTCAAGCAGCATCTTTTCTTCCGGAATTTTGACAACTGCCTCGCGCAGGGCGCGGTTTGAAGGGTAAGTTACTGTTCCGGGAATGGAAATATGCCAGCCATTATGGATAATGCGCCGCGCGAGGCCGGCATCCCCTCCAAAGCAGTGCCAAAGCAGGGGGTAGCCCGAAAAACCTCCCGCCTCCAGCAGCGCAAGACATTCCTTTTCCGCTTCCCTGCAATGGATGACAACAGGCTTGCCTGCTTTTTTCGCCATTTCAAGCTGCCTGGCAAAGGCCTGGTACTGCAATTCCCGCGGGCAGTCATTCCAGTGAAAATCAAGCCCGATTTCACCCACCGCCGCCAGGCGGCTGTCGTTGGCAAAAGCCTCCTGAATCGCATCCAGGCAGGCAGGGGTGCATTTCAGGCCGTCGCACGGGTGAATGCCAAGGATAAAATACACTTCCGGATGATCAGAAAAAAACTGCCTGCGCGCATAATAATTTTCCGGGCTTAAAAAAACATTGCCAATATGGCTTAGCCCGCACTTTTTGGCCCTTTCAAGCGCAGCTTCCCTGTCCGTATCAAACTCCTCGCCGTCAAGATGGGCATGGCTGTCCGCGCCGCCAGCGGGCAGCGTCAGAGTGAGCGGATCTATTCTGACAACTTTTTTGTGCGCCATAATTCCTCCACAAACAGTGTTAACAAAGGTTGGGCGCGTCTGCAAACGAAACGCCCATGGAACAGTTGGAAATTTGCCGAAATTGGGATAGGTTTTTGCCCCGCAAGCCATAATATTGGCATGGTTTGCTATTGACGTACTGCTTTAAAAATATTGATAATTGCGGGAGCAATCTTTTTTTGATGTGTTTGGTGAGATAATCATATTTAAATAAAACTGACAAAAAGGGAGGCGGCATGCTTGAAACCACTGTTGTCGTCATTGGCGGCGGCGCAACAGGCATGGGAACGTTGCGGGACCTGGCCATGCGGGGGGTGCCTGCCATTTTGCTGGAACAGGGCGGCCTCGCCCACGGCACAAGCTCACGTTTTCACGGCCTTTTGCATAGCGGCGCGCGCTATGCGGTCAATGACCCTACTTCCGCAAAGGAATGCATTGAGGAAAACATGATCCTCAGGCGCATCGGCAAGGGCTGCGTGGAAGAAACGGAAGGTTTTTTTGTGCTTACAAAAGAAGACGACCCCAATTATGTGGAGCCATGGCTGGAAGGCTGCAAGAATGCCGGCATAAGCGCAAAGGAAATTTCGGTCATGGAAGCGCTGGAGCTAGAACCGAACCTGGCAAAGGATATTGTGCGCGTGTTCAGGGTGCCGGATTCCTGTGTGGACGGCTTCAGGCTATGCTCCCACAACAAAATGTCGGCCACGCGCTATGGCGCGAAAGTCTTTTTTTATCATCAGGTAACGGGCATAAACCAGAAAAACGGCAAGGTGCGCAGTGTTTCGGTAAAGAATGCCATGACTGGAGAGACTTTTGACATAGGCTGCCGCTACCTCATCAACGCAGCCGGCTCATGGGCCGGGGAAGTTGCCGCCCTTGCCGGGCTGCATGCCTCGATTACGCCTGACCGCGGCACACTGATCGGTTTTAACCACCGGTTTACCTCCAGGGTAATCAACCGGCTCCATGCCAGTGGAGACGGCGATATTTTTGTGCCCCACGGCTCGATCACCATTCTTGGCACAACATCAGTGCCCACGGACAGGCCGGATGACACAAGACCAACTTACGAGGAAGTCGCGGAACTGCTCACACTGGGCGAGCCGCTTTTCCCGCTTACCCGCGAATACCGCATTTTGCGCGCTTTTGCCGGCACACGCCCTCTATATACCCCGGGCGGGGCATCGGGACGAAAGGCCACGCGCAATTTCAGCGTGGTCGATCATTCAAAGGACGGTCTTGAAGGCATGGTTTCCGTATTTGGCGGCAAGCTCACAACCTATCGCCTGATGGCTGAAAGGGTTACGGATGATGTCTGCAAACATCTGGGCGTGGATGAGCCATGCAGGACAGCGGAGGAACCGCTGGTTCCCGAACCGAAACCGGAAATGCTCGAGAAAGCAAAAAAATATTTCCCCCTGCATGCAATCAGCCTGATGGCCGCCAGGCTTGGCGACGAGCTGCCAAAAGTGCTTGAGAAGGCGGAACTGGCAGGCAACAACGAAGCAAGGGCGACTGGCACCCATATTACAGATTATGCCGGCAATCCCCTGCTTTGCGAATGCGAGCTTGTATCCACTGTCGAAGTGGACTGCGTGGCCAGCGACCCGGATTCCCATTCCCTTACAGATGTTCGGCTGCGGACACGTCTTGGCATGGGCACTTGCCAGGGCGCGTTCTGTTCCCTGCGCACCATTGGATCACTTGCTGAACACGGCATTGAACTGAAATACCCGCCAACCGAAAATGTGTTCCGCTTCCTGCAGGAACGCTGGAAAGGCTTGCGGCCTGTAATGTGGGGCCTGCAGGCAAGAGAAATGGAAATGGGGCGGGCCATGTATATAGGACTTCTTAATCTTGACGGAGCCATGAATGAGCAGGAAAACTGACGTCGTCATAGCCGGGTCTGGCCCTGCGGGCCTTATGGCCGCCTATATGGCAGCCCGCAAAAATTGCAAGGTTCGCGTTATCAGCGAAGGAATGGGCTGTCTTGCAATCGGCGGCGGCTATGTGGATCTTCTGGGTTATTCGGAAGCCGGCAAACGTGTTGAAAAGCCTTTTGAGGCCTTGAAAAACCTTTCTGAAAGCCATCCCTACAGCATCATTGGCGATGAAAACATAAGGAAATCGCTTGCTGATCTTTGCGAATGTCTCAAAAACCAGGGTCTGGAGATGGCACCGGCAAAAGACGCGGATGGCGCGGAACGAAATTCCCTGGTTCCGACAATTCTGGGCACATTGAAGCCAACCTGGCTTGTGCCGGCAGACCTGGAAGGCGACATATTCGAGAAGGCCCAAAAAATTCTTGTCGTAAGCGTCCAGGGTTTCAGGGATTGCAAACCCGCTCTCATTATCAGCCAGTTGAGACGCTATGCTTCCTGGAAAGACAAGGAGTTTGATCCCCTTGTCATTCCCGGTCCCTTTGCGGAACATGGCCGCGCGCTCAATGCCCTGGATCTTGCGCGGGCAGCGGAAAGAGAGGAAGGACGCAAGTGGTTGTCCCAAAACCTGGGCAATCGCGGCAAAAATCATGATCTTGTGCTGATGCCGCCATTGTGCGGCAGCCATGCGGATTCTACCCTTCGCAGGGAAATGCGCAATATTATCGGCTGCCCAATTTTCGAAATGCTGGCTGTTCCGCCCGCTGTTCTGGGGCTCCGCTTGAGAGACGCGTTTTTGCGCGAACTATGGAAGATGGATGTCGAATTCTTTGAAAATTCCCGTGTGCTTCGGGCCAATGTAAAGGATGGCCAGTGCGTTTCCGTTGTGGCGGAAGCAAGCGGCAGGGAAATTGAACACGTTGCCAAAACCTTTGTTGTGGCAACTGGCGGAACGCTTTCCGGCGGCACAATCCTGGAACAGGGCAAGGCAAGGGAAGGAATTTTCGGCCTTGATATAAAAGTGCCCGAAAATGTTGATGACTGGACAAAACCGGAACTTTTGGGCGATCACATTGTTACGCGTCTTGGCGTAAAAGTTGACGGCAATATGCAGGCCCTGGATGAAAATGGCAAGCCCTGTCTGGAAAATGTCTATTTCGCGGGGCGCACGCTTGGCGGATATGACTGGACCAGGGAAAAGAGCGGGCTTGGCGTGGCATACGCCAGCGGCTGGCTTGCCGGCCGTCTGGCCGCCGAAAAAGTTTTGGGTACAGGAGCTGCCATATGAAGGTACGCATAAATCCGGACAAATGTATTGCCTGCACCACTTGCGTGGCGCATTGCCCCGTGGCCAGGGTTACTCCAAAGTTCCTTGGCCCGCGCATGATTGGGCCAGCCTACGAGCGTTTCAGGCTGCTTGCCCTTGCGGAGGACGAATCGCTGACCTATTGCGCCAACTGCAAAAATTGCGATATCACCTGTCCCCAGGGCGTGCCAGTTTCCAGCATCAATATGCTGGCAAGGGCCGAACAGGCCAGAAAACAGGGAACAAACCTCAGGGATTGGGTCCTGGCCCATGGAGAATTGCAGGCCAAACTTCTGCAGATAATACCGGCCTCGCTCAAGAATTTTGGCATGCTCAACCCGGTTACCCGTTACGTTCTCGACCAGCTTGGAATTGACAAACGCGCGCCATTGCCGGCTTTTGCCAAAAAAACCTTCAGGCAGGCCTTCAAAAAAATCGACCAGGGCAGCCATTCCAGAAAGGTCGTCTTCTTCCCTGGCTGTTATGTGGATGTTTATGACCCGCAAACAGGCCTTGATATGGTCTGGGCCTTCAACAAGGCCGGCTATGAGGTTATCAGCCCGGATGAATTCGGGTGTTGCGGCCTGCCGATGATCGCAAACGGTTTTTGGGAGGATGGCAAAAAGCGGGCGAACAACAACCTGGCCGAATTGGCCAAGTGGCGCGAACAGGGCATAACCGTTGTAACAGGCTGCCCAAGCTGCGCGCTGATTTTCAGGGATGATATTCCCGAATTTTACCCCGAGCTTGTTGAAAAACATGGCCTTGGGCGGCTTGAAGATGCCCAGGATTTCCTGATGGAATGCGTGGAGAGAGGAGAACTCGATCTTGGCGGCATCAGGAATGATACCGAGCAGCCCATTGTCTATCATGCGCCATGCCATCTGCGCGCCCAGGGCAATGGCCTGCCGGGCATGGAATTGCTTAAGCGCCTGCCTGGCATAAAACCTGTCAATGCCAATGCGGGATGCTGCGGCATTTCGGGCAGTTATGGCTTCAAAAAGGAAAAGTACGATATCGCCCAGGAAGTAGGCTCGGAATTGTTCGATATTGTCCGCAAGAATCCATGCAAGTATGCTTCTTCCGAATGCGGCACCTGCCGCGTGCAGATAGAACATGGCAGCGGCAAAAAGGCAATCCACCCTGTAAGCATCCTCAGGATGCGCATGGAAGGCAAAACCGATCCTGTAGTTGACGAGCTTTAAAATCGCTCATGCCCGGGCCAGGCGCATAACTTGGGGGACGAATGCAAAACGCCAAAAAACCATTATGGGTTGATGACAAGAAATGGCGTTTCAGGGCGCGAGTTCCTGAAGTTTTGTGGAAAGACAGCCGCCTGGCTCGGTTTTGGGCAATGACTGATACCCAAAATTGCCAATGCATTGACCATAAACCACGCTTGCCAGTTATCCTGATTGACGGCCTTTCCCGCGCCGGCTGCATGGAATCATTTATATGATTTATTTATAGGGAACGGCATCGTTCTCTAAACAAAATCCGTCAGGATTTTGCGCCGGGAAGCTCCGTAAGCCAGCCAAAACCACGCTTTTCGGCTGGCGATCTTCGAAATTGAAATGTAAACATTTCAATGCCGACATCTGTAAAGTGCTTGAAAATATTTTTTAAGGGTCAGTTACAGTAGTTTTGACAATTTGCAAAAACTTGCTTTTTGCTTTGTACATAAGCCAGTTTTCCCCAACTGAGGAGGCCGCGTGGGCAGCAAGCGCAATAAAATTTTCGAGAGCCTTTTTTATCTCATCCTGATCAGCCTGGTAATTATCCTTTTTTATCGCTTCACGATGCAAAACAGTAATCGCATCCAGGAGCAGAACAGGGTTTATGCCGAAGATTCGGCCAGACAAATTGCCAAACGGATAGCCGACCATTTTGCCAGCGCCCAGCAGTTGATCAAGACCTATACATATTTTCTCGAACATACGCTGGACAAGCCGGAAGTTACCAACCTCATGCTTGCCCAGCTGGAAAAAACCTCCTCCTTCGACGGCATACGATTTACGGATTTGAACGGACAGAATTATTCTTCCGAAGGCAGTATTGTAAAAACAACGGACAGGGAATTTTATATTAAAGGCATTGCAGGCAAAAGCGGCATCACCACAATCATGAAATCCAGGCGCCTGAACAAGCCGATTCTTGGAATTTACGGGCCCGTGCATTACGAAGGCAAGATTTTCGGCGTCCTGCACGGGGCTTATATCTCGGATTCCTTTTTGCGCTCAATGCTTGAAGCTTCCTATTTTGGCGTGCCAAGCAATGTTTTCCTGTGCCAGCCAGATGGCCAGATTATTGCCACTTCCATGCCCGGAAGCGCTTTGGGCAATGTGCTTGAAACGCTGAAGAAATCGGATTTTGTTGATGAGCGTGTCCTGAAAGGGGCTTCAGAAGTTTTCAAAAACGGCGGCAGCGGTGTTTTCACCTGTTCGGAAAAAAGCAAGATCGACAATCTTTGCGTGATGTATTTGCCCGGCTACGATTATGTGCTTGTGCAGGCCTTTCCGCAAAAAGTAACCGCCGCAATGCTTGATCGTGCCGATCTGGCCGGAATCGAACTTGAAATCGGCCTTCTGGCCATCTTTGCCGTTTATGCCGTGTGGCTTGTCATGCGCGGCCACAGGCAAAAGAAAAGGCTCGAAAATGAAAACAGGGAGCTTTCCACATTATACAGTGGCCTCAACATTCTCTTTTCGTCCCGCTATTGCGTGGTCAACCTGGAAACCATGCATTACCGGTTTATTGCCTCCGGTGATCTGGGCGATTCCGCTCCTGCGCGGGAAGGCACCTATGAGCAGTTCCTGGAAGCGCAGGCATCCCTTTCCATTGATCCTGAAACAAGAGAAAATTTCCTGAATTTCTTCCAGCCGGACAATTTGCGGAAGCTTTTTGAAAAGGAAAATGTCATTACCTACGAATGTCATGTTATCCGCGACGGCAAGCCGGAATGGGAAAACATTATAGCCACCTGCCTTGAAAAAAAGGATGGCAGGCCTGTCAAGATACTTTTCCTGCGCCAGAATGTTTCGGACATGAAGCAAAGGGAGTTGCAGACCAAAAGAAAAATATCCGACATGGATCGCAAGGAAAGGCAATATCGTCTTGCGATAACTTCAAATGCCATTTGCGATTTCGAATTCAATGTTACCCGCGACGCCATAGAAAAGGATGTAAGGCAAAAAGTTGGCACAGGGGAAGTTTCCAGGCTGGAAATGGTTGGCCTTTCAGCCCCCTGCAAGGCTTCCGAGCTTTTTAAGGCATGGAGCGAAAAGGTTCTTCCAGAAGCCAGGGATGAATACCTGCGGACCATGAATCCCAAAAACCTGGTCGAAAAGTTTGAAAACGGCATTCTTGAAATCGACCTGGATTATTGGCGCAATGACCCATCTGGCGGAGAAATATGTGTGCGGCAGTCGATTTACCTGTCACGGGACGAATTTTCGGGCGATATCATGGCCATGACAGTGGCAAGAAACATAACCGAACAACTAGCGAGGCAAAGGGCCCAGACCAAGGCCCTCCAGGATGCCCTGATGCTGGCCAGGCATGCCAATGAGGCCAAGACATCATTCCTTTCCAATATGTCGCATGACATACGCACGCCCATGAATGCGATTATCGGGTTTACCACAATAGCCGCCAATCATGTCGATAACAGGGAACAGGTTCGGGATTGCCTGCAGAAAGTGCTTTCTTCCAGCAACCACCTGCTTAGCCTGATAAACGATATTCTCGACATGAGCCGCATAGAAAGCGGTAAAATGCAGGTCAAGGAGCAGGATTGCAACATATCGGAACTGATGCATAACCTGGTCACCATTATCCAGCCGCAGGCCAAGGCCAAGCAGATGCAGCTCTTCATTGACACTTTCGAGGTCACCAATGAAGACATCATTACCGATCCTTTAAAATTGAACCAGGTTTTCATCAATCTTTTGAGCAACGCGGTAAAATATACTCCGGCTGGCGGAAAGATCACTTTCCGCCTTACCCAGAAACCTGCATTCAAGCACGGCTACGCTGATTATATTTTCGAGATCGAGGATAACGGCATGGGCATGGACGAAGAGTTTGTGACCCATATTTTTGAACCGTTCACCCGGGCAAGCACCACGACCAGGAATGGCATCCAGGGCACAGGCCTTGGAATGGCTATCACAAAAAATATCGTTGATATCCTGAATGGCGAAATAAGCGTGAAAAGCGCCCCGGGTGTGGGAAGCACCTTTACTGTTACGTTTACCCTCAAATTGCAGGAAAAGAAACACGAAACAGGCAAGATTTCCGAACTGGAGGGAATGCGGGCCCTTGTTGTCGATGATGATTTCCATGTTTGCCAAAGCGTATGCAAGATGCTCGAAAAAGTTGGCTTCAGGACCGACTGGACAATGTTTGGCAACGAGGCCTCATGTCGCGCCCAGCTGGCCTATGATCAGCATGACCCGTTCGACACCTATATCATAGACTGGCACATGCCCGACCTGAATGGCGTGGAGACCACGCGCCAGATTCGGCGGATTGTAGGGGCGGAGGCGTCAATCATCATCCTGACAGCCTACGAATGGTCCGATATTGAGGATGAGGCCAAAGATGCGGGTGTAACAGCTTTCTGCGCCAAGCCCCTGTTCATGTCGGATTTGAAGAACGCCCTGCTTTCCAGCCACAACCTGCAGGGCAAAAAGACTGATGAAGAGTGGAGCGCGCCGCAATTTGCCAGGAATGCGCGTATTCTGCTGGTGGAAGATCTTGATCTTAACCGCGAAATTGCCGAGTACATCCTTACGGAAGGCGGCTTTGAAGTGGATAGCGCGCCTGATGGCTCCGATGCAGTGGAAATGGTGCGCAATTCACCGGAAAATTACTATTCGGCAATTTTGATGGATGTGCAGATGCCGACCATGAATGGTTACGAGGCCACGCAGGCAATCAGGAACCTGGACAGGGAAGACATAAAGACAATTCCCATAATTGCCATGACAGCCAATGCCCTGGAGGAAGACAAGGCTGAGGCGCTCAAGTGCGGCATGAATGATCACATTGCCAAACCCATAGATATAAAGAACTTCTTTGAAGTCATGCGCAAGTTCTTTAAATAATTTGCGGGATACGGTAATTTTCCAGGAGCTTTTTCCCTGACAGGGAAAAAGCTCAAATTATTTAAAAATATTTTTTCACTATTGATTGTTGTAACCCATGACACATTTGCAAAGAATTCTCCTTACATTGGCGATCATTTTCATCAGTCTGTTCCTTGGCTACCTGTGCCGCAAGCTTGCCGAAAATGGACATTTTCCGTTAAATAGCCGCCAACTTGACATTTTACGGCGCAAACTTCAAACTATATCAATTTTCGGCTTGTTGCCGTTTTCGGCAATGCTGTCGCTTTGGGGCCTGCCAAATCCCGCGCCCGCATTGCTTGCGCTGCCCTTGTTGGGGCTTGTGTCCTATATTTGGGGGGGCAGCGTGGCCATTCTGGCAGCGCGTTTCCTCCGGCTGGACAGGAGGCAAACCGGCAGTTTTTATTGTTGCGGCACTTTCACGAACATAGGCGCTGTGGGCGGTCTTGTCTGCCTGTTGTTTCTGGGAGAAAACTCGATTGCGCTTGTCGCTCTTTATCGATTGGTTGAGGAAATATACTATTTCAGTGTTTCTTTTCCCCTTGCGCGCTGGTATGGCGAAAAGAAATCCGGTTCCCTCCCCGGATTTCGGGATTTCAGGTTTGACCCAATCCTGGCTGTAATAGTATGCGCTCTCCTGCTGGGCATTTCCCTCAATATCGCAGGAGTGCCAAGGCCGGAAAAATTCGGCTTTTGCGCATCCTCCACCATGCTCGTGGCCACTGTTTTTTTTCTTTTTGCCATTGGCCTTACCTTGCGGCCGTCAAGCGTTGCTTCATATTGGCCGCAAAGCCTCGTCATGTGCGGAATAAAGTTCGCCGGTATTCCCATTGTTGTTACCGCGCTGGCAAAAGGCATTGGCTATGGCGGAATCGAAGGAGGCTTGCCGCTAAAAGTTGTCTGCATACTTTCGGCAATGCCTGTTGCGATGACCGCTCTTGTGCCGCCTTCGCTTTTTAATCTGGATGTTGATCTGGCAAATGCCTGCTGGATTTTCACCACTCTGGGACTGGTGTTGATATTGCCGGTTTTGCTGTTTATATTGCCTGTTCTTTAAATCTTGGAGGTTCTTGTGAATTTGAAAATGATGAAAGTCGTATTTTGTTTTTGTCTTGGCCTTTTGCTTTTATCACATGGAGCCAATGCGGCCGATTACAAAAATGAATACAAATTGAGTGTGGTGCCAGGCGCGACTTCCGGCTGGGGCAAAACGGCAACCTACTTTGCCGATCTGGTGAGAAAAAAATCCGATGGCCGCATCAATATCAAAGTGTATCCGTCAAGCCAGCTCCTTTCCGGCAAGCAGACTTCCGAATTTTTGATGCTGCGCAACGGCGCAATTGATTTCGCGCTCGCCTCGACAATCAACTGGTCGCCCCAGATCAAGGAACTCAACCTGACTGCATTGCCATTTCTGCTGGCTGTGGAACCAGACCGCTACAAGGCCATGGATGCGATCATGGCTGGCAAATCCGGCAAGATGATGGTGGATGCCATTGAAGACAAGGGAGTAAAGATCATCGGCTGGGCAGAAAACGGTTTCCGCGAGCTGACCACAAGCAAGGGCCCTATTGCTTCCCCTGAAGATATGAAGGGCCTGAAAATCCGTGTTGTCGGAAGCCCGATTTTTATCGAAACGTTCCGCGAACTGGGCGCCAATCCGGTAAACATGAACTGGTCAGAAGCCACAACAGGCTTTCAGCAGGGCGTGGTTGACGGCCAGGAAAACCCGACCAACGGCATCAATATTCCTTTGAAAATATGGGATTACCACAAAAACCACAGCGATTGGCACTATATCATTGATCCCTTGCTGATGGGCATCAATCCAAAGGTCTGGGAAAGCTTCAGCCCGGAAGACCAGAAACTGTTGATTGAATGCGCGAAGGAAGCCGAAAAATATGGCAAGGCCCTTTCCCGCATTGGAATGGATGACGGCAAGAGCCTTGAATACCTGCAAAGCATCAATATGGTGCCGGAAGTAACCGACCCATACGGCTATATGGAAAAGCAGGGCATGATGGTGACCAGGCTAACGCCCGAGCAAATGCAAAACTTCTACAAGGCAACCCAAAAAGTTCGTGACGAATGGACCAAAAAAATTGGCCCCGATCTTGTCAAGGCCGCCCAGGACGACATGGCCTCCGCAAGAAAATAATCAGCCTGGATTTTGCACAGGCCGGGCAATGTGAACAAACCTGCCTTTTTTGCCCGGCCTGCGAAACTTGAATTTTAAAGAATTTCCATATTTTCATGTAATTTCACTCGTTAAGTCATGCCGGATTTTGCGGAGACTGATTGATGCTTGCTTTTCTGGATGCGCATTTTGAAGAGATTTTGGGGGCCATTTTGCTTGCGGCAATGGTTACGATAGCATTTTTAAATGTTATTGTGCGTTACTGCACTTCTTTTTCTTTTGCCTGGAGCGAGGAAATGACAGTGAATTTCTTTGTCTGGGTAACAATGCTGGGCACGGCCTGCGGATTCAGGGAAGGCAAGCATCTGGCCATGAATATTTTCTATGATGCTTTGCCCCGCAAGGCTCGCCTTGCCGCCTGTATTTTTTCCTGTATTTTGTCCCTTGTCTTTTTCGGCGCGCTTTTCTGGACAGGCTGCCTTGAGGTTATTGATGAATACGAACTGGAATCAATTTCGGAATCCCTTGGCATTCCTGTGTGGTGGTACACCATTGCCACTCCCGCCTTTTCCCTGTTGATAATTTTCAGAATGCTGCAACGCTGCAATACGGTCTTGCGGGCCGGCAATTATTAAGGGAATCATTGTGGAAGGCTCTTTTTTGCAGGATCCTGCCGTCTGGCTTCTGATCCTTTTTATCGTGCCTCTGGTTTTCAGGGTGCCTATCGCCCTCTCCCTGGGCTTTGCGGCCCTGGTTGTTGTCTGGAAATGGGATCTTGGCGTGGAAATGCTGTCCTACAACTTTTTCGCAGGCATAGCCAAATTCCCGCTCCTTGCAATTCCATTTTTTATCCTGGCGGGCTATATCATGGAAAGAGCCGGGATTGCAGCCAGGATTGTAGCGCTGATGGAGGCCCTCACAAGTTCCATGACCGGCGGCCTTGCCATTGCCACTGTGGCCGTGGCCACATTCTGGGGCGCGGTTAGCGGCTCTGGCCCCGCAACCGTGGCCGCTCTTGGCCTGATTCTTATTCCCGGCATGGTAAAGGCAGGCTATGCAAAGGACTTTGCCGCAGCCACTGTTTCTGTTACATCCGGTCTTGCCATAGTTATCCCCCCCAGCATTGCCTTTATCGTTTATGGTGGCATTGCAAATGTTTCTGTTCCGGCGCTGTTTGCAGCCGGTTTCGCGCCAGGAATTGTTGTCGCCGCCTTCATAATGCTTGCCGTTTATCTTATCTCGCGCAAAAAAGGCTATAAAGGCCAAAAAACCAATATCCCGCCTGGCAAGGCATTTCGCGATTCTTTTTGGGGCATACTGACACCGGTTGTCATTCTTGGCGGAATTTACGGAGGCGTCTTTACGCCAACGGAAGCCGCGGCAGTCGCGGTATTTTATGGCCTTTTTGTCGGCATCTTTATTTACCGGACAATCAATAGCCCAAAAATTCTTTTCGAAATTTTTTCTTCGAGCATCAGGGCCACGGCAATTGTAATGATTGTGGTTACCTGCGCCGGCCTGTATTCATGGGTCGCCAGCACTGTGGGTTTGGTTGAGAAAGGTTCAAGCTTTCTTCTCTCCCTTTCGGACAATGCCTGGGTTGTTTTGCTGATGATCAACATCATCCTGCTTTTTGCGGGAATGCTGCTTGACGCAATTTCCATCTATTATGTGTTTTTGCCTTTCATGCTGCCAATTATGGCGCATTTTAACTGGGATCCTGTCTGGTTCGGGGTAATGATGACAGTAAATCTTGCGCTTGGCCAAGTTACACCGCCAGTTGCGGTAAACCTCTATGTGGGCGCGAATATCAGCGGCCTCACAATGGAACAAATCAGCAGATCGGCATTGCCGCTAATTTTTGCCGCTCTCCTGGCACTGATTGTAATAATACTTATCCCCGGTCTTTCCACATTTTTACCCAAAATGCTTCAGTTGTATTAAAGATAAAGTTTGACAGGATCGGGCAATTTATTGCCGAAAAATATAATGCAAAAATATTTTGTTCTGGTAGGCTTGTTCAACCCTGTTTCACAACAACAATGCTGGAGAAATATTATGAAAATTGAAAAATATGTTCCAAATCGCCGCAATTTCCTCAAAACATCGGCCTTGACGCTTGCCGGAGCTGCCATCTTGCCATTTTGTTCCGGCATCCCGGCAATAGGCGCGGAAGCAGCCAGAGACGGCACGGCCGCTGTCAAAAAGAAACCGCTCGTGGTGTATTATTCCGAAAGCGGCAATACCAAAAAAGTGGCCGATATGATTCACAACAAGGTTGGCGGCGATATAATCCGCATTGAGGCAGCCACGCCATATCCCGATAATTATGATGCCCTGACACGGCAAGCCAAAAAGGAACAGACGCAGAACGCGCGTCCTGCAATAAAGACAAAAATTCCCAATATCGATGAGTACGACGTGATTTTCCTGGGCTACCCAAACTGGTGGAGCAGCATGCCGATGCCCGTATTTACCTTTATCGAACAAAACAAGCTTGATGGCCGCACAATTGCGCCTTTCACCACGCATGGCGGAGGTGGCCTGGGGCACAGCATTGAGGACTTGAAGAAAGAATGCCCGAAATCAAAAATCCTGAAGTCCCTGGCAGTCCCGGGCAACAGGGCTTCCGGCGCCGCTGCCGACGTCGAAAAATGGCTTGAGGGCCTGGGCAATGCTCTGATTGAAACAACAACTGGAAATCCCAAAATATATCCGGACGGGGCATATTAATTTTTTTTATAATTGAATATGTGGTGGCCACAGCATTGCAGTGGCCACTTTGAAAATAACGTAAAAATGCGCCATTTGAAGCGCAAATCTGGAAAGAGATTTGGACTGGGGTTCATGAAGTATTCGAGGGAAAATCTGAAAAGTCAAGGATAAAGCGGCAAGCAATATCCGCAGGAAGAAAGGTGGAATGCCACACCAATCTGCTTTATAACCGGCAACCAGAAACCAGCAACCAATATAATGCCTTCTCGCCAACGTCTGCGTCACGACAAACAACAAATTAAATATTTTGGCACAGACCGGGCGCGTAAATAGGCGGCGTTGCAGACACTGCTGCCTGAGTAAAGTGGGCAAATCGTCCTTTCCCGGATCCGGGGCTGTGCCCCTTCTCCAAATGCCCGACAAGCGGGCATTCCCCACGGTTCCTGAAGGCACCCCTTGCGGTAGTTCCCTCAGAAATTTGCAAAATTTTTATTTTTTACCGCAAAATTCCTCAAACGACATAATTTCGATGACTGTCGTCTGGTTGGTCAGGGCAATATCATCTTTCAGGGCATTTATGGCCTTGTTTTGCGCTTCCAGCTCTTTTTCGATGGCCGCCATGTCGTTTGCCGAAAACAATTGCGCCAAGAGTTCGTATTGCCTGTTCGTATCCGTAAACGAACTCTTGTAATAATCCGCTCCCTTGCGTGGATCAAGATCTTCTGAACAAGACATTTCGATGATATCGCGGACTTTTGCCATATTGGCGTAAACCCGTTGCATGCAGGCTACTTCCAGGAGCTTTTCGGAGACGCCGCTTTCCCTGTTCGCCTTGTCCAGTTCGCGACGCAGATAGGAGTCGTAATCTATAATCCGCCTGGTGTCCGCAAACAGTTTCTCGGTCTCATGCTTTTTCTTTTTCAGCTTTCCCATAAACTCGTCGAGATCCGCATCTGTGGTGCCTTCCAGAATCTTGAATGAAAAATCCCCAGCCTGGAGCGGGCGCATGGCCTGGGCGTATTTGGCGCGCACTTCAGCGGTAAGCTGCTGCAATATGTTGTGGATGCGGGAAAGATTGACTTTCATGGGCTGGCCTTTTGAGTTAATGGTTTGGCGAGTAAATTACAAATAAGGCAATTCCTGGAATTACGCAGCATCAATATTGTATATCCCATCAAAGTGAATATGACAAGACTGGATTTCGTTCTGCATTGCAGTGCTGATATTATTATGCTTGTTGCAATGCAGTGGCCATTCTTTTCAAAAGATTTTCATCCTCACAAACCAGTCCAAGCGAAAGCCTGACGTTTTCATTGTCAAGTTCGACAAATTTGATTCCATTTCTTTTAATTATGCGGAATGATTCTGGCATCAGGCACCAGCCTTCTCCAAAGGAGATCCTTGCCAGCAGAACATCATGCTCAACAGGTTCGTCAATCAGTATGGGCGAAAAGTTTTCCTCCCGGAACAAGGCCGACATGTGGTCAAAATATAACGGATTTCTCCGGCGTTGAAACCAGAACAGCGGTTTGCCATTCATTTCCTGAAGATTAATAGGTGTGTCGTCCTTCGCTAACCAGGCTGCAGGCAAGACAGCCAACAGCTTTTCGGAATAGTTGAGCTCAAGAACTGCCAAAGAGGAAGTATCGAGCGGAAGAGCAACGAAAGCGGCATCAAGTTTGCCATGCAGCACATCTCTGACAAGCCCTGGTGATTCTTTGCGAATATAATTTGACGAAATGTTGAATTCTTTTCCAGCCAATTCAAGATAAGGTTCAAAAACAAGCTGTTCAAAGGCGGTAGTGAGACCCAAGGATATTTTTTGGGTCGTTCTATTTACCATGCCCTCCAGTTTCTTCGCCATATCTTTTGCCATAGCCAGGAATGGGCCCAGCATTTTTAAAACCTTTGCGCCGTCTTCAGTTAAATCCATCCCCCGCGAATGTCTCTCAAACAGAACAAGTCCCAGTCTGTTCTCCAGGCGCCTTATTTTACGGGTAAGGGGCGGTTGGGAAATAAGCAAAAGCTGGGCGGCTTTTCGCATATTCCTTTCCCTGGCGACGATTGCAAAAGCCATAAGGGCGTCCATATCCAGATGGGCGAAATTATTATCTTCCATACTTTTTGGGTATCACCAAAAAGGTAATTCCGCAATCCGTTCATAGCTTCTATTCCATTCGCAAGGAGGTATTCAATGAAAGACAAATTTTTGATCTGCCTGGTATTGTTCATTTTAATTTTGATGAACCCTGATAGTAGCTGCGGAAAGGAGGCGGAAAAGATCATGGCAAATGATATCAATGCGCCTACAGGAATTGCTTGCGACGCGAAAGGCAATCTTTATGTGTCGGAATGGGGGGCAGGTTGTATTGCTTTAATCCGTGACGATAAAAAATCCATTATCCTTGATGGCATATCTTCTCCTGCGGGACTGGCATTTGACGAGAACGGAAAACTATATATTGCTGGCTACGGTGATGGAAACATTTATGTCTGGGATGGTACTGGGAAGCCGGAGATATTTGCCACGGGACTTTCCGCGCCGACTGGTTTGCTTTGGGATAACGGGCTCCTTGTTGCCAACAGAAATGCGGGAGAAGTGGTTAAAATTGAACCACAAGGAGCAAAAAAAGTAATTTCCAGAGGCCATAAACTACCTGTGGGCATTGCAAGGACGGAAGATGGCAAACTATTTGTTAGCTGTTATGGAGGAACAGTAGATGTTATTGGACCAAACGGCCAGACATCTTCCATTTCCGATGGTCTGTCCACCCCTGGTGTCGGGATTGTGAGCGCAGGAGATAATTCTGTTTATGTGGTTGATTACGCAAAAGGAAATATAAATCTGCTTGGCACTGACGGTGTGCGGAAAATAGTGGCTGGTGGCCTGTTATCGCCTGTTGCCCTGGCAAAAACGAGAGACGGCAATCTTCTTGTCGGTTGCTGGGGTGATGGGACATTGCGCATTGTCAAACCATAATTTCGGGAGGGGTATAATGGATAATACACGTTTTGATAAAGGAATGGCCATGCTTGCCAAAATTGACGGTATCGGCGGCCAGGAAGTGGTAAATTGCCTTGAAGGCATTGCGCCAGATTTTGGACGTTATCTTGTGGAATTTCCCTTTGGGGACATCTATTCACGGCCAGGCCTGGATTTGAAAAGCAGAGAAATTGCAACAGTGGCTGCACTTACAGCTCTTGGTTATGCCAGGCCCCAGCTAAAGGTGCATATAGCGGCAGCCTTGAATGTTGGCTGCAAAAAGGAGGAAGTTATCGAGATAATTATCCAGTTGGCGGTTTATGCAGGCTTCCCGGCCGCACTCAATGGTCTTTCAGCCGCCAGGGAGGTGTTTGGGAATCTGCAAGACATATCTTGATAGATTGGCATTTTTAATAATATGCTAACTTGATAACATGAATCGCAGCCTTTATACCATGATGGGCAATTGCCCATCATGGTATAAAGGGCGAAGGTTTTTAATTTCTGCATCCTGGAGGCAGCCATGCCCTTGTACGAATTTATTTGTGAAGATTGTCATGCGGAATTTGAAGAATTAATGCATGGATCTGAAGAAATTCCTTCATGTCCCCATTGTGGTTCCAAACACGCTTCGCGCCTCATTAGCGCGCCTGGCCCTCTTGCAAAGGGGGCATTTCCTTTTAAAATATCTCCTCCAAGGCCCGGGCTGCGCAACCAATGTTCTGGAATGGGTTGTGGAGTTAAGCATAATTCCTGAAGAATTTTCGGGGGTATTCGGGAATAATGAGTAAGTTTTGCATCCAGGCCGGACAAGGATTTGCCCATTCCTTGCAATTGCTTCATGTATGGATTAAGCTTTGACTTCATTAATACATTCATGGGAAAATAATGCTTCGCAGTATGACAGGATTTGGCCGTTGTCTCGTTGAAAACCCTGACAATAGCCAGCAATGGGAAATAAAAAGTGTCAATAGCCGGTATCTTGATCTCAAATGGAGATTGCCGGCTGTTTGTCGTTTTCTTGAACCTCGTCTTGAAAAGATTGTCCGCAAATATGCAATCCGGGGCCGTGTTGAAATTAGCTTGAGCATCCAATATACGGACGAAAATGCAACAGGCCCGCATTTCGACGCGGTTCAAGCCAATTCAATGCTTAACAGCCTTTCGGAACTCGCAAAAAATCGCGGGGATGATTTTTTTCCTGATTATTCGGTTTTGCTTACTGTACCTTCATTGTGGGAAAGCGCCAACAATGAGTATGATTCTGAAAAAAGTGAGCGCATGGAAGCCGGACTTGTACTGGCGCTTCAGGACTGGAATGAATCCAGGGCCAGCGAAGGCGCGGCGCTTGCCTGCGATATCCAGTCAAGAATATTGCGAATGGAGGAATGGACAACGCTTTTGTCCGCGCGGGCGCCGGAAATCAAGGATGAAAGATGTGCCGCACTACAGGAAAGAATTTCAACTGTCCTTGCGGAAAATGAACAGGAACTTGATGAAGCGCGTTTTTTGCAGGAAATTGTTATTTATAACGACAGACTTGATGTAAGTGAGGAATTAACCCGGCTTTACACCCATCTTGAAAGATTAAGGCAGTTATTGCAGGATGGCACAGATGCCGGGAGACGCCTGGATTTTACTCTCCAGGAATGTTTCCGCGAAATCAATACGTGCGGAAACAAATTGCCCGATGCACAGCTTTCCAGAATCATTGTGGATTTTAAAAACGAATTGGAAAAATGTCGTGAACAGGTGCAAAACCTGGAATAAGTATGCCTGCTGAAAAACTGATAAATATTGGTTTTGGCAATTATGTTCTTGCCAAAAGAGTTGTTTCCATTGTCAATCCGTCCTCCTCGCCCATGAAACGCCTGCGTGAAGATGCAAGAAACGAGGGGAGATTGATTGATACCACGCAGGGCCGTAAAACCCGTTCCATTTTGGTTACAGATTCCAACCATGTAATTCTTTCTTCAATCCAGCCGGATACCATTTCACAAAGATTTCTTCAGGATGATATCTGATGCGCCAGGGTATTGTATTGGTTCTTAGCGCTCCTTCCGGGACGGGCAAGTCAACCTTGTCTGAAATGTTATTAAAAGAATTTCCCAACCTGGGCTATTCCGTTTCCTGCACAACCAGGCAGGCAAGAGCCGGAGAGATTAACGGGGTACACTACCATTTTTTGTGCCTGGATGATTTTGAAAACAAAAGAAAAAATGGTGAATTTGCGGAGTGGGCCCAGGTTCATGGAAATTTTTATGGCACCCCCCTCTTGCCGCTGAAAAAAATGTTGGCTGCCGGCAGGGATGTGCTGTTTGATATTGATGTCCAGGGGGCGGTTCAAATAAAAACGTCGCTGCCAGAGGCCACATTCGCATTTATCATTCCTCCAAGCATGGAGGAATTGGGCAGGCGCCTGCATAAACGTGGCCTTGATAATGAAGAGACCATTTTTCAGCGTCTTGCGAATGCGAAAAAAGAAATTGCCGAAGCCTACTGGTATGACGCTCTTATTGTAAATGATGACTTGGCCAGGGCTTATAATGACTTGCGCTCTTTTTACATAGCCTCCACACTCATGCCTTCTCACAATAAAAGTCTTGTCCAAGCCCTTTTGGGAGAAAAATAAATGGCTCAACTAATTGTTGCAATGGATTTGCCATCCACGGACAAGGCTTTATCAATGTCTTCGGTTTTGGCTGGTTCTGTAAAATGGCTAAAAATTGGTCTTGAACTTTTTATTTTGGGTGGACCCGTTCTGGTCGATAAATTGAAGGGTATGGGATATAATATTTTTCTTGATTTGAAATTTTATGACATTCCCAATACTGTTGAGCGTGCCGTCAAGGCAGCCGCGGCCATTGAAGCCGATATGCTGACCCTGCACTGCCAGGGCGGAAGAAAGATGTGTGAAGGGGCAAAATCGGCAATTGCCAATATGCAAAAAAAGCCCTTGTTGTTCGGAGTAACGGTTTTAACCAGTTTTGCCGCGGGTGAGATGCCGGGAATCAATGAGGAACCACGGACATTTGCCACCAGCCTGGCCGGGAATGCGCACAATTGGGGTTTGAATGGAGTGGTCTGTTCAGGCCAGGAAGTTGCCGGCATAAAAGCTTCGTATCCGGATCTTCTTGCGCTTTGTCCCGGCATCCGGCCAGCCGGGCAAGCCTCAAATGATCAATCAAGGGTCGTCACTCCAGGACAAGCTGTTTCTTCGGGAGCTGATTTTATCGTAGTTGGAAGGCCGATAACAAATAATCCGAACCCGGCCAGGGCTGCCTCAGAAATTCTTTGTGAAATGGAAAAAGCCAAAAATAAAATTCAATAATTTTACCTTTCATATTGCTTTCTAAATTCATCCAGGAACAATAAAGCCATTTCCACTTCGTTCAGTTTGCCATTAAATTTTCTCAGCCTTTCAATTACATCCTCAAATGCATTGGAATTTCCAATATCCAGTTTATCAATTAAAATTTTTATATCTTCCTTGATTGGCATATCAAATTTATCCAGAAAGTCGTCTTGCATACTGGGAGCAAATTTTCCAAGACGTTCTTCTGAAAATTCAAGCAATTTTTCCATTCTTTTTTGATAGGTATGATCCTGTAAAATTCTTTTGCGGGATTTGGCAATATATTTTTGCCTTTCATCTTCGTGCTGCAGGAAATAATCAATTTTTGAGTACAAATCATGGATGGAATTAAATGTCGCGACTTCATCTTTCTCAAATAACTCGCCCAATAATTGCCTTTCATCAACAAGCTGGAAAGCGCCAATCGCAGCCAGCTCAAATGTTCTCGGGTTTACAAAATCCCCGCCGCTGACCAGTTTGTCCGTATGGATGCTTGAATGCAGATTGATGTTGATTTTTGTCGCATTGTATATCCTTACACTTTCCTGTTCCGAAATCCTTTCTCCATTTCTTTGAATATTGTTTTTCAGTATTTCCTCATTATCCCAATCTGAACCCCAAATTTTAAAATCCTTGTTTGCAAGGGGCCTGAAAGCCAATCTTCTGTTTGGATAGCCGGCCCCCAAAAAACCTATCTCGCTCCCATACTCCATTGTGTCTTTTTCTGACAGATTGATTTTTTCATGGATTCCAGGCTGGGCAGCCAGGGGCAAATACAAGACATTATTTTGTCCAATTTTATTCAGTTCCGTTATAAAAGGTTCTTTTTGAATAACAGCAAAAATATCATAAAGAGGAGCCAGCGCTTTCCAATATTGAAAAAGGCGAAAGTCTTCCACAAACCACATGGCTGTTTTTATTTTGGCCTGTTTCAATTTTTGCAGGATATGGACGCCCATTGGAGCCTGGGCCAGGGCCAATAAAAAATCGGGATTAAAAGAAGTTATTTGCATCAACAGCGCCTGTGTAACCAATTGCAAAAAACCTTCTTCAATTTGTGCCATCTGGGAAGGACTCAATTCGAGTTTTTTTAATGCCGCATAGGCATTATATAAAACAGGAGCTTCAAATACGCATACCCTGTGCCCCATCTCCTCCAGCGCCTTTATGCAATACCGCCCTATAGGCAAAGAACCGCCATACATTGGCAGGACTACGAATATGCGCAAACTTTGCTTGTCCATCAGGCATACCTCTTTGAAGGAAGCATCCATTCATTGTTGGGAATGAATTTTTCAATTAGTTCCACGATTTTTTTATGGGCCAAAACTGGTTTCTGAAAATGTTGTTCATATATTCCGGCAAAACTTTTTATTATGTCGCGAACGGAATCCCTGTCTGCGCTCTCTGGATCATTTCCATTCAGGAGAACAAGTTTTTGTCCAAGATCATCGAAGCCAGGCGTCCAGCACTGCAATCCTTCCATTGAACATTGCCGTGTAGATTCCTTGCCGGTATAAATGTTTGCCAGATATTTCGGTAAAAGTTGATTTTTAAAAGGAGTCAGACATTGTAAATTATTGTGGCATTTTGAGGATTCAAGACAAGGACCGCATGGGTAACTTGCCTGGAAAACAGTATGTCCCAAACCGTAGGGCCCCGTTTCATGGCCACATGCTGATGACAGGAAAAAAGCGAATACAGGAACCCCCTTATGTGCCGCCAAATGCATAATTCCCGTATCAGGAGTAATCAGCAAATCCAGACTGGTTAATTCTTCTTCCAGTGTCAATAATGTTGTTTTTCCCACAAGATTTATAATCTTGTCGTGATATTTGGTCGGTAATAAATGTATAATTTTCCTGGCTTTGGATATTTCGCTATTTGAGCCAAATAATTTGATATATTTGCATCCTGAAAGATTGAAAATTACACTTGTTACCTGGGCCAGGACATCGGGAGGCAGAGAACGTCTTTCTTCCCTGCCGGAAACCACGACACCCAGGCCTTCCCCGCCTGCGCTGGCAACAGGGTTTAATGTATTTCCCGGCAATGGCTGATCGACAAACCAACCCCAAAAATCCACAAGATTTAATGAGGTCCAGCGCCTTTTGGACGCAAGCCGGAATGCCAGTCTTGCCCATCCGGAGCGAAGAATTCCATCCTGGGAGCAATGGGCTGGCCTGTAGCCAATCAGCTTGTCATTATCAAAAATACGACAAACAGCGCTGGTCAGGCGCGAGTAATTACAATTATAAATCCTGGAAAAATTCTGGCTTTTCAAGCAGGAGAAAGTTTCATTGAATTGCTTCAAATTGATGGATTGAGGAGAGCCATGGAAATCCATGCCGTAAACATGAGCAAAAGGATATATAATTTTGGCAATATCATACAAACTTTTATCAATTAGCAAAGAGACTTCACCCATCTGTTTTATAGATAAAATCAATCTTTTGGCCTGGATGAGGTCGCCAAAACGCGCAGCCTGGATTACCAAGAATTTTTCCATCTAATGTTCACCCCCCCAGGATCATGTTTAACAAATATTTGTATTATCTTCAAAGCAATAAAAATTTTTAAAATTTGATATGAAAATTATTGCTTTTTATTGATGTATAACTTATTAATTCTCCCGTGCCGAGATGGTGGAATTGGTAGACACGCCATCTTGAGGGGGTGGTGGCCAAAAGCTGTGCGGGTTCGATTCCCGCTCTCGGTACCAAATATTACTATCAAAGCCCTGCAATTTCAACAAGTTGCAGGGCTTTCTTTCTTAAAGAAAACAAAATAAAGATGCTGGCGAATGCTTTTCCCTTTCATTTCCAAAAAACAAAGTATAAGTTGCCGAAAAAATTGGCACTGATTTGCGCGTGAACTGGCACTAAATTGCAGAACTTGACGCACACAACTGCCGTATGTTGTCAATGGTGACTTTGGAAGCCCCCCTTTGCGTTTGATACTCAATCAGGTATGCCCGAAGGTCGTTTGTGCTGATTTGCAGTGGGGATTTGCCAATTTTACCAAGCATTGCATGGATTGTTGAACCGTAATATTTCAAGGTTTTTTCAGAGCAGCCTTCAATGCGTTTCGCATCCCAAAAAGCCTTTACCCCGTCTTCATTTGAGGACAAATCATCCATATTTTCAGGCTGTTGCCGAAGCTCAGCAATACTTGAGCTTAAGGCGTCCCGCAAATGAAGCATTTGCTCATTTGTTAAATATGGAAACATTTTTGCATAACCGCTGAAATTAATTCCTGCATGACCGCTCCTTTTGGTTTTAAGGAGCTTGCGCCGGAATGTGGCGAGATGGAAGCGGTTGAAGGGTAAGGAAACAGGCATAAACGATAATTTGGCGGCTTAATAGTGCCTTGACATGTGTATCAATATGGATACGGTAATGCTATGAATATCGTAGAAATTTCTAAAGAATGCGAAAAGTGGCTAGCTGAACTCCGGGATATTCAGGCTAAAGCCCGGATACTTGGCCGCATAAAACGCGCAAAGCTGGGAAATTTTGGCGATTATAAAAATTTAGGCGGCGGCCTTTATGAAATGAGGATACATTCAGGCCCAGGATATCGTTTATATTATACCCAAATAAAGCAATGTTTTTATTTTATCCTGATTGGCGGAAGTAAATCAACACAAGAACATGATATTGCCCAAGCCCGCGAAATTATGGAGAGACCAAATGAATGAAAAAGATTTCAAAGTTTTTGATGCCGCCGACTTTTTGGATAGCGAAGAATTGATAGCCGCATATATTTCAGACGCAATGGAAGATCAGGATCCCGACGTTCTTTTATCAGCGTTGGCAGATGTTGCCCGCGCTCGTGGAATGGCAAAACTTGCCAAAAATAGCGGCCTTGGCAGGGAAAGTTTGTACAAGACATTAAGCCCTGGCGCAAAGCCACGCTATGAAACCATAATGAAGATTCTAAAAGCATTGGGCGTTAAATTACAGGCAGTGCCCGCAGGCGAAGAAAATAAGGTCGCAGTATAGAAAATCTATAATTGGTAGGCTTAAATGTCTATATTGGACACGTCAAGCTCGCCTGACATGAGTTTTGGTAAAAGATTATCTCTTATTTCAGTTAATCTTTTTGATTCTCTTGTATGAAAGAGAATCATAGAGAAAATTGGTTTTATAATATTATTAAAATCAGTTAATACATTATTCGGTGGTAAGTATGTATGATAATTTATAGTGGTTCAAACTTGATCTGACAACAGCTTCCGCTTTGATGATGAGTATACCAGACTTAATTCAACTGTCCGACTTTTTCCTCCCATATTTTTTTGCCATCAAGGAAGGTCTCCATTGGCGTCCTTCCACAGCACATTTTCCCCTGGTGTGTTCGGTCGTTATTATAAAAACTTATCCATTCATCCAGATCCGTCTGTAGTTCCTCCAAAGATTGATATATCTTTTTCCTGAAGGCAACCTGATAAAACTCATGTAAAGTCGTTTTATGGGATCGTTCGCAAATGCCGTTGGTCTGCGGATGGCGGGCTTTTGTTTTTGTATGCTCGATATCGTTTACCCCAAGATATAACTCATAATCGTGGGTTTCAACCTTGCCGCAATATTCTGTTCCCCTGTCAGTGAGCATTCTGATTATGCCCATTTCGTATGCCTCAAAAAATGGTAATACCTTGTCATTGAGCAAATCAGCGGCCGTTATGGGCGTTTTAGTCTTGTAAAGCTTGGCAAAAGCCACTTTGGAATAGGTGTCAACAAATGTTTGCTGATAAATACGGCCAACTCCCTTGATTGTCCCCACATAAAAAGTATCCTGGCTGCCAAGATAACCCGGATGAGCGGTTTCAATTTCACCGCAAGCTTCATCATCCTGTTTCTTCTTTTCAAGAGCCTGTACCTGGGCTTCTGTAAGCACCAAACCTTCATCAGCCGATCTCTTTTCAAGGGCAGCCAGGCGTAATTTCATTGATTCAAGCCCATGCCTTAGCCAGATAGATCTGACGCCAGAAGGCGAAACAAAAACTCCTTCCTTTCGTAAATCATTGCTTACCCGAAGCTGTCCGTATGCCGGATAATCAATGGCAAATTGCACAACCCTGTTTTCTGTTGCCTCATCCACACGGTTCTTCAGGTTCGGCTTTTTGCGGTTGGCATCAATAAGCGCATCCACTCCCCCTTCTTCATGCGCCTTTTTATATCGATAAAAAGTATCACGGGAAAACCCCATAAGCTTGCAGGCTTTGGAAACATTACCAAGTTCCTGGGCAAGGGTGAGCAAACTTGTCTTGTGCTTTATAACGCTTTGGTTGAAACTGGACATGGGAACTCCTTTGGCATTGTGCCTGTTTGATGTTGAATTTTGCAAAACCATCAAAACGGAGTTCCCTTCCTTTTGCAAGGGCAAATGTCAGATCAAATCAAAACTATCCCACATAAAAGTCTTTCCAGCTGTTGATTTACTCGCGATTTGACAATTCAACAACAAGAATTTGGCGCCTGCCTTCCCAGTCTAT
>ERZ777306.492-NODE-492-length-78922-cov-43.294204_pt1 | contig 78922 bp, 83 predicted proteins | sample MGYA00374966_ERZ777306 | MGnify/ENA primary metagenome ERZ777306 (study PRJEB29329, sample SAMN06343882) | mouse gut metagenome | isolation source: Mouse cecum | place: Austria: Vienna | collected 2014-11-15 ...
CTTCGCAGACTTCCATTGTAAAGCTGCGTAATTGTCTTTGAATTTCAAGTTTTTTAACATAAGGAATTGATAATATCTCTTGCTATGTATAATGTTAGAAGTTAGTCAATCTATTAAACATATACGCCAAAGGACTTATAAGCGTTACTTTATCAGCATACAACAACGCTGATTTAATATAATTCATTTCTCGTTCCAAGCTTGTGTTATTAGGAACAATCGCAACTGTAAAATCAAATCCCATAGTTATTATCAGCTCCTCTTTTGCTTCAAAAAATTTATCATCCATATTTCTTAATTGCAATTTTTTACAACAATTATAAAAATCAACTTTCTTTTGTCACATCTTCAACAAGATTTTTCTTCAATGTTTCAATAGTATCTTTATTTTTTCTCAAAATTTCAAGTTGCCGATATGCCTTTTCCCTTAATATCTTTAATCGTTCAATGTTAGATAACCCTTGTCTTATCAAATCAGCATTGGTATCTTCCAAATTGATAAGTACAACTAATTCCTCTGCCGAAGCGAAATCTCTGATATTAGGTGTTTTTCCGCTTATTCCTTTTTCGTTTCTCCATTGTGCCGCCGTCTTGCCAAACAGAGCCATATTAAGAATATCTGCTTCAGATGCGTATGTATATGCCATTTCCTGCGGAGATAATGTTGGTGTTATCAGAAATTCCTTTACCGCATCTGTATGAATACGATAATTTATTTTTGAAAGTTCCCTCTTAGCATCCCACCCAATTGCTAGTCGATTAGCTTCGTCTTTCTTTAATCGCTGATAGTCCTTAATAATATAGAGCTTGAATTCTGGTGAAATCCAAGACGCAAACTCAAAGGCTATATCTGTATGAGCATATGTACCGCCATATCTCCCCGATTTTGATATAATACCGATTGCATCTGTTGCTTTTATCCATTGCTGCGGTGTCAATGTAAACGCATTATCTCCAGACTCTGCTTTAAACCTATCGAATTCGATAGGTTTAAAATTGGGATTATGAATCTGTTCCCACAAACCCAAAAATGAGATTGTGGAATGATTACGCATCCAGTTCGCAACCACGATAAAAGCATTGTCTGGATTTTTATATTTGGCAATATCCGTTAAAGAAATATAAGCTTCTTCATTTACGACATCACCCATTACTCTGATTTCTGTTCCATTGGCATCTATTTTCATATTCTTCATTATCTCCAACTACTTCCTTTAACACAGATTATCCCTTATATGACAGCATATACAGCAGGCACTCTTGCAGCAATTTTTCTGGATTGTGTTCCAATTCTATTATCGCTTTTATCTCTGCTTTAGCCTTATACGGAATGTTGTTATTATTCTTAATAATCCTTTTTAAGACTTCCTTTACCGCTTTTTCATCTAAATTACCAGTCATTTACACATACCCTCCCTCCCCATCACAACCGACAAACCATGATGCATTCTTCTTCATTTTCGTCAATGACTTCAAAACCTACTTTCTGATACATACGAACTGCATAATTTACCTTCTGTACAAAAAGAGACGTCCGCTTATAGCCTTTATTCTTTAAAAATTCAAGCATATCTCTCATAAGTGCTGTACCAATGCCCATATTCCTATATTCCTCATACAGTGAAATAGCAAATGAGGGCGTTTCATCATCAATATGCCCATAATCATTCATAATACGAACCCATACTGCGCCTACAATCTTCTCTTTTATTTCCACAACGAAACACCAATCATCCGCTTTTCCAAAATCCTTAATATATACTTGCAGCTCTGGCCGTTCGATAATAGATTTTGGCGGCTTGTCTATGCCCTCTGGAATAAAAATTGCTTCGTACAGAAAATCAGATAATATTGGATATTCATTTTTTCTAATTTCTCGAATTTTATAATCCATGTTTATATAAAACCTCATATATATCAATTCAACAAACGAAATTTAATGCTTTTTAAGTTCTGCAATAGCAATATAATGCAAAATATCAAATTCATTCGGCGCAATTTGTTCAAGGAGTGTCATATGCTCTTGCTCCCACATCGAAATCTCTTTCTCGGTAAGCGAAGCACCAATTCCACGGCAAGCCTTCATTCTCCCATTCCAGCTTTCACGGGTAAATAGTATTTCCAGAGTAAATTCTTCATGATATACAAGCTCAAAGTTTTCTTTATAACAATCTGGTATGTCTATCGGATGTTTCGTTTCCCCTGCGCCACTCCACTTTGGATTATATTTTAAAACAAGTTTTTCACTGGCTCCTGCAATTTCATCCTCAAATGGCAGCCATGCCATATATAATACAAGAATACTTCCCCCTTGTTTCAGCATACGATAAAACTTAGGCATAACAGTCTCATGGTCGAAATACCAAAAGCACTGGCACGCTGTAATTACATCAAAAGAGTTGTCCGAAAAACTGATATCCTCTGTTGATACAACATGATAATTTATATCCATACCCTTTGAAAGAATTTTCGCTTGTTCGATTTGGTTTTCCGAAATATCCGCAGCTGTCCACTTCGCCCCATACTGGTACATATTTCTAGGAAGAACCCCCGTCCCTGTTCCGATATCAAGGATAGATTGTCCATCTAAGCATAATTTACGACCAACAATTTTTTGATAAAACTCCTGCGGATAAATGTCACGGAATTTCGCATAATCAAAAGATGTTTTCCCCCAGTCAAAGGGTTTTCCGCTATCTATGTCTCTGTTTATTATCTTCATATCATACGTTCCTCAATCCCGACTTTTCTTCGTATGCAACTTACCGATAAACAAAAAGTTACGTTTTTACAAATTTTGTATTTCATTCAATACCTTTTGAATATCCTTATGAACCAACGATTGCATACTATCGCCATAAATAGATATATTTGCCTTATGAAGTGCAGAAAGAATATCATTCTTCAATTCTGGCTTATATTCCGCAATAATTGGCAACAATTTAATACATTGTCTTGCTGTAATAGGCTTAATATCTGTTATGTGTTTTAAATATTTATCAATGATTTCATCAATTTTGTTATCTTTATCCCATTTTGCATTATAGGCAAGTAATGTAAGACCTCTTGTGCGAATATAGGAATTTTCACTATCAAGCATATCACTCAACCTGTGCATGTAAGGATAAACACAATTTCTTTCTTCACTTTCTTTTTGTAACAACTGTAATGCCTTGTATGCAACATTATTATTTTTATCTAGCAATAACTCAAATGTTTCTGCTATATTGACTGACATAGTTTGCTCCTTTACAAATTCGGAATTTATTGCTACTTTTTAGCTTTAAGAAACACCCCTCTATCCTTTCTATAAACCTGTACGGTTTTAAATTCAGAATTATAAAAAATAACCTCTAACTCTTTTTTGCTATATATCCTCACATCTCCACTTTTTGAAAAAGGCAACCAAAATTTATTTGCGAGAAATCTAAGTACTGCTCCAAAGTTAGGGTCAGCTATATACACTGTACCATTCCTCTTTAAGACTCTTTTACATTCATTTACAAATCCTTGCGGATTATCAAAATGATGAAATGCGCAACATATCGTTATAATATCAATACTTTCATCTTTCCATTCAAGTGGATAACAAGACTTTACCTCAAAATTCATATTAGGATAACGCATTTTTGCGGCATGAATCATGTTTTCTGATACATCTATTCCATTTGCTTGTATTTTTGCTTTTTTCGATAATTCCCTCAAAAGAGTTCCATTTCCACATGCAACATCAAGAACAATATCACCTTCGCTCAAATCTATTATATTAGATAGTTCGTTAATGTGAAAACTGGTATATTGTCCTTCTCTTGATGTATCATATTCAAATGCTATTTTATTGTACGCAATTCTTGATTCTTCTGTTTTCTTATCCATGTCATTTCCCCAAATTCCGATTTCTCAGTCTAATTTTTTTAAGTATACACGAATTTATGAGATTTTTCAATTCCCCGAACTACTTTTGCTTAATTGAACGGCACTCCCACATATCGCAGGAGTGCCACTTGTCACTACGAATAGATACACTCGCCCTCCACAACCTCCCTCACACAAGCCCGAATATTATTCATTTTTTGAACCCATAAAAGCTCATTTTCTGCCTTTAACCGTTCCGTCACTCCCTGCCTTTCGGCATATTCCTTTACCAGCCGAGAAAACATATCCTCTGCCTGTTCATCTACGTTTGCAAGGTATTCATTCAATCTGCCGCCTGTCAGTAGATTGAGATATATAAGCTGCTTATGCTCTTTTAGATACTGCAAATGCCGTTGCCCCCATATTCCTATCGACTTTTCTTCTTCGGGAGGTAATGCAAGCTCTGGGAGGTAATAATCACCTTGCCTTGCATACCAAAGACCGTTATTTTCGTCATAAATCCTGTTTTCCATAATGTTTCCTACCTTTCCTCTTTGTTGTTTTTAAAGTATTTCCCTCGCTGTTTCAACTTCTGCACCGCTTTTGCCTGATCCAAAATACTGTCCATCTGCTTACTTCCAAATGCCTTGCGAAGCAACTTATAATCTTTGTTTTCCGCACGGAGATTTTCATTTTCCCCTGCCAGTTTCTCATTGGTTCTCTTTAACCCCTCATTCTCACGGTGGAGATTACTATTTGTGACATTCAGCCGATAGTAATTGTCCCACGCTTCAAAGCACCTTACAAGAGCCGTTTTAACAAGCGATTTCAATTTTAACACCAAAGGCACTGCCACTTTATTCCTATATGACTTCGCCGACATGAACCCCTGCGGCTCTGGCAACTGGTATTCTGGAGAAGTGTCAAGCACCTGCTCAAGCGTCTTTAGGTTTTCCATTCCTTTGTCGTAATTCTCCACCCTATTCGACAATGCTTGAAATTCCTCTTTTTTCTCCGAAATCTGCCCCTCAAGCTGGAAGACCTCTTTTTCCCGCTCCTGCTTTTTATAGTCGAGAACAGATAAATGTTTCTCATGCGTGCCTTTATGCTCCCACTCAATACCGTAGCGTCCCATAATGACTGCAAGGTTTTCTTTTTCGGACTGTACCCATTGACTCCACTCCGTATCGCCACGGGATCCGCCTTTGAATCCCTGCGCCGCTAACGCCTGTTTCAAAGATACTCTTGTATCTAACCCTCTTTTACTGCCAGTTGTAAACGGAACAAAGTCAATATGCAGATGCGGCGTTGCTTCGTCCATATGGATATGAGCAGAAAATACATAAAGATTAAGATTTCTCTCTTGGAATCCATGATAATATTCGTCTAAAACCTGTCTGGCAAGGTTGCCATTCTCGCTGCCTGCACCCATGTTTTCCTTATCGCCAATCTGCAAAATCAACTCATGGAATGGCTTTTCCTGCTTTGAATTGCGTATCTTCTCATAATAATCATCAATGCGGCGGTCTGCCCTCGTCTGCTTTTCATTGTACCTTTGCAACGCTTCATCAAAGAGCTTATGATATACCTTTTTGATATTCTCATTGCAGTAATCTACATTGAGGTATGAGCGTTCTCCGTCAACATTCTCCGCTTTAAATTTACGGCTGTTATGGTTGACCGAGCCTTTCCCCACCATTGCACTAATCGTCCGTCTTATAAAATCACGCCCTTTCTTTTCGGCTGGTGGCTTTGTTACTTTCCCGAAAGTAACGCAAAAGCACTTTTGTCGGCTGTGCCAACAAAAATGCAACCTGCAAGCAGGTTTTGCGCTCTCCGAGGGGTGAGCGTGTGCCAGTGGCACACAAGCTGCGAACCGACCGAGTCGGCAGACGAGACAGAGCCGCCTTTGAAAAGGCACTCTCTGCACTCTCCGCCAAACTTTAATATTGTCCACTACCAACCGAAAAAGAACATTGCAAGATTGCACTTGCCCTAAACATATGCAATGTTGCAACCTTAACAGTTACTCGCTTCTTTTTCTTCGGGAAGTTCCCAATACCACCCGTTGCCCTTCTTTGTTGATTTAACGCCCAGAGATTTTTTTGCTTCGTCAAGCACTCTTTTTGAGATGCCGATATTCTGTGCTTTTTTTAATATAAGCTGCTGTTGGTATTTCCCATTAGACAGGCAATCCATGATTAATTTCTCTGCTTGTTCGGATTTCTTTTCACGGCTAATGCCGTTCAATAAATCATCAATGGAAATATCATAATGGCCTTTCCACACAAATCCAGTTTCTTTATTCAGTTCAAAAGCAATAGGCTCGCCTTCAGGCGCAAGGGAAGATTTTTCATGTGCAACTACCCGTACTTCTTTGTTTTCCTTGAGCCTGCCGACAATGAGTACGCTTCGTGCCGTTGCTTGGAAGTCGATTGAGCCAAGCCCTCTGTAATTTGCTTTGCCGCCCTGTACTTTATTCAAGTGTCCGACAAGGATAACGGCGCATCCATGTTTTTCTGCTACCCGTCCTAACTGCGAAAGGACATTGCGGACTTCGTTTGCCCTATTCATATCAATTTGAGCGCCGATATACGCTTGTACAGGGTCTAAAATAATTACCTTTGCGCCCGTTTCAATAATTGCCTGTTCAATTCTTTCATCAAGCATTGAGAGTACAGCTTCCGACTCATCAATTACCTTGATTTGCGTACAATCGGCATCCGCTGCAAGCAGACGGGGCTTAATTGTATCGCCAAGTCCGTCCTCTGCGGTTTGGTAAATAATTTTTATCGGCTCACGCTCCGTATCATCACAAGGCAGTTTATCTCCCCTTGATAAGATAGAAGCTAACTGTAAAATCATCATTGTTTTTCCGTCGCCGGGGTCGCCGTGAACAATGGTTATCTTTCCGTAAGGAATATACGGATACCAAAGCCACTCGACCTCGGTAGCAAGTATTTCGTCCATATTCAAAATTTTAAGCTCAGCCATTATAGCCACCGCCTTTTTCTATGAAAAGATTGAATTTTGTGGTTTTTAGGGTTATACTATTACTACTACATTTTTGAATTGGCTGCTCCGTATCTGCGCCAACAGATACAACATGGGCAGCCGTTTCTTTTATATTAGCCATCTTCACTTTCTCCTTTCAGCCCGCCAAGGATAACGGCAATCAGCTCGATTGTGTCAAGCAGTTCTTCATTTACACCGTTGCCCGCTTCAATCCTCTGCAATTCTGCAAGGACAGCGGCAAGCTCATTGCGGAGAGCCTTATACACCCTCGGATTGCCCTGCACTACTACATCTTGGCATAAGAGCCGCCTTGTAATATAGTCCTGCTTGGTAAGCCCCGAAAGCCGCACCGCTTTGTCAATCTGCTCATTTTCTTCGGGAGATACCCGAAAGGCGACGGTCTTGTTCCTCCAACGGTTGCAGTTATCTAAGTTCTTTGCCGACATATCAAAAATCCCCCTTTCCTAAATCGTCCAGTCTGTCTGCCATTTCTGCTTGCTTTGACGGAAACAGATGAGCGTACCTATAAGTGATTTCAATGCTCTCATGCCCTACTCTGTCAGCAATTGCCACCGCCGAGAATCCCATGTCAATCAATAAACTGATGTGGCTATGACGCAAATCGTGAATCCGTATGCGTTTCACCCCTGCGGCTTTTGCGCCCCTGTCCATCTCGTGATGGAGGTAACTCTTTGTTACCGTGAAAATGCGGTCTTTCTTCTTTAAACCGTACAGCATACTGATATATTCCTGCATTTCCTCACAGAGAAACTTTGGCATCTTGATTGTGCGGTTGCTCTTTTTTGTTTTCGGAGAGGTAATCACGTCCTCCCCATGCAGGCGTTGGTAGGATTTGTTAATCGTGACCGTTTCCTTATCAAAATTGAAATCAGCGGCGGTCAAAGCTAATAATTCTCCTTCTCGGATTCCGCACCAGTAAAGCATCTGGAACGCATAATAGGAAACTGGCTTGTCCATCATTTCATCCGCAAACCTCTTATATTCCTCTTTCGTCCAGAACAGCATTTCTTTGTGTTCCTCGCTCCCCATATTGCCCGCCTTTGCCGCAGGGTTGGAACGGAGGTCATAATAGCGCACTGCATGGTTGAAGATAGCGGAAAGCTGGTTGTGGACAGTTTTCAGATACGTCTGCGAATAGGGATTGCGTTTTTCATCACGGTAGGCAAGCAGCTCATTCTGCCATGCAATGATTTCTTTTGTGCCAATCCCACTAATTTTCATCTTTCCGAAGTAAGGAAGAATCTTCGTCCGAATGATATGCTCCTTTGTCAGCCAAGTGTTTTCTTTCAATCTGTTCTTGACATCATTCGCATAAAGCTCTGTAAAGGCTTCAAAGTCCATGTCAAGGTCAGCGGAATTTTGCAACTGGAATTTCCGCTCCCACTCCTGCGCCTCCCGCTTTGTGGCAAACCCACGCTTGCATTTCTGTTTACGTTCGCCCTTCCAATTCACATACCTTGCCATCACATACCATGTGCCGTTGCCCTCATTCTTAAATACTGGCATTTACTCCATCTCCTTTCCCTATTTTTCTCCTGCTCCGTAGAGCCTTTCCTCAAAATACTGGCGGTTGACACGCCCCGCAATCGTGATAAAGCCCTGCTCCTTCAGCTCGTCATTCAGTTTCTTGATGAGCTTGTAAGCATAAGGCTTTGATACGGAAAGCTCTTGCGCCACCTCATCCACACGGATAAATTTGTTGTCCATACAATTTCCCCTTTCTTGTCTAAGCGTTTTTGCTTAATTCATAATACTAAACATTTTTGCTACTGTCAATAGGTTTGCAAGAAAATATTAAACTTTTTTGTTTCTCTTATTCTTGACTTTTTCTAAGCATATATGCTATACTCCTTATAAACATACGAACAAGGAGTGAAACATCATGGCGATTGGCGAAAGAATACATTTTTTCCGCATCATGCGGGGCATGACACAGAAATATCTTGGCATGCTTGTCGGGTTTCCCGAACGGAGCGCAGACGTGCGTCTGGCACAGTATGAAACTGGCTCACGCAAGCCAAAGGCAGACTTGACGGCTGCACTGGCGCAGGCTCTTGACGTTGCGCCGCAGGCTCTTGACATACCCGACATTGACAGTTACATCGGGCTTATGCACACCTTATTTACCCTTGAGGACATTTACGGTCTTACCGTCAGTGAATCAGACGGTGAAATCTGCTTAAAAGTCAGCAAAGACAAAAGCAAGGATGCCGCCGAACTGCTGAAAATGCTCTCTGCTTGGAAAGAGCAGGCAGACAAGCTTTCTGGCGAAGAAATCAGTAGGGAAGATTACGACCAGTGGCGGTACAATTACCCGAAGTTTGACACCACGCAGCATTGGGCGAAATCTCCCTCTGATGAATTGAGCGATGCCTTAGTCGAAGCGTTCAAAGACAAGCTGCCAGACTAACCAATCCAGATTGGAAGGTGTAAAAAACGTGATTATCAGAGAATACCGCCCCTCGGACTGTAAATACTTAGCGGAGCTGTTTTATCAGACTGTCCATTCCATAAATGCCAAAGACTATACAGACCAACAGTTAAACGTCTGGGCAACTGGCAATGTAGACATAAATGAATGGAACCTGTCTTTATCCGAGCATTTCTCACTTGTTGCCATAAAAGGCGGCATCATAGCAGGGTTTGGCGATATTGACAAAACAGGCTACCTTGACAGACTTTATGTCCACAAGGACTATCAAAGCCAAGGGATTGCCGCCGCTATCTGCGATAAACTGGAACACGCTTTTGAGGTAAGCAAAATAACCACACATGCTTCCATCACTGCAAAGCCGTTCTTTCTTCACAGAGGATATAACATAATTAAAAAACAGCAGGTAATCAGGTCAAATATCCCCTTGACGAATTACATTATGGAAAAACCGCTTTAACCATCACCCCAATTCACTAATCAAAAAACACAACAAAACGCCCTTAGCCATGAGTTCCTACCCACAGCTAAGGGCGTTTCTAATATGGATTTATGCCAGCCGTCCAAACCTCTTGCAAATCATTCTCCCACCAACAAACCACTTGACAGTAAGAATAATCGCACTCAAACGACTGTTATCAATTTGTTATCAAAAGACCTTTTGAAATGCCGCAAACCCGCATAAACACTGGGCTTACTAAGCATTTTTGTCTACTCGAACTCCTCGACGGATAGCTTGAACTGACTGTTTTTCCCTCATTTTTCAAGCATTTATTATCCGTATTATTCAAAAATTGCTCTCGTTTTTGTGCCAGTCAAAATTTTTAGAGCCAAAATAGAGCCATACATATTATCTCGCTTTTCTCTTAACTTCATCTTCTGCTAAAATTTGATTAATCCTCTCGTTATTTCTCCCCTTATCATCTTGTAAATATAACATAAAGGCTTCTTTATACTGTGTATCATATTTTTCTTTATACAATCCTAATTGAATTAATGAATCCTTGAAATGTTCATATGCGTCTGCATTATCTAATATTTTCCAAATACCTATCAAAATATCTCTATCTTTGTTAATTTCCATATTTATAACTCTATCATAATATCTGTCATCCAAAATATACTGAAATACTCGATTAGCTCTTTTATTTGCACATTTAACAATCGTACTAAAAAACAGCAAAAAATATTCACTAGATTTACAAGCTTTATGAGCAAATCTGAAAAGCATTCCAATATTAGTATAAGCATAAAATTTATAATTTGGTTCAAAATTCAAATTCAAAAATGTTTCTATACTAATATTAATATCTATCATAATTGATAAATTTAGTACTGATAAAAATATCTGGGGATAATTAGTCAAATAATCCAATCCTTCATTTAAAAAATAGCCTATCTGCCGCCTATAAAAATCCTCCTTTGCTACATCCATATTTCTAGCTTCTGGCTTATCAGAAAATCTCATTTCTACACGTTCATCCGCTTCTTTAATAGAATCAAAAAGCAATATAATATTTTCAACATACTCTCTTTTATCCTCTTCGATTCTTTGTATTACCTGACGTTTATAATCCCTATTGAGATATAGAAGTGTATCTATAGCATCTACCATATTTTCATTACTACTAAAAGCTTTTTGAAATAATTCAGCCATAACACGCGCGTCATACTGCACTCTCTGAGAAGAACGCATATTCCGCCAAGTTATTCCTCTATTGATGCTTTCTACATATTTAGAATTGTACAAAATAAAATAATTATATTCCATATAAAACTTCGGCTGCACCATGCTATGATTATACAGATCCACAATTATTGAAAAAATATCCAATTTTTTGTTCATATATCTATTTTCTGAAGGCATCTTCAATTTCTCCAATAAATATTTCATAATAAAATCATGTTGCCTAGGATCATTATTTTGTATAACTTCTTCAATAATTAATCTCGCTAATTCATCATAATTAGAATCCCCAATCCATTCTTCTAATAAGTCAATAAGTTTATCATTCTCATACATTTTGCAAAAATAGAATGCCAAAAAATACTCATAAAATGTCTTGTGAGCAAAATCATATAAATCCTCATCAATTTCTCGCACTAATTCTGTACGTTCAACCAAATATTTTATATATTGTTTGACTGCTACTCCCCAATTAAGAATATCTGTATCGGGCACCCCGATTGCATTATATACGGCTTTTTCCAATTCCAAATAGTTAAATTTATAACTAATATTTTCATTTATATGTTCAAATCTATAAAATGCTATTTTAGGAATTGTCAAATTCATCGTCAAAATACTCTTTGTATTTTCTTCCAAGATAAATGCAGCTTTTATATTCTCTCTCTCAGTCAAAAAAGTATCTATACATTTTTGATAAAATTCAATTCTTTTTGTAGGCAAATTTTTCCCAACGTCAAAAATAACCAAAGCTAAAATCAACATGATAGGATTACTAATTATACTTTCGCATCTTGCTCGTTTAACTTCCTGCTCAAATTTCCCCCAAAATTCGTCAAATTCATTCTGTTCTTCATAATATGAATTATACCAATTTTCACTATATTTTTTAATTTGCCCTGAGTTAAATTGATTTATTCTAATATGCAAAAACGTATCATCAAATCTGTTTCTTAAATACCCAGCCTCTCTTGTAGAAATTATAAATCTATTCAAATAGTAAATCTCACAGAAATTTGCAATCTCATCTCTAACCTTATTTCTTACTGATAATGTAGGGATCTCATCTAAGGCATCTAAAATTATCAAACATTTACCTTTATCAAGATAATCCGCCAAAACTGTCTGTATTTCGTCGAAGTTCAATTTTGTGTGTTTAATTTTCCTTAAAAACTCTGTTGTAATACACCATAACAAATTTTTCTTTTTTACCCCAATATCCTTTGCATATTCCTTTAAATCAATCTTAATTTTTAAGGCGTATGAACCGTACATCCTTTCGTAGTTACAAAATAAATAGTTTAAAGAGGTTGATTTTCCAAATCCAGCACCACCAATTAAAACTATTTTATTACCAAAATCAAAAAAATTTTCTAATCGAATAGTTTCAATATCGTCAAAATTGTTAATAAATAATTTTTCAATTTCCTTTCCGTAATACGAAAAAGTATTTTCGACATAGAATTCATTAATGCGTTGTTCTTTTTTTCTCTCCGCCCCTGAAATCCCCGTAAACCTTATTGTCCCATATTCCTTTTCACTGACTTTATGATAAAGTTGAATATTGTCATCATCTATTTTAATCTTTTTATACTCCAAAGCCTCAAAATACCTTTTTATATTTTCTTCACTATCCAATATTCTTGCAATAATCTCTCGATGTGATATTGTCATCAACTGAAATAATGCATATATTTCTGGATAATCTTCTATTATTTTATGCAAGTATTCTTTATATAATTCTTCTATTTTCTTTATAAAATCACGAACTTCAATATGGTTTACATTCTTGCATTCGTTAGAAACATATTGTTCCACTCTTTCGATATATTGACTTCTATCCATTCCATCATTTATAGTTAAGAAAAAATTGCGAACAATTTCTACAAATTTTCTACTTTGAACTAATAAATAAAAATCATTACAATCCAGAGAGGAATCCGCAAACTCATTTAACTGTACATTAATTTGATTTTCCAAATTTTTTAATAATTTTGCCTTTTTTTTATGCTCAACAACCCCTGCCCCAATTGCTTCAGATACAGACATCGCCACCGATAAAAGTATATCTTCCCACATAATAATGCTCCTTTATCTCTTGAATATTTTATCGTTCAACTTTTGACACTACAAAATAAACCTACCTGCCCCTATGCTTCTCTTTCCTTTTCTGCTGTTTCAGTTCAAACTGCCGCTGTTTCTCTGCTTCTCGCTGTTCTCGGCTCACTATCTTACGTTCAGTTTTCAACTGCTCCTGCTGTAATTTCAAAGCCTGTTGCGATTTTGTTCCTATCCCGGTATTTTGTACCTGTTTCCGCACTTCACGTTGTACCCGTTTAGGATTGCGACCAGCTTCTTTTACATCAGTTGCCACAGCCGGACTAAATCTTAACCGATAGTAATTTTTCAGAACGAAGTCATATACCTCATAGTCTTTGGGTTCTGCACCAAACGTAACCTTACATACAGATAGCTTTCCATCTGATACACGTTCAAACACTCCCACCCAAAAGGGTTCTTCAAAAAATACTGTCAACTTTCCCGATACTTTGTCCATGACAATTCCTCCTTAAAATAATTGTAATGAACAAAGAACGGACGACCCTAAGGAGGGAGGGCTACTTACACCAAATCGGTGCGACTGGACTACCTACCAGTTCTGCAAGATTGTCTTGCGTTGTGTTTTTATCTTTGCCCCTATATATTACCACATAATCGCCCATTTTTCCACAAAAATATGGCAATCCGCCTATAACTGCAAATTGCCATATTATCATTTCCCTTATCTGCTCTAACTTACATGGTGCTAGCACCATGTACTAATTATCACCACAAGAAGCATTATCCTTGCTACAGCCTATTTCCTATAACCATACTCCCCAATCTCCATAATCAAATGTTCCACTGCCATGATGAAGTTTTCCGTCCGCTTTGAGATTTCTAAAGGCTTCTCGCATACGGATTAAGATTTCCGGTTCTATATCCAGTGAATGGTGCGCCGGAAATACTTTCTTTACAGGCAATGCCGCAACTTTTTCCAAAGAATCGAGGTATGCCTCCGGGTCAGTAGACGGATAATAAGCAAACAGAATATCTTTATATACCAAATCGCCCGTAAATAAATATCCCCTGCTTTTTTCCAAAAAGCACAAATGCCCCGGAGAGTGTCCAGGAGTATGCAGCACTTCAATTTCCCTACCGCCAATATTAATGATGTCATGGTCTGTCAGCACTTTTGTCGGCATACCCTGAAACAATTCATAATCGCTCACGCAAAAACCTTCGGGCAAATCACAGCGGTCTACGACCATCTCTCTTATCGTTTCGATTGATAAAGGGAATTTACCATTCAGCCAATCCAATTCATCAGCATGAGTATAAAAATCCGTGAAATACTTATGCCCTCCAATATGATCCCAATGAATATGCGTTGCGACTGCCGTAATTGGCTTATCGGTAAGCTTCAGCACTTCCTCATAGATATTGGAAATGCCAAGCCCTGTATCAATAAGCAGGCTTCGTGTATTTCCATTCAACAGATAGCAATGTGTTTCCTCCCAATGGCGGTATTCGCTGATAATATATGTATTTGCATCAATCTTATCTATTGTAAACCAGTTATCCATTACTCCATACTCCTTAAAATCTCAATAAATTTATAGCTTCTCTATCTCTGCCAAAGAATTTTGAACATCCTTATAGACCAATGGTTGCATACTGTCTGCATAAATAGATGTATCTGCTTTTTGCAGTGCGGAAACAATATCACACTTTAATTCCGGCTTATTTTTTACTATCATAGGCAGTAATTTTATACACTGTCTTGCCGTTATTGGCTTAACATCTTCTATATGCTTCAAATATTCGTCTATGATTTCATCAATTTTATTATCTTTATCCCATTTAGCGTTGTAGGCAATCAGCGTAAGCCCTCTTGTCCGAATGTAAGAATTATCATTGTCAATCATATCGGCTAACTTATCCATATAACAATATACCTTGTCAGATTCCTCACATTCTTTTTGCAATATCTGTAATGCTTTGTAAGCCGTATTATTATTTTTATCAAATAATAGCTTAAAATTATCCCCTACATTTATTTCCATGCCGTTTCATCTCCCATATCTTTAATCATGCTTCCAATTATATCACTTTCTCTCTGTATCTGCCACTATAAATACAGGGCGTGACAACCGCCACGCCCCACATTTTTTATCGCTCCAATGCTCTCTCTATCTTCTGTTTCTGCCCTTTCAAATCGTTCTGTTTCTCATACAGACTATTGCGCTCTTTGCAGAGTTCTTTCATGCGCTCCAACTGCGCCCGCACTCCCTCCCGGCAATCCGGCTCTATCTTTTTATATTCCCCGGTCAGATTGCGGATTGTATTATTGTTTTCCTTTATCTGCTCCGACAGGCATACCCAGTCTATCAGATTTTGTACTTCTCTGTCCGTTTCGTAAAGATCTGTATCTGCTACGATTTTAGCGCACAGCCGTATCATAACTTTTTTCTCCATATCTGTCATATCAAATCAATCCTCTCTTTCCTATCGACTCATTTCATAGGCACGTTTTGGACGTTTCTTTGCCCTTTCTGCCTGTTCTAATGCCTTTGACTGCTCTACTATCGACTGTATCTGTTCTCTGCCTAAATGACGCTCCAAACGCTCCAAATCAGACGCTTTTTCCTGCAATTGATCTATGGTATCGTTCTGCTCCATGACCTTATCCGTCAAGCGGCTAATCTGTTTCTTCTGTCCATCCACTTTAGCGGTCAGCTTCTTTCCCTGCTCTGTAAGCTGTACGCATTTGATAGTCAGATTTTTAACGACTTCTTTCAATTTCTCCACAAGCGGTAAAGCCTTTTTATCCCGATATGCCTTTGCGCTCATCAATGCCCCCGGCTCTGCCAACTGCCATTTCACATCTTCATCATAGGCGTGTATATTGCGCTCCATGACTTCCTTTGACTGTACCATTTTGTTAAGTTCCTGCTGTAACTTTTTCTGCTGTTTCTCCAACTTTTCATTTTCGGACAGCAGCTTTTCTTTATCCTCTGTCAATTCTTCCGTCTGCTCTTTCAAAAGAAAATTTGTAGCGGAAAGTTCTGATACTTCCTGCCAGATCGCTTCGCCCTCTTTCCGTATCTGCTCCGTTTCCTGTCCTGCCGTTATCTGCTGATGAAGAATATCGGATAATTCCTCTTTACTGCCGGAGATTGTCTGCTCCAGTTCCGCAACCTCTTTCTGCCGCTCCTTTTTCTCAAAATCCAAAACAGATAAATGTTTCTCATGTGTTCCCTTTTTCTCCCACTCAATGCCATGCTGTAACATAATCTCCGCAAGACGTTCTTTCTCTGCTGCCACCCACTGATTGCGTTCCGTTTCGCTCCTTGTGCCGCCCTTAAATCCAAGTTCCGCAAGTGCCTTTTTTAGTGACACCCTTGTTTCAAGCCCCCGCTTGCTTCCAGTCGTATAGGGTATAAAATCTATATGCAGATGTGGCGTGGCTTCGTCCATGTGGAGATGCGCCGAAAACACTCTTAATGTAGGATTGCGCCGTTGGAAGTCCTGCATATATTCATCAAGTATTTTTGCCGCAAGCTGTCCGTCCTCTGTCTTTGCCCCCATATCGTCCTTGTTGCCTATCTGCAAAATAATCTCATGGAATGGCTTCTCCTGTTTGCCGGAACAGATTTTCTCATAATAATCATCAATTATGCGGTCACTTCTGGTCTGCTTCTCATTGTACCGGGCAAGTGCTTCATCAAATAATTCGTGGTATACGTCTTTGATATTTTCGTTGCAGTATTCCACATTCAGACAGCTCCGCTCCGGGTCAGTGTTCTTTGCGTGGAATTTTCTGCTGTTATGGTTGACAGAGCCTTTCCCTGTCATAACGCTGATAGTCCGCTTCAATCAATTTCCCTTTCTCCCTATCGGGTAATGAGCGCCGGATACGGCGCATAGCCTTTGTTACTTTCTGCGAAAGTAACGCAAAAGCACTTTCGACAGGCTACGCTCTATCAAAAGTGCCTTTGCGCCCTGCCGGGGGCAAGCTGTCCGTTGGACAGCATACCGTCCTAACGGACGGTGGGCGGCTTTTCGCCGCCTTGATACCGCCGCTTTCCGGCTTTCTCCCAACAGCGCAACATTGCAATGTCTATAATTTTTGCAACCTTGCAATCTTCAAGAACGCAATTCCAAGACTGCGAAAATTCTAATACCCTGCATTGTTGCGCTGTTGCCTTGCCTGTCTGTCACTGTCTGATTTTATCCAGTTCCCAATACCATGTGTTGTTTATCCGCTTTGCCCGGATACCTAACTCTTTCTTTGCGTTTTCCAGTGTCCGCTTTGATATGCCCTGTTCGTCCGCTAGATTGAAAATCTCATTGCTCTGCATGGCGTTGTTTGTTTCTGCCAGTTCCCGGAGTAACCTTTTCGCCTGCTCCATTTTATTTGCTTTCGGGGCAATGCCGCCTAACACTTCATCAGCGGTAATCTCATAATCCCCTAGCCACTGAAAACCGTCCTCCGACAGTGCAAACGCTTTCGGGTGTCCGAACCCTGCAAGGTTGTTTTTAATCTGCACTACAGCCCTTATATTTTCTTCCCCCTCAACCCTGCCGACTAAGAGAACGCTTCTAGCGACTGCAAAAAAATCAATCGAACCCATTCCCCGGTATGCCGCCTTATTTCCTGCCGCTTTGTTCATATGCCCGACAAGGACAATCGCACACTGGTATTTCTCTGCCAGTGCCGCTAATTTCTTTGTCATGTCCCTTGCTTCATTCGCCCGGTTCATATCCATGCCGCCGCCTAAATAGGCTTGTATCGGGTCTAAAATTAACAGCTTTGCGCCTGTCTTTATAACAGCTTCTTCCAAGCGCTCATCTACCATGGAAAGTGATTTTATCTTTTCATCAATGACCGAGATTTTCTCACAGTCTGCCTTTGCCTGTTCCAATCGGGGTTTTACCGTATCGGCAAGACCGTCCTCCGCACTCTGATAAATTACATTCAAAGGCTCTGTAAAGTTCATTCCCCCGTCTAAACTTTCTCCCTTAGACAGCTTCGCCGCTATATTGAGTATAAATGTTGTCTTTCCGTCACCCGGATCGCCTTGTACGATTGTCAGCTTGCCATAGGGGATAAACGGAAACCACAGCCAAGAAACTTCCTGCGACTGTATCTCCGACAATTTAATCAACTGTAATTCTGTTTTTGTTTCTTCCATAATGCCCTCCATTTCTGAAAATCGTTGTCACTGGAAGAAACCTCTGCTATACTTGTATTGTGGATATTGATAACAGAGGTTTTCCAGTTATCACAGCCCTAACAGTTGCCGCTGTCGGGGCTTTTTTCTTCTCCGTTGGTGTTTCCCTGCCACAGATATTTTGCTCCATCCAATACCCACAGGATAGCTTTCAGCATATCAAGACAGTCATTCCGCATATCTTCCAATCCCTCCGGCGTTAAATCTACCTCTGTCTTTTCAAACTGTTCCGTCACTTCCCGGATATTGGTTTGCATTATCTTTAGTTCCTCTACTAACTGATAAACCAGTTCTTTTTTACCGACCACGCACACCCGGTTATAAATGCAGGAACGGACAAAATAATCTTTCTTAGAAAGTCCGCTTGCTAAAATCTTTGCTTCGATTTCTTCCCTCTCTCTGGGGGAAATGCGAAAGCTGATTGTCGGGTATTTATGCACTCCGCTCATTCTTCTTCCTCCCTGCTGTTCTCCATCTCCAATTTATCTGCAAGTTCTCCCTGCTTATTGGGATATAAATGTGAATAAGTATTTAATGTTGTTTCGATTTTCTCATGCCCCAACCGTTCCGCAATCGCTAATGGCGTAAAACCCATTTCCACGAGTAATGAAGCGTGGGAATGACGAATATCATGCAAACGTATTCTTTTCACTCCCGAAGCCTTGATACCTCTGATAATCTCATGCTCCATATAGGATTTTGTAAAACGGAACATTCTTTCGTCTGCCATAATTCCGTATAAGTGCGAAGTATACTCTTTTAATTCCTCTGTCAGAAACGGCGGTATCGTTATGATACGTTTGCTCTTTGGCGTTTTGGGCGGTGTGATAATATCCCTGCCCTCTATCCGCTGATAAGACTTGTTTACGGAAATGGTGCGCTTCTCTAAGTCAATATCATTGTAGGTAAGAGCAAGTAATTCTCCAATTCTCATTCCTGTCCAGTAAAGGAGCAGAAACGCCATTTTTGTTTCCGGCTTGTTCTCCACAGTCACAAGAAACTGCTTAAATTCCTGCTTTGTCCAAAACTCCTTTTCCCCGGCGTGGCTCTTTCCGATACTCCCGGCTTTCCTGCAAGGATTGTCTTTCAAGTCATAGTACCGAACCGCATAATTGAAGATTGCCGACAACTGATTATTGACTGTTTTCAGATACGTTTCCGAATATCCTTTTTTCATCAGAGCATTTTGCCACGCCCGAATGTCGGAAGCCTTAATCTCATTCATGTTCTTTTTCTTGAAATACGGAATGATTTTCAAATCAATAATGAATTTCTTTGTACGCATGGTATTTTCACGCAGACGGTGTTCCATATCCTCATAATAGATTTGTACGAAGTTTTCAAAATTGATATCTAAATTCCTCTGCTGCTGTTGCAGAAAGTCACGCTCCCACTGTTCCGCTTCCGCTTTTGTCTTAAATCCCCTCTTGTTCTTTTTGTGGCTTACGCCCTGCCAGTCCTTATAATAGAACTGGCAACGCCACATCTTCCCGTCCCTTGTCGCTGACATAAAATCTCTCCTTTCCTTATTGTTGGCGTGTCCTCTCGCCATAATGGTATACCCGCAGGGTGTTTCCTACATGGCTACGGTCAGACCGTAGAATTTTTCTTCAAAGTATTTTGTCGGGACTTTACCGCAGATTGTCCGATAGCCCTTTGCTTTCAGTTCCTCATTCAGCCCCCGGATAATCTTATAGGCATAACCCGTTGATACGCCAAGCATTTCAGCCGCTTCCTCTGCCGTTACATACATTTTCTTTCCATTCTCCATATAGTCCTGTCCTTTCCTTTTTTATTTTAGGTACACATATGTGACCTTTATGTTTTTATTATACGGTACACTTTTGTGAACGTCAAGTATTTATTTTAAATTTTTATACACAAATGTGTCCTAATGTGATAGAATTGAACTAAGCAATAACGAAAATCACAAAAATTGGAGGTATTGGCATGACTACCGGGGAAAAGATTAAACACTTTCGGAATTTGCGTGGCATATCACAGGAAACGCTCGGTCAGCTTTCCGGCATCAATTCCGCCACAATAAAAAAATATGAGTATGGCATTCGCAATCCAAAGCCCGACCAACTGATGAAAATTGCAAATGCTTTGGGTATCAGTATCAATGTTTTCATGGATTTTGATATAGAAACAGTGTCAGATGTATTGTCTTTGATTTTGAAAATGGACGAACAATTAGATATGAACTTTGAAGCAGAGAGATACGAGGACGGAAGTTTCAATCCCGCTACAATCAAAATATCCTTTAAGAACTCCCTGCTCAATCATAAGTTGGGCGTATACATGAAAGCAAGGGAATTGCAGGAGAACCTTTTGAATGATACGGAACGCTTCTCGTCAGAGGAAGAACACCAACGGGCGATTGAAGCACTCTCAAAGGATTTAGACGCTGTTAAGCAGAGTATTCTTGATGACAGCAAGATTGTGAAAAAAGGTGTTCGGGGAATATCCGTTAAAATATATCCCGAAAATGAATGAAAAATTTTTGGGCAAAAAGTATTGACTTCCACGTAACGTGATACTGTATTCTTTTCTCATAGGAGCAGAATAGATATAAGCCGGCAATCTCTGTCTTGCTTCTTCACAAATTTAAGGAGCTGATAAGAATGCAAACCATAAGCCAAGTTGCAAAATTAACAGGCATAAGCACACGAACATTACAATACTATGACGAGATTGGATTGTTAAAGCCAAGCGAATTGACCGAATCCGGCTATCGCCTGTATGATGATGACGCCTTGCAGAAGCTACAACAAATCCTGTTTTTTAAGGAATTGGGATTTAAGCTGAAAGAGATCAAAGAAATTCTGCAAAAACCAGACTTTGATAGAATTAAGGCTTTCAAAAGGCAAAAAGAGTTGCTTTTACTGAAGCGCAACAGGACAGACAGACTTATACAGCTTCTTAGCCGCTTAGAGAAAGGAGAACAATGTATGAGTTTTAAAGAATTTGACCTGTCTGATTACATTACCGCTTTAGAGGATTTTAAAAATAACAGCACTGATGATGTTATCAAGCACTGGGGAAGCATTGAAAATTTTGATATGTTTATTCAAAAAATTAAAGATGATGAAGCAGAGGTAGCTAAACTTGCTATCCAACAATTCGGCAGTATTGAAAAATACACCGAAGCCATGAAACATAATTTAGAGCATTTCTCTGAACTCATGGAAACACAATTAACAGCGGAAGTGAAAGAAATCGGAAAACAGTCTGATATACTGTATGGCAGATTAGCCGCCAATTTGTCAGAAGATGTTTCTTCCCCTAACATACAATCCATTGTACACGAACTATTGCAGCTTATACAGAAAAACAGCGCTAACGTATCCCTCGGTAAGCCCTATATCAATGTTCTTATTGACACATATTCAAGCGATTATATCAAAAGCATGACTGATAACAAATATGGAGAGGGGGCTTCTGATTATATTGTAAAAGCGTTCCGTTATTACTCGGAGAATAACGCTCCCGAAAACAATTAGAGCCATTTTAGAGCCAACAGGCATAAAGCAATCCCGGAAACGCCCATTTTATCAGCATTTCCGGGATTTTATCCGTTACTCGAACTCTATCGTCCCCGGAGGCTTACTCGTCAGATCATACAGCACCCTATTAACCCCCTTAACTTCATTTATAATCCTGCTCATCACCTTCATAAGCACTTCATAAGGCACCTGCGCCGCCTCTGCCGTCATAAAGTCTATCGTATTCACAGCCCTAAGCGCCACCGCATAGTCATACGTCCGCTCATCACCCATAACCCCCACGCTCTGCATATTGGTAAGCGCCGCAAAATACTGCCCGATTCCTCCTGCCAGCCCGGCGTTTTCTATCTCTTCCCGGTAAATGGCATCGGCATCCTGCACAATCCGGACTTTCTCAGCGGTCACCTCGCCGATGATACGCACGCCAAGCCCCGGTCCCGGGAATGGCTGGCGGTATACAAGATACTCCGGGATTCCAAGCTCCAGCCCGACTTTCCGTACCTCGTCTTTAAAAAGGTCGCGGAGCGGCTCGATAATCTCCTTAAAATCCACATAATCCGGCAGCCCGCCTACATTGTGGTGGGATTTGATCACCGCCGACTCTCCGCCAAGGCCGCTTTCCACCACGTCCGGATAGATGGTTCCCTGCACGAGGAAATCCACGGCTCCGATTTTCTTTGCCTCTTCCTCAAATACACGGATAAACTCCTCTCCGATAATCTTCCGTTTCTCCTCTGGCTCGCTCACGCCCGCCAGCTTATCGTAGAACCTCTGCTGCGCGTTGACCCGGATGAAGTTTAAGTCGTAGGAACCAGACGGGCCGAAGACCGCTTCCACCTCGTCTCCTTCATTTTTGCGGAGCAGGCCGTGGTCTACAAATACACAGGTAAGCTGCCCGCCCACTGCCTTTGACAGGAGCACTGCCGCCACAGAAGAATCAACGCCTCCCGACAGCGCACAGAGCACCTTACCGTCTCCGACTCTTTCTCTGATCTGCCGGATAGATTCTTCCACAAAAGAATCCATCCTCCAGTCTCCGGCGCATCCGCAGACATTCCTTACAAAATTAGACAGCATCTTTGTTCCCTCCGCCGTGTGGAGCACCTCCGGATGGAACTGAATCGCATATAATCCTTCCTTTTCATTTTCTGCCGCCGCCACCGGGCAGTCCGCCGTGTGGGCGGTAATCTCAAAGCCCGGTGCCGTCTTAAGTATCGCGTCAAAATGGCTCATCCAGCAGATTGTCCTCTCCTGCACATTTTCAAACACCTTTGACTGCGCTTTATCTACAAGCACTTCTGTCTTTCCGTACTCCCTTACGTCCGCGCGAGCCACTTTTCCGCCAAGCACATGCATCATAAGCTGCGCGCCGTAACACAGGCCCAGCACCGGGATTCCCAGCTTAAAAAGTTCTTCAGAATAAGTCGGCGCACCCGGCTCATAGCAGCTGTTTGGGCCGCCCGTCAGGATGATTCCCTTCGGGTTCATCGCCTTAATCTTTTCTAAATCTGTCTTGTAAGAATATATCTCGCAATATACGTTGCATTCGCGGACGCGCCTTGCCACAAGCTGGTTATACTGTCCGCCGAAATCAAGAACAATCACTAACTCTCTCTTCACCTGAAAGCTCCTCTCTGATTTTCTTTTTACATATCTTTTGCACTTGCCTCAATACGCAAAGATACACATGTTCCTAATTATACCGTCATTCCTTTAATTTTTCAACAAAATCCGCTAGAACCTCCGAGATCTTGATCTGCTGCGGACACACAGCCTCACAGCTCCTGCATCCTATACATGCGTCCGGCCGGTTTTCCTCAGGAATCGCCTGGATCGTCATAGGCGCAAGGAATCCGCCGCCGGTAAATACATGTTCATTGTAAAGCTTTAACATCGCCGGGATATCAATGCCATTCGGACAGTGGCTCGTGCAGTAATGACATGCCGTACACGGAACGCCGTTGATCATATTGTCCGCCAGTTCAAGAAGTTTTTCCATCTCTCCGTCATCTAACGGCTTTTCTTCCTCGAAGGTTCGGATATTCTCCTTCATCTGCTCTAAGCTTGACATGCCGGAAAGGATCATCTTTACCTCCGGAAAGGACTGCAGGAAACGGAACGCCCACGCCGGAACCGCCTCTTCCGGACGCATCTCCTTAAGGAGATTTTCATCCGCCTCCGGAAGCGAGGCAAGCTTTCCGCCTCTTAACGGCTCCATTACCCATACCGGGATATTATACTCCTTCAAAAGCTCCGCTTTTCTTTTCCCATCCTGGAAATTCCAGTCTATATAATTAATCTGTAGCTGGCAGAATTCCATATGATCTCCGTAACTTTCTAAGAAACGCTTCATCACATCATAACTTCCGTGGGCGGAAAACCCGAGATGGCGGATGCGGCCGTCTTCCTTCTGCTTCGTCAGATACTCATCAATCTTATATTGCCGATCAAGGTATGCATCAATATTCATCTCGCATACATTGTGGAACAGATAGAAGTCAAAATAATTCACCCTGCATTTTTCAAGCTGTTTCTCAAAGATTTCCTCCACCTTCGGCATATTTGCAAGGTCATATCCCGGGAATTTCGTCGCAAGATAAAAGTCCTCCCTTGGATATTTCTCCAATATCTTTCCCATTACAAGCTCAGAATTACCGCCGTGATATCCCCATGCGGTATCAAAATAATTGATGCCATTTTCAAATGCATATGCGATGATCTCTGCCGTCTTTTCTTCATCAATCTGATCATCCCTTCCGTCAATGAGCGGAAGCCGCATCGTTCCCATTCCAAGTGCAGATAATTTTAAATCCTGAAACTCCTTATAAACCATATCCTTTATTCCTCCTTCTCCACCCGCCTTACGGATGATTATATTAACAAAGCTCCTTAACATCCATTATACGTCAAGGAGCCGCTTTGCTCAACCAGTAGTGGATACCGGCCGCAAATATATTTACCTGATATTTTTGACTGTACTATGCTGCAAGGTATGGTGCGATGTCCTCAAATAATGCATCGCAGTTTTCGTCGTATACCTTCAATTCAATCTTCCGTTCGAGCCCAAGATTCAGAAGTCCAAACAGAGATTTTGCATCGACGGTAAAACGACCGCTTTTCATATCCATATCATATGGATAATTCTCGACTTTTTTTACAAAGTCCAACATGTCTTCCACTTTCCGGAAAATAACTGTTCTCTTTCTCATTGCTTATCACTCCTTTTCTTGGAAAGCATATTACCATAAAATTTCCAGTCTTGAAAAGAGGAAAAATGTCAAAAATATGTAAAAATATTAGAAATTATATTATACTGTTCTTATCATATTCACAAGAAAGGAGACGACCATGAAAATTGTATTTTTAGATGTAAAAACCATCGGTGAGGATATTGATCTGTCCGGCTTCGACCGGTTAGGGGAAGTGGTAAAATATCCCTTCTCAACATCCGATGAAGTGCCGGAGCGGATTTCTGATGCCGACGTGATCATTGTAAATAAAGTCCAGGTCAACGCGCGTACCATCGGCGCGGCAAAGAATCTCAAATTAGTGTGTGTCACCGCCACCGGAACGAACAATCTGGACAAAGATTATTTAGACAGCCGGAAAATTGCCTGGCGCAATGTCGCCGGATATTCCACGGAATCAGTGGCGCAGCATACTTTCGCGATGCTTTTCTTCCTTTTAGAAAAGTTGCGGTATTATGACGATTATGTGAAGGACGACCATTACACTAACGACACCATCTTCACACATTTTGAGGAAGTATTCTATGAACTGAGCGGGAAGACCTGGGGCATCATCGGACTGGGGAACATCGGCCGGCGGGTAGCTTCCATCGCAGAAGCCTTCGGGGCTAAGGTCATCTACTCCTCCCCCTCCGGCAGCGCACCCCAGGACGGATACTGTCAAGTAGACTTAGACACGCTCTATGCTTCCTCCGACATTATCTCCGTCCATGCACCGCTCAATGAATTTACGGAAAACCTGATCAACAAAAGAGCTTTCTCCAAAATGAAAAAAAGCTGCATCTTCCTGAATCTTGGGCGCGGTCCTATCGTGGCCGAGCAGGATCTCTGCGATGCCCTCGATAAAGATATCATCCAGGCGGCCGGCTTAGATGTCCTCAGCACGGAACCTATGGCTCCCGACAATCCGCTGCGGAAAATCAAAGACAGCCGCAGGCTTTTCATCACGCCTCATGTAGCCTGGGCCAGCGTCGAGGCACGCACCCGCCTGATGAATATTATCTTAAATCAGGTCACCGAATTTTTCAGACAGACTTAAGGATGCGAAGGGCGTTTTTGCTCCAGATCTTATCAATCTGGGAAACAGAAACGCCCTTTTTCTTCAAGGCATCCCACAGCTTTTCCATGTGTGCAGTTCCCGGGATATCCAGCCGCTCTATCCCGTCAAATCCGTCAAAGTCCGTGCCGATCATGGGAAAATCCTCTCCGCCGCATTGAATCATATGAACAATGTGGGCTGTCATCTCATCGATAAGAGAAGCATCCTCTGTCCCTAAAAACGGCCCGTAAAAATTAAGCCCCGCGCCGCCGCCGATTCCTGACAGGCTTCGGATCATCTCATCGGTTAAGTTTCTCGGATGATTTTTAAGCTCCCTGCAATTGGAGTGGGATGCCACGACCGGCCCTTTCGCGCAGCGGAGAATATCCCAAAAGGTGCCGTCGGAAGCATGGGATACGTCCACGATCATACCAAGCTCCCCCATCCGTCTTACTGTCTCTGTCCCGAAAGGCTTCAGTCCCTTTTCCATAACCGAAGACTCGCGGCTGTTGGGATGTCCGATGCAGTTCTCGTAATTCCACATAAGCGTCATCAGGCGGATTCCTCTTTGGTACAGATCTTCCAGCCGCTTAAGCTCACCTTCCAGGATGCCTCCTTCCTCCACCGTAAGTATCGCAGAGATCTTCCCTTCGGATTCATTTTTTATCACATCATCATAAGAATATGCACTGGCGATATCCTCCGGGAATCTCTCTATCTGTCTTTCCATAAAATCTATCATCTCATGGACATGCCGGTAACCCTCCCCGTATCCACCCGCCATGCCTTCCCGATAGACAAAGCAGGCGAAGAACTGCGCCGTGACCCCTGCCTGCTTCATCCCCGGGATGTTGACACTGCACCGGTTCTCCATCAGATCTCCTGTCTTATCCAGATCTTTAAGCTTCCAGATTGTATCACAATGCATATCAATAAGTTTCATATCAGCCCACATCCTTTCATAACTAATAAGTAAGACTCCGTACATTATAACATGAGAAAGGCAATTTTATGAGTCCTGTTATTGGAATATTATTTTGCGGCTTTGAAGAAAACCGCCAGTTTGTCACTTCGTCTTACGTGGAGGCAATCGCTGATTCCGGCGCGGTTCCGCTCATCATCCCCTGTCCTGGCAAGGCCACCTGCCCAACAAAATATTTTCAGCTTTGCGATGGCTTTCTCTTCTGCGGCGGCGGGGATATTACCCCTCTTCTTTTCGGTGAAAACCTGATGACGGAAAGAGGGAACACCGACTGGAAGACCGATATCTTTCACATCCGGTTCATGCAGAAAGTGCTCTCCTACAAGCTACCTGTACTCGGCATCTGCCGCGGTATGCAAGTATTAAATCTCGCCCTCGGCGGCACCATCTATCAGGATATTTCCATGCGCCCGGAGAAATCCCTGAACCATATGCAGCTTTCCCAGGACCGCTCGGATGCCTGCCACCAGATCTCCGTCTCAAAGAGCAGTATGCTCTGCAAGCTGTGCGGTGAAACACTCGATGTGAATAGCTACCATCATCAGTGCATAAAAACCCTGGGTGAAACACTCCGTACAACCGCCATTGCTCCCGACGGCATCATCGAAGCTGTTGAATCCTCCGTTTTCCCCTTCGCCGTCGGCGTCCAATGGCATCCGGAATGTATGTATATGGAAAATGAGCCAATGAAAAATCTTTTTTTACTTTTTATCAGAGCTTCCAAAAAAGAAAGACATATTTTTTAAGCTTACGGTGCATACTAACTTCGAAAGAAAATGAAGGAGGAAATACCCATGTCAGAAATTTCAGTTCTTGATCTACAAAACTTACGCCACTTGATTGGCGGATTCGACACATGCCACTGTAAGATGCAAGATTACGCAGCTCAGGCAAAAGATCCTGAAATCAAGCAGCTCTTTCAGGATGCTGCAAATTCTGCAATGAAAAACAAACAGGATTTGATGAAATTCTTATAGGAGGGAAAATTATGTTAGACGATAAGACAATGGTATCAGATGCCCTGACAGGCGTAAACGGCGAACTTATCCGCTATGGCGAGATGATCCCGCAGACAGAGAACAAGCAGCTTAAGCAGTGCTTAAAGCAGATCCGCAACGAAAGCGAGATGTCCCAGGAAAAGCTTTACCAGGTGGCACGGGAAAAGAGCTACTATGTACCGGCAGCAAAAGCTTCCCAGCAGGAGATTGACCACGTAAAGTCCGTTCTTTCCGGATTGGCGATGAAGTAAGTACTATTTATGAAAACATCATTTATGAAAATCGGGGACAGAAAAGCTCTGTCCCCAAGCTCTATGGTGTGCCGTTCATCCCTGTTTCCTTTTTCAGGCATTATTCTATGCTCTTTAATGACTCTACCATATCAATCTTTTTCAGCTTAAAGTACATCACTCCATTGATCATCATGGAAAATGCAACAGTAAGCAGAAGGCTGTATATAAAGCTTGGCATATTGATATTCCTGCCAAACATGGCGTTGTCCACTTCCACCGTCTCAATAATAAACAGATGGAGGATTCTTCCAAGCCCCACGCCCACCAGCGCTCCGATAAAAGTCAGGATAATATTTTCCCGGTATACATAGGCTCCTACCTCCTTATCATAGAACCCTAATACCTTAAGGGTTGCCAGCTCCCGCTTTCTCTCAGCGATATTGACTGTATTGAGATTGTAGAGGACAACAAACGCCAGCATCCCTGCGGAAATGATCAACACGACGATCACAAGATTCAGGCTGCCCAGCATATCATCAAGCTGTTTTTCTATATCATGGGTATAGCCCACACTCAGCACACCGTCATGCTCAAGAAGCCTCTGCCCGATCTTCTCAAGCTGCGCGACATCTCCCGCATCCTTTACCGAAAACAAAATACTGTTGTACCCCGGCACCTCTCCATACACCTGCTCATAATATGCAGGCGTTAGATAGATATAATGTCCCATATAGTTTTCGCAGATATGATCGATCTTTACTTCTTTATTCCCGTTTTCCTCATCCTTGATCCAAACCGAATCTCCCTCTTTCACCTCCAAAAGCTTCGCCGTCTTTTCACTGACGATGGCGCCCCCGTTCGTAAGCACATAGCTTTCCTTTGTCCTCCGGTTATGAAAATCCACAAACTTCGGAACCTCCTCTTTAGGATTCAGTACACACGCATAAGCGCTTCGCTCTTTCTTTCCATTTACCAAAGTGATATTCTGCATATCGGCATCAATGTGCCGTGTAACGTCTCCCTCACTGCCAAAAGCATCTTCAATCTCCCTTCTCTGCTTGTCGGTGATATCCTCATTAAGATATAAGCTTCCGTGATAGAGCTGGATCTCGGCATACTGGATCTCGGCGATTTCATAGCAGGAATCCTTGAGGCCGAAGCCCACTAACATCAAGGCCATACAGCCCCCGATACCGAATATAGTCATGAAAAACCGCTTTTTGTAACGCATCAGATTGCGAATAGTGGATTTCCACGTAAAACTTAAATGCCGCCACAAGATACCGACCCGCTCCAGAAATACTCGCCGCCCATTCTTCGGTGCCGGCGGGCGCATCAACACTGCCGGCTGTGCCTCAAGCTCATGGTAACATGCAAGAAATGTCGCTGCCATCGTACAAAAGACTGCCCCTCCCGATGCCATAGCCGCATATTTCCAGTCATAAGGTACCAGTATCTCCGGCAGATGGCGGTACAGGATACCGTAAGCATACACGATAATATAGGGCAGTATCTTCTCTCCGATAAGTACACCGATGATACTCCCTCCTACAGTCGCCAGGAACGCATAGCCAAGGTACTTTAATGCCACCTGGAACTTGCCGTACCCGAGAGCTTTCATCGTTCCGATGGATGTCCTCTGCTCCTCCACCATCCGCGTCATGCTTGTAAGGCTGATCAGCGCTGCCACAAGGAAGAACAGGACTGGAAATACCCGGCCGATAGCGCCGAGACGCTCTGCATTCTCCCCGAAACCGCTGTATTCCACAAGGGTACTCCTATCGTACACATACCACTTCGGGTCTTTGATATCCGCAATATCCTGCTCGGCATCTGCGATCTTCTGCTCTCCGTCTCTAATCTCCTTTTTCGCCTCTTCCCTGCCCTCTTTGTAGTCCTCTTTCGCATCGGCAAGCTTGACTTCGTTGGAGGCGATCTCTTCTTCTCCGTCGGTTAACTTCTTCTCCTGCTTTTTTAGTTCCTTCCATCCTTCATCAATCTTCTTCTGTCCGTACTTGATCTGCTTTGCCGCCTTTTTAAGCTCCTTTTCCCCTTTTATAAGCTGTTTTTTTGCTTTGTCAAGCTTCTTTTTTGCCGCGTCAAGCTGTCCCTGTGCTTTGTCAAGCTCTGAATCTGCCGCCGCGTATGCCTGCTTCTGGCCAGCAATCTTTTGCTGCAAGCCTGCTGCCTGCATCTTTAGCTTCTCAAGCTGCGCTTTCATGCCCGCTATAGTCTCGGCTGAACCTTCATTTCCACCGCCGGCGTTTTCCAAGTTCTCAATCTCCTCGGTCAGCTTATCGATCTGCGCGGTGAGCTCGCCATAGGTCTTTTCATCCTCGCTGATCACTGCCTTTAACGCCGCGGCCTGGCTGCGGCCTTCTTTTATCTTTTTCTGAGCGGCGGGCTTATCTTTCTTATATTTTTTCAGTCCTTTTTCGTATTCCTTTTTCCCTTTTTTTAAATCCTTCTTTCCCGACTTGTACTTCTCCTTTGCATTGTCAAGCTGCTTCTGCTTTGACTTCAAGGTTTTCTTTGCATCTCTTATCTTTTTCCTGCCGTCCTTAAGCTCCTTTTTGGCACTTTTAAGCTTTTTTTCAGCATCATCTATCTTTTCTTTCGCGTCCTTAAGCTCCTTTTTGGCCTTCGCTTTCCCGTCGGCAAGCTCCTCTCTGGCTTCCTCAAGCTTTTCATTGGCCTCATCGACAATCTCCTGCTTTCGGAGCACTCCCCGTGCATCTGCCAGAAGCTCTGCCGCATCAAGGGCATTCTCAATCTTTTCTTCGTACGCATCGGTAAAGGACAAAAGCTTACGCGCTCCTTTCACCTGTAGGTAAACTTCGGTATATACATCCATGTCAAAAGTTTCCTCCGGCACTGCAAGAAACGCATCCACGCTCCCGGTCCCTATGGCAGTGCTTCCCCGCCCGTAGGAAAGATAACACGGACTGTTCCCAAGGCCGACGATTTCTAATGTATCTGTCCGAAGGGTCTCAGATACAGGGTCTTCTGTCCCAGACTTAAGGGTAATGACATCGCCGACACGATAGCCCGATTCGTCGTCTGCAAGACATTCCCCCACGGATACCGGGAGCCTTCCCCTGGTCACCGCAAGGCGGTTCATCTCCTTCTGGATTCCCATCACATGAAGGACATGCTGCTCTTCCTTAAGATCATATAAAAAATCTGCGCTGTATGCGCCCTCTGCCTGCTCCACTTCAGGAAGATCCTCAAATGCTTTGACATCCTCCTTCGTAACCCCGTATGTACTGAGCGCCTTGATATCCATAAGCTTTGCGGCGTCAAAGTAAGAGTCCCCGGTAATCCGCATATCCGGCTCCGAAGCCCGTATCCCTGAAAAAAATGCCACCCCCAGCGCCACGATAAAAAGAATCGAGAAAAATCTACCAGGGCTCCTTCGTATCTCCATATAAAAATCTCTGCGCGTTGCTTTTTTCGCCATATCCTTACCGCCTTACCACTCTATCGTCTCCACAGATACCGGGCTTTCATTCACAAGTATATCCGAGACTTTGCCGTTTTTTATCTTGATCACCCGGTCTGCCATGGGCGCAATTGCCGAGTTATGGGTGATCAGGATCACGGTCATTCCCTTATCCCTGCATGTATCCTGCAGAAGCTTTAAGATTGATTTTCCCGTATGGTAGTCTAACGCTCCTGTCGGTTCATCGCACAGAAGCAGTTTCGGATTCTTCGCCAACGCCCTGGCGATCGATACTCTCTGCTGCTCACCTCCGGAAAGCTGCGCCGGGAAATTATTAAGCCGCTCTAAAAGCCCCACTTCCTCAAGCACTTTTCTGGCATCCATAGGATCTTTGCAGATCTGCAGCGCCAGCTCCACATTCTCAAGAGCGGTAAGATTCGGTATCAGGTTGTAAAACTGAAACACAAAACCGATATCATCCCTCCGGTACGCCGTCAGTCGTTTGGGTGAATAGGCGGCAATGTTTTTCCCATCCACCAGCACTTCCCCTTCCGTAGCGGTATCCATACCTCCGAGGATGTTGAGCACTGTTGTCTTTCCCGCACCGCTGGGTCCTACCACAACAGCAAACTCCCCCTTTTTTATCTCAAAATCAATTCCGGCAGCCGCCATGATCTTAACCTCGCCCATACGGTATATTTTTTTCACATCTTTTAATGCTACAAATGAATCCATGATCGTATTCCCTTCCGCAATCGTTTCCGCCGGCATATTCCAGCGGACTGTTTTATTATATCATACCATACAGAAGAAGGCTTATCCAATAAACAATTTTAATAACGGGCGGCGCAAAACAATATTTTGCACCGCCCGCTTATATTTTCTAATGTTCGCCGCACCCATGACTGCCGCAAGTATGACCATGGCTCCCGCACCCACCTTCATGGTGATGATGTTCTCCGTGATGATCACAATGCACCTCCGGGTCAAATACCAATGTACCGGCAAGCAGAGCCTCCACTGCCGCGTCCGCTGCTCCGGACACGCCGCCGTACAGCTTGATACCCGCCTCTGCCAGAGCTGCCTGGGCGCCGCCGCCGATTCCGCCGCAGATCAATGTATCGGCATTCAGTTCATTCAGCACACCGGCCAAAGCACCATGGCCTCTCCCATCGGTCCCCACAACCTCAGAAGATATGACTTTACCGTCCTCAATATCATACACTTTAAATTGTTCTGTACGTCCAAAATGCTGAAAAATCTCACCGTCTTCATAAGTAACTGCTACTCTCATGACCAACCTCTCCTTTCTTTGAGCCTGTAACACAGTATATAATCATTCCCGGGTTCTGTCAAATAATTGTCTCAGACATCATTTCCTATTTATCCATCCCGCAGGGATACGCCTCTTCGATCAGTGCTCTCTCGTGCATCACCATATCATAGAACCGGAAACCGCCGGAGAAATTGTAACAATCGAATCCGTTCCCGGCTAAGATACGCGCGGCAATGTAACTGCGCAGGCCGCTCTGGCAGATGACATACACCGGCTTCTCCGGAGCAATCTCACCAATCCGCTCCCGAAGCTCATCCACAGGTACATTGGTGAATCCTTCGATATGCCCCCTGGCATATTCACCCGGAGTCCGCACATCCAGCCGGGTCACGCTGCCGTCCTTAAGAAGCCCCGGCACGTCATCCAGATGAAATTGCTTTAATATTCCCTTGGAAATATTCTCAATCATAAACCCTGCCATATTTACCGGATCTTTCGCCGAAGAATAGGGCGGCGCATAGGCAAGATCCAGATCTTTAAGCCCGACTGCATCAAGCCCGGCATGGATAGCCGCCGCCAGCACATCAATGCGCTTATCCACACCCTCATAGCCGATGATCTGTGCACCCAGAAGCCGATATGTCCCTCTTTCAAATACTACTTTCATAGTCATCATCTTGCCGCCGGGGTAATATCCGGCGTGGCTCATCGGCGACAAGATTACTTTATCCGCATCGATACCGGCCCGCTTCGCCGCCGCCTCATTAATCCCTGTCGCCGCAGCAGTCAAAGAAAAGACCTTGATCACGGAACTTCCTAAAGAACCCGGATACCGGCTGTCACCTCCGCAGATATTGTCAGCGGCAATACGCCCCTGCTTGTTGGCAGGTCCTGCCAGGGAAATAAGCGCATCCTCTCCCGTAACATAATGCTGTACCTGCACTGCATCCCCCACCGCATAGATATCCTCCGCAGAAGTCTCCATCCGGTCATTTACGAATATACTGTCCCTGACACCAAGCTTAAGCCCCGCCTCTTTGGCAAGCCAGGTATCCGGAGTGACGCCGATCGCCATCACGACCATATCCGCATGGAGCGGCTCCTCGTCTTTCAGCAGTACATCCACGCCGCCGTCTCTTTCGGCAAAGCCTTCCACCGTATATCCCAGCATAAGCTTCACCCCGTTCCTTCGCATCTCACTGTGGATAAACGATGCCATATCAGCGTCAAAAGGCTTCATCAGTTGCTTCGGCCTCTGGACGATCGTCACATCCATTCCCATTTCCCGTAAGTTTTCCGCCAGCTCAAGGCTGATGAAACCGCCCCCTGCCAGTACCGCCGATCTCGGATGATTCCTCTCAATATATTCCCGAATCCGGAACGTATCCTCCACCGTGCGCAAGGTAAACAGCTTTTCAATGCCTGTACCCGGAACCCGGGGCTGCGCAGGCTTAGCGCCCGGAGAAAGCAGAAGCTTATCATAGCTTTCCTCAAATTCCCTTCCGCTCTCTAAATCCTTTACGGATACTGTCTTTTTCTCCGGATGGATCGCCGTCACCTCATGGCGCACCTTCATCTTAATCCGGAAACGCATAAAAAAGCTCTCCGGAGTCTGCAGTGTCAGCTCCTTCGGGTCTTCAATAATTCCTCCGATATAATAAGGCAGGCCGCAGTTCGCATAGGATACATATCCGGAACGTTCAAACACGATGATCTCCGCCTCTTCATCTAACCTGCGAATCCTCGCCGCTGCGGTAGCACCGCCCGCCACACCGCCAATGATCAAAACTTTCATAACCGCACTCCTTTTCTTTCTTAGTAATCATATTATAACCTGTTTTTGTCAATGATTCTGTGACATTGTCACAAAGCAAAAAATTCCTCCCAAAGATTTCTCTCCAGGAGGACTTCATCCTATTCTTTCCCGTTAAAACAATATGTGCAGAGTTTGCACGGCTCAATCCCGATAGATGCCAAAAGATCATCCAGCCTGTGATACCGAAGTGTAGTAAAATTCTGCTGCTTCCGGATATCCTCGATCATCTGCGCGTATTTTAAGCTACAGGGATCTGCATACTCATTCAATACTTCCTGCGGACAGTTATCCCCTTCCCGCTCTTTGATGGTACGCCTTGTGATCAGTTCCATCTCCGACTTGGACCGCGAGAAATTCAGATACTTGCACCCGTACAAAAGAGGCGGACATGCCGGGCGCACATGTACTTCTTTGGCTCCGCTGTTGTATAAAAATTCTGTTGTCTCACGAAGCTGTGTCCCCCGCACGATCGAGTCATCGATCAAAAGAAGCTTCTTGTTCTCGATCAATGCCTGTACAGGAATCAGCTTCATGCGGGCGATCAGATTCCTCTGGCTCTGGTTCGTAGGCATAAAGGAACGGGGCCATGTGGGCGTATATTTTATAAACGGTCTCGCATAGGGGATGCCGGATTCATTAGCATAACCAATGGCGTGGGCGATACCGGAATCCGGAACACCGGCCACGATATCCGGGTGTACGGAGTCTCCGTCACGCTTTGCCAGCATACTCCCGCACTTGTAGCGCATCTCTTCTACATTGACTCCCTCGTAGGAAGAGGTTGGATACCCGTAGTATACCCAGAGGAACGAGCAGATCCGCATCTCATCTCTGGCCGGACTTACGGTCTTTACTTCCTCCGGCGTGATAAATGCAATCTCTGACGGTCCAAGCTCCTTGTAATCCGTATATCCCAGATTGATATACGCATGGCTTTCAAAAGAAACGCAGAAAGCGCCGTCTTTTCTCCCAACCACAAGAGGGGTCCTTCCGTATCGGTCACGCGCAGCATATATCCCATCTTTCGTCAGCACAAGCAGTGTCATAGAACCGTCTACAATCTCCTGCACGTACTGGATTCCCTCAACGATCGTCTCCTTCTCGCAGATCAGCGCTGCAATTAGTTCCGTCACATTCACCTGTCCATTCGTCATCTCCTGAAAATGAGAATGCGCACGATAATAAAGCTGGCTCAGCAGCTTATCATAATTATTCACCTTCCCCACCGTCGTAATGGCAAAGCTCCCAAGCTTCGAACAGATCAACAGCGGCTGCGGCTCAAAGTCGGAAATACAGCCGATGCCGAGATTCCCCTTCATCTCACCTACATCGCGGTCGAACTTGGTACGGAACGGTGAATTCTGAATATTGTGTATCGCACGGTTAAATCCCTCTTCACCATACGTCGCCATACCTCCGCGCCTTGTCCCGAGATGTGAATGGTAATCCACTCCGTAAAACAGCTCCAACACACAATCCTCTTTCGACGCTACACCGAAAAATCCTCCCATATTGCTCCTCCTTATTTATCCTTATAAATGTATCTGCCATTGATGCTCATATATTTTCTATTGCTCCACGATTGTATCACAACCACAGCCGCCCTGTCTATATGGTATTTTGTTTATCCTAGCAGCTCTTTAAGCTTCTGGTTCACAAGCCCTGGGTTCGCCTTTCCCTTCATCGCCTTCATCGTCTGACCCACAAGGGCTCCGAGAGCCTTCTCCTTCCCGCCCCGGTAATCTGACACGGCCTGCGGATTATCCGCAATTACCTTTTCAAGCACTGCATTAAGCTCCCCTTCATCATTCACGATCTTAAGTCCATGCTCCGCCACATAGCTTTCCGGCTCTACATCCTCTGTAAACATTTTTTCAAATACTTCTTTTGCCACAGAGCTGTTGATCGTCCCCGCTTCGGTTAAAGCAACCAGCTTCGCAAGATTCTCCGGTGAAAACTTGATCTCCTCCGGCTCCATTCCCCGTTCTTTTAGCAGGCGCAAGGTTTCCACCATCAGCCAGTTTGCCACTTTTTTCGGCTTCCCGCAAAGGGATGCTGCCCGTTCAAATAACTCTGCCGTGTATATAGAAGCCGTGATGATCTGCGCGTCATATTCCGAAAGGCCGAATTCCTTCTGATATCTTCGAAGCTTCTCATCCCGAAGCTCAGGCTGTCTTGCCTTTATCCTTTCCACCCACGCATCATCGATAACTATCGGCACAAGATCCGGCTCGGGAAAATACCGGTAATCCTTCGCATCCTCCTTGGAACGCATAGCGTAGGAGTATTCTTTATTATCATCCCACCGCCTTGTCTCCTGGACGACAGGTTTCCCCGCCTCGATAAGCTCAATCTGGCGCTGCCGTTCTCCTTCTATGGCACGCGCGATGGCTTTAAAGGAGTTAAGGTTCTTCATCTCCGTCCTTGTGCCAAACTTTTCGCTTCCTAATTCACGAACAGAGAGATTCACATCCGCCCGCATAGAGCCTTCCTGAAGCTTACAGTCTGACGCCCCAAGATACTGGATAATGACGCGCAGCTTTTCCAGATACGCAAGCACTTCTTCCGCTGAGCGCATGTCCGGCTCAGATACGATTTCCACAAGGGGCACTCCGCTTCGGTTGAAATCTACGATAGAAGTATCATCCCATTCATCATGGATCAGTTTTCCCGCATCCTCCTCCATGTGCATCTCGTGGATACGCACTTTTTTCTTCACACCTTTGGTCTCAATCTCCACATATCCGTCTCTCGCAATGGGAAGATAAAGTTGCGAGATCTGGTAGTTCTGCGGATTGTCGGGATAAAAGTAATTCTTTCGGTCAAACTTGCACACCCTTGTTATCTCGCAGTTCATAGCCAGCCCGATTGCCAGGGCATATTCCACCACCTGCTTATTGAGCACCGGAAGAGAACCCGGCATACCTGTGCACACCGGGCAGGTATGGGTATTTGGCGCCCCGCCGAACTGCGTACTGCACGAGCAGAATATCTTCGTCTTCGTCGCAAGCTCTACATGTACTTCAAGCCCGATCACTGTCTCATACTGCTTTGCCATACTCATCTCCCCCCTTCCCTGCTTTTTCTTCGCCGGCCAGTCCATGCCTTAAGTCTCTGCAAATCTCCGGTGACTCGTAAGCTCTCGTCTGTTCATATGCATAAGCCGCGCGGATAATCTTCTTTTCTTCAAAGCAGTTTCCAATAAGCTGCATCCCGATTGGAAGTCCTTTTTTATCCTTCCCCACCGGAACCGTGATACCCGGAAGACCCGCAAGATTCACAGACACCGTATAGATATCACCCAGATACATCTTTAACGGATCACTTAAGCTCTTCCCAAGCTTTGGCGCAGTCGTCGGCGCCGCCGGGGCCGCGATCACATCATACCGCTCAAAAGCCCGGTCAAAAGCCTCCTTGATCAGCGCCTTCGTGCGCAGTGCTTTCAGATAATACGCGTCATAGTACCCGGAACTTAAGACGAAAGAGCCAAGCATGATCCTGCGCTTCACCTCTGCCCCGAAGCCTTCCGAGCGGGTCTTTTTATACATATTGTGAAGCCCTTCAAAGCTTTCTGTCCGGTAACCATATTTCACACCGTCAAAGCGTGACAAGTTCGAGCTTGCCTCCGCAGATGCGATGACATAGTATGCCGGGATTGCGTACTGCACAAGGCTTAAGTCAAACTCCTCCACCAAAGCTCCCTTCTCTTCAAGCATTTTCACCGCACTGCGGATATGCTCCCTGACTTCTCCGTCTAAACCTTCGCCAAAGTAATCCGTCGGAATCCCGATCCGCATACCCTTCACATCACAGACCAACGCGCCGGTAAATGCATAATCCTCCCGCCGGATAGATGTGCTGTCCTTTTTATCATAGGAAGCGATCGTCTCAAGAACTGCCGCGCAGTCCGATACGTTTCTTGCAACCGGCCCGATCTGGTCTAAAGACGAGCCGTAGGCAATCAATCCATACCGCGATACGGTCCCGTAGGTAGGCTTTAATCCCACCACCCCGCAGAAAGAGCTTGGCTGGCGAATGGAACCGCCGGTATCCGAACCAAGGGCGAAAGGACATTCCTCCGCTGCTACCGCCGCACAGGAACCGCCGGAAGAGCCCCCCGGCACGTGTTCTAGATTCCACGGATTCCTCGTCACTCCGAAGTAAGAAGTCTCGGTCGTACTTCCCATGGCAAATTCATCCATGTTCGTCTTCCCGATGATGACTGCACCGGCCTTTTCCAGATTCTGCACAGCCTCCGCCGTAAATGTGGGGGTAAAATTCCCAAGAATCTTTGAGCTGCACGTTGTCAGAAGTCCCTTCGTACACATATTATCCTTGACCGCTGCCGGCACCCCCGCAAGAGGCCCTGTGAAGCGCCCTTCATCTATACCTTTTTGCACTTCCCGGGCGCGCTTTAACGCACCTTCCCTGTCAACAGTCACAAAGCTGTGTATCTTCGGCTCTGCCGCCTCCATGCGGGCAAGAAAAGCCTTTACCGCCTCCGTCACGGACACCTCTCTTTGTCTGATCTTTTTTCCAAGCTCTAAAGCTGTCATCCTGCAAATGTCCATACTGTACCTCCCTTTTTAGCCAATGGTCTTTGGCACTTTAAATCCCTGATCCTTCACGTAAGGCGCATTATAAAGGGCATCCTTACTTCCGTCACCATTGACGACTACATCCTCCCGGAATACATTATTCAAAGGAAATACATGGGACATGGGCTCAACACCTGTTGTATCAAGCTCATTTAATGTATCAATATAATCAAGCATCTTCTCCATATCGGACCTGGCATTCTCCTTCTCCTCACCAGATAACTCAAGCTTTGCAAGAATACCTACATACTCGATTGTCTCATCTGATATCCTGTTTGCCATACTAAGTCCCCCTATCTATAATAATTTTCAAATGTCTGCGTATAATCTGTCGATGCAATCCGCGGGCTGGGTGTCAAGGATATCCGGAGCCTTTCATCTGTATCCTCCAAATCATCCGTTAAGACCAACTTAGCGCCCTCCGGTAAAAGTATATTTCTATACTCCATGCCGGCAGTAAACCCATAGTCTAACTGGAAATCGTCCGTCTCTTCTGTGTCTTCTGTCTCTTCTGTCTTACCGGGAACCTGTACATTGACCTGCCCCCATCCTTCGAGCACTTTCAGGTCATAAGCCCCGGCCTCAATATCCACGCCGGCAGTCTTTTCTGTATCGCCGCTAAATTCATAGCTTTTTTTCAGAGGATTCTCCATACCGGAGAGCTCCTGGGCATTTTCCGTGGTAAAAAGTACCGGATCATCCGCTAACACTTCAACCAATGCACCGTCAAAGAGCCTGAGGTCACCCAGATAATTTTCACCTTCCATCGCCGGGTACTCGTACAGATAGATAGAATGTTCATCATCCTCAACCCGAATGGCATCGTATTCTCCTGCTATGTCTGCCGTGTAATCCCCCTCGGGGAGATGTACGCCTACGATATATTTTCCAGCAGGCAGTTCAAATTCTTCATCACTCCCATTCACAGGAATCTCATCCCCCAGCTCATAAAGTGACTCATACGGATCCGGCCGTTCATAGCTGTCAGAATCAGAGAAAAGGTCACCGTCGAAGCCTATCTCCGCCAGACTTCCGATAATCGTTCCCGCTACGGAGAGGAACACAAAGGCTGTCACAAGCTTAGCTGCCCAGCTTCCCTTTTTCTGCTTAGGGTTTGCACTCCCCGCCGCTTTTTCATACTTAACTTTCTTTTGCTCTGGTTTCTTTACCGGCTTACTAACCTCCTGCTCCTCATGTACATGGGTCATAGGCTGCCTGTCACAAGAACTCTTGTTGATCTTGTAATACTTCTCTGACTTGCTGTTATTCAGCCCGCACTCCTTACAGATCTTTTTACTGTCCAGCTTCCCTCCGCATAACGTACATCTCTCTCCAAACATAGGCTTTCCCTCTCAATTCATGAATTACGGTTCCAATCGGCTTAAATCTCTTGGAAACAATGTTGTCTCCCTTACATTATCCTCCCCAACAAGCTTCATTGTCAACCGTTCCAGCCCAATTCCCAGGCCTCCGTGAGGCGGCATACCATGTTTGAATGTGCGCAAGTACTGTTCCATGCCTTCTTCCGTCATCCCCCTTGCCTTTATCTTCTCCGTCAGTGCCTTGTAATCGTGGATGCGCTGCCCGCCTGTCGTAATCTCCATCCCTTTATATAAAAGATCAAAGCTTAACGTATATCGCGTGTCCTCCGGGTCGTCCATCGCATAGAAAGGGCGTTTTTTCGACGGATAGTGAGTGACAAACACAAAGTCACTGCCCCACTCCTCCTTTGCATACTGCCCGATCAGCACTTCTTCCTCCGGCTCTAAGTCAAAAGGATTCCTCATCTTATGGCTGTACTTTTCCGCCACCAATTCCTTGATCTCACTAAATCTCACCGCGGGAATCCTCTTTGTCTCAGGAAGCTGGATTCCTAAAACCTTCACTTCCGCCGCATACTCTTTTCGAAGCAGCTCCATCGCGTACTGAAGATATCCGCTCTCCATCGCCATAATGTCCTCAAATCCGTCGATATATCCCATCTCAAGATCAAGACTTGTATATTCATTCAGATGCCGCTTTGTATTGTGCTTCTCCGCCCGGAACACCGGAGCCGTCTCAAATACCCGGTCAAATACCCCCACCATCATCTGCTTATAAAATTGCGGGCTCTGGGCCAGCACCGCAGGCCGGTGGAAATACTCAAGCTTAAAGATATTGGCTCCGCCCTCTGCGCCTCTCGCCCCGATCTTCGGTGTATGGATCTCCGTAAATCCCTGGCTGTACAAGAAGTCCCTGAACGCCCTTGTAAGTCCCTCCTGTATCCGGAACTTCGCCCGCTCCCGCACATTCCTGAGGGCAATAGAGCGGTAGTTAAGCTTTGCCTCCAGCGAAGTCCCAAGCTTCCATTTGGAAACAGCAAGGGGCATCTGCTCATCCGCCGGCTCGCTTAAGATCCGTACAGACCTCATGCAGACCTCGATACCGCCGGGAGCTTTTTCATTCTCCTTAAGCACGCCTTCTATCTCGACTGTCGCTGCTTCCTTAATATCCTTCAGCGAAAACGGTGCTTTCCCTTTCTCATACACTGCCTGCAAAAGCCCTTCCCGCTTTCTTAAGATGACAAATGCCACATTTCCCATATCACGGATCGTGTGGACCGCACCGTTTACCCGGACGATGCTCCCTGTACCTCCTGCCTTTGCTTTCCCGCAAAGCTCACTGATCTCCATCGTTTCCTTTTTTGCTACACCTGTGTAATATTCCATATTTGGTCCTCCTTTTTTCCAGCGGGACGGATACGTGATAAAAAAATCCGCCCTGGACTATAATTAAGCCTAATTATAGCCGCAAGACGGATATCATCATCGTTATCCGCGGTACCACCCGCTTTGAATCCTGCCTGACTGGCAGAACTCCACTTTCTGCGCGTAACGAGCGCTCACGTACTGCCCTACTTAGGTTCAGACAGTCTGCTCCAGAGTGTTCCCTATTGTCCTCATTCCTCAAGAAGCGCTCTCAGTCGGTGACGCCTCATTCCTGTCAAGTTCCAGAGGACAGAGTCTCTTTCATCGCTTTTGTCTTTTAATATTTTACCATGTTAGCATATGTGCAGATATATTTCAAGGATTTTTCAAAAGCTTTTCTTATTCCGAAGCAATATAATCCTTCGCCGTGCACAGCTTTTCCATCCAGTCATGGACATACGCCATGTCCCGTTCATTCATCAGGATAACGATCACATCCCCTACCTGCAGCTTCGTCGTCCCCCTGGGAATGATCTCTTTCACCCCTCTCTGCACCGAGACCACAAGACAATTGTCCGGCCACTTGATCTCGCTGATAAACGCCTCATTTAACGCTGAATTATACTGTACGACAAAATTCGTAAGAACCTTCCGACCACGGCCTGCTTCCCTTTTCTCCGCCTCCTGCTTTTCCTTTACGTCTGCCTCCTGTTTCAAAAGAAGACGTTCAAGAAGGCTCTCATAGATTGGTTTCGAATTAAGCAGCGTCGCCACAATATAAGCGATAATGGCTACGATGGACACAGAAAGCATCTGGGTCATAGAACCAGTCATCTCAAAGATCAGGATAATGCCGGTGAGTGGTGCCCGGACGATCGCTGAAAAATACCCGGCCATAGCAAGTACCACAAAATTATTGATATACACCGCATCCATCCCGAAATAATCCACACCCACCGTCGCAAATACTCCCCCGATGAATCCTCCCAGCACAAGCAGCGGAAAAAAGATGCCTCCCGGTGCCCCCGAACCGAAGCACACTGCCGAGAAGATAAAACGGCTGACCAGAATAAAAATCACTGTACTGAGCAAGACGTCCACATTGGTCAGATATTCGATCAGTGAATGGCCGCTCCCCAGAAGCTCCGGAGCCGTGATACCGAGAATCCCGGCGCAGATAAAGGGAATCATAAGCTTTGCCGCAGTGTTAAGGAACTTTGCCTGATTATATAAAGCCTGCACCTTGAGGGTAAACCAGTTATAAAATGCCCCCAATGCGCCAAGCATACCTCCCAACAGCACGAGCATCCCGTAATACTGTATCGGAAGCGGCTTTTCGACAGTAAAGCGAAATATCGGCGTCATGCCGAATACTGTAGACGCGAGAAAATCCGCCGTCAATGAGGACGCCATGACCGACATCAGCACGGACACCGAAAAGTTCTTATGTACCTCCTCCAGCGAGAACATCACTCCCGCCAAAGGTGCATGGAACGCCGCCGCAAGACCCGCGCTGGCGCCGCAGGTCAGCAAGAATTTTTCCTCTGTCTTTCCGCGCTCAAGACCTTTAGACACTCCCTTACCCGCCATAGCGCCAAGCTGGATGGACGGCCCTTCACGCCCAAGCGCCAGCCCGCCAAGAAGGCAGAGAAAGCCGCCGAGGAATTTCCCTCCGATTACTCTCCACCAACTCTGGTCAAGCTTTCCGATCATCTCTCCCTCAAGCTGGGGAATCCCGCTCCCCGAGATCATCGGCTCCGCGGACACGAGCTTTCCCACCGCCCAGGCTAACAGGATCAAGGCAAGGAACCACCCCGCAATCCGGATCGGATGGTTTCCGATAAATGCTAAAATCTGCTTCAATGCATCATTGGCGAACTCCAATACCATTCTGTAAAGAATTACCACAAATCCGGCAATCCCGCCTACGATGATCCCCTCACCGATCAATGCCACTTGAAAATGCTCCGCACGCCGAATCGTGCCGGATGTATCCTGTTCCACAAACTTTCCCTCCCTCATACGGCTCTCTCCTGAGATAACCATTTCTTTTCTCTATGTTGCCAAAATCACAAAATGGCTTAAATGTTACATTTGCCAGAGCCTTGGCATCAATGTTTTAGCAAAGCCCTAACTCACCCACGTAGATAAATGATTGCGGAACATATTCTATTCCTATACTATCTAACGCAACTGGAACTCTGTATTTCCTTACTTTACCAATTCTATATGCACTCGCACGATCCTGAGATTCAAAGTATTGGTCGTAGAATTTCTTAGTAATTCCTGCATACTTCTGCGTTTCCTGCCACAGTTTTTCCTTACTCATGCTCAATTTATTAACAACATCAACCTCACCAATAAGCATTTTTATTGGAGATGTTGCATATATATATATTTTCTTTACTTCCTTTTTACACAATCGTTTTCTATATTCGTATTTCTTTTTCTCAGATAATATTTTCTTTGCGAATTCAGGCTTTATTGGCAAAATAATATTTTCTTTTTCTAAAAAAGAACACTTATCTACTTCCTTATTACCATAAATGATTTTTAATGGGATATTCTTCTTTTCAGCCAAACACTTAGCACATGCAAATTCTTCTTGTTGAAATAAGGCAATAAATCCAATATTCCAGATCTGTTTATCCCTATTTCTTAACCTTTGTTGAATCTTTTCAGGCACATCTACAACTATATAGATACTCTCTATATCCATTGTTCGAAAGATGCCATAGGATATTCGTTCTATCTTATTTTGTGTGCTCACTAAACACAAATGACCGTCTAATATGTATTGAGTATTATTCATTTCAGATAAAGCTCTTAATAATAACTCTTGATTATCTGAAACGCATCGTACTTTTTTGTAATCACATACTTCACGGTTTGCCATCTTCTTAATCAGCTCACTTGCCGAATAATATTCAAGCAATAATTTCTGACACAGTTTTTTTGCAAAAACAGTTTTTCCCACCCCATGAACACCGCAAATTAACTGCATTTAATTCACCTCTTTCATATGTAAAAGCCATCAATCAGATGGCTTTTACATTAAACTTCAAGCATATTAATCTGTCTCATTTGTGCTCGATTATACCAACACCTGATACAAGTCTCTACATAATCTTCAAAATTTTTCTTACCACTAAGAACAACAACTTTATACAACTTTTCCATGTCCATCAGTTCTATTTTGTTAAAAATAAACTCTTTCTCTGGCAATAATCCATTAAATACCAACTCAGTACTGAAGATGCTGTAATAATGTTTCTGTGTTTGCTCCAGTTCGAAATTATAATAGCTTAGCAGTTTTTCAAACTGATTCAACTTACTCTTATGTAAAGTAATCATCGGTTTATCGGTATCCAATTGCTGCATGCACATTTCTACTAAATTATGGCCAATTCCTTGATGCCGGTACTCTCTTTCCACTCTCAGAGTACATATTTTTTTCTCTTGAGAATCATTTTTTATTATAGCTACACCAACAATTCGAAATTGATCTTCACAAATTATTATTTCACGATTGTATTTTAATTCAAATTCATCTGTGTATAACCCTTGATACCAAATTCGAAATCCTTGATACTCAAACACTAAGCGGCACAAAAATTTGTATATTTCACATTGATATATTTTCTTTAGTTCTCGAGAAAGTGATGTATATAAATAATATCTTTTACCATTAATCATTCTTTTCATTCTATCTTCCTCCATGTTAGATATGTTTTTCTCATACTAAAAATATATGAACTCTACTATTTTTTTCTTCCCAGTATAAGCCCGATCACAAAGAGAAAACATCCAATGCCACTCGATATATAAGGAAAATCTTTAACACATTCGTTCTGTATTATAGTTACTATAGTACTGCTCAAGACACCTAGTGCCAAAACCATAACTATATATGCTGTTAAAATCACAACATTCGTTTTTGAATATTTAACTTTAATCAGACATGAACACTCATTTTCAAATTTCCAATGATATGCTAATACTCTGTCTTTAGAATAATTAATGTTTTTCCCAAAATAATCATCCCAAAGTTCTCCTTCCAATTCTCGACAAGTCATCTGTTTATTAGCAAATGATTCGACATCGTAAGAAGACGGTTCCATAACTAACAAATGAATATTATCTATTTGCGGAAACAAATATTTTTGCAAATCAATCTTTGCAATTGTCTTTGACCCCAAATTTCTCTTTTCATTTATCTTAAAATCAAAAATACGTGTGCCTGAAAACGCACTCTCAAACGACTTATTCGATGGTTCACAATCAAAATAAATTCTGTTTTTTAATTCAGTAGAAGAAATTCTAAATCTGATATATACCTCATTTGTTTCAGCAAACGCTGCCTTGTTCTTAAGATATTCATTAAATATTGAGAAGTTAAATACAATGTCTGTTTTATTATCTTCCTCATTTAGGTAATATATTCCTTCAAGATCTTGAATTAGTGGAAACAACAAAAGATTTTCCTCATTCTCATTTTTTCTGAAAGAATACACAGAATAAGGATTCTTTGTTTGTATAACCCCATCTGTATTAAAAACAAGATTAGCATTTTCTAACTTGCATAGTTTAGGCACCAAGTCCTTAACTTCGCTTTTCACAATAGCAAACGGGCAATGGAATATCAATTCATTAACACTTTTGAAATTCTTGATCTTTATCCCGACATCCAAATCCGGAGTTCCGCTGTCCATTTTTACTGACTCCGACCAAAAGTTTATATGTACAGAAAAGATAGGTATATTATTACTTTCATTATTATTTTTATACCATAATCCAAAACTTCTCATTTGTCCTCCCGATACGCAATTATAAAGACAATATATTTTGCCATAAATACATTTTACACCAGAATATGTTTGAAAATTAAAGCATCTTCCTGTTTTAGTTTTTTCATTATATCAAATTTACCTTCATTTATCAATCATAATTGCCAATACATACTCTCTATACTTTTCCCTCATTTATTTCTGCAATCGTCCCGAAAAAAAGATCAATGACCTTCGTCGCAATATTCTCCCGGAACCTCACATCATGCTCTACCACAAGCATCGTCGGCTTATACGTAAGAATCAGCTCTTCAATCTGCATTCTGGATATCACGTCAATATAATTCAGCGGCTCATCCCAGATATAAAGATGGGCAGGTGTTAAAAGGCTTGCCGCTATAAGAACCTTTTTCTTTTGCCCCTCGGAAAAATCCTGCATCTCTTTTTCAAACTGAACACGTTCCATACAAAGCCGCCGAAGAATTGCCAAAAACAGACTCTCTTTCAGATTCCTTTCTTTGCAGAATGCTTTTATGCTGCCTTTAAGGAAAGACGTATCCTGGCTGATATAAGAAATTACCAGTCCGGAAGCTGTCTTAAGCGTCCCGCTTTCCACCATATCATAGTCCTCTTCCTCCTGTCCCTTATAAGCACTGTGGAGGATTGCTTTTATGAGACTTGATTTCCCGCATCCGTTAGAGCCATTTAAAAATATCCGCTCTCCCTGGCTGATTTCAAATGTCAGGCTGTCAAAAAGCGGTTTTTTCGCCGTCTCATATTTAAGCCCGAATCTATCTGCCGAGACAAGGATTTTCTTGTGATGGGAAAGGGGCATGAGCTTAAGGCTGGCTGTCTCCTCGATATCCTTAAGAAGTCCCTCCTTTTCCTCTATCTCCCGCTCCATACGCCGCTCCATCTGCCCGACGCGGCTCTGCATCTTTCTTGTCTTTTCTCCAATATACGCTCTTTTCCCCTTATGATCCGGCTCCTTCACCGGGTCAAAGCCAATCTTCGTCTTCTCATTTTTATCTGCCCACTGCCTTGTCTGTCTGACCGCCATCTTTAATTTGGCAATCTCTTTCTTATGCTTTTCATTCTCCATCTTCGCGTGGATATCCTGCCGCCGTTTATTCTCCCACCAGCTTGAGAAATTCCCCGCCTGCACTTCTATGGACTGCCGGTTAAACACCAGCACATGGTCCACACACGCATCCAGAAAATCCCGGTCATGGGACACAAGGATAAAGCTCTTCTTCCCTTTCAAATATTCCTTTACCGTCTCCCTCGCCTCACTGTCTAAGTGGTTCGTCGGCTCATCGATGAGCAGGAAATCATTTTCTCCGGAAAATAATACCGCAAGCAAAAGCTTTGTCTGCTCTCCAAAACTTAATGTGCAAAACGGCCGGTACAGAACCTCCGCATCGAGATTAAGCTTCCCAAGCTCGCAGATAATGCGCCACTGCTCGCACCCCGCCTTAAGTTCCCATACAAAGTCAATCGCCGGCAGCTCCATGTATTCTTCTTTTATCTGATACGGGAAATAATCAAACACCGTGCTTGCGGTAATCGTACCTTTATACTCGTACTTGCCCAGCAGTAGATTTAAAAATGTCGTCTTTCCCTTGCCGTTCCTCCCGATAAATCCCAGCTTCCAGTCCGTATCCACCGCAAAGGACACATTTTCAAAGATATTATCATAGCTTCCCTCATAATAAAACGTGAGGTTATTCACACTGATCTGTGCCATAAAAATTCCTCCTTTTTCATTGCCAAAGGAAGGCCTGCACTCAGATAACCTCACGCTGTGATGCACAGAACCGGAAGCTCCCCGGTTCTGCCGCTATATTTTTCCATCAAAAAAGAGAGGTTATGAGAACATCATCCACTTTTGGCAACATAAAACGATTATCATCCGAACATGCCGGACGATAACATCAATCAAGTCTCATGTTTTCAAAAGCGAATTATCTCCTCATCTTTTCACCTCTCTCTTGCTTTATGTTAGACATTATAAAAAGACAGATGTGATTTGTCAAGAAATTCCTTGCCTTATTCTTGTGTTACTTGTGTTTACTTTCCAGGTTCGCTCTCTTCATCCTGTCCGAAGAGTAATTCTTCTGTAATACTTTCTATATCATAATTCGGCGCATAACATCTCGCAACACCACAAATATCCTTTATCTCATCTGCTTCCTCCTCCAACATCTCCGCATTGTAGATACTCTGCTCTTCACTCATTGCGAACTCTCCCTGTCCTCCAACACTTCATCAAACAGAAAACGGTCTGTAAGGTTTAAATCCTTTAATGGCACAATATTTTGTTTCTTCTCTTTCTTCATATATCTCCTCCTAAGTGTATCACAAACACAATAAAAATAATAGATTTCTGTTACATTAAAAAACTGCATACATATCTTTACAATAATAAATTTCAAACACCGCTAAAAATAGCAGGATACCTTATACATTTTTGCATCCTGCTGATTTAATACTATTTTATCTTAATTCTTACCGACTTCTTTTTACCGCTCCCGTCTGTCGCCATAGCAGTAATCTTTACTTTCTTCCCTTTTCCAGCTTTTAGAGCCGTCACTTTCCCTGAATTGCTTACTTTTGCATATTTCGCATTGCTGCTTGTCCACCTGACTGTCTTATTCGCCTTCTTCTGAGCCGTTACTTTAGCTTTCAGTTTGATCGTCTTTCCGGCTTTTACAGAGGTCTTCCCAGAGATTTTTATACTCTTTACTGCACCTTTCATAGATTGGATCGTATATGACGCTTTCTTTCCTGACCCATCCTTTGCAGTTACCGTAATTGTCACTTTCTTTCCGCCGGATCCCTTTTTCATGCTGACAACACCGGAACTGTTCACTGTCGCTACTTTTTTATTGCCGGATTCCCATGTGACGCCTTTATTCGCAGCATTAGACGGCGACACCGCAGCCGTCAGCTTAACCTTCTTTCCGGCAGCAATCCTTTTTGAATCTCCGGAAATCTTTATCTTGGAGACTTTGATCACTGGTTTCTCTGCAGTATTTGTCCCTGCACCGTCAAGTGCTACAAATGGATTGCCATTTTTCTTAGCAAACTCTTCTGCGGTAGAACCGGAATATCCGTGTATGGTTGTTGTCTTCGCTACCCCCGTATCCCCTATGGCAAAATCAAACGTTTTATTTAATATTGTAAGATTTCTCAATGTAGAAGAGAAGGGACATTCTCCTGCTCTTGCAACACTCGTCGGAAGAATAAGGTCTGTCAGACTATCGCACCCCTTAAAACCCTCTCCAATATCCGTCACGCTATCGGGGATTACGATATTTCTTAAATTTTTGCATTTTCCAAACCCGCCTAATTTCTTGACACTGGTGGGAATCGTAACGCTTGTAATTTTACTGCCATTAAATGCACTATACCAATAATACCCCAACTCAGTTACACCGTATGGTATTTCAAATTTCCCTTCTCGGCCAGGCGGGAAACATAACATGATTGTCCTATCTTTATTGTAAAGAACTCCATCGTCAGATGAATATTTAGGATTATTTTCATTAACATCTATTCGCTTTAAAGAAGAGCACCCTGTAAACAAACCTGTACACTGTTTAAAGCATCCATCAACATTATGCATAGCATCGCTCAAATCTATATCTGTGACACTGGCAGGTATTGAGATCTCTGTTACAGGACTGGTGATAAATACCAATGTATCCACACTTTGAATCCCTTCATTTATTACTACTTTCCGAATCTGACCCCAATAATCATGGTAACACTTGTAATCTTACTGTTATGAAATGCACTATACGGATAGCCACCCAATTGAGCAACTCCGTAAGGAATCTCAAATTCCCCCTCACGCCCAGACGGAAAGTACAGCATCGTTGTCATATCTTTGTTGTAAAGAACCCCCTCTACGGATGTATATCTAGAATTTTCTTCATTGACATTTATTTCCTGTATAGATTGGCTAAATGGAAACAGGCTTGAACGCTTCCCCTCATACGATCCGTCAATATCATCCAAAGATAAACAATAATCCAGTTCCGTTACACTGGCAGGAATTGAAATCTCTGTTACATGCCTCCCAAATAGAGAGGTTTCTATCTCCCCATTGCCTTCACCCTGCTATTTTTCCGTCAAAAGATACGTATTCATTTATTTAACTCTCACCTTTTCCGCAGATGACCATGTGTAATATGCAGAACCATAAGAATTTTTATAGCCTGACCTGATTCTTATATAATAAGTTTTTTTGGATTTCAGATTTTTTAATGTCAAGCTTGATTTTCTATTACTAACTGTTTTTGTCTTCGCATTTTTAAAATTCTTGTTTAAAGAATATTGGACCTGATAAAATCCCTCATCTCCGTGATACCACTTTACAATCGCCTTATTCTTTGCAGGTTCTACACTGGAAATCCTTGTCACCCCCCGCTTTTCATAATTAGCAAAATTACGATTCTCACGAATATAATCACCATTGGCAATAACTGCCAGAAATGGAAACGCGCCATGATTCCATATATCCTTTTGCATTTTACCTGTCAATGTGTATACTTTTTTCTCTTTTGCCGCAAAGCGTATGCTTTTCTTCAGTCTGCCGGTGTATTTGTCCCGAGCCAGTTTCTTTCCTCTGCTATCTTTTATTTGCCCGAATTGCTTGCTATACTCCAGAACATCCCCGTCCACTTCAGCATGTGTAAGAACAGTATGCAGTTTTACGAGTTTTTCTCATCTTTTTTCTTCCTCTTTTCTGTCTTTACTTCGTAATCCGAACCTTTTGCCCTACCCTTTCTTTTTCAATATCTTTTTATAAGCAGACACCTTTTTTGCAGGAACTTTGATTTTAGCTGTAGATTTAATTCCTTTCAGTGCATTTTTCCCCACCTTCATTTTGGGGGATTTTCTAACATTTATTTTACTGCACCACATGCACACTGGTAATAAGTGCCGCATGGCACGTCCTCATAATGTCCCCTGTCCACGGTCTTCGTCCCGACCTTGACTTTTTTCTCACCCACAATTTCAAGAGATGAAGATGTAGAGTTTAAACCCATCTCCAGATGTTTCTTATAGTGTTCTCTCAAAAATGCTTTTCCTGCCTCCAGATCACTGCCATCCGTTGGGATTATATCCCCGCAGCAGCATCTTGTCACATATACGGAAACGGTTTCATAAACATCCTCTTCGACCATCTTCGGCACCCATTTCTTCTCCGTCTTGGTCTTCTTTACCCATTTATGGGTGTGGGAACTACTGGAACCCTTATTCGCTGCCGTCTTCTTCGCTGCCGGCTTTATGACGGTGAACTTCACTTTCTTCGTCTTCTTCCCGTACTTCACGGTGACAGTTGCCTTACCGACCTTCTTTGCGGTGATCTTTCCCTTCTTATTCACGACCAAGACCTTCTTGTTGCTGGTCTTATATTTCGCCTTCTTGGTCACGTTCTTCTTGCCGTACTTCACCTTGAGCTGTGCGGACTTCTTGGGTGCCAGCTTCTTCGTGCTGACGGATACGGTGACGGACTTCTTCGCTGCCGCCTCCACGGTGTTCGGCATCATGGTGAACATCACCATAAGGGCCATCATAAGCGTGAGTATCTGTCTTTTTATCTTCTTCATGTCATTGTCCTCTCTTTCGTAATTCTAGTTTCATTTCCTCCTGCTGTTTTCACGATATGTATTTCTAATTAATGTCATCCCCCCTGTCCTTCCTTAGATTTCTTTGATTGCAAGGCTTGCATTTTTCTATTAACCATTTTCCCCCCCCCCCCCACCCTATTATTTTGTCAATATCTTCCATTTAAAACATTTCCCTATTTTAACTTCTGTTTTAGTATTCCGAATTTCTATGCACAGCAAAAAAGCACCTGCCTTTATGACAGATGCCTCTTTTCTGACTTTTAATATTTATTTAAGTTTCTTCTTACCCCACTTAAATGACTGCTTACCCTGATTATTATACTTTGAGCTGCCTGATGCCGCCTTTTTAAACTTTATACGTCATCATTACCTGCGCCGGTTCCTGCATATATGTAGGTTTCAAGGACTTTTCCTTTTTTCGGGATATTTGACCTGGTCAATCACTGCCTTCTGGTAAGCTTAATTCCCCGTCGGAATGTAAGGTCTCAGCGCTCCCGCCACATTGCTGATCGGCATCGTCTGCAGCCATACTTTCCCTGGCCCGGTAATCACTGTATTAAAGAATCCCTCGCCGCCAAACAGCATATTTTTTACACCCGGAACACTCTGGATATCCATATTGCAGGACGCCGACATCGCAGCAAGGTGCCCGGTATCGATAACGATCTGCTGCCCCGCCTGCAATTCATATTCAATCACATGACCGTCAAACTCTGCAAACACGATTCCCTGTCCGCTGATCTTCTGCATGATAAAGCCTTCACCGCCAAAAAACCCTGACCCAAGTTTCTTGCGGAAATGCATGGATAACTGCACACCTTCTTCACTTGCAAGAAACGCGCTTTTCTGAAAGATCATGTCCTGCCCCGGCGCCACTTCAAATGCCCGGATAGACCCCGGAAAACTGGATGCAAACGCGATCATCCCCGGGCCGCCCTGGGCAGTATAGATATTCTGGAACATCTTCTCCCCGGAAAATGCCCTTCCGAAAGCCTTGCCAATCCCACCGTTGCTTGTTGTCTCCATCTTCATATTCGGTGACATCCACGACATCGCGCCGCCTTCTGTAATCATCCTCTCCCCTGCTTCAAGCTCACAGATCACGACCGGAAGTGTCTCTCCCTGTATCTGATATCTCATATCCTTATACCTCCTGCTTTCTCTCTAATCTAAGTAGAATTATAAACCTTTAAGAAGTATATGTCCATGTGAATACAATCAAAATTTTCACTTATCCTCTACAAAGCGGAGAATATGTGATACAATGTGGACAATATCCATGGTTAAGGCAGGTGATTAGGTTGGTAAATAGTACATTACCAGCATTGAATGACTGGTCATCAGATATGACCACAGCTTACAGCGGCTCCGACAGAAAAGAAGGATTGATTGACACTAAGGGAGACCGATTCCTTGTGAAATATGCAGAAGCACACACCCGGATAAATGATTTAGATACGAGTTATGTGAATAATGTTATATCAGAATATATGGCAAGCCATATCCTGGACATCGCGGGTTTTGAAGTTCATGAAACATTTATCGGCACTCGTAATCAAAATTTGCTGGTTGCTTGTAAAAATTTCACTTCAAGTCATCAGTACCTAATCGAATTTGGGCAGTATATGCGCAAGCACTATGATTCTGGCGATATCGGTCGTGTGCCGGATATCTGTCAGATTGATTATGTTCTTCACAATGATCCCATATTATGTGATTATGCAGATGAATTTTGGGATTCCTATTGGAAAAGATTTATTGGAGATGCTCTGGTGGGAAATTTTGACCGCCATATGGGGAACTGGGGATATATTACAGATACACAATCGAAAACCGTGTATGCTTCTCCAATCTATGATAATGGAAGCACACTGTTTCCGGCATTGTCTGAAAAAGCAATGCGGGAGAATATTCTTCCGTTCTCAAAAGAGATATTAAAAAGAACGTTATTATTTCCGAAAGCAGCACTTACTGTTAACGGGGAAAAAGTTAGTTATCTTGATATGTTGTCATCGGGATATGTGCCGTCTTTAAATCAGGCCGTCAAAAATGTTGTTCCAGTAATATTGAACGCTATGCCGCATATTATGGAGTTTATTGATACACAAGAATTTCTGTCAAATACCAGAAAAATATTCTATAAGACTATATTAGAATCAAGGGCCGAATATATCCTAAAATCATCTTATGAATGTGTTACATCGGGAAAATATAACGAGAAAGCATTTGACAGACTACAAAACGGGATAAAATATACAGAAAAGGATTTTGAAAGTCTCTATGCCGATTTTTTTTAGATTAAGCTGCATCTGGCAAATCCATAAATTTTGAATATGCCAGATGTCTAATCCTTGTCTTAATAAACTCACAAATCTACCTAGAACACCTGAATAAAAGCTCCTCCCATCTCCGGTCTACTTCCTTCTGGAATTCTTCGATGAGGTACTCATTCCCCTTCTTAAACAGATGCTTAAACCGTCCCTGGGGCTTTAAGAAATCTTCGATCGGCAGCTTCTTCTTCGGTTCATAGTTCAAGATCCACTTACCCTCCGCCACTTCAAACAGCGGCCAATAGCAGGTCTCAACGCCGAGCTTGCAGATCTCCATAATATCCGGCGTGTTATATCTCCATCCCCGCGGGCACGGCGCCATAATATTTAAGAAGGCTGCTCCCGGCGTATAGATTGCCTTTTCCGACTTCACATGCAGATCCTTAAAGTTCTGCACAAATGTAGTCTGCGCCACATAAGGAACATCATGAGCCGCGATGATCGCCGCAAGGTCCTTCCGGTTCTGGGGCTTTCCGTTGCTGTCGCTTCCCACCGGTGTTGTAGTTGTATCTGCGTACATCGGTGTAGCCGAGGAACGCTGGATACCTGTATTCATATAAGCGCCGTTGTCATAGCAGACATACACCATGTCGTGATTTCGCTCCATCGCCCCGGAGAGAGACTGAAAGCCGATATCGTATGTACCGCCGTCCCCGCCGAAGGTGATGAATTTATAAGTTTCCTTAAGCTTTCCTTTTTTCTTCAATGCCTTATACGCACCCTCCACACCGCTTAAAGTCGCGCCTGCATTTTCAAACGCATTATGGATATAGCTGTCTTCCCAGGACGTATAAGGGTAGGTAAATGTAGACACCTCAAGACATCCCGTAGCGTTGCCGATCACTGCCTTATCGCCTTCGTGAAGCCCGCGCAGCACATTTCTTACCGCGATCGTACCGCCACAGCCTGCGCACATTCTGTGTCCCGGAGCAAGACGTTCCGGTTTGTTCATGGTTTCTTTAAAATTATAACTCAACGTATCCGTCCCTCCTTACTCTCTGATACCCATATAGCGGTAAGTCTCACCCGCATCATTGTCATCGATGATCTGCTTAAGGTCTGCAAATACCTTCTCCATATCCTCTACCCGCACGTCACGTCCTCCAAGACCGTAGACGATGTTTATCGCATGGGCAGTGGATTTTGCCCGGAACAGTGCCGCCATCACATCAGCTCCCAGCGGTCCGCCGTGATTCGTATAGCCTTCCGCACGATCCATGACTGCAACAGCTTTAACATCTTTAAGAGCCTCCGCGATTCTTTCTGCCGGGAACGGACGGAACAGGCGGATCTTAAGAAGCCCTACCTTCTCGCCCTTCTCTCTCAGCCTGTCGATGGCATCTTTCGTCGTGCCTGCTGCAGAGCCGATCATCACAACTGCCCGCTCGGCATCTTCCATCCGGTACGCCTCAAATAAACCGTACTCTCTTCCTGACAGTTTCTTAAATTCCTCAGCCACAGCAAGGACAACCTGCTCCACATGCTTCATCCCTTCTGCCTGGCTCCGCTTTGCCTCCATGTAATAATCCGTGACCGAATAAGGTCCTACTGCCATGGGGCACTCGGGATTCAAAAGGTAATTCTCCGGCTCATATTCGCCGACAAATTCCTTTACTTCCCCATCCTCTAAAAGCTCGATATTCTCCACCGCATGACTGGTGATAAAACCGTCCTGACAGATCATGATCGGAAGCCTGACACTTTTATGTTCAGAGATACGGAAAGCCTGTACCATATTATCATAAGCTTCCTGATTATTTTCCGCATAGATCTGGATCCAGCCCGCATCTCTCGCTCCCATACTGTCCGAATGGTCACAGTTGATATTGATCGGCCCGGAAAGGGCGCGGTTCACAAGCGCCAGCGCTAACGGGAGCCGATTGGACGCTGCGATGTATAATTCCTCCCACATATAGGCAAGTCCGCAGGAAGAGGTAGCCGTAAGACTCCTTGCACCTGCCGCCGAAGCACCGATGGCCGCACTCATGGAGCTGTGCTCACTCTCTACAGGGATGAACTCTGTATCTACCAGCCCGTTAGCCGCAAAAGAAGCAAAATATTGCGGAATCTCCGTAGACGGAGTGATCGGAAATGCCGGGAATACATCCGGATTGATCTGACGAAGCGCGATTGCAACGGCTTCATTTCCTGATAAACGGTCTCTCTTTGCCATCCTAATTCACCCCTTCCATCGTAATGGCACCGAACGGACATGCTTTCACGCAGATGCCGCATCCTTTACAGTGCTCATAGTCAAACTCGCCCCGCTTCATATCCGTTACCGGAATCGAGCTGTCCGGACATACCGGAACGCAGAGCAGGCATTGTTTACATTTATCCGCGATAAACTGCGGCTTATTATTGGACCACTCACCGGTGTTGAAAGCTCTTGATGTGCCCGCCCCGGCAACGATCATTCCCTCGGTCAGATCCTGCCACTTTGTCTTTAATCCTAATTTACTGATATCTGTCGCCATCACTGCACCTCCTTAAGCGCCAGCTCAAGCGCTTTCATATTGCCCTCGATCACTTCCGGCTTGCTGGCAAACTTGTGGTTAAAGGACGAGCGCATCTCTTTTAAAAATGTCTCTTCATCCATAATCCCTGCCACCTTGACAATCGCAGCAAGGAGCGGTGTATTCGGGAAGTATCTGCCAATCGTTGCAAGGGATACCTTCTTTGCATCAATGGTGTAGACCTTTCCCTTATATCCTTTCAAATGAGGAATGATCTCCTCCTTCGGGCGCTCTGTATTGATCAGGATCGCACCCTCTTCCTTAAGCCCGCTTGTCACGTCAACCGCTTCAAGAAGCGACTCGTCCACGACAACAACATACTGCGGATCATAAATATTCGAATGTGCGCGGATCACGGTATCGCTGATCCGGTTGTACGCGGTAATCGGCGCCCCCATACGCTCCGGGCCGTATTCAGGAAATCCCTGCACATATTTTCCGGTCTGGAAAGCCACATCCGCCAAAAGCAGTGCAGCCGTCTTGGCACCCTGGCCGCCCCGGCCGTGCCATCTGATCTCTGTGTGGTTACTCATTTCCTTCTTCCTTTCTTTCGTCTTTTAACCTGTGCATGAGTCACAGGCCGCCTGCGGTGTTGCCGCAAAATGTGCGGCAAACACGCATCAACAGTATTTTACCGCATTAATGTATCGATGTAAACAGGAAGTTTAAGGCTTTGCATATCTTTTCAGCATCCTCCCGGTAAAAATCAAAGTCACTCCCTCCGACACAAGCGGCGTCCACCAGATTCCCGCACCTCCGAAGAGACTGGTCATGATAAAGAGACATACGGTCAAAGCAACGATACTCCTTGACAACGAGATCCCGGTAGCTGCAAAAGACTCTTCAACAGCAATAAAGTACCCCCCAATCACTACATTGTAGCCTGCCAGCAAAAACGACAGCGCGAAGATTCGCAATACAATTACAGAGTAATCCACAAGCGCAGGCATTTCCACAGATACGAACAGGGACACGACATTTTCAGCAAAAATCATGCAGACGGCTGTGTAGACGACGGAAAGAACGGCCGCGGCTGCGATTCCGTATTTCTTAAGCTTCCGGCATCGCTCCATGCGCTTCTGCCCATAATAGTAGCTGATCAACGGCTGATATCCCTGTGCGATTCCTACCATCGCCATCACTCCTAACGAATTGACGTAGGAGATGATCGTGTAACTTACCAGTGCATCATCGTTCAGCAAACGTATGATGGCCTGGTTAAAAAGAAAGATGATAAAACCCGCGGAAAGCTCCGTGATTCCCGAAGACAGGCCGTTCTTAAATTCCCTGCCGATAAGCGGCACATCCATGCGGAATTTGCAGAACTTGATGACACCGCTCTTTCCGCAGAAATGGAACAGATAGAGGATGATGACTACCGTATTGGAAATCCCAGTCGCAAACGCTGCTCCTCCCACACCCATATGAAGACGCATCACCATCACATAATCTAACCCCACATTAAGCAGCGCGCCGGTCGTTACGATGATCGTAGCACGCTTCGGGAATCCGTCGGTCTTGATCAGCATCTCAAAAGAATAGGACAGGATAAATGCCGCCGAAAACGGCACAAGCCATCTTAAATATTCCGCCACGTAAGCCTTATTTAACTCCGTCGCCCCTAAAAACCCTGCAACCCGCTCAAGATTCGCCATCACAAGCACAGTAATGACCACAGAAAATACTGTTAGCAGCACAATATTCTGTGTAAATACTTCATTGGCCCTTTTTCCGTTCTTTTCTCCTAAAAGGATGGCCGTCACGGTCGAAGTTCCTACTGCAAACAGAATCGATATAGAAAACAGAGCCATCGTGTAGGGCATAGCGATATTTACCGCCGTCAGCGCCGTCTCCGACACGCCTCTTGCCACAAATATCCCGTCTACCATCGTATACAGTGTAAATACCCACTGAGCCGCGATAGACGGCACGATAAACCGCATAAAATCTTTTTTCAGCGAAGTTCCTTCTAATCTCATAAATACCTTTTTCTTCTCCCTCTGCTTATATTGTTTTAACTCTTGCAGTAAAATCATAAACCCTGGTATAATACTAAGGTCAAGAACTTTTTGGAGGATTCTTATGAAAAATTATTATAAAATCAGTGAGATATCCCGGCTTTACGGCATCGGCCCTGACTCCCTGCGCTATTATGAGCGCCTCGGCATCCTGAGTCCAAAGCGTGACTCTAACCAATATCGCCTGTACAGCCTGAAAGACATCTATAAGCTTAACTTAATCTGTGATTTACGAAAGCTTGATTTCTCCATGTCCCAGATTAAAGATTATCTGGATTGCCAGACAGTCTGCAACACACTGGACATTCTTCGCTGTGAACAGGAGCTTTTAGGCAAAAAACTTAAAGAACTTACGGAAAAAGAGCATCTGATAAACGAGCGGATCGAGGCACTGCATAAGGCAGAATACATCACAACAGACCGCATTGATATAAAAACATTGCCCCCTCGGCTCTGTGTACAGGAGAAATCGTATATCACCCGGGATGAAGAGATGGATCTTCTCATTCAGAAATTGATGACAAGACACGAAAAAAAAATTCGTAACTTTGGAAACCAGATCATCGGAGCTTTTCTCTCCCGGCAAGATCTGATGAAAGGCATCCCCAATGTATATCAGTCTGTCTTCTTTATTCTAGATACGGACACTTGCGAATATGATTGTGAACTTCCGGCAGGAGATTATCTCTCCTGCTATTATCGGGGAGATTATAATAAAAATGCTGATTGCCTGAAGAAAATGATGAATTATATAAAAGCGCATCACCTGGCTATACTTGGTGAACCTTTTGAATTATACGAGATTGACAACCGTGATACGATGGAGCCGGAAGAATTTCTGACAGAAATCCAGATACACATACGCTGATATATGCACGGATATAATATTGGAAAAAGGAGCCGTCCCCTGCCCGCCGCAGGTTTCAGCTCCTTTTTTGATTTTAATCTGATACTGATTTTGCTAGTTAGTTCTTGCACTCTTGGCAGAACTATAATAACTGTATATCTTTTTTCCTTTCACTGTCTTATAGGAGCGTATTTTATACTTGTATGTCGATCCGCTCTTAAGACCGCTGTTCGTATAACTGACTGTAGAACCTTTTTTAATTGTCTTTATCTTTACATATTTTCCCTTTAAAGAATCATACCGCTGAATCTCGTAACCGCTTGCCCCTGAGATCTTGTCCCATTTAAGTTTTATTTTATCCGGCGACATTGACTTCACAGATAACGTCGGTTTCCGGATAATGGTCACATAACTTTTCTTGATGTATCCTGTCTTCTTTTTTCCGCCTGTTTTTATAGAAATCTTATACCAGCTTCCGCTTATGCCGGTTATCGTTACACCTGTGTTAATCTTTAATGTCGTCAGCTTCCCTTTTGACGTACTTGCTCCTTTTCTCACCACAACACTTGCCGCATTGATCTTTCCTGTCATAGTCGAATCCGTCTTTACGCTGACTGTATTCGAAGATTTTGAATATGCTGCATTGCCATCTTCTTTTTTGTATACCTTAACACGATACTTATAGGTCGTCCCCATCGCCCGCCCGGTGTCAGTATAGGAAACTGTATCTGCACTGCCGATCGTCTTAATCCTCTCATAAGATCCAACAGATGCGTTGTAGCGGTAAACTGCGTATCCTGTTGCTCCTGCAATCTTCTTCCATGTCAATTTGACCTTATCGTAAGATGCCGCTTTTCCGGAAAGCTCTGTGGCCTCCGGCGCCGTTACTGCCGCTGCCGCCCCCGGTGTCCCAAAAGATACCGAATCCTCCCCAGGTTTCGCATACCAGACATTTTTATCAACATTTCCGGAAATACCCGATACCGTCCCTTTTTCTGTATACTGCCAGAAGCTATAATCTCCCGCATAATTAGTTGCCGATGTATAATGCGCCAGCCATATCGGGTACTGACTGCTTATTTCAGACGCATAAAGGTCATTCGTCAGCATACTCTTGTTCGCATACACAAGCGGAGTATAACCCGCGGCTTTGATTCTCTCGCAAAACGCAAGGCAGATATCCGTCCGCTTCCGATTCGTAAGCTTTGCTGTGTCCAGACGGCCGCCGGCAAAATACTCATAGTCAAAAACTAACGGCATAGTGATATGATATCCTTTTACCGAATTCAGCAGATAATCTGCTTCCTGCTGTGCTTCCTCTACCGTGATCGCCTGCGAAAATATGTAAGCTCCTACTTTCACCCCTGCCGCGGCTGCATTCTTCATATTTACTGCCCCATAAGGATCAGCCGCCAGATTTTCGGTCTTTCCGTATCCTCTGTATGAGGTACGGACAAAAGCAAAATCAATTCCTGAATTCTTGACAGCCGTCCAATCAATGGTCCCGTTATACTTGGACACATCGATGCCATCTATGATATTGTATCCTGCAAATCTGCTGTTATGCTGGAGACCTGTCGCCCTGGCACGTATTCCGCCGTCCTGACCATAAAATTCTTCCGGAACTTCCCCTTGAAGCCTTCCTTTTCCCGGGTCATCATCCCCGACGCTTATTTCCGGTTCTGATACGTCTTTGTCATCTTGTTCCTGTTCCGGCACATTTTCCAAAGCCACCTCTTCTGCCTCCTGTGCATACACATTCTCCGGAACCAGAGAAATGCACAGGCAGATAATTAATAATATTGCCGTAATTCTGTACTTTCTGTTCATTTTTTCTCCCCTTATTATTTTAATTTGATTTCTAATTTCCTGCAATAATCAGTGTAAACGTACTTCCTTTCCCCCACTCACTGCTCACTTCAAGCTCTCCTTTGTGTACTTTTGCAATCCGATAGGCAAGCGAGAGTCCCAGTCCGAATCCTTCGGAATTCCTTGACTTTTCAACTCGGTAAAACGGATCAAAAATATGCGGCAAGTCTTCTTCCCGTATTCCGCATCCAAAATCCTGTACCTTTACCACCACAGCTTCCCCCCTGTATGCCGTAGTGATTCTTACTGTCGCCGGAGCTGTACTGTACTTTACTGCATTTTGTATCAGATTCTGAAGCAGTATAAGTATCAGCCCGATATCCAGATTTGCACGCACGCCCGAAAGCTCAAGCTCAAAGCTCACACGTTCCTTTTCTTTAAATTCTATCTCATCGCACACCGAACGAATCATCTCATCCAGATCTGCGTTCTCCAAATCAAGCACGATACGCCCATTCTCTAACCGGTTCAGGTTTAAAAGCTGGGTGATTATCGTATTGGTCCTTTTACTCTGACGGTAAATGACATCTATCGCTTCATCAAATTCCTCTTTTGTGCCGACATACTCCCTGGCGTACTCACACTGAGCCAACAACACTGCAATGGGTGTCCGAAGTTCATGGGCCACGTCAGAAGAAAATCTTTTCTGATTCTCAAGCATCTCTTCCACCCGAGTCAGCATCCGATTATTCGTCTCGGCGAGAACTCCAAGTTCTGTGATCCTTCCGTCATACTCCATTCGTCTGGACAATTCTCCTTCTTTTCCAATTGTTTCCGCCGTCTTCGACATCTGTTTCAGAGGTTCGGCAATTCTCCTGAACATCACGATCCCTGCTCCAAGCACAAGCAAAAGAAATACAGGAATACTCGCATAGGAGATATATTTTATATACTCATATTTACTGTCGGCATCCTGTTTACTTACAATACAACGGTTATAGACGATATGTCCCACCTGTTTTGTCAATCGCCTGTTTACCCTGTCAATAATATAAAACTCTCTGTCGTGCGATACGATCGTTCGAAGTCTCTGATTGATTTCCTCCTCAGAATCCTTCAACCCTTCCGGGCTCTCTCCAAGCATGAGCGAACCGTCTTCTGAAAGAATTTGAAAATACATCCCGTCGTCCACATACCGAAACTCTTCATCCGGTTTTATGATTCCATCCTCATAATAGGCATTCTTACTGTTTTTTAATGACTCGCTGATCAACATACTCTGTATATCATAATAAATCGCCCTGTCGGCAAGAATATTTACGAAAAGAACCATAAGAAACGACAGCGCAAGAATCAGGCCGATCAAATAGCTGATAATATATTTCGTTACGGATACTTTTTTTATTCTTCGCATTTTAACATATATCCTGTTCCACGTATCGTGCAGATCATCTTTTCATCAAAATCATCATCTATCTTCCGGCGCAGATACCGAATGTACACATCCACCAGATTAGAACTGACCTCCGACTGAAGCTTCCATATATTGGACTCAATCTGTTCTCTCGTCACGATAATATTCTTATTCCTCACAAGATAAAGCAGAACGGCAAATTCCTTCGGAGACAGCGCAATCGGTATCTTATTTCTTGTAACTTCATGGGTGTTATAGTCAATAACCAGATCACCGCACCGGTAAACATTCTCCTGTATCTCCGGCTTGCGCCGTGTCATCACTTTAATCCTCGCCAAGAGTTCTTTAAACACAAAAGGCTTTACCATATAATCATCTGCCCCTGTGTCGAGCCCTTCTACGATATCCTCTGTATCTCCTTTCGCACTCAAAAACAGTACCGGCGTCTGCTTTCCCGCTGCCCGCATCTTTTTCAACACCTGGAACCCATCAAGTCCCGGCAGCATGATGTCCATGATCACACCGTCATAATCGGCAAGCATCAGATAATCTATCGCCGCATTGCCATCAAAACAACAATCTACATTATAACCTTCTTTCTCCAATTTGCTTACAAGAATATGATTCATATCTTTCTCATCTTCTACTACCAGCAAGCGCATATGATATACCTCCTGTCGTCTTAAGATGTTTTTATATTTTTCCTCTTCCACAGTATGATTCCGGCCGACAGGACTACTAACACACCCGCAAGAAGCTGTGACACCGGAAATTCCATACCAGGAATAAGAAGCTGATCGGTACGGAGACCTTCAATCCAGACTCGCCCAAGTCCATATCCCAAAAGATAGAGAAGAAACACTTCCCCGTCGAATTTTTTATGACGCCGATACAAAAGCAGCAGGATCAGAACCATCATACACCACAAAGATTCGTAAAGGTATGTGGGATGGACCTGTATATATGAGACTCCTTTTACTGTCTCCATATGTTCTCTCATAAGCGCTGTCACATCAGAGTCTCTCACAGCGTCCAGAGGAAGGCGCATTGCCAGCAGACTGTCTGTGTATTCGCCAAATGCTTCTCTATTGAAAAAGTTGCCCCACCTTCCGATCATCTGTCCTGCTACAAGACCAAGCCCAGCAGTATCAAAAAGAAGCGGAGCAGACAGCTTCTTTACTCTGGCAAATATAATTACCGTAATTATCGCTGCTATCACACCGCCGTATATAGCCAGTCCGCCTTGACGGAGATTTAAGATGCTCTTTAAATCTCCTTTATACATATCCCATGAAAATATCACATAATAAGCCCTCGCACCTGCAACCGCGCATATCACCGCATAGATAGCGAGATCATAATAATTTTCCGGATTCTGTCCTGTACGCTTCGCCTCAGCCGCAGCGATAAAAATTCCCGCCAGAATCCCAAGTCCGATGATCATCCCATAATATGCAATATCAAAATTTAAGACAGTGATATGGTCCCCCACATCGGATAGATGGATTCCGATATTAGGAAAATCTATCGTTCTATGCATCACTTACTCTCCCCGTACAATACTCAGACATTAAATCGGAACAGCATGATATCGCCATCCTTGACAACATAATCTTTACCTTCCAGACGGACAAGTCCTTTTTCCTTTGCAGCAGCATGTGTTTTACATGCCATCAGGTCATCATAGGATACTACCTCTGCACGAATGAATCCCCGTTCGAAATCCGTATGGATCTTTCCTGCTGCCTGGGGTGCTTTCGTTCCTTCCCTGATCGTCCACGCCCGCACCTCCGGTTCTCCGGCCGTCAGGTAGCTGATCAGTCCCAATAACCTGTAACTTGCCTTGATCAATTTCTCAAGACCGGACTCGGACAGTCCAAGATCTTCAAGAAACATCTTCTTTTCATCTTCCTCAAGCTCTGCGATTTCCTGTTCAATCTGGGCGCATACAACGAACACTTCACTCTCTTCTTTAGCCGCGTACTCCCGAACCTTCCGAACGCCCTCATTATCTGCACCGTCACTTGCAAGTTCATCTTCTGATACATTCGCAGCATAGATAACCGGTTTGTATGTCAGAAGATTATAGCTTTCAAGCCAGGCTTGTTCATCCTCATCTTCCGCCCCGTTAAAAGTCTTCGCAAGCCTGTCATTCTCCAGATGCTCTTTTATCTTCTCAAGGAGCACAAGCTCTTTGGCCGCCGTCTTATCATTTCTCGCCAGCTTGGATGTCTTTGCTATCCTTCTCTCAAGGATTTCCAAATCCGAGAAAATTAATTCCAGATTAATGGTCTCAATATCACGGAGCGGATCGATACTTCCGTCTACATGGACAATATTGCTGTCTTCAAAACAGCGCACCACATGGACGATCGCATCTACTTCACGGATATTGGCAAGAAACTGGTTGCCAAGCCCCTCCCCTTTTGAAGCTCCCTTTACCAGCCCTGCAATATCGACAAACTCAATAGCTGCAGGGATGATCTTCTTTGTATGGTACATCTCTCCCAATACGTCAAGACGCTCATCCGGCACTGTCACCACTCCCACATTGGGATCAATGGTGCAAAAAGGATAATTCGCCGACTCTGCCCCTGCTTTCGTCAAAGAATTAAATAATGTACTTTTCCCCACATTCGGTAATCCGACAATTCCTAGCTTCATTTATCTCTGTCCTTCCTCATTCTTCTGATTTATTCTCAAATATCCCTCGTCTCCATCAGCACAACAACCCCGCCTGCAAAATCTATCACTGCCTCATCACCGTCAATCTGATTGCTCACACACAAGCTGTCATATGCTGTTAGCGTATGGTTTTTAAGCGGATACTTCGCTCCTGTAATATTAAAACGGAAAATATCCTGCCCCAGAGGGAACACGGAAAAATATGGTCCATACATCTCGTCTTTTCTGAGGACAGTATGCCCCCCGATCAGGCGTATCCGATTCTGCTTGTCTATAATCACAGCGTCAATCTTACTCTTAAACGGAATTGCAAGACACTGGATATTCGCCCATAAATGGTCAATCCTCCCGCCAGTGGCGCCGAGGATCACCATCTGCTTACACCCGAGGGTCACCGCAAGACGAATCGCGATCTCCGTATCAGACGCATCCTTCACCGGATTGAATTCCCTCACCGGTACAGATGTCTCATTCCGATAGTAATCTGCTATCTCAGGTTTTAAACTGTCAAAATCTCCCACGATATAATTCGGCATGATATTATGGCGGTACAAAAATTCCACACCTCTGTCTACACCGATCACATAACAAGCATCATCTTCTCCCAAAATGGAAAGAGCATGTTCATCTTCTATCTCTCCGCCGCTTACAATTATTATTTTTTTACTCATAGGCATTCAATATCTCCATAAAGGCCCTTGTATTCTTTGCCGGATCCCCATTAAACACTGCAGAGCCGGCAACAATCACATTTGCCCCCGCATCCAGAACCTCTTTTACATTGCTCAGATAGATTCCCCCGTCAACCTGTATATCGACATTAAGCTTTTGTTCCTCTATCATCTTCCGTATCTTTTGTATCTTTTCAAGAGACTCCGGGATAAACTTCTGTCCGCCGAACCCCGGATGTACGCTCATGACCAACAGCATGTCTATATCGATCAAAAGATGTTCGATCTTCTCTGCCGGTGTCTCCGGACAGATGGACAACCCGACTTTCATATCGAACTCCCGGATCTTCGCAATCGTTTCCCTGACATCTTCACAGGCCTCTAAGTGAATCGTCACAATATCTGCGCCGGCCTTCTTGAAATCCTCAATGTAGCGTATGGGCTCATGCACCATAAGATGTGCATCCATCACTTGTGATGTTGCTCCCTGGATAGATTTCAGCACAGGCATCCCAAAAGATATACTCGGCACGAACATCCCATCCATCACGTCAAAATGCAGGTACTCTGCTCCGTTTTCCGCCGTCTGCTCCATCTGACTGCCAAGCGTCTTAAAATCTGCGGCCAAAATTGACGGTGCCAAAATATACTTCATATCAGTATCTCCTCCTATCTTTCAGCTCTTCATATATCTCCTTGTAGCTGTCATAGCGAACGTCTGCAATCTTCCCATCTGCAACCCCCTGCTTCACAGCACAATCCGGTTCATGAGTATGACTGCATCCATCGAAACGACACGCTCCCTCATAGTTCCTGAATTCCGGAAAATAATATTTCAATTCCTCTTTTTCAAAATCATCCACATATAAAGAACTGAACCCCGGTGTATCCATAATGTAAGAATCACTGTCAACAAGAAATAATTCCGAATGTCTTGTCGTATGTTTTCCCCGCTCAATTTTTTTGCTGATATCACCCGTTTCCATCTCGGCCCCGGGCGAAATCACATTGATAATGGATGATTTCCCCACTCCGGATGGGCCTGCAATGGCTGTTGTTTTTCCTTTCAGTAGTTTCTTGACTCTGTCAACATTCGTCTGCTTAAGAGCGCTTGTAAATATACATGGATATCCGCAGCCCGAATATATCTTTTCCAGTTCTTTGATCTGAAAGTCCTCTGCAATATCCTCCTTATTGAAACACAGGATCACCGGGATCTGCCTGCTCTCCATCATGACCAGGAAACGATCCAGGAGACGGAGGTGAGGACTCGGTTTTATGACAGAAAATACGACCAAAGCCTGATCGATATTAGCCACCGCCGGACGTACAAGCTCATTTCTCCTGGGCAGTACCCTGACAATATTTCCGGTTTTCTCGCTTTCGTCAAGTACTTCTATTATTACGTTGTCACCCACAAGAGGCTTTATCTTCTCTTTGCGGAAAATTCCTTTTGCCTTACATTCATAAACACCGGATCCCACTACATGAATGTAGTAGAATCCGGCAATTCCTTTTACGATTTTCCCCTGCATACTACTGCACCGGTGCGGTGGTCGGATTCGACTGCTGACCATCCCCGCCTGTATTAGGCGTCGTCGGTTCCGGCTCCGGTTCTGGTTCCGGCTCCGGCTCACGGATTCCTCCGCTGATCCACACAGTAACCTTCGTTCCCTTCTTTACACTCTTTCCGGACGGCGACCATCTGCTTACCTTTCCGACAGACTCTTCGCTTTCTTCTTCTCCGCCGTTGACAGCCACAAGTCCATAGCTCTCCAAAAGTGCCTTTGCCTGCTGATATGTCTTACCGCTAAGATTCGGAATTGCTACCTTCTCCTCCGGTTTTTTACCGTTGCTGACGACAATCTTGATGCCTGTGCCAGGCTCTACTTTCTTGCCGCCTTTAATACTCTGGGAAACGACCTTTCCTTTTGCTACTTTATCATCATATTCATATCTCACTTCTTCAATGGTAAGCCCTGCGGCTACCAGCTCCTTTTGCGCTGTCTCATCCTTCTTGCCTACCACATTCGGCACTGTCTTCTTCTCGGAGCCTTTGCTGACTCTCATAACGACTTCGGAACCTTCCGCAGCCTCAGTTCCTGCTGCAGGTGTTGTACCGATGACTTGCCCCGCACCATAACTGCTGTCATATTCAAACTCGGAAGTCCCAACCTTAAATCCGTTATCCTCCAGCTCCTTCTGTGCCGCCTCTTCGTCTTTACCGCTTACGTCAGGAACTTCTTTTGTCTTTTCAGTAATTCCTGAACTTACCACTATTTCTATCGTCGTATTCTTCTTTACCTTTTTCCCATCCTCCGGAGTCTGCCGGATGATCTTACCCTCTTCATACCGATCGGACTCCTCGGTTCCGACCCGCTTGATTCCAAGTTTATTTTTCAATAACTCCTTCGCATCCTCTTCTGTCTTTCCGACAAGATTCGGAACAGTTACTTCTTCATCCTTTTCATCTTCTAAAAGTGTATTCTTTCCGAAAGAAGAGAACACACCGCCTGCTTTTCCAACCGCAAATATTACGATAAATAAGATAATAACCACCACTACCGCAGTCAGGATCTTCATGACCTTGCGCATACCCGGATTCACATCCTCATCGTCTTTTCTTCTGCGCCCCCGTCCGTCATAATCATCGTAATCTGTATCGTAACGGTCATCTTCGTATCTGTAGTCCTCATATTCATTATCATCATATTCATCGTCATCATCATAATTGTTACGGATGTCATCTAACTCCTCATCTGTAATAATGACTGTATCTGCATTTCTAAGAGGCGGGATCACAACAAAGTTCCCATCCGGATCTGCCAGCGACCTTTTAAGATCGCGAATCAGATCATCTGTATTCGCATAACGCCTCTCCCCATTTTTCTGCGTACATTTTAAGATAATCTGCTCTAAACTATATGGAATATCTTCAACGTATTCTGACGGAGGCGTAATCTCCTCCTGAAGATGCTTGATCGCTATCGATACCGTGGAGTCTCCTTCGAACGGCAGCCTTCCTGTCGCCATCTCAAAGAGAGTGATGCCAATAGAATAGATATCACTCTTTGCATCACTGAAACCGCCTCTTGCCTGCTCCGGCGATGTATAATGCACAGATCCCATTGCATTAGAACTGACGGTATGAGATGTAGTCGCTTTCGCAATGCCGAAATCCATGACCTTCACTTTACCGTCCTTGGAAATAATTATATTCTGCGGCTTGATATCCCGATGTATAATATTCGCAGCATGGGCCGTACCGATCCCTGTACATATCTGTATTGCAATACTGATAATCTCTCTGTGAGACAGTCTTCCCTTTCTCTTAATATATTCTTTCAGCGTAATTCCTTCCACTAATTCCATAACCATATAGTAAAGTCCGCGATCTTCCCCTGCATCATAGACATTTACAATATTCGGATTCACAAGTCCTGCGGCCGCCCGGGCTTCAGAACGGAATTTCCGCACAAAATTATCATCTTCCCGATACTCTTTTTTCAGAACCTTAATCGCGATATAACGGTTGAGCATAGTGTCTCTCCCCTTATAGACATCTGCCATACCGCCTGCGCCGATCTTACTCAGCACCTCATACCGTTTTCCAAGTACAATTCCACCCTTTACCATACATTCACCTCATCGACCAGTGGCTCTGCCATAACAACCCCTATGTTATCTCTCCCGCCATTACTGTTTGCTTTCTCAATCAACTTCAATACAGCCTCCACAATATCTCTGGCTCCTTTGACGATATCAAACATATCTTCATCTTCAACCATATTGCTCAATCCGTCTGTACACATCAAAATAAGGTCTCCCTTTTTCAGACGGTATTCATAAATATCAGCTTCCACACCTTCCTTTACTCCCATTGCCCTTGTGATAATGTTCTTATCCGGATGGTTCTTGGCTTCCTCTGCTTTGATTCCTCCCAGTCTTACCATCTCCTCCACAAGAGAGTGGTCTTTTGAAATCTGGCGTATCTTATCATTGATCAGGTACAGACGGCTGTCTCCCACATTGGAAAAATACAGCGTATTACCGATCACAGTAGCCGCAACAAGTGTCGTACCCATCCCTTCTAGTTTAATATCTGTATTCGCCGCTTTTATCAGCTCATGATTCGCAATGCCTACCACGTGGAGAAGAATGTCCGCCGGTTTATCAAGCGCCGTATTCTTAAGCTCCCTGCACAATACTTCTACTGTATATTTAGACGCAAAATCACCAGCCTTGTGCCCGCCCATACCATCGGCTACCACAAGGAGATTCGGAAACGGCCCTATGGGCTCATCTGTCACATACACATAATCCTGATTGACTTCCCTTCTTCTTCCCACATCGGTCATTGCATATATCTTCATCTATTTCTCCTTCTTACTGTCAGCGTATCGTCTTCTGAGCTGACCGCAGGCTCCGTCAATATCTGAGCCTCTCTCCCTTCTAATAGTAACATTTATTCCGTTTTTTTCAAGTTTATTTTTAAAAGCAAGGACATTTTTCCTGTCCGGACGTTCAAAATCCCTCTCTTTTACCGTATTGACAGGAATCAGGTTCAGATGGCAGTTGCGGCCCGAAAGCAGTGCTGACAGTTCTTTTGCATCCTCCGGTCCGTCATTCACACCCCCTACCAGGCTGTATTCGAAGGTAGGCCGTCTCCCGGTTTTTTCAAAATAATAATCGCACGCCTCCATCACTTCCGACAGCCCATACTTCCTGGCCACCGGCATCAGCTTCTCTCGTTTTTCCTGATTAGAAGCATGTAGAGAAAGCGCAAGGGTAATCTGCAGGCCTTCCTTCGCAAGACGCTTGATATTCGGCACGATCCCGCAGGTAGAAGCAGTGATATTCCTCTGGCTGATATGGAGGCCGTGACTGTCGCTTAACATTGTCACAAATTTAAGGAAATTATCATAATTATCAAGCGGTTCCCCGGTTCCCATGACAACAACATTAGACACTCTTTCACCCGTCAGCTTTTGAATCCGGTAGATCTGTCCCAACATCTCCGAAGGCGTCAAGTTTCTCTCTAATCCGCCGATTGCTGATGCACAGAACCGGCACCCCATCCGGCAGCCTGCCTGGGAAGATACACAGACAGAATTTCCGTAATCATACTTCATCAAAACACTTTCTATCATACTGCCGTCATGTAACTCAAACAAGAATTTTTCTGTCGGGTCTCTCCTGGAGATCTGCCTTGCAGCCATGGAAACCTTTCTGATCTCATACGCATCATCCAGCTTTTGGCGAAGTGCCTTGGAAAGGTTCGTCATCTGCGAGAACTCATCTGCCAGTTTCTCATGGAGCCAACTGTAAACTTGTTTTCCGCGAAAAGACTTTTCACCGATCCCCTCCATCTCTGAAAGCAATTCCTCATATCCAAAAGATACAATATCCTTTTTATCCATTACCGCCCGAATCCTTTCTTTGAAACAGTGCCATATAAAACCCGTCGCCTCTGTGTATTCCCGGCAGACGCTGCTGTTCTCTAAGCAGTTCAAAATCCTGATGCGTCTTTAAAAACCATTCTGCATTCTCTTCATTTTCCCTCTTATGTATCGTACATGTACTGTAGAGAAGCCTTCCGCCTCCCTTTACATAACCGCAGACCGCCGACAGGATCTCCCTCTGAAGCCTCACTAATTGTTCCTGTATATCAGGTGTCATCTTATATTTCAGGTCAGTCTTCTTGCCCAGGACTCCAAGACCCGAACAGGGAAGATCGGCAATCACAACATCTGCCGTACCTTTATATTTCTCATCAAAAACTTTTGCATCCCATTGCTGCGCCTTAATGTTACACAGACCGCTTCTTGCTATATTCTCCTGTATCAGTCCGACTTTGTATTCTGTCAGATCCCTTGCAACTACCAGGCCCGCCCCTTCCATAAGCTCTGCAAGATGAAGCGCTTTGCCGCCGGGAGCCGCACATACATCCAGCACCACATCTCCTTTCCCCGGGGCCGCCCACTGTGCCGCCTCCATAGAGCTTAGATCCTGAACATAAAAATAACCTTTCTGGAAGCTCATAAGCTTTGTCAGATAATCATATCCGCTTATGTACAGCGCACAGGGCATATCCTCATCCTCCGAGACAATCACACCTTCTTTGCGCAGACAGTCCGCAAGCTTTTCCCTGCTGATCACACTGGTATTGCAGCGGATACATGTCGGACGGTCCATAAAAAATGCTTCTCCCATGCTCCGGACAGTATCCCCATCATATTCCTGAAGCCACTGGGAAACCAGCCACTCAGGCAAAGAATACCGCACCGATAAGTTTTTTCGTTCCTCCTCGGGATATTCAATCTCATCGAGACTGCGCCCGATATTTCTAAGTACCCCGTTTACAAATCCGCCCAGATTCTTAAATCCTCTCTTTCCTGCAAGCTTCACCGATTCATTGCACACTGCCCGGTCCGGAATACTGTCCATATATTTCATCTGATAGACACCGGTCCTTAAGATCGTGCGGATGACAGGCTTCATCTTATCCACACTCACCTTCGAAAACCGGTTGATAATATAATCAATCTCTATCATGCGCTCAAGTGTGCCCTCTACCACTCTTGTAATAAATGCACGCTCTCTTTTTTCAAGATACTGATATTTATCAAGAACACTCTTAAGCGCCACATGGCTGTACTCCCCATCCCGCGTGATCAAAAGAAGTGTGTCCAGAACTATTTCTCTTACATTCACCGATACAGGCATCTTTTGTCCTCCCCGCCTATCAAATATACTTAATCGCTTCTCCGGTTCGCAAGCAGCAAGATACGCAAAAGCTGCAGAATTGCAGATGTCGCCCCTGCCACATAAGTAAGCGCAGCCGCAGTTAACACTTTTCTCGTACTTTTAAGCTCATCCTCGTACAATATTCCGGAATTCCCCAGAATCTTAAGAGCCCTGCCGGAAGCATTAAACTCTACAGGAAGTGTGACTAGCTGAAAAAGCACCGCAAAGGAAAAGCCTAAAATGCCGAGGTTCAACAGCAGCGCAGACATGTTGCTGTTCATGACTAATCCGATCACGATCAGCGGCCATGCAATCGTGCTTCCAAAATTTGCAACCGGCACAAGCGAGCCCCTGATAGCGAGCGGCACATAACCTTTCTCATGCTGGATCGCGTGTCCGCACTCATGGGCTGCAACTCCTACTGCCGCGACAGAGTTCGAGCTGTAAGTCGCATCTGACAAACGTAGAATCTTACTTCTCGGGTCATAATGGTCCGTAAGATTCCCTGACACATGCTCCACCCGCACATCCCGGATACCTGCCTGCATAAGAATCCGCTCTGCCGCTTCCCGCCCTGTCATTCCGGAATGGCTGCGCACTTTGGAATACCGGTTAAAGGTCGCATTCATCTTCGCAGATGCAATCATACAGATCACAACGCCGATAAGTACAAGTATATACGTAGCATCAAAAAACATTGGATAATACATATAAATTCCTCCCTGATCATCAAAAACTAAAATCCATTTGTTTATTATACCTCAAAACAATATATAATAGCAATTTTTCACATAAATTTTATTTATTTCATGTTATAATCATAATGTCAGGCCTAAAGCCACGAAACTACATAAAGGCGGGAAAAAAATTGAAAAAAAACGAGAAAAAAGATAATCTGCGGCAAACGATCATGGATGCAGCATGGGAACTATTCTATGAAAAAGGTTACGAAAATACAACGGTCAACGACATCATCAAACGCGCCGGCACATCAAAAGGCGGATTTTACTATTACTTCAAAGCGAAGGACGAGCTTCTAAACTCTCTTTACGCCTTTTTTGACCGGGAATACGAAAAATTTTATGCAACTATGGATAAAAATCTTAACAGTCTGCTGCAACTGCGGCTGCTGGGGCAGTACGTATCCTACTTCATTGAAGGGAACGTCTCGCCTGAATTTTTGTGCGCCCTGTACAAATCACAGCTTTCTAATCAGACTCAGGAGCATTTTTTAAGTCCAGACAGATTCTATATTAAGCTTGTAAAGAAAATCATCTCAGAAGGCCAGGAAAAAGGGGAGATCCGGGACGATATCCCGGTAGAAACCCTGGCTCACCATGTTCTTGCTATCGAGCGGGGCATCTTTATCGACTGGTGCGTCCAGGCAGGAAGCTTCTCTCTCGGTTATTTTGGAGCACAAAGTTTTGAATTCTACAGCGAGTTCCTGAAGCCTCAAAACACAAATTAAATCATTTTTAAAAACTGCAGTTTGTATCTATTAACAAAATTTTGCTTCAAATATTATGAAAATTAACGAAAAACAAGAGGATAGTTTTGTGTATAATAGCATAAATATTCTCTTTATTTTCGTCAATATATAGAAATTCATTATAAAGATTGACAAAATCAATATCAATTGTTATTATTATAACATGCTTTACAGACCGTGGTTTGTTACTGATAATTCATTTACGTTTATATGAACACGGGCAAGGTGGCTGTTTTTTGCTACCCTGCCTTTTTGTTTACCCAAAAGGAGGGATTTTATGCAGCAACTAACAGCAAAACCTGTTTTACTTATCTTTGTAGCAATTTATGCCGTTATTCTGGTTATCGTAGGAGCGTATTACTCAAGAGAGGCAAAGACCAGCGACGAGTTCGTGCTTGCAGGGAAGGGGCTTGGCTCCGTCGTGTTGATCGGTACTTTTCTGGCAACCTACACAGGGAACGGCACTATATCCGGCGGCGGCAACTCCCTGGCTTATACATACGGGCTCTGGCCGGGTATCTTCTTCGCACTTCCCGCCATAGGAGGGATCATAGTCTTGTTCCTCCTGTCAAAGAAGATCCGTTCCTCAAGTTCCTACACCGTAGCGCAGCTTTTGGAGAATAAATACGGCAGGACGGCACGGCTTTTAGCAGGACTTATTATCGCCCTCTCAATGGTATCCATCTGCGCATATCAATACAAAGGGCTGGCATTTATACTAAATGTTACCACCGGCATGGATGTCAATATCGCAACAGCAGTGGCAGCCGTTTTGATCATCTTCCTTGCATTCTCAGGAGGCTTAAAATCCGTTGCCGTTACCGATGCCATCAGTGCGTTTATCATGCTGTTCGGTATTATCATCGCAACTCCCCTTGTCGTCCGCGCTGCCGGAGGATGGAATAATGTCATTGCTTCCTCCTCCCCGGAAAGCCTGACGCTCTCCGGAGGACAGACATTTGCAGGATTCATCTCCGGTTACCTTCCGCTGTTCTTCCTGACCATGGGCGACCAGAACTTGTATCAGAGAATTGCAGCAGGCGACGGCGAGAAGACAGTAAAGAAAGGGTTTATCGGCTGGTTTCTTGGAATGCTTGTAGTTATGCCTCTGGTAGCGGTAATTTCTTTCTCTACAAAAGTAATCTTCGGCGACAATATTGACCCTGGTATGGCTTTTATGTCCAGCACCACCGTAATCCCGACTCTGGCAGGGGGAGTCCTTCTGGCAGCCGCCGCGGCGTTTATCATCACCACCGGCGACTCCTACCTTCTGTCCGGTGCTACGAATATTACTTACGATATCTACGCCGAGAAGATCAATCCGAACGCAACAGATGCGCAAAAATTCAAGGTAACCAGATGGACCATCGTGATCGCCGGCATCGCAGCTTATATTCTGCTGCAGTTTTTCCCGACTGTGCTGGCTATACAGTATTGGTCATACACAATCTACGGTGCAGGAATCACTCCGGCGCTCATCGGTGCATTGTGCTGGAAGAAAGTAACAAAGACAGGCGGCATTGCTTCCATGATCGTAGGCACGATCGTTACCATTGCTTACGAGATGATGAAGCAGCCTTTAGGGCTTTCCACTGTACTTGTGGCTGTTCCGGTCGCAGTCATTGTACTGATCGCGGTGTCTCTCCTGACACAGAAAGAAAATCAGAAATAACAATGGAGGAATAAAGTATGGATAAATTTACCTATATTATCTGCGGAAAGTTCTATAACGGCATAGAGCCGGAATTCAAAGAAAATTATAAGATTCTTGTAAAAAACGAGAAAATCGAGGCCGTCGGCACGGATATCCCTAAACCGGAATCGGCACAGGTTATCGACTTGTCCGACGTAACCGTCACTCCGGGCATAATCGATGCACATATGCATATGGATTATATCGACTGGCATACCGTCCGGGAAGAAGTTTATACGACTTCAGAAGAAGCCAAAACTATTGCCTGTATCCGTACGGCACAGAAAACACTGTCCAGAGGGTTCACGACCATCCGCCATACAGGAGGCATCACTTCCAACGGTTTCGGTATCCTTGACGTAAAGCGTGCCATTGAGAAAGGCTACATCACAGGCTCCAGGATCGTAGCTGCCCCAAGACTGATCTGCAGCGCAGGCAGCCACGGGGATCTGTCACAGGGCTTTGCAAGAAATCCGGAGCTTTCCATGATCACACAGAATATGCGTCCCGTCCTGGGCGCGGGCAAAGACTTTTTCGTAAATGCGGTGCGCGAGGAGATAAAATACGGCGCTGACTTTATTAAGATCATGGCAACGGGCGGTTTCTTTACCCCCTATGACAACCCTTCCCAACAGCAGCTCAATGACGAAGAAATGAAAGCCATCATGGACACCGCCCATGAGTGGGGAAAGACTGTAACTGCTCATGTATACAGCCCCAACCATATGAAAAAGCTGATTCAGTTCGGAATTGACGGTATGGAACACTGCTCTTTGATGGATGAAGAAACCGCCCAGATGATCATTGACAATGATGTATATGTGGTTCCCACCTTCTGTCCTTACGAGGAGGCCGTACATTACGATCCTGTACTCATCCAGACAAAGCAGGAAGAATACCGCATCAAACTGGAATATTACAAAGATGCCCTGCAGGCAGGCCGCGAAGTAATCAAGAACTGTAAGTGCAAGCTCGGATACGGCACGGATATGGTGGCTACCCACCAGAATTACGAGAGCGGCTTTGAATTTAAAGCATGGATGGAAAGCGGCATGGGAACCTTCCGCACGCTTCATGCGGCCACGAAGGTTAACTCGGAAATCCTGGGGCTCGACGATAAGATCGGCACTCTAGAGCCGGGCAAGCTTGCAGATATCTCCGCATGGAAGAGAGATCTGATGAACGATCCATATGCGCTGTTAGACTGCGCATTTGTCATGAAAGAAGGCGTTATATACCAAGCTGAACGATGTGAAGAACTATAACACGTCTCATATTAAAAAAGATTTTTATAACAGTTGCTAAGGAACAAATTCGGCAGATTATCTATTTCACAAAATAACATTAGCAGCGTAGCAAACGTTTATTCTTTTCTCAAAGAAAGTTTTAAAGATATCTTTCAGGAGCTTATGGAAGCAGCACTCAATGCTGCCCTCGTTTATGAGATTTTCTGACAGATAACAAAAGAAATGGACGCAGAGATATCAGAACCGGGATCAGGTATTGAATCAATTGATCGTCCTATATAACGAGAGGATTACAGGCAATCTGTAAAACAAAAGACGGGATGGCGTCACCAAGATCTGCCATCCCACCCTTTATACCATCGGCATCTGTATTATTGTCAGAAAACCCCAATCTTATTCTGGAAGCCAGGCGCGGTCAGAGCCCACGAACAAAAACAATCAATACAGGGGCTTAATAATTGTACAAAAAAACAAAAAAAGTAGTATAAGTTTCCATAAACACAAGATTTTTTACAGCCTCACAATTTATACATCAAACTCCCTCTTGCACTTTATATTTTGTTCCTTACTATATATAAGTCTGCTGCTCTATAAAATGTGACACTCATATTCAATTTTTTAATTTTTATACTATGCACAATTTATCCTACACATTTCCTTATCATTCCCATGCTCACGCACACCTTCCACATATAGCCGATAATACCGTCCGCCTCTTCTAAGCAGCTCTTCATGATTTCCCATCTCTGTTATCACTCCATCAGGTTATTCATCTTTTCTCATTCATTAATAAAATTACAGAAGCCAAAATTGACACACTATCTTTCTTGATTCCCGTGAATCTTTTCCAATTACAATAATTAACCTGAATTATTCACGGAACAGTATCTGAACTGATAACTGTACCATGAAT
>ERZ777306.507-NODE-507-length-77362-cov-10.067898_pt1 | contig 77362 bp, 67 predicted proteins | sample MGYA00374966_ERZ777306 | MGnify/ENA primary metagenome ERZ777306 (study PRJEB29329, sample SAMN06343882) | mouse gut metagenome | isolation source: Mouse cecum | place: Austria: Vienna | collected 2014-11-15 ...
CCAAATTTATTTAATGTTTAACTAGTCCCTATTTTTTATGGGACACTAATGATAGCTATAAAAAGATAAAACATTGTTTGTATTTAAAATTTAATATTTGATGATACCTCAGACAAGAAAGAACTTATATACAAATATTGCAAATTTAGTTGTTAATATAGTAGTAGGAATTTATTATACTCCTTATTTAGTTAATCAATTAGGATTAGCTGCATATGGGATAATTCCTTTAACACTAATTGTAAATCAGTATATTAGTGTCCTGACAGGTTCTTTGACAAGTGCATTATCTCGTTTTTATACAATTTATATTCAAAAAGAGAATTTTGCTAAAGCATCAGAGGTGATAAGTACTTCTTTAATAGCTATATTTGTTCTCATACTATTCATTGTACCTTTTTTTATTTGGTTAGTAATCGATTTAGATTTAGTTTTTAACATCCCTAAGCAGTTACAACAAGCCGCTCAGTTACTATTTATCTTTACGGGTGGTAGTTTTTTTGTTTCTTTAATCTCTTCTTCTTTAAATATTTCATTATATGCATATAATAGGTTGGATCTAATGAATGTAATTACGTTAACTAGAATAGGATTTAAATTTCTTTTAGTTATCGTTTTTTTTGAAAGTATTGAGGTCAATATAATATTTGTAGGATTATCTAATTTGTGTACGGAATTATTGGTCTTAATACTTAATATTTATTTTTTCTTAAGGCAAACTAAGAAAAAAGTGAAGTTTGGACTTTCTTATTTTGTAAGAACAACTTTAGTGAGTATTTTAGGAATGGCTGTATGGACGGTAATTCATCAATTAGGTGATGTTGCTATATATAGAGTGGATAACATTATTGTAAATCAATATTGGGGAACTGAATTGTCAGGAGCATTGGGGGCTGTATCGGAATTTGGTGTTTATGTTTCTTTAGTAGTTGGTGTTATTTCATCTTTGTTTGGACCGATTATATTAATAGCTTATTCAAAACAAAATCATGATGAAGTTCAGAAATTAACAATGAATGATTCTTTGATAGTTGGGGTTTTAAGTGCTAGTATTGTAGGGAGTTTGATAGGTTATAGTGTGCCTATTTTAGAAATCTGGTTAGGTAAGGAATTTGTTGTGTACAATAGTTGGTTGATTTTAAAAATGCTATCTCTTCCTTTTTTTTCTGCGGCAGGTATTTATGCGTATGTAAATAGATCATGGAATAAAGTGAAATATCCTGCTTTGTTTACTGTTGTTTTAGGGGTGATTAATATAATTGGCTTAATTCTTATTTCAGAGAAGAGTACTATTGATACTATGTCTGTTATAAAGCTTATGTTGTTCTTTTCTGTTTTTATTATTATAGTGCAAAGTTATGGTGTTAATGCATTCTTTTTTAACCGGATTTATCCAGGTAATGCTGGACAAATAAAGTTTGTATTTTTAAAAATTTGTATATCTATATGTGTTTCGATTTGCTCTTCAACGATTTTACTTAAAGTTTACCAACCGAAAAATTTAGTAGAACTAGTGTTAGTATTGTCAATAACTATATTAATATCCGTATTAATATCTGTGTTGACTTTGTTTTCAACCCAACAACGTCTTTTTATTTTTTCAATTATAAAATAGGAGCAGAATGAAAGTGTCAGTTATAGTGCCTGTGTATAAAACGGAAAAATTTATATATAGATGTTTAGATAGTATTTTGAATCAATCTTTGCATGATATAGAAATAATAGTTGTAAATGATTGTACTCCTGATAATAGTATGCGTATTGTTACTGAATATGCACATAAAGATAAGCGTCTTCATATAATAAATAATCCCATTAATTTAGGACCAATGCTGACAAGAAAAGTGGGATATCAGCAGGCAATAGGTGATTACATCCTTTTTTGTGATAGTGATGATTATTTACCTATTGATGCTTTAGAAAGGATGTATGTCGCCATTGAACAATCAAAGGCGGATATAGTTGTTTCTGCCTATACCTATATAGGTGTAAATGGAGAGAAAACTAAAATTATCAATCGGATTTCAGGGGGAGAGGCTTCTTATGATGCTTATTTAGCTCTTTTCGATAATGAATTGAAGCATTCTTTGTGTGCTAAAATATACTCCCGAAAATTATTTGCAAATTATGAATATGAGACATTTGAGAAACAAGCCAATGCGGAAGATTTTGTTTTGTTTTGTCAATTGTTGAAACATGTCACTAAAATTCAATGTATAGAAACAAGTACATATAATTATTGCCAGAATTTGTTATCTGCTACTCAGTCATATTCAGATGATAAGTTTTTGTCTTTTGTAAATGCTATTAATTGGCAATTTACATTCTTTAAGGGAATGAATGAGCTTGAAAATAAGTCCTTTGCAGATATATTAAATAGTATACTTACTCTTTTGAAGGCTGGTTGTAAAAAAAATATCATATTGAAAATTGATTCCGAAATTTTAGCTTCAATGTCATTTCCAGTGTTGAGAAAATATTTGCCTTTACCTAAGATTGTTTTATTGTATAGTCTATTTGAGTTTCCTATGTTTTGTTCTTTTTATTCCTATTGTGGTCGGTTAAAAAAGAAACTTCTTTTGTTGCATGATTAATTCTTTGTTGTTATGCATTGGCAAAAAGAATCTAATACAAATACATACATTAAAGCTTTAGCTTTTTTTTTGAATCCTACTATATCTTTGTTTTTAGCTCTTTTTAGTTTAAAAACTAAGTCTTCTTGTGTATTGTTGTTTGCCTTTTTTGTAACGTTTGGTTTTTCTTATACAGTATCTGATGTAAGGACAGAAGAGAATAATTTGGACGGTATTTCATATAGAAATGATTTTGAAGAATATGCTAATATAAGCTCAGAAACTTTCTATGACAGTTTAGCTGATTATGTTACTTTACAAGGAGGTTTGGATTTTTATAAAGATGTAGTATGTTATTTTGTATCAAGATTTACTGCTAATTATCATGTGATGTTCTTTGTGGTATCTCTTGTTTTTTCTTTTTTCTGTCTTAAATCATTGAAGTATTTTGTTACTGATAAAAATTTTTCGAATTCTATTTTTTGCTTTATTTTATTGTATCTATTTGTTTCTAATCAAATTTTTAATATAAATAATTTTCGATTTTATACAGCTGCTTGGATTGCAAACTTCTCTTTGTTAAAATGGCTTATTGATGGTAATAAGAAACTATTGTTGTTATTATTTATTACACCTTTCTTTCATGGTTCATTCATTCTAATTCCTATCATGGTTATAATATATCTATTTTTTTGTAAATCATATAGATATCTTACAATTGCATTTGTCTTAAGTTTAGTTTTTTCTGAATTGTCATTAGAAGTATTCCGAAATGCTATTGAATATATGCCTGCTGAATCTGCTTTAGCATTAAAAATGTCTGTATATACAGATGAGAATTATGTGTATAAAATTAATGAGGGGGGAAGTGGGTTTATTTGGGTTGTCAGATTACTTGAAGCATTTACAAGAATATTGATAAATGTGTTAGTTTTAGTTTTAATTGTGAATTATAATAAATACATTAGGCATACAAATTTTCAACAGCTTTTTCACTTCATGCTTCTTATTATGATTTTTGCAAATTTCACGATGTTTATTCCTTCTACTGGGAATAGGTTTATTATATTGGCAATGCCCTTACTTGCATATATATGGCTTGGATGCCTCCTTAATACGAGAAATGATAAATGGTTATATCTTTTAGGATTATTGTTTGTTATGCAAGCAACTTTACCTTTTGCTATTTATTCGTTTCCTTGTGTGAGATTGTATTTTAGAGTTTTGGAATCTTCTTTTGTTTGCAGTAGCCCTTTATGGCTATTTTTGAAATACATATTGTGGTTTTAATTTTCTTTTATGAAGAATCTTCTTTTCTTTATTAGTGGTCTAGGTTCCGGTGGTGCACAAAGGCAGATTGTGGAATTGGCTGTTGGCTTTAAAGGTCTGGGGTATAATGTCCGTTTTTTGATATATCAAAAAAAATGGAGTGAATTTTATTATCAATATATAGTCAATCATGGTATTGAGATAGATGGTATTTACGAAGATAATTATTTAGAACGTATTTATAAAGTACGCAGGTATATTCGTTCTCATAAATTTGACATAGTAATTGCTTTCTTGGAAGCTCCCTCTTTTATGGCAGAATTGTCAGGCTTTCCTAGTAGGAAATGGAAACTTATTGTTGGAGAAAGAAGTGCTGATCCTGCCAAACGGTCATCTTTTAAATTGAGGTTTTTTTTGAAGTTTCATAGATTTGCAGATTATATAGTTGCTAATTCTTATGCAAATATCAATATTGTAAAAGAAGTGGCACCTGGGATATTATCAAGGAAGTTCAAGGTCATATATAATATGCTTGATCAAGAAAGATTATTACCTAATGAAAATTTTGCATATAGAAAGAATGGGAAATTGAATTTACTGGTTGCTTCCAGCCATCGATATCTTAAGAATTTAAATGGATTGATTGAAGGTGTCCACTTAATGGAGCCTCAATATCGTGATAATCTTAGGATTTCATGGTTTGGCAATAGTAAGTTTGATTCCTCTTTGGAAGATGGACTTCAAAAAATCCAATCTTATGGTTTGCAGGATGTCTTTTCTTTTCATAAGGAAACATTGGATATTTATGACTATATGAGGGAAGCTGATGCGGTTGGCTTATTTAGTTTTTTTGAGGGACTTCCTAATGCTATTTGTGAAGGGATGTATATGGGGAAACCGATTGTTGCTACACGTGTGTCTGACGTTCCTTTGTTGGTAGAGGATAATGTAAATGGATTTTTGTGTGAGGCAAATTCTCCTTCTTCTATTTCGCATGCCTTGACTCTGTTGGTGAAGTGTTCTGTGGTCGAATTATCTGATATGGGAAAACGGAATAACACGAAAGCAGAAGAGTTGTTTAATAAGTCTCGTATTTTAGGTGATTACGAAAAAATGTTTTAGTTTTTTATGAATATTTTATTGATATCCAGAGGCTATCCTTCAAATAGAGATGTCCAGTGGGGATGTTTTGAGCGTGATCAAGCTAAGGCTTTACAAAAATTGGGGCATACAGTAACTGTAATGTCCATAGATGGTAGATTTAGACTATATAAACGGAGGTTAGGCATTACTCAAATAAGTGATGATGGTATTAATGTCTATAATATGTTTTATTGTCCTTTTGCCATCCTAAGATTATTGGGTAGTAAGTTTTTCTTAAAAGTATTAAGTTGGCAGACCAATAGGCTATATGAAGAAGTAAAAAAAAGGATGGTTCCAGATGTTATATATGCTCATTATCTGACCAATATATATTCTGCGACAATAATTAAGCAGTGCTATAATATACCTGTGGTGGGAGTAGAACATTGGAGTATGTTGAATAGAAAAGTTCTGCCTTCGTATGTATCCGTAATGGGAAATATAGGATATAGGATTGCTGATAAGCTTATAGCTGTATCTGATTCTTTGAAATGTAATATTTATAATCATTTTAGTGTAAATTCCATTGTTATACACAATATGATTGGAGAGGAGTTTGCTAATAGGCAAATAGTTGATAGAAAAAAGATTGTTTCTGGAAAACTAAATATTATAGCATTGGGAAGTTTGTTTTATGGAAAGGGATATGATATTTTGATATCAGCATTTGCAAAGACAGGGCTGTCGAAGTTTGGTTGCAAAATCACTATTGTAGGAGAAGGTGGTCAAAGAACAAAATTGCAGGCGCAGATAGATGGATTAGGGCTTGAAAGGTCAATTCGGTTGGTGGGGCAGAAAAATAAACATGAAATCATTGAAATAATGGACTCATGTAATTTATTCATTCATCCATCTAGAGGAGAAAATTTTTCAGTTGCCATACTTGAAGGACTTGCTTCTGGATTGCCAGTGATAGCTACATTATGTGGTGGAGCAGCCCAGTGCATAAATGAAAATAATGGTCTTCTTGTGGAAGTTGGTGATATAGACCAATTGGAAAAAGCTATAAAATATATGTATGAGCATATTGATGAATATAACAATATGGAAATTTCAAATGAATGTTTATCTAAGTATTCTTCTGTAGCCATAGGAAAACAGATAGAAAATGTTTTGAATGAGGTTATAAATCGTTGAAAGATGAAACAGTTGGTAATTATTGGTGCTGGTGGTATGGGACGTACTATGTTCGATATGGCACGAGAGTCTTGGGGACATAAAACCGAATTTGTCGTTAAAGGATTTATTGATGATAACGTAAAAGCATTGAATGGCTTTGAAGGTTATCCTCCTATTGTAGAAACTATATCAGGTTATTTACCTTGCGCAGATGATGTGTTTATATGTTCTATTGGTGGCGCTTCTAGAGTAAAATGTATATCTGAGATTATAGCACGTGGGGGAGAATTTATTCCTTTAATACATAAAACAGCTCGTATAGGAAGTAATGTGGTGATGGGAAAAGGTAATTTAGTAGGTGCATTTACAACTATAGCAGCTGATGCTAAAATTGGTGATTACAATTTTATCCAATCGTTAACTATTATTGGTCATGATGTGACAATTGGTAGTTGGAATAGGATTGACTCGCAAGTGATGATGGTAGGAGCCACTACAATCGGAGATCATAATATGATTCATACAGGAGCAATGATAAACCATAATGTACATATTGGTGACAATTGTACCATCGGAGCATGTTCGTTTGTAACGATGGATGTTGAGTCGGGATCAACCTTATTTTCTTCACCTGCAAGAAGGCTAAAATGATGAGTGAATTACTGAAAGATAAAGTCTGTATCGTAACGGGTGCAGCTCAAGGCATAGGTAAGTCTATTGCCTTGAAAATGATTGAAGATGGTGCAATAGTATATGGCTGTGATCGTTTGGAAGGTTCCATGAGCGCTTTAGAGCTTGAGTTTGAAAGATTTCATGCATTGTATTTTGACGTGACCCATGCACAAGCTGCTAAAGAATCTATGATGCGAGTAAAAAAGGAGCAGGGGCACATAGATGTATTGGTTAATAATGCGGGTGTAGTGTTCAATAAGAAAATAGGTATGATTGTTAGGGAAGAGACTGAATTGATGTTTCGTGTCAATGTGATTGCCGTGATTGAGTTGGTGCAATTAGTGTCTCGTCTGATGGCTCGCAATGGCGGAGGTTCCATTGTAAATATTGCATCTGTTACGGCTGTATTGGGCTCTTCGGGACAATCGGCTTATTCGGCTACAAAAGGGGCTATCATTTCTTTTACAAAGTCGGCTGCTAAAGAATTGGCTCCGATAGGTGTACGTGTCAATGCTGTAGCACCCGGTATCGTGAAAACAGAGCGTTTTGCCGAGCTTTATGAAGATAGTAAAGAAAAAATAGATATGCGCATCGCTAAGATTGCTTTGGGGCGTTTGGGATCTCCTGATGATATAGCTAATGCGTGCTCTTTCTTGGCTTCGGATCGTTCTTCATATATCTCTGGTCAGATATTGGGGGTAGATGGTTGCGCTTCAATTTAATGAAATAATTCTTGGTTATGATATTACAATTGAATAAACATCCGCAGGAAGCAATTGCTGCTATTGATGCAATGGAAAACATCCTGACTTACGGAGAGTTGGTGGATTTTTCTAATGAGATAGGCACTCTTATACCTTCTCGTTCCTTACTTTTTTTGTTGACAGAGAACAATGTGGGTGGTGTGGCCTGGAGTATAGGATGTCTTAATTCAGGAAATGTTCCTTTGATTTTGAATGCGCATATTGAAGAGGGATTATATAAGAATCTGTTTGAAATATACCGGCCTTCTTATTTATGTGTACCTGTTGCAACGGCTATTTCTTTAACGTCTTATGAGGTGGTAACGGAACGTTATGGGTATGTGTTGTTGAGGACAGGTTTGGAGGCTTGTCCGATGTATGAGGATTTATCCCACTTATTACCTACTTCCGGCTCTACGGGAAGCCCTAAATTAGTGAGGCATAAATATGAAAATATTGAGGCCGCGGCACTTAATATATCCACATTCTTCCAATTAACAAAGGAAGACCGGCCGTTATTGGCATTGCCTCTTTATTATACTATGGGGCTTTCAGTTGTGTTCAGCCATCTCTATGTAGGTGCTACGATACTTATAACTAATCAGAATATGACTGACCGGGCTTTTTGGAATTTTATAAGGGAACAAGGGGCTACTAGTTTTACAGGGGTTCCTTATAGTTTTGAGATTCTGAATGTGATGCGTTTCTTTCGTATGGACTTGCCTGATTTGAGATTATTGACACAGGGAGGCGGTAAAATGCCTCGTCAGTTAAATTTAAAGTTTGCAGAATATTGTAGGGACAATGGCAAGCAGTGGATTGCTACTTATGGACAGTCGGAAGGCACAGCCCGTATGGCTTATTTACCTGCGGAGTGGGCCGTTGAGAAAGTTGGTAGTATAGGATTAGCAGTTCCTAATGCCGAATTGTCGCTAATAGACAGTGAAGGGAATCTTATTGAAGGGGCAAATACCGAAGGTGAGATGTGTTATCGCGGTAAAAATGTGACACTTGGATATGCCCGTAAACGAGAAGATTTACTTTTGGGAGATGAACGCAATGGATTTATGCGTACCGGTGATTTGGCTTATCGTGATGAGGATGGATGTTATTACATTGTAGGTCGTATAGGACGTTTCTTGAAATTATTTGGGATGCGTATTGGATTGGATGAATGTGAACAGATAATCAAAGGGAAATTTCCTATAGAGTGTGCTTGTGTAGGAACGGATGAAAGAATGGTTATTTATCTCACAAACGGGCAATATGCCCAACAAGTGAAAGAATTGTTGGTAGAGAAAACAAAATTGGTAGCTTCTGTTTTCGATGTACGAATAATTGATGAAATACCCAGAAATGAAGCAGGCAAGATATTGTATAGTAAGTTTAATATATAAAAGTTGTAATAGAAATGACTAATATTGAGAAATATAACGCTGCTTTTATAGAAGTGTTTGGTGTGACAGAAGAGGTCTTGAATGACAGTTTTTCAAAAGAAAATGTAGGAGGATGGGACTCGGTTCATCAGTTGAATATAATTTCTATCTTGGAAGACTCTTTTGATGTAATGTTCGAGCCTGAAGAAATTATGGAGTTAACTTCTTATGGGAAAGGAATTGAGATTTTGAATAGGTATGGTATTGATTTGAAACTTTGAATTGTGCTATGCAAATAAGAAGAATTCTGTGGGGGATTCTCGTTGATTTATATCCTCGTTATCTCCGTTGGAGATACGGAATGGATATAGGTAAAAATTGCAGAATTTCATGGAAAGCTCATTTAGATAAGTCAGTTAACCCTAAAGGTATCCATATTGGGGATAATACTTGGGTGCTTTCTGGTGCTATGATATTGGCACATGATCATTGTAGAAGTTTGAAAGCCGATACATATATTGGTAAAAATTGTGTGATAGGAGTTCAATCAATAATTATGCCAGGTTTATCTGTTGGTAATCAAGTGATTATAGGGGGGGTAGCGTGGTTACAAAAAATATTCATTCGAATTGTATTGCAGCAGGAAATCCTGCAAAGATATTGAAAGAGAATGTAAATGTTCAAAATGGAAAAATATTAATGAATTGATTGACGAATGTTATGCTATATTCTTACTTTTTAAAACGTACGATTGATTTTATTGTTGCTTTCTTTGTTTTGGCAGTTATCTGGCCCATATTACTTCTTCTGATAATTTTCCTCCATTTCACCAATAAGGGTGCCGGTGTCTTTTTCACCCAGGAGCGCCCTGGAAAAAATGCCCGGATATTCAAAGCCATAAAGTTTAAGACAATGACAGATGAGCGGGATTCAGAGGGAAATTTGTTGCCGGATGCTGAACGTCTGACAAAGATTGGGAAAATAGTCCGTTCTCTTTCCATAGATGAATTGCCACAATTAATTAATGTATTAAAGGGGGATATGGCATTGGTTGGTCCCCGTCCTTTATTGCCGAAGTATCTTCCTTTATATTCAGAGGAACAGTTCCGTCGCCATGAAGTACGTCCGGGAATTACGGGGTGGGCACAGGTAAACGGACGGAATGATATCAGTTGGAAACGTAAGTTTGAACTGGATGTGTGGTACGTGGATCATATTTCTTTCTGGCTGGACGTGAAGATTATTATGCTAACCATAAAGAAAGTGTTCGTTAGAGAAGGGATCAATAAGGAAGGTAATGCTACCACTGAGGCTTTCAACGGTCATAACTGAAATGAACATCCATCAGATTGTCAATTCTGTTTTCACCTCCAATGCTTATATACTGTCTGTTGAGGGGAAAGATGGGCATGTATTGATAGATATTGGAGATATTACCCCTATAAAGCAGTTTGTTCAGGAAAAGTGCGGAACGGTACAAGCTTTGTTTCTGACTCATACTCATTACGACCATATTTATGGTATAAAAGATTTATTACGATTGTATCCTGATTGCACAGTTTACACTTCCTCTTTCGGTAAGGAGGCTTTAGGTTCGGATAAACTTAATTTTTCCCGTTATCACAATGATCCTGTAATATGGATGGGAGATAATGTGACGGTTTTACATGAGAATGATAAAGTGGAAATATTTCCGGGAATTTTCGTGGAAGTGTTTGAAACTCCCGGACATGATAAAAGCTGCCTTACCTATAAAGTCGAGAACAATGTTTTTTCGGGTGATTCATATATCCCGGGTGTTAAAGTCATTGCCTCATTCCCTAATAGCGATAGGGAAGATGCACGGATCTCGAAAGAACGTATCACGGAATTAACAAAGGACTGCAGTCTGTATCCCGGTCATGGAAACATTTATGAGTAAATTGTCCAGATATCTGGAAAGGATTTATAAAGCCGTTTCCTTTCTTTTTATTCCCCACTACGTAAGGAGCTCGAAGTCTGATCATTAAATAATCACATATATATTTATGGATAAAACTATTTATATCTGCCTTGCTTTGAGTTTGAATAATCTTAATCTGGTTGTATTATTGAATATGTGTTTTTATTGAGTAGCGGATGATGTCATGAGGTGTTATGTGGAATCTTTACACTTTATTGATATATGATTAGGATATTTCGGTATAGAATATTATCTTTGTGTTTAGGAAACAACTAAAGCAGTATCATGGATTCTCGAAAAACAGATGTATTAAAGTTGATAAAGGAAACTTTGCAAGGAGTTCTTCCTGCGGGTGGTCATGCTTTTCTATATGGGTCTCAAGCCAGGGGGGATGCACGTGCTGATTCAGATTGGGATGTACTGATTTTGCTTGATAAACCAAAGATAGAAGATAGTGATTACGATACTATATCTTATCCGTTGGTGGAACTGGGATGGTTGAAAAATGAATGCATAAGTCCTGTTTTATATACTTTAAAAGATTGGTTGAAATATCATTTTACACCTTTTTTCCATAACGTAAAGACTGAAGGAATACAATTGATATGAGTTTGGCTAAAGAAGAAATAGAGGCTGTAGTGGCTTATCGTAAAGAAAAAGCTTATAATACGTTGAAGGAGGCAGAAGACATGATTGACACGAAGCATTGGAATCTTGCCATTCAGCGTTTGTATTATGCTTGTTTTTATATGGCTTCCGCATTGCTGATGAGCCGTGGTATTAATGCGCGTACCCATAATGGTGTTGTAGGGCAATTAGGACAAAATTTCGTGTCAAAAGGGTTCTTGACTAAAGATGAAGGACGGTTGTATTCCCGCCTTTTGCAGAATCGCATCACCGGTGATTATAATGATTTTTTTGATTTTACAAGAGAAGATGTCGCACCGTTGCTGGAACCAACTCGTAATTTATTGATTAAAATTGATGAATTGATTGTTTTTTGAGATTTCTATATTGAGATGTTAGCTCCGTAAGTAGTCAAAAAAAGGATAAGCGCTCAAATTAGGGTTCCAAAATACTATCTGGCGGAGCGGGCGGTCTGTCTCTTTACGCCCAAACGCAAGAACTCCCTGCATTTCGGAAGTGATGATGGAGCGGAGATTACCGCTGTATATCATACATAATCAGCACAGTGAAGCTGCAAGGCAGGTTCACAGGGGATTATCTAGGCAAATTTTCTACTGGAATTTTAACGGTTGCAGAGATTTTTTTGAGTCTGTCACTGCAAAATATAGACTTGGCTGTATGCCAATAGTTAAAAATCAATCGAATTTGATAATATTTTTTATAAGGCATCCATTCTGTTGCCTTATAAAAAGGATATGCTCTAAATTGAGTATTAACACAAAGCTCCTTATAACCTCTTGTAAATTCTCCCGATACTTGGAAAGGATTTATAAAGCCCTTTCCTTTCTTTTTATTCCCCACTATGTGAGGAATCCGAAGTCTGATTATTAAATAATCACATATATATTTATGGATAAAACCATTTATCTCTGCCTTGCCCACATGAGCGAGGAGGGTATTGAACAGAAATATGTAAAAGAAGCCTTCGATATGAACTGGGTGGTTCCTCTCGGCCCTAACGTGAATGCTTTTGAAGAGGATTTGAAACGTTTTGTAGGCGAAGGCAAGGAAGTGGTGGCACTTTCGGCCGGTACGGCGGCAGTACATTTGGCTCTGTTGGCTTGCGGAGTGGGACAGGGTGACGAAGTGATTGTACAAAGCTTCACATTCTGTGCGTCTTCGCATCCGGTCACTTATCTGGGGGCTGTTCCGGTATTTGTGGATTCTGAGAAAGAAACTTGGAACATGTCTCCGGAACTGTTGGAAGAAGCCATCAAGGACCGCATTGCCAAGACTGGAAAAAAGCCAAAAGCTATTGTTCCTGTGGCATTGTACGGCATGCCCTATGACTGTACACGTATCATGGAGATAGCCGATAGGTATGCTATTCCAGTGGTGGAAGATGCTGCCGAAGGTTTTGGCTCCCGTTTTAAGGGACAGGTACTGGGGACGTTCGGCAAGTTCGGGGTGCTGAGCTTTAACGGTAACAAGATGATTACTACCAGTGGCGGTGGTGCGTTGATTTGTAAAGATGCCGAAAGCAAGAATCAAATCATGTGGTATGCCACACAGGCTCGTGAGGCTTATCCTTATTATCAGCACGAGACGATAGGGTATAACTATCGCATGAGTAATATCTGTGCAGGTATTGGTCGTGGTCAAATGACCGTTGCCGATAAGCATATTGCACATCATCGGCATGTACAGGCTCTTTATAGGGAACTGCTTAAGGATGTGGAAGGGGTATTGCTCCATGAAGCCCCTTCGGCCGATTATGATTCCAACTTCTGGCTTTCCACAATTACCCTAGATTCTTCACTTCGCATCAAAGGGCAGGAAAATGCCTATAAGGATGTTGTCAGGACTGCCGTAGGTGGTGCTGCTGGTGTGATTCATGCCGTAGATTGTGCTACAACGGATTGTCAGCCCAACGAGAATGTGGAGGCTTTACGTGCTTTTATGCTTGACAAGAAAATAGAGGCACGCCCGGTTTGGAAACCGATGCACAAGCAGCCTGTCTATAAGGATGCTCCGGCTTATATCAATGGGGTATCCGAAGCTATTTTTAAAATCGGTATGTGTCTTCCTGCCGGGCCGTGGGTGACCGATGAGGATGTATATTATATCGTAAAGTGTATAAAAGAAGCCATAGTAAAATAATAGATGACAATGTTATGTGTCTTCAATAACAAATAAATACAGCTTTTAGCTACGACCTTGACAACGCTGTCGGTTGCCAATACGTCTGTCAATGCGGATTTCATCTATACCGTTATCTGCTCCGTTCTTGTCTTCTGCTTCTTCAATTTCCGCAAGCGTGCCAAGTGCTTTGCGGGTGATGTGGGGTCGGTGAGCATTGCCTTCATCCTTCTCTTCCTGATAGGCAGGCTCATCATCCAGACTGGTGATTTTAGTTGGATAGTCCTTTTATCCGTGTATGGTGTGGATAGTGTGCTGACTATCATTCATCGCCTGATGCTTCACGAGAATATCGGCCTGCCGCATCGCAAGCATATGTATCAGATTATGGCGAATGAGCTGAAGATTCCTCATGTGGTGGTTTCTTCTATTTACATGGCAGTGCAGGCAATCATTGTCGTAGGATATATTTATTACTGGCAGTATGGCTATATCTTCCTGATAGGGTGTATCTTACTGTTGAGCGCAATATACGTACTCTTCATGAAAAAGTATTTTTCAAGACATATCTCCTGAATTACTGTCTTCCGTTAATCATAGTTATACGATTTGTCTGCATCGTTTTTAGAGCCTGTTTAAATTTTATTCAGCATTCTTTTAAGAGTTCTTTTTGAGGATGTTTTTCTGTTTTAATGAAGAGCATAGCGGGCTATGTGACGAATAGAAACAGAAAAACAGACCGGAAAGAAGCTTGGGAAGAAGCTGAAAAAACTTTCTGAAGAAAATTTAAACAGGCTCTTAGCTTCTGCATAAAGCAAAACGTATTGGCTTTATTTGAACTGCCCAAATTATAGTCATGAAAAATGAATCGGGCGGTGTACGATAAGAACAAATAATCCCGGACTCTTGACAAAGAGTCCGGGATTATTTGTTCTTATTGTTTTTGAGGGGCTTTACTTAGCCGGCTTCAGCCATTTGTCCAGCCATTCAAAGAAGGTACGTTGCCACAGCACGCCGTTTTGAGGCTTCAGCACCCAGTGGTTTTCGTCCGGATAGATAAGCAGTTCGGCAGGAACGCCACGCATCACGGCTGCATCGAAGGCGGCCATTGCCTGGTTGGCAAGGATGCGGAAGTCCTTCTCTCCGTGGATGCAGAGGATAGGGGTGTCCCATTTGTCGACGAAGAGATGCGGGGAATTGGCAAAGGTGCGTTGTGCCGTAGCATTGTTCTTTTCCCAATAGGCTCCGCCCATATCCCAGTTGGCAAACCATTTCTCTTCCGTTTCCAGATACTGCATTTCCATGTTGAAGATACCGTCGTGTGCGATGAATGCCTTGAAGCGTTTGTCATGGTGTCCGGCAAGCCAATATACGGAGAAGCCTCCGAAGCTGGCGCCTACGCAACCCAGGCGGTCTTTGTCGACGAAAGGTTCCTTGGCCATTTCGTCAATGGCGGTGAAGTAGTCCTTCATGCACTGGCCGCCGTAATCGCCGCTGATGGCTTCGTTCCACTCTATACCGAAGCCCGGAAGACCGCGGCGGTTGGGGGCTACGATAATATAGTCGTTGGCTGCCATAATCTGGAAATTCCAACGGTAGCTCCAGAACTGGCTGACGGGACTCTGAGGGCCGCCTTCGCAGAAGAGGAGGGTGGGGTACTTCTTGTTGGGGTCGAATTGCGGAGGATAAATCACCCAGGTCAGCATCTGCTTGCCGTCGGTGGTCTTCATCCAGCGGGCTTCCACTTTGCCCATCTCCAGCTGGTCGTAGATCGGCTTGTTCTCTGTGGTCAGTTGCACTGCTTCTGCAAAAGCGTCGTCGTTGCGCGCACTGTTTACGGCATAGATTTCGTCGCCCATGCTCATGGAGTGGCGCTTGGCGATGAGTTTGTCTCCGCAAAGGGCGAGAGAGGCATAGTCGTGCATGCCGTCGGTGAGCCGGGTAAGCTTGTCGTTTCCGGCAAGGTCGATGTTGTAAATCTGTGTCTCGCCATGCCATACACCGATGAAGTAGATGCTCCGGGAGTCTTTGTTCCATAAGAAGGCGTCCACGTTCGATTCGAATGCCTTGCTTACAAAACGTTTCTCGCCGGTGGCACGGTCCATCACGCAAAGGCGGTTCTGGTCGGCTTCGTAGCCGTCGCGTTCCATGCTCTGCCAGGCGATGTATTTGCCGTCCGGCGAATATTGCGGATTGGTGTCGTAGCCTGCCATTTCGTCTTTGCCGTCAGAGTCTTTGGCATTCTGCTTGCAAAGGTTGATGAATCCGCCTTTGTTCACATCGTATTCGTATATGTCCGAATCGGTGGAGATGGCGTATGCCAGTCCGGTCTTCATGCGGCAGGTGAAGGCTACCTTGTCCGATGCCGGGCTCCAGGCAAGTTGTTCGATGCCTCCCCAGGGCTTCATCGGGCTTTCGTAGGGCAGGCCTTCGAGGATGTCTTTTACATTGCTGATGGCATTGCCGTCGAAATCGGCCACGAACGGATGGGGGGCAGTGGTCACCCATTCGTCCCAGTGCTTGTACATCAGGTCGGTAACGACGATGCCGGTGGCTTTGGGAAGGTCCGGATGTTTGTCGGTCGTACTCTTCACGGTCTTTACCTGGGCAATGAAGAGGAGCTTCCTGCCGTCGGGCGAGAAAGAGAATCCTTCGATGTCTCCCTCGTACCGGGTCAGCTGTTTGCGTCCGCTGCCGTCGGGATTCATTTCCCATACCTGGCTGCTGCCGCCTTCGTTGCAGAGGAAGGCAAGCTTCTTGCCGTCCTTGAACCACGTGGGCTGTCCTTCCTGCCAGGCATCCCGGGTTATCTGGGTGTTGCCGCTACCGTCGGCATTCATGACGAAGACTTCGCTGTTGCTCTTGTTCTGGGGCACGCTGTAATAGGATACCGTGTAGGCAATCTGTTTCTCGTCAGGGGATACGGACACACTGCCGATACGTCCCATGGCCCAGAGTGCCTCGGGTGTCATGCGCTTTCCTTCAATCTTAATGTCCGACCGCCGGATGAGCGTTGCTGCGTCCTGCTGCTGTCCGGCATCTTTTGTTCCTCCGCAGGAGGCCAATGTCATAGCTGCTGACATAAGTAGTAGATTTACTTGTTTCATATATGTTTTTTGTTTCGGTTATTCAGCGCAAAGATACTAAATTTTCCTTCCTTGCCAATTCCCACGTTTGATATATAGCCGGCTGAATATGAGAATAAAGCCGGAATAAACCATTTCCGAAGTCCAGCAGATGGCCACGTCGAGTTGGAGAATCAGGATAATGTAGGTGATATAGACTGTGTAGATGACCAGCGTTGCCATCTCCAGCCCCAATGCCGTACGCGTGTTACCGGTTCCGGAAACTGCCTGGAAATAGACATTGGCAGGAACCAGGAACAGATAGGTGGAGCACATCACCCAGAGCGAATGCACGGCTGCGTCCTGCAGGTCGGGTATGTCGGTATAGATTCCCAGAATCAGCTTGGGGAACAGTGCGAAAAGCAATGCCAGCGGAAGTACGAAAACGTAGGCTATGCGTACGTGCTGCCGGATGGTGCCTGCCACGCAATCGGAGTTGCCTGCGCCGATGAGGTTGCTTACTATCGAACCGCAGGTAGAGGCAAACGCCATGAGTACCATGAACAGTATGCCGGACACATTGCGGATAATGTTGGTCACTGCCAGCGAGCGCTCTCCCAAATGCTCCACATAGAGGAAGAAAAGGAACCAGGTGGAGAGGGAAAAGAAGTTCTGTATCATGGTCCAGAAGGAGACGTTCAGCATCCGTTTCAATACGTCCATCCGGAACTTCGGAATATGGTCCAGCCCATACTTGCGGCAGTCGATACGGCTGCGGGTATGGAGGATGAAGAATACCAGTGAAACCAGCTCGGCCAGCGAAGAACCGATAGCCGCTCCGGCAATGCCGAGCGCCGGGAAGCCGAATTGGCCGAAGATTAGGGTATAGTTGAATACGACATTACTCAGTACCATGACGATGGAGTTCAGCGTCAGAGTCTTGGTCTGGGTGGTTCCCAGGAAAAAGGCACGGAATATAACGGCGCTGAAAGAGAAGAAAGCTCCGAATACCCGCCAGTGCAGATAACTGGCAGCTGCTTCGTAGATGTGCTCGGATGAGACAATCTGTTTCAGGATGAGCGGCGAGAAGCAGTAGGAGAGCAGGAACATGAGGGCTGCCAGCCCTATCTGGAAGTAGATGCCTTGATAGAACAAGTCACCGATTTCCTTGTACTGCCGTTCGCCGTTGCGCCGGGCAATGAGTATCTGTGCCCCGATACTGAAGCCGAAGGCAACCATGAAGATGACCATGTAGAAGACACCGGCGATGGCAGATGCCCCCAGTTCGACTTCGCCCACGCGCCCAAGGAAGGCGGTGTCCGTCATACCTATCATCTGCTCCATAAGGAGGCTGATCAGGATAGGGTAGGCGATGAGCCAGATTTGTTTGTAAGTGTATTTAGTCTGCATAGTTAAATGGTTAATATGAATATGGAAAATACGACAATATATGTCAGGGTACTTTACAATATATGTTAGATTGCTTTACAATATATGTCAGGGTACTTTACAATATATGTAAAAAGACGAAAGGCTGCGCTTTATATGTACCCATACTACAGCGCAGCCTTTTTTATCCAGTCAACTTGTTTCCTTGTCAACTACTTTTTGTTCTGTCTTTCTTTCATCATCTGCTCCTGCTGTTTCTGCATGGCTTCCAGACGGGCTGCAAAACCGGTTTTCTTCATCTTCTTCGGGTCTTTCTTGTTGGCTTCCAACTGGGCAAGAAGCGCTTCCTCATTGGTAGTCTTGCGCATGATGAGCGTTGTTACCACACTGATTAACGTAGAGATGAAGTAGTAATAGTTCAATCCCGAAGGATAGTCGTTCAATATGAAGAGGAACATGACAGGCATCAGGTATGACATCCACTTCATGGCAGCCATCTGCGGATTGGCACCCGTATCCTGCTGCTGCATCATGTACTTCGTGTTCAATATGTTGGTAGCCGTCATCAGCAGGCAGAACAAGCTGAGGTGGCTGCCCAGGAACGGGATATGGAACGGGAAGTTGATGAACGCATCATAAGTGGAAAGGTCGTCTGCCCACAAGAAGCTCTGCTGGCGGAGCTCGATGGCACTCGGCACGAACATGAACAAGGCCATCAAGATAGGGAACTGTATCAGCATAGGCAGACATCCGCCCATGGGGCTGACCCCGTACTGGCTGTAAAGTCCCATCATTTCCTGCTGCTTCTTCATGGCATCTTCCTGCTTGGGGTACTTCTTGTTTATCTCGTCGATTTTCGGTTTCAGTACGCGCATCTTGGCAGAAGACATGTAGGTCTTCCACGTAGTCGGAAATACCACCGCCTTTACAATCAGCGTCATGAGCAACAGTACGATACCCATGCTCAACCCCCAACTGGACAACCAGTCGAAGATGTTGATCGTGAACCACTTGTTTATCCAGCGGATGAGCGGCCAGCCCAGATAGACCAGACGGTTCAGCTCCCACTTCTCGTCGCGTCCCTTGTCGAGTGCGGTCAGAGTCTTGTAGTGATTGGGGCCGAAGTAGAAGAACAGCCGGGTAGGTTCCTTGCCGGTAGGATCGAACTTCGTGCTCATCTCTGCAGAATAGTCCTTGATGTAGCCGCTGCCTTGAGTCTCCATCTTGGAACTCAGCTTGGTCTTTTCAAAGTCGGCATCTGCCAGGAATACCGAAGAGAAGAACTGGTTCTTGAAAGCAATCCAGTCCAGACGTTCCTGAACCTCCTTTTTATCGTTGTTGTTGGCCGACAGATAATCGGTACCCTCTCCGGCGATTTTGTAAGTCAGTTCAGCCAGACGGTTCTCGTAGGTATATCCCTTTTCTATCTGACGGGCACGCTGAGACCACTCGATGTCCACATAATTGTTGGTAGCCGCCAGCTTGCCTTCCATGTTGACTGCCTGGATAGTAAAGTCTATCAGGTATGTGTCGTTGTGCATGCTGTAGGTAAAGTCGATATGGCTGTTGCCGTCTGCCGACAAACGCATGGTGACGGTACTGTCCGTACGGTTCACTGCGGTGAAATAATAGTCTTCCGTCTGGATGGTCTCCTTTTTGTTGTAAAAGAGGAAATTCATGGAGGCGTCGTTGCCGCTGAACAGTGTGACGGGAGTCGTTTTGTCTTGTCCCATATATTCCTTCAGCGTGGCCGAAGCTATGCGTCCGCCTTTTGTATCTACGGTTATCTCTGCCAGGTTGTTCTGGATGGTTACTTGCGAGTTGGTTCCTTGACGGGCGTCGAAGAAGAGGGCGGTGGAGTCAACGCTTGCTTCCGCTCCGTTTTCATTGGCCAGGGCTGCTTCCGCCTTGGCTTTCAAGTCAGCCTCGCGCTGTTGCACCTGGGCTATGGAGTCGTAGTAACGTTGCTGTGCTTCCAACTGCTCCTGGCTGGGACGGCTCAGAAAGCTGAAACCTACTAACAATATCGCTATCAGAACAAGACCTGTGATGGTATTTTTATCCATTCTTTGTTGATTACAGATTACTATTTACAAATTATTTCTTTTCGTTTTCATTTTCGATGGCGGCCTTCACGAATGCTACGAACAGCGGGTGCGGATGCAATACCGTACTGCTGTATTCGGGATGGAACTGGGTGCCGACAAACCACTTTAATGCGGGTATCTCGACAATCTCCACCAGGTCCGATTCGGGGTTTATGCCCACACACTTCATGCCTGCTGCTTCGTAGGCATCCTTGAAGCTGTTGTTGAACTCGTAGCGGTGGCGATGACGCTCCTGGATATGTTCGTCCCCGTATGCCTCGTATGCCTTGCTGCCTTGCTGCAGAATACACTCATAGGCACCCAGACGCATGGTTCCACCCATATTGGTGATGGACTTCTGCTCTTCCATGATGTCGATGACATTGTGCGGTGTCTTTTCATCCATCTCACGTGAGTTGGCATCGGCGTAGCCCAATACATTACGGGCAAATTCGATGGCGATGCACTGCATGCCCAGACAGATACCGAAGGTGGGTATGTCGTGCGTACGCGCATATTTGATGGCTACGAACTTGCCGGCAACGCCGCGTTCGCCGAATCCCGGACCGATAAGCACGCCTGCCATGCCTTTCAGGGCTTCCGCCACATTCTCGTCCGTCAGCTTTTCACTGTTCACGAAGTCCACCGATACCTTGCGGTCGTTGTAGGTCCCTGCTTGTGAAAGGGCCTCGCGGATAGACTTGTAGGCATCCTGCAAGTCATACTTGCCCACCAGTGCGATGTGCAGCGGGGCAGTCTTTTCGGCTTTATGACGGCGTTCGAGGAAAGCACGCCACGGTCCCAGTCCCGGAGTGTCGCCCACGGGAAGCCCCATTTTCTTCAGAATGGTGACGTCCAGCCCCTGGGCCTGCATCAAGATGGGTACTTCGTAGATGGTAGGCGCGTCGATGCTCTGCACCACGGCATTCTCGTCCACATTGCAGAATAGAGCCACCTTCTTGCGCAGGGTGGTGCTCAGCTCGTGCTCCGTACGCAGTACAAGTACATCGGGCTGGATACCGGCACTTTGCAGTTCCTTTACGGAGTGTTGGGTGGGCTTGGTCTTCAGCTCGCCGGCAGCAGCCAGATAGGGAACATAAGTAAGGTGTACGCACAAGGCATCCTTCCCCAGTTCCCACTTCAGCTGACGGATGCTTTCCAGATAGGGCAGAGACTCTATGTCGCCCACTGTGCCGCCAATCTCGGTAATGACAAAATCGAATTTGTATTTGTTTCCCAACAGTTTCACGTTACGCTTGATCTCGTCTGTAATATGGGGAATAACCTGAATTGTCTTTCCCAGATAGTCACCCCGGCGCTCTTTGTCGATGACGCTCTTGTAGATGCGCCCGGTAGTGATGTTGTTTGCCTTGGTGGTCTGGATGCCCAGGAAGCGCTCGTAATGGCCCAAGTCGAGATCGGCCTCATGACCGTCCACGGTAACGTAGCATTCGCCGTGTTCGTATGGGTTCAGTGTACCCGGGTCGATGTTGATATACGGGTCAAACTTCTGGATAGTTACCTTGTAACCTCTTGCTTGCAGCAATTTACCGATGGAGGATGAAATTATGCCTTTGCCTAATGATGAAGCAACGCCACCGGTGACGAAAATATACTTTGTTTCTCCCACAACTATATTGTTTTATTAATTGTTTAATCTAATGCCAGGAGCCTATACGACTTTGTCCGTTCAGGCTGCATGCTGTTCCCCTCAGTGCGCATGGAACTTAAAAAGCGCAAAATTATAAAAAAAAGAGGAAGTAGAGAAAGTTTCGATGAAACAATTATTAAAAAATACGATTTCACCGAAGAAAGTCCTTCTTGCCTTTTTCTTATGGCTTTTCTATGTTTTCTAAACATTTTAAGCTAAATTTGCGCTCGAAACATAGACTTTAGGGCATTATGAAGAATAGACACATTGCATTTTGGTTAATTGCTACGATGTTTTCTTCGTCGGTGATGGCACAGAATACGCTGGATGCCACCTCGAAGAAGAGTGAACAGGAAACAACAGTAAAAAGCGATACCCTGCCGGAGATAATGAAAGAATATATGATTCTGAAATTGAAGCCGGAAGATATGGGCTACAAGCTGGATACGGTTTCCATATTATATGAAAGGTATTTCGGAGTACTGGATTATCTGAATGACCCCACAACCCCGGAACGTTATATACCTTCCAATCCGAACTACTACAGGTTGTTCCTTCCCCTTACCTATTATTATGCTCCCATGAGACGCCTTTCCAAGGTAGACTGGCGTTTCCAGATGCCCGATACGGTGCCCGCCCTGACGCGCGAGATGCTGCCGTTCGATACGCTGAGCTTCACCTCGAAGGAGCGTGCCAACAAGCTGGTAGACCGTACGTTGCTGAACACGTATGTGGATTGTCCCGGTCTGGTTGTAATGACCGAGAAGCAGGTGATGAAAGGGAGGATATTCAAGGATGATATAGAGAAGGAGGCTTCTTCCAAGCCGTCCGTCGTGAAACTGTTTGCACAAGAGAATATGGTGGGAGTGAAGGAGGAAGCCGACGTGATTATCCACAAGCCCAACTGGTGGGTGACGGGTGGAAACGGTTCATTGCAGATTACCCAGAACTATATCTCCGACAACTGGTACAAGGGAGGTGAGAGCACTAACGCCGTGCTTGCCAACCTGCAATTGTTTGCCAACTATAATGACCGTGAAAAGGTGCAGTGGGAAAATCTGCTCGATGCCAAGCTGGGCTTCAGCTCCGCACCTTCCGACGAGTTTCATAACTATCTGGTAAGTACCGACCAACTCCGGCTGTACAGTAAACTGGGTATTCAGGCTGCGTCCAAGTGGTATTATACCATCACGACTGAGTTTAAGACCCAGTTCTGCAATGGCTACAAGGCCAACAGTGAAGAGCTGGTTTCGGCTTTCTTTGCTCCGGCGGACTGGTCGAGCAGTATCGGTATGGACTACAAGTTGAAGAAGCAGAAATTCAGCTTGTCCGTTTTCATGGCTCCGCTGACGTACATGCTGCGCTATGTAGGAAATAAGGGGGTGAATGAAGTGAGTTTCGGTCTTGATGAGGGCAAATGCGTGAAGCATAACTTCGGTTCGCAGATACAGCCTACACTTTCATGGACCATCATTCCTTCCATCACGCTGGATTCCCGCTTGGACTTCCAGACCAGTTATGAGTGGACACGTATTGAATGGGAAAACACGGTTAACTTTGTGCTGAACCGCTATCTTTCCACCAAGCTCTATGTGCACGCCCGTTATGACGACAGTGCCAAGCCGACGGAAGGGGACAGCTATTTTCAGGTAAAAGAATTGCTCAGCTTCGGTATCAATTACAAATGGTAAATAAACAAATGGTCTGTTCGGAGCGAGCGGATTATATGTTTCAAGTAGTCGGACGGTCTGTTTTTCCTCGACAGGCCGTCTGTTTTTTGTCTTTTTGTAGTCTGCGGCAAGTGAAAAAACATAAAAACATAGAAAAAGCACGTTTACGAACACAGAAAATGCAGAGGAAAGGCTTGCAGTTCACAAATAATGCGTAAATTTGCCGAGATTTGTAATGCACACTTTGCAAAATGACGAATACTATAAAACATCAGGGTATTGTGGAAAACATAAGCGGTGCTCATCTCCAAGTGAGAATCATTCAGACTTCAGCATGCGCTTCGTGTAGTGTCAAGGGACATTGCACCTCTGCGGATACGAAAGAGAAACTTGTCGATGTAACCGATGCTCATGCCGCATCCTACCATCCCGGCGACCGCGTATGGGTGACGGGCGAACTTTCAATGGGAGTGATGGCGGTTCTGTTAGCTTTCATATTTCCTTTTCTCATTCTGATAATCTCACTGTTTGTCTTTATGGCCATCTGGGATGACGAACTGCGTTCCGCGCTTTGTTCGCTGTCACTTCTTATACCTTATTATTATATCTTGTGGCTGAACAAGTCGCGGCTGGGTAAGAAATTCTCATTTTCCGTACGACCGATGAATTAACTAATAATAAAACAAATAATTAATAAACAACTAATTTATGAATGTAATTCTGATTGCAGTGATTTCATTGGGAGTTATAGCGCTGGTATCGGCCGCTATTCTTTACGTGGCTTCCAAGAAATTCGCCGTGTATGAAGATCCGCGGATTGCCCAGGTGGCAGAGGTGTTGCCTCAGGCAAATTGCGGTGGATGTGGTTATCCCGGTTGTAGCGGATTTGCAGACGCTTGCGTAAAGGCAGGTTCGCTGGATGGTAAACTTTGTCCGGTGGGCGGGCAGCCCGTCATGACAAAGATTGCTGGCATTCTGGGCTTGGATGCTGCTGCCTCCGAACCTATGGTTGCGGTGGTGAGATGTAATGGAACTTGTGCCAACCGTCCTCGTGTGAACCAATACGACGGTGCCCGGAGTTGTGCCATTGCGGCCTCGCTCTATGGTGGCGAAACGGGTTGTAGTTATGGCTGTCTGGGATGCGGCGACTGTGTGGCTGCCTGCCAGTTCGATGCTATCCGCATGAACCCCGAGACCGGACTTCCCGAAGTGGACGAGGAAAAGTGTACGGCTTGCGGAGCTTGTGCCAAGGCTTGTCCGAAGTCTATCATTGAAATCCGTCCTCAGGGCAAGAAGTCACGCCGTGTATACGTACAGTGCGTAAACAAGGACAAGGGTGCCGTAGCGCGCAAAGCCTGTACGGCGGCATGTATCGGTTGCGGCAAGTGTATGAAGGTTTGCCCGTTCGAGGCTATCACGCTGGAAAACAATCTGGCTTACATCGATTCCAACAAGTGTAAATCCTGCCGCAAGTGCGAAGAGGCTTGTCCGCAAAACACAATCATTGCCCTCAACTTCCCGCCGCGCAAACCGAAGGCTGACGATGCGGCTCCTAAAGCAGAGGTTGCGGCTCCCCAAGCAAAGGTTGCAGCTCCTAAAGCAGAGGTTGCGGCTCCCCAAGCAAAGGCTGCAGCTCCTAAAGCAGAGGTTGCGGCTCCCCAAGCAAAGGTTGCAGCTCCTAAAGCAGAGGTTGCGGCTCCCCAAGCAAAGGCTGCAGCTCCTAAAGCAGAGGTTGAGACTCCCAAAGCAGAGGCTTAGACTTCCCAAGCTGAGGTATGAATTAATAAAGTAAATAAACGACTAAAAATACAGAATTGTATGTTGAAGACATTTTCAATTGGTGGAGTTCATCCACACGAAAATAAACTTTCAGCACATCAGCCTATCATCAAGGCAGAGATTCCGGCCAAGGTCGCTATCTTGCTGGGACAGCACATCGGTGCCCCGGCCAAGCCCATCGTTGCCAAAGGTGATGTTGTGAAAGTGGGTACAAAGATTGCCGAACCCGGCGGCTTTGTATCGGCAGCCATCCATTCGTCTGTCAGCGGAAAGGTCGCTAAGATTGACACGATTGTCGATGCCAGCGGCTACGCCAAGCCTGCCATATTCATTGATGTGGAAGGGGACGAGTGGGAAGAGTCCATTGACCGTTCCGAAATATTGGTAAAGGAATGCAGTCTGACTTCCGAGGAAATCGTGAAGAAAATCGCCGATGCCGGTATCGTAGGTCTGGGCGGTGCATGCTTCCCTGCACAGGTCAAGCTGTGTCCTCCTCCTGCATTCAAGGCAGAATGCGTCATCATCAACGCTGTAGAGTGCGAGCCGTATCTGACCGCCGACCATCAGCTGATGCTGGAACATGCGGAAGAAATTATGGTAGGTGTATCCATTCTGATGAAAGCGGTAAAGGTGAACAAAGCATTCATCGGCATTGAGAACAACAAGCCCGATGCCATCCAGCTGATGACGAAAGTCGCCTCCAGCTATGCCGGTATCGAGGTGGTGCCCTTGAAAGTACAATATCCGCAGGGAGGTGAGAAGCAGTTGATCGATGCAGTCATCAACCGTCAGGTTGCCGCCGGTGCGCTGCCTATCTCCACGGGAGCCGTGGTGCAGAATGTGGGTACCGCATTTGCCGTTTACCAGGCCGTGCAGAAGAACAAGCCTCTGTTCGAGCGTGTCATTACCGTGACCGGCAAGTCTCTGGCCAAGCCGTCCAACTTCCTGGCACGTATCGGCACGCCGATGAAGCAGCTGATTGAAGCCTGCGGCGGCCTGCCCGAAGATACGGGCAAGATTATCGGCGGTGGTCCGATGATGGGTAAAGCCTTGGTGAATACGGATGTTCCGACTGCCAAAGGCAGCTCAGGCATTCTGATTATGAACGAAAAAGAGGCCAAGCGCGGCGAGGCGCAGCCTTGTATCCGTTGTGCCAAGTGTGTGGGAGCCTGCCCGATGGGGCTGGAGCCGTATCTGCTGGCTACCGTTTCGGCCCACGGAGATTTTGAAAGAGTAGAGAAAGAAGACATTATGTCGTGTATCGAATGCGGTTCATGCCAGTTCACTTGTCCTTCCAACCGCCCGATGCTGGATTACATCCGCTTGGGTAAGGGTAAGGTAGGAGCGATGATCCGTGCACGTCAAGCTAAAAAATAACGAAGTATGAATAAATTAATCGTATCCCTTTCGCCCCACGTTCATGGCGGTGACAGCGTGAAGAAGAATATGTACGGTGTGCTTATCGCATTGATTCCGGCATTCCTCGTTTCGCTTTACTTTTTCGGACTGGGTGCGCTGATTGTTACGGCTACTTCCGTAGCAGCCTGCCTCTTCTTTGAATGGGCCATCGGCAAATTCCTTTTGAAAAAAGAGACCACGACCGTTACCGACGGTTCTGCCATCATTACCGGTGTGTTGCTGGCCTTCAACCTGCCTTCCAACCTGCCCGTCTGGATCATCATCCTCGGCGCCTTGTTTGCCATCGGTGTAGGTAAGATGTCTTTCGGAGGTTTGGGTTGCAATCCTTTTAACCCCGCACTGGCAGGACGTGTGTTCCTGCTGCTTTCCTTCCCCGTGCAGATGACGACATGGCCGGCCGTGGGCCAGTTTGCAGCCTATACGGATGCCGTGACGGCCGCTACGCCGCTGGCTGTCATGAAAGGCGTCATCAACGGCGCTCCGGGCATATCATTGAGCGACCTTCCGGGAGCTTTCGACTTGTTGATAGGAAACAATGGAGGATGTCTCGGTGAAGTGAGCGCGTTGGCTCTGCTGTTGGGACTGTTCTATATGTTATGGAAGAAAATCATTACCTGGCATATCCCCGTATCTATTCTGGCGACGGTATTCGTGTTCTCCGGTATCATGTATCTGGTCAATCCGGAACTTTACGTGTCTCCGGTGGTGCAGTTGCTCTCCGGTGGTCTGATGCTGGGTGCTGTCTTCATGGCTACGGACTATGTGACTTCTCCGATGAGCCACAAAGGAATGTTGATTTATGGTGTTTGTATCGGTCTGCTGACTGTCGTAATCCGTCTGTTCGGCGCATATCCTGAAGGTATGTCGTTCGCCATTCTGATTATGAATGCGTTCACTCCGCTCATCAACACCTATGTTAAACCTAAACGCTTTGGGGAGGTAGCGAAGAAGAAATGAAAAAGTTAGAATCATCCTTGAAGAACATGTTGCTGGTACTTACGGGCGTTACCGCAATCTCCGTGGCGCTGCTGGCTTATGTAAACGAACTGACAAAGGAGCCCATCGAGCAGGCCAATGCAAAGACTTTGAGCGATGCCGTAAGTGCGGTAGTTCCGGGTTTTGACAATGACCCTATTGCCGAAAAGAAGATGCAGGAGGTAAACGGAGTGCAGTATGCCGTATATCCTGCCACCAAGGGCGGCGAATATATAGGTGCTGCGGTAGAAGCCACAGCGATGGGATTCGGCGGCGAGCTGAAGGTATTGGTCGGTTTCGATGCCGAAGGCAAAATTATCGACTACTCGTTGTTGTCGCATGCGGAAACTCCGGGTTTGGGCTCCAAAGCTGCCGACTGGTTTAAGAAAGGAAATAGAGGTGACATCACCGGCATGAATCCGGGTGAAGCGGCACTGACAGTGAGCAAGGACGGTGGTAAAGTAGATGCCATTACAGCATCTACCATCACTTCGCGTGCTTTCTTGAGTGCGGTGAATGCGGCATATGCAGCATACGCCGGTCAGGAAACTGCCGACGGCACTACCGGTGCTACCTCCAAGAATGTTGAACAACCTGCTGATTCCGCAGCTCCCGAAGCTGCGGATACACTCGGCGCTAAATAAGAAAGGAGTAGAAGATATGAATAATTTTAAAGTTATGATGAACGGGATTATTAAAGAGAATCCTACGTTTGTACTCCTGCTGGGTATGTGTCCTACACTGGGTACCACTTCCTCTGCCATTAACGGTATGGGTATGGGACTGGCCACGATGTTTGTACTGATATGTTCCAATGTCGTGATTTCAGCCATCAAGAATCTGATTCCCGACATGGTGCGCATCCCTTCCTTCATTGTGGTTATCGCATCGTTCGTAACTCTGTTGCAGATGGTGATGCAGGCATACGTTCCTGCATTGTATGCCACGTTGGGGCTGTTTATTCCGCTGATTGTGGTAAACTGCATCGTACTGGGACGTGCCGAGGCATTTGCCGCCAAGAACAATCCGGTGGCTTCCCTGTTCGACGGTCTGGGTATGGGATTGGGCTTTACCCTTGCGCTGACATTGCTGGGCGCCGTGCGTGAGTTTCTGGGAACCGGCAAGATATTCAACCTGAGTATTCTTCCCGAAGAATACGGCATGCTGGTATTTGTCCTTGCTCCGGGCGCATTCATCGCATTGGGCTACCTCATCGCTTTAATCAACAGTATGAAGAAGGCTTGACAATGGATAATGGATGGTTGATGATGGATAATTGTCAATTGTCAATTTTCAATTAATAAATTAAAGAAATGGAATATATATTGATATTTATCTCGGCAATCTTTGTAAACAACATCGTATTGTCGCAATTTTTGGGAATCTGTCCGTTTCTGGGGGTTTCCAAGAAAGTGGAGACTGCATTGGGCATGTCGGCAGCAGTGGCATTCGTGCTTACCATAGCCACTATCGTGACATTCCTTATTCAGAAGTATGTGCTCGACACTTTTAGTCTGGGCTATTTGCAGACCATTACCTTTATCCTGGTGATTGCCGCGTTGGTGCAGATGGTAGAGATTGTCCTGAAGAAAGTTTCTCCTTCTCTGTATCAGGCCTTGGGCGTATTCCTGCCGCTGATTACTACCAACTGCTGTATTCTCGGTGTGGCTATCCTTGTTATCCAGAAAGACTACGATTTGCTGACGGGAGTGGTTTATGCGTTCTCCACGGCACTTGGTTTCGGCTTGGCGCTGACACTGTTTGCAGGCTTGCGCGAGCAGATGAGCCTGGTTAGTGTACCGAAAGGTATGCAGGGCACTCCGATTGCTTTGATTACCGCCGGACTGCTGGCAATGGCGTTCATGGGCTTTTCGGGGGTTGTGAAGATTTAAAAGAAGAAAAAACGGAAATAAAGTGAAAGAGGGGGATAAACTAAAATTTATCCCCCTTTTTCTGTTTTTATTAATTTATTTCCTTACATTTGTGGCGTATTGATAACCTAAAAGCTAAATTATCTATATTTAATATGAAAGAGAAAATCTTAGTTACGGGTGGAACCGGTTATATTGGTTCTCACACGGTGGTGGAACTTCAAAACGCAGGTTATGAAGTCGTTATTATTGATAATTTGTCAAACTCCAGCGCAGATGTTGTAGATAACATAGAGAAGGTATCGGGCATCCGTCCTGCATTCGAGAAATTGGATTGCTTGGATTATGCCGGTCTTGACGCTGTGTTTGCTAAATATAAAGGCATTAAAGCCATCATTCACTTTGCGGCCAGTAAGGCTGTAGGTGAGTCTGTCCAGAAACCGTTGCTTTACTATCGTAATAATCTGGTTTCACTGATTAACCTGCTGGAATTGATGCCGAAACACGGAGTGGAAGGTATCGTATTCTCTTCTTCCTGCACGGTTTACGGTCAGCCGGACGAACTTCCGGTAACGGAAAAGGCACCTATCAAGAAAGCCGAGTCTCCGTATGGAAACACGAAGCAGATTAATGAAGAGATTGTTCGTGATACGGTTGCTTCCGGTGCGCCGATAAACGCCATCCTGTTGCGTTACTTCAACCCGATAGGTGCACACCCCACAGCATTGCTGGGAGAGTTGCCTAACGGTGTACCGCAAAACCTGATTCCTTATCTTACCCAGACCGCTATCGGCATCCGTGAGAAACTGAGCGTGTTTGGTGACGATTATGACACTCCCGACGGTTCTTGTATCCGCGACTTCATCAATGTAGTAGATTTGGCCAAAGCACACGTAGTGGCTATTTGCCGTATCTTGGAGAACAAGCAGAAAGAGAAAGTGGAAGTATTCAATGTCGGTACAGGTCGTGGACTTTCCGTATTGGAACTGATTGATGCCTTCGAGAAGGCTACCGGTGTAAAACTGAACTATCAGATAGTTGGCCGGCGTGCCGGTGATATTGAGAAGGTATGGGCCAACCCGGAATTGGCAAACAATGAACTGGGTTGGAAGGCAGAAACAAGTATTGAAGATACTTTACTTTCTGCATGGAAATGGCAGTTGAAGCTTCGTGAAAGAGGTATTCAATGACAAACTTTGAAATTTGTGTTTTTTAATAAATAGGCAATAAACAAATGCCTCCCCGCATTTGTTTATAATGTGCAAATCAACCTGAAGCTATTTATGTATATGTGAATATCCGTAACTAGTACGTATGCCTCCCCGGCATAGACAGGTAAGATTGCATAGTAGTTTTGTCGTGTTTTATTTTGTGTTTGTGTTGTGAATAAGCCTTGTCGAGAGACAAGGCTTATTTTTTTTGAATGCGGGGAAAAGCGGGTAGCTACGGCTGTTCTGTTATAACGCTGTCAAGTAAGGAAAATAGGAAGATTTGCCTATCAAAAGCGAGTAGGATGAGTTAGGTGGGATTCTATGGATAGTTTATAAACTAATTGTTAATCGAAGTTATAATATCTGTAATAAATTGTTCTAATTGTAACATTAATCGTCCAAATGGCACTTTTTGTTCAAAAAATGTTATATCCGATAACAATTACGCACAATTTGTCTGTACATTTGTGTAGTTGTTTATGTAACTATTGGGATGAACAAACCATAGCAGACAAACGTTAATAGGTATGAGTACATGCAGAGCTGATGAAAGACGCGACTTGGCTGACTTATTTATGAGGATATACGCGACTTACAACTTGGCATTGGGAAAAATAATTAAGAAGATATAGAATAAAAAAGATTGCTTATGTCACAGATTGTCGGACATGTCTCGCAGGTAATCGGACCTGTAGTAGACGTTTATTTCGAAGGTACGGAGGCAGAAATGATGTTACCGAGTATTCACGACGCACTGGAAATAAAAAGGTCGAACGGCAGAAGACTGATTGTAGAGGTGCAGCAGCACATTGGTGAAAACACGGTGCGGACTGTTGCCATGGACAGTACGGACGGCCTGCAGAGAGGAATGAAAGTGTATCCGTTGGGAGGACCTATCACCATGCCGATAGGCACACAAATCAAAGGTCGCCTGATGAACGTAGTGGGCGACTCTATTGACGGCATGAAAGAATTGGACCGTACTGGTGCCTATCCCATCCACCGCGACCCCCCTAAATTTGAAGATTTGACTACCGTACAAGAAGTTCTTTATACGGGAATCAAGGTTATCGACCTGCTGGAACCATACAGCAAGGGTGGTAAAATCGGTCTCTTCGGCGGTGCCGGTGTAGGCAAGACCGTGCTTATCCAGGAACTCATCAACAATATTGCGAAGAAGCAGCATGGTTTTTCTGTGTTTGCCGGTGTAGGAGAACGTACACGTGAAGGCAACGACCTGCTGAGGGAAATGATTGAATCCGGTGTTATCCGCTACGGAGAGGAGTTCAAGAAAGGAATGGAAGAAGGTCACTGGGATTTATCGAAGGTAGACTATGACGAAGTGGCAAAGTCGCAAGTATCCCTGATTTTCGGCCAGATGAACGAGCCTCCCGGTGCGCGTCAGTCAGTGGCATTGTCTGGGTTGACGGTGGCTGAGTCCTTCCGCGACATGGGAGCGGAGACAGACGGTCCGCGTGACATTCTGTTCTTCATCGACAATATCTTCCGTTTCACCCAAGCCGGTTCCGAGGTTTCAGCATTGTTGGGGCGTATGCCTTCTGCTGTGGGCTATCAGCCTACACTGGCTACGGAAATGGGCGCCATGCAGGAGCGTATCACCTCTACAAGAAACGGCTCCATTACTTCCGTGCAGGCTGTATATGTGCCTGCCGATGACTTGACAGACCCGGCACCCGCCACCACTTTTACGCACCTCGATGCCACCACGGTATTGAGCCGTAAGATTACCGAGCTGGGCATTTATCCTGCTGTAGACCCGTTGGAGTCCACCTCGCGCATTCTTGACCCACACATCGTGGGTGTGGAGCACTATGAAGTGGCACAACGTGTGAAGCAGATACTGCAGCGCAACAAGGAATTGCAGGATATTATCTCTATCCTTGGCATGGAGGAATTGTCGGATGCCGACCGTACGCTGGTGAACCGTGCGCGTCGCGTGCAGCGTTTTCTTTCGCAGCCGTTTGCCGTTGCCGAGCAGTTTACGGGTGTTCCCGGCACAATGGTTTCCATCGAGGACACCATCAAGGGCTTCAAGATGATTCTTGACGGAGAGGTGGATTACCTGCCCGAACCGGCTTTCCTGAATGTGGGAACCATTGAAGAAGCCATTGAGAAAGGTAAGAAACTGCTGGAGCAGGCAAAGAAATAAATGGGTTTACGATTGGACGATTCGCGATTCGGGTTACTCTGCGTTGTGAATGGCAAATCGGATACAAACAAAAGAATTCCAATCGTAAATAGTAAAACAACTAAATCGTAAATAATATCTGATGAAAGGATTACAGCTAAATATAGTATCACCGGAAGAGGAACTCTTTGATGGAGAGGTGGACTACGTGACACTGCCCGGTGAGATTGGTTCGTTTACCATTCTGCCCCGGCATGCGCCTATTATATCGGCCTTGAGGGCCGGCACGCTGTCTTACGTGACAAAGGACGGCGAAGAGCATAGCAGGGAGATTAACGGTGGTTTTATTGAAATGAACGGCAACAACGTTTCCGTTTGTATAGAATAACCCCTGATTTGATTATTAACTCAAGTTTCGCAAGTCCGGGAGAGTTAAAGGGGAGTTATCGGGAGTTATCCGCTGATTCCGTTTTTCTTCTTTGTTTTCGGTGCATTGATGATTAATATGTCCGAAAGCTGCCGCCGGCGGATGCCGGGACGGATGTTGCAGATTTATTTGCTGATACGTGTGATGAGAATGCTGGTTTCGATATATTTGATTTATGATTCCTGGTTCTTCTTCACTTTTGAAGCGGGCAGGAAACTGAAAAAGAAAAGTAATGATGAAAAGATTGCGTGACATACTGACTGTTGTTCTGCTGGCACTGGGCATGCTGCTGCCTGCCACGGTGCGGGCCGGGAACACGGTGGACGTGAAGGAGATTGTCTTCGGGCATATCGGCGATTCTTACGAATGGCACATCACGACGTGGGGTGAGACTCACGTTACGATTCCGTTGCCGGTAATCGTACATAGCCCGGCTACCGGATGGCATGCCTTCTTATCCTCACGTCTGGAGGAAAATGGCGGAAGTTATGAAGGCTTTTCCATCGCTCCCGCAGGAAGCAAGTACGAAGGCAAACTGGTGGAGCATGATGCCGCCGGAAACGAAACGCGCCCGTTGGACATCTCCATCACGAAGGTAACTCTGGCTTTGCTCATCAACAGTGCATTGCTGCTTGTCATCATTTTGAGTGTGGCGCACTGGTATCGTAAGCACCCGCAGGGAAGTGCCGCTCCCGGTGGTTTCATTGGGTTTATGGAGATGTTCATCATGATGGTGAACGATGATATTATAAAGAGTTGTGTCGGTCCGAAGTACCGTAAATTTGCGCCTTACTTGCTGACGGCCTTCTTCTTTATCTTCATCAACAGCATCATGGGGCTGATTCCTTTCTTTCCCGGAGGGGTCAACGTGACGGGAAATATAGCCGTTACGATGGTACTGGCCATCTGTACTTTCTTGGCCGTGAATATCTTTGGAACTAAAACCTATTGGAGAGATATCTTCTGGCCGGACGTACCTTGGTGGCTGAAGGTGCCGGTCCCCATGATGCCGTTTATCGAGTTCTTCGGCATTTTCACCAAGCCGTTTGCTTTGATGATACGTCTTTTTGCCAATATGCTGGCAGGACACATGGCAATGCTGGTGCTTACCTGCCTGATATTCATCTCGGCCAGTATGGGACCTGCTTTGAACGGAACGCTGACCGTAGCTTCGGTGTTGTTCAATATCTTTATGAATGCGCTTGAACTGCTGGTTGCCTTTATCCAGGCATACGTGTTCACCATGCTGTCGGCTGTATTCATCGGTCTGGCGCAGGAAGAGCATAAGGAGGAGGCGGTAAAGTGATGAGGTGATAGAAGGATAAAATTGTGTGGGAATATAGAATATGAATAAAAATAATCATTTAAAAACTAAAAGTTATGTTACTATCTGTATTATTGCAAGCTGCTGCGGCAGGTATGGGAGTTAGTAAACTGGGTGCGGCCATTGGCGCCGGTCTGGCTGTTGTTGGTGCTGGTGTAGGTATCGGTAAAATCGGCGGTTCTGCCATGGAGGCCATTGCCCGCCAGCCGGAAGCATCCGGAGATATCCGTATGAACATGATTATTGCCGCTGCCTTGATTGAAGGTGTTGCTTTGTTGGCAGTAGTTGTGTGTTTATTGGTATTCTTTTTATGATGTACAATCTACCATTTGCAAAGTTTAATTTGTCGTGCGGCATCACTGCGCATTCAAATTGTAAAATTGTAAAATACTGAATAAGATTATGTCATTGTTATTACCCGATAGTGGTCTGCTTTTTTGGATGCTCCTTTCCTTCGGTGTGGTGTTTGCGGTGCTTGCCAAGTACGGTTTTCCCGTTATCACCAAGATGGTGGAAGGTCGCAAGACCTACATCGACCAGTCTTTGGAAGTGGCACGCGAAGCGAATGCCCGGCTCTCCAAACTGAAAGAGGAGAGTGAAGCGCTGATTGCTTCTGCCAACAAAGAACAAGGACGCATTCTGCGGGAGGCGATGCATGAGCGTGACAAGATTATCGTCGAAGCACGCAAGCAGGCGGAAGCCGCCGCGCAGAAGGAGCTGGACGAAGTTAGAAAGCAGATACGGCAAGAGAAGGAAGAGGCCATCCGCGATATTCGCCGCCAGGTGGCAGTCTTGTCCGTGGATATAGCCGAGAAGATTATCCGCAAGAATCTGGACGATAAACATGAGCAGATGAAGATGATAGACCGGATGCTGGATGAAGTGCTGGCCGCAAGTAAAAACAATTAATTCTCAAAGAAATGGATATAGGAATCGTTTCGATGCGTTATGCGAAAGCATTGATGGAATATGCCAAGAGCATGGGGACAGAAGATACGCTGTACAAGGAATTTTGTATGCTCGACCGCAGCTTCAGGAAACATCCGGATTTGCGCATGGCATTGGAAAACCCCATCCTGACGATACGTGAGAAGTTCGCACTTATCTGTACCGCTGCTGTGGGGGATGCTCCTGCCAGCCGTGAGTTTGCACGTTTCATGGCCCTGGTGTTGAAGAACCGGCGGGAAAACCTTCTCCAGTACATCTGCTTGAGCTTTCTGGATTTGTACCGGAAAGACAAGCATATCGGTGTAGGAAGGCTGATAACAGCCGTTCCCGTCAGCCGGGAAGTGCGGGAACGTATCCATGACAGTGCCTCCGCTCTGCTGCATGCCAGCATGGAGTTGCAGACCGAAGTGGATTCCTCCATTGAAGGTGGTTTTATCTTCGACATCAACGACTTCCGTCTGGATGCCAGTATTGCTACGCAGCTTAAGAAAGTGAAACAGCAGTTCATTGATAAGAATAGAAGAATCGTGTGACTTACGATTTGACAATTTGCAATTTGCTATCTAATGGTCTTACGATGCGTAAGTTGCAGAGGTCAAACAGTATGTGGTCCGGATTCTTTCAAAATAGTAAATCGTAAAATAATAAATACTAAGATGTTGTCTGAAAATATAAAAGTAAGCGAAGTCTCCGATATTCTCCGCAAGCAACTGGAAGGGATTGATACCCGCGTGCAGCTGGACGAAATTGGCACGGTACTGCAAGTCAGTGACGGTGTGGCCCGTATCTATGGGCTGCGCAATGCCGAAGCCAACGAGTTGTTGGAATTCGACAACGGCATCAAGGCCATTGTGATGAACCTTGAAGAAGATAATGTGGGTGCTGTGTTGCTTGGCCCTACGGATAAAATCAAGGAAGGCTTCATTGTGAAGCGTACCAAGCGTATTGCTTCCATCATGGTGGGAGAGGGTATGCTGGGGCGTGTAATAGACCCCTTGGGCGCACCGCTTGACGGCAAAGGGCTGATAGGCGGAGAACTTTATGAAATGCCGCTGGAACGTAAGGCACCGGGAGTTATCTTCCGTCAGCCGGTGAACCAGCCGCTGCAGACCGGTCTGAAGGCTGTGGATGCCATGATACCTATTGGCCGCGGACAGCGTGAGCTGATTATCGGTGACCGCCAGACCGGTAAGACGGCCATTGCCATTGATGCCATCATCAACCAGCGTGCCAATTTTGAAGCAGGTGATCCGGTGTATTGCATTTATGTGGCCATTGGCCAGAAAGGTTCTACCGTAGCTTCTATTGTGAACACCCTGCACCGGTACGGTGCGATGGACTATACCATCGTGGTGGCTGCCACGGCGGGCGACCCGGCCGCATTGCAGTACTATGCCCCGTTTGCAGGAGCAGCCATCGGAGAGTATTTCCGTGATACCGGTCGTCATGCACTGGTGGTCTACGACGACTTGTCCAAGCAGGCAGTGGCCTATCGCGAAGTGTCTCTGATTCTGCGCCGTCCGTCGGGACGTGAGGCATATCCGGGCGACATCTTCTATCTGCACTCCCGTTTGCTGGAACGTGCGGCAAAAATCATCAGTCAGGAGGAAGTGGCACGGGAGATGAACGACCTGCCGGACAGTCTGAAAGGCAAGGTGAAGGGTGGCGGTTCGCTGACTGCATTGCCCGTCATCGAAACTCAGGCAGGAGACGTATCCGCCTATATCCCGACGAATGTGATTTCAATTACCGACGGGCAGATATTCCTTGATACGAACCTTTTCAATCAGGGCAACCGTCCCGCCATCGACGTGGGCATCTCCGTGAGCCGTGTGGGTGGCAATGCCCAAGTCAAGGCTATGAAGAAGGTGGCAGGTACATTGAAGATTGACCAGGCACAATACCGTGAGCTGGAAGCATTTGCCAAGTTCAGTGGCGATATGGATCCCGTGACGGCATTGACCATCGACAAAGGACAGAAGAATACACGCCTGCTGGTACAGCCCCAATACAGCCCCATGCCGGTGGAAAAGCAGATTGCCATTCTTTATTGCGGCACGCACGGCTTGCTGAGGGATGTTCCTTTGGACAAGGTCGGCGAATTTGAACGCAACTTCCTTGAGTTTCTTGAGATGAACTATCGCATGGAGGTGCTCGACGTTTTAAAGACGGGTGTCATCAACGATGATGTCTGCAAGAAGATTGAGGAGACGGCAGAGGCGGTTGCAAGGCAATTCTCAATCGTAAATAACTAAATCGTAAATAAATATATGGCTTCACTGAAAGAGGTAAAAAATAGAATCAGCTCCGTCAAGAGTACACGCCAGATAACATCGGCTATGAAGATGGTGGCATCTGCCAAGCTGCACAAGGTGCAGGGGCGGATTGAGAATATGCTGCCTTATCAACGGAAGCTGAATGAGATTCTGACGAACTTTCTGCGTACGGATGCTTCCTTCCAGTCGCCCTATACCGAGAAAAGGCCCGTGACGAGGGTAGCGGTCGTGGCGTTTTCGTCCAACAGTTCCTTGTGTGGTGCATTCAACTCGAACGTGGCGAAGATGCTGGAACGGACTTTGGAAGACTACCAGTCGCTGGGCAAGGAGAATATTCTGATATATCCCGTTGGGAGAAAGGTGGAGGAAGCCGTCAGGAAGATGGGATATGTGTCGCAAGGCAGCTTTCAGGTGATGGCGGACAAGCCTTCGTATGTCGAAGCGTACGGACTGGCAGAGAAGCTGATGCGGGAGTTTGTGGAAAAGCGGATTGACCATGTGGAACTGATTTACCATCACTTCAAGTCGATGGGTTCGCAGGTGTTGTTCCGTGAGAATTATCTTCCCATTGACCTGACACAAGTGGTGCAGGAGGCGGAGGAGGGTATGCCGGAAGATGCCCGCAGTTTTAATAATGACTATATCGTGGAGCCTTCCGTCGGTGAGCTGATAGCGGAACTCCTGCCCAAGGTGTTGAGCCAGAAGATATTTACCGTACTTCTTGATTCCAGCACTTCGGAACATGCTGCCCGCATGCTTGCCATGCAGACGGCGACGGACAACGCCAACGAGCTGATTCAGGATTTGACGAAGCAGTATAACAAGAGTCGTCAGCAGGCCATTACGAATGAGCTGCTCGATATTATCGGCGGTAGCTTGAAATAGCCCGGATTGCTCCGTAAAGGGAATCTGCTGCCATCCGAACCTGCATTATTCACCATCCGAACATCAGCTTTATTCCTTCCTCCAGCGTGTGTGGCCGATACTCCAGTTCCCGGCGTGCCTTTTCTATACTCAGCCCGCTGAAACGGGGACGTGGCGTCTTTTCATTCATCTCCTTTGTGGTGACGGGACGGATGAGCGAGCGATTCAGCCCCAATACGTCCGCTACCCGATAAGCGATGTCTGCAATGGTCAGGCACTCGCTGCCACAGAGGTGGTAGATGCCGTTTTGCGGGTGGTTTATCAGTTTCTCCACTCCTTGCGACACGTCTCCCACGAAGGTGGGCGTACGCCATTGGTCGGCCACGACGAACACTTCCTCATTGCTCCTTAATCTGTTTGCCACCAGTTGGAGCACATTGCCATGCTGTCCGGGCAGGGCAGCACCGTACACCACCACTACACGGACGATGGCATAATTCCCGCAAACGGCAGCGATGCGTTTCTCACCTTCCAGTTTGGTGTAGCCGTAATAATTGACAGGAGCGGGAATATCCTCCTCCGTATAGGGTCGGTCCATATCACCACCGAAAACGAAATCGGTGGAAAGATGGATAAAACGGCTGCCTCCCGACTCACAGCGTTCTGCCAGATGCTCCACGGCAGTAATGTTGACGGCATCCGCTTCTGCATGGTGTGTTTCGCAGTAATCGGGGACGGAAAGGGCGGAGGTATTGATTACGACATCCGGCCGTACTTCCTGTAAAAGCTTTTCCACCGCGGGTTGGTTGCATATGTCCGTACGGATAAAGCGATAGTCGCCCGAATGAGGACAGATGTCATCGTGCAGGGAACAGCCCGTTGTCTGATAAGACAAGTTGCGGGACAAATCATCCAGAATGCGTCTGCCGGTAAAACCGTTGGCGCCTATCACCAGTATTTTCCTTTTCATAATTACGTTTATAAATGCGTGATTGAAGACAGACAAAAGAAGCATGCTGGGGCTGCCAGAGTCACATTGTCACTTCGGCCCCTTTCAATATGGATAGTTCCTTCCCTGCTGCACTTCGATGCGTATGCCAAAGGCTCCGTTGGCCGATTTCAGCTCGAACGCCCCTTTGAAATTGTTCTTTTCCCAAGGCAGTGCGGAAGGGTTGGGCACTCGCCATCCGTCTTTGTCATATTCGCCGTAGGTATGGATGCGCATGCCGTTCTTCAAAGTGAAACTTCCCATCTGCAGGTTGTCAGTAGAGCCCCAGAAGCCCGTCAGTCCGAAGGGGTTCGAACTGAAATACCGGGAGTTGCTGAGTGAGAATATGTTCGAAAGGCCTTGTGAATAAGTCATGTTCGGGTTCAACCGGAAGATGCGGCTGTAGTCCTTGCTGGCATCCGGTATCTCCAAAGTAAATTTGGGAAGAGTGGGGGCGGACAGATTCATCAGTCCCATATCCAGCAGGAAGCCGTCGTAATTTTTTACGGTTGCCGGTAGGCCGCTTATCGTGTCGGTCGCCACTTCTTCTTGTGCATGGACGGACAAAGTGCCTGTAAATAAGACAAGGACGCAAAGCAGCATCCGTTTTATCATTCCATTTTGGTACATAATTATTATTCTATATTATTATAATCTTTGCCGTTTTATAATTGATTCATTGGGTTTCAAATACAAAGGTAGTTGGAATATATGAGACTTTAATCTTTCTAAAGAATAAAGTTACTACAAAATTCAATTATAAATGAGAAAGCTTTATTAAAGAGAGTTTCAGCCGTTGATGATCAGTTTGTAGCCTATTCCCCTCATATTAGCAATACAGATGCCAGCTTGCGCCTCAGTTTTTTGATGAACACGTGCTGGCTACGGGTGTTGAAGATGGTATCCAAAGCAACTTTAGATATTACGATATTATTCTATGTTTTTTATATATTTTTTTAATAGGGGTATTGTGATTATTAAATATTTGTATAATTTTGCGCTGATTATTAACAAATGGTAGGTCTCTCTGCTTTAGAAAGAACGGACAAGTGTGTTTTATTTGTTGATAATCAAATTTATACATATTTATTAACCCAAAGTAATACTTATGAAAGTTGAAAGATTAACTCTGACTGGCAAGTATGTCTTGCTTGCAGGTGCCTTGGGAATATTTTCCATACCAGTGTCTGCTACTCTGGCAGATGCGGTAAATTTGCTGCCTGCAATTACACAACAAACCACGAAAATCAAAGGTAAGGTTTTGGACAATAATGGGGAAACCATTATTGGTGCCAATGTATTGGTGAAAGGTACAACTAATGGTACCATTACGAATCTGGATGGAGAATATGAATTGAATGCACCGGTAGGCGCCACGTTGGTCGTATCTTATATTGGATATAAGACTATCGAGGTGGCTGCGGCCTCTGGAACGCAAATTATCAAGTTGGCAGAGGACACCGAAACATTGGACGAGGTAGTCGTTGTGGGTTATACTACCCAACGCAAGGAGAGTTTGACAGGAGCCATGAGCACTGTGAAGAGTGACAAACTGAAGGACATCACCACTCCTTCTGTGGAAAATATGCTGAACGGCAAGGTGCCGGGCGTATATGTGGCTCCGGGTTCTGGACAACCAGGTTCTAATGGTGCCGTAGTGATTCGCGGACAAGCTTCGTTGAGCGGTGGTACACAGCCCCTGTGGGTTATCGACGGTGTTATCGTAGGTAGTAGTGCCGGTGATTTGAACCCTGCTGACATTGAAAGTATGACCGTTTTGAAAGATGCCGCTTCGACTGCTATTTATGGTTCGGAAGGTGCCAACGGTGTGATTGTAGTCACTACCAAGAAAGGGCGTGAAGGCAAATTGAATGTAAGTGCATCCGTCAAGATGGGTATAAGTACTGTGAACAACGGTAATCTGGAAGTGATGAACGGTGCCGAGTTGTACGATTATTACGCTTCTTTCCAGAATGTTAACGAAATTGCGTTTACCCGCTGGAATCCTGAACTGCGCAACAGTAATTTTAACTGGTGGGATTTGGCTACCAAGACCGGTTTCACGCAAGATTATCACGTCTCAATCTCTGGAGGTTCAGACAAACTCCAGTCTTACTTATCTGTTGGCTACTACGATGAAGAAGGAGCTGTAAAGGGATATGACTATAAGCGATACAGCTTCCGTACGCGTACCACCTATAAGCCGTTCAACTGGTTAACAGTAAAACCGTCATTGAGTGGTTCTCGCCGTGACATTTACGACCAGCAATATTCTGTTACCGCCATGTATTCCATGTTCCCTTGGGATAGTCCGTATGACAAAAATGGAGAATTGGTGCCTCATCGTTATAGTGGATGGGTAAATGCGCAGAATACCAACTATTTGCTGGACTTAAGCTATGGCAACTATGGAGAATCTACCAACTATGAGTTCATGGGTAACTTTGACTTCGACATTCGTCTTACAGACTGGTTGACATTCACCTCTGTAAACAATTACCGCTACCTTTCTTATTCTTTACATAGCTATACAGACCCGCGCTCAAATGGCGGTTCCGGTGTGGATGGACGTTTGTATGAATATCGCAGTGAAGTGGTGCGCCGCTATACCAACCAGAACTTGATGGTGAGCAAAATGTTCGGTAAGCACTCTATCAACGGTCACGTATCCTACGAGTTTAAGGACTACACGGCCAAGACCTTTGCAGGAAACGGTACAGGGTTTATTCCCGGTTTCCAGGTGATGGACGTTACTGCCATTCCTGAATCTATTGGAGGTGCACGCACTGAATGGGCTGTACAATCTTATTTTACCAACTGGAAATACACTTATGACAATAAATATTTGGGAGAAGTGATGTTTCGTCGTGATGGTGCTTCCAATTTGGGAGACAATGCCAAGTATGGTAATTTGTTCTCTGTCAGTGCCGGTTGGATTATTAACCGTGAAGACTGGTTCAACGCAGATTGGGTGGACAATCTGAAACTCCGTGCATCCTACGGTTCTGTAGGTAACCGTCCCAGTTCACTTTATCCGCAGTACGACCTTTATTCCGTTTCTTCCAGCTATAACGAACAGGCAGGAGCTTTGATTTCTGTCATCGGGAACAAAGACCTGACTTGGGAGAAAACTTTCACCACCGGTATTGGTGTGGATGGTGCGTTCTTTGACAATCGTCTGCACATGACTTTTGATTACTATCTGAAGAACACCGATAACATTCTCTACAATGTGCCCGTTACTGGTTTGACTGGTGTAACATCCATCTACAAGAATATCGGTAAGATGCGTAATACCGGTTTTGAACTTTCCGTAGGTGGCGACATTATCCACAACAAAGACTGGAACTGGAACGTAGAGTTCAACGTCGCTACCAACAAAAACGAGTTGAAAGACCTCTATGCACAGAAGCAAGCTGACGGCAGTTATGCCATAGTTCCCGTTATCATTAGCGATGGTAGTTCCATTGCCGGTACCATCAACAGACGTCTGGAGGTGGGTGAACCTATCGACACTTATTATGGAAAAGAATGGGCAGGTGTAAATCCTGAAAACGGTGCCCCGATGTGGTACATGGACGATGAGAACGGTAATAAAGTAACGACATCCAATTATTCGGAAGCAGACTATTACAAACTGGGTACAGCCAATCCGAAAGTATTCGGTGGATTCTCTACTTCTTTATCATGGAAGAACTTCGACCTGAGTGCTGTATTCGGCTATTCTCTCGGTGGACAAATCTACAACTACTCACGTCAGGAATATGACTCCGACGGTACTTATACCGACCGTAACCAAATGAAATTGCAAAAGGGCTGGAGCCGTTGGGAAAAACCGGGTGACATTGCTACACACCCTGTGGCCAAATACAACAATTCCGACAAGGGTAATTCCGCATCTTCACGTTATTTGGAAGATAGCGATTATCTGAAGTTACGCTCACTGACTCTGAGCTATAACTTCGTTTTGAAGAAATACGGTATACAGAACCTCCGTCTTTCTCTCTCGGGCGAGAACCTGTTTACCGTTACAGATTATTCCGGAGTTGACCCTGAGATTCCTGCATCCGATGGTTCCGTTATGGGAACTGCCGGTCCGGCGGTTTATCCGTCTGTTCGTAGATTCATGCTTGGTCTAAATGTTACATTCTAATCTAAAAAAAGGAAAATAAACAATGAAAAAGATACTAGCCATCGCACTTGTTGCAGCAACTGCATTGACAAGTTGCGACATTGAAAGACTGCCATATGGTTCTATGTCTGCTGAGCAAATCACCAGCGACCCTTCTGCATCCTTGGATGCCTTGATGAATGGAGTATATGCACAATTGAAGACATGGTCTGACCCTATGCACCGTTGCGGTGAATACGCCGGAGACAACATGATGATTCGTGGTAGTTCCACGGATGCTTTCTTTGAATTCATCTCATACTCTCGTACTCCCAACAACTATCGTCTCCAGAACTTTTGGGACTATGGTTACAAAGGTATCGCACAGGCTTCGAACATCATCAACATGATTGAAGAAGGACAAAGTGAAGAAATCGACAACCAACTGGGCGAATGCTATTACGTGCGCGGTATGCTCTACTTCTATTTTGTACGTGCATATGGACGTCCATACTATCAGGCACCGGAAAAAAATTTGGGTGTGCCCATTGTAAACGGTACTCCTGACAACATCATGACAGACTTGTTTATGGAAGACCGTGCTACCGTGAAGGAGACTTACGAACAAGTTATTAGTGACTTGAAGAAAGCCGAAGAAATGCTGACTATAGACAAAGGTCCTGCTTACGCTTCAAAAGGTGCCGCACAAGCCATGCTGTCACGTGTGTACCTGTACATGAGCGGTACTTATGAAAACCCGAATCAAGAATATGCACGCTTGGCTGTGGAATATGCCGACAAGGTAATCAATTCCGGTGATTATAGCCTGTTGAATCGTGACCAATTCATGAAATACAATACCCTTACGCCGGAAAACAACGACGAATCTATCTTCGTGGTAAAACGTGTGGCTTCCGAATTCTCGGGATATGACCATTACTACGGTATCGGTGGTATGTATGCCAACATTGGCGGTATGGGATGGGGCGAAATGTATGCCAGTGCCAAATACATCGACTTGCTGAATGAGACAGGTCGTAACGACTGGCGTCCGGACCATTATAGAATTGTAGATGCACGCGCTGCTTTCATCGAACCGACGTATGAAGATGGGAATAAATTGGTGTTCCGTTTCATCAAAAAAGAACAAGAAAAAGGCTCCGACCCTATATTGAACTACGCACAATTCGATGCAGAACGCAATGGGGCTACAGTGACTTGCAAAGATGCAGAGAAGAACTCTTATACACTGACTCCTGTCAACGAAGAAGAGGAAATCTACGAAATCAATTATGGTGGAGCAACCTACCAAGGAGTATTGGACTACTATATTTCTCTGAACCGTGTATATCCGCAATTCTATATCACCAAGTGTTCTCGTGAGGGTGAAGATTCACATCTCCATTCTCCCATCATCAGCCGGTTGGGCGAGATTTACCTGAACCGCGCGGAAGCGTACGCTAAATTGGGACAATATAGCCAGGCTTTGACTGACCTGAACACAATTCGTGAACGTTCTATTCCGGGAGCTGGCTATGTATCGTTGGATGAAGAGGATGCTGCCGAAAAAATCGACAAAGAGCGTCAATTGGAATTGGCATATCAGGCAGAACGTAGCTATGATGTATTCCGTAACGGCAAGCCTTTGACTCGTCGTTTCCCGGGTCCGCACAAACAGTTTGAAGACGTTTCGGCTACTGACTATCGTGTGACTTATTACATTCCGCAAGATGCTATCAACGCTTATCCGGGTACTTTAACTCAGAATCCGACAGACAATAGCGGAGTGGTACTCAACTAATAGGAATATAACAGTTTTGCATTACATTATTTCACAATTCTAACCTTGAATCGAGTGGTTGCCCATTTTGTGGGCAGCCACTTTTTGTTTTTCATTAATCAAGATCAGTAGAGGACTATGAATTGTAATACGGCAATAAACGCTGTGTTTCTATTATTGGCAAGCATTTGTGTGCAGGCGCAAGGAAGTTTTATTATTGAAGGTAAGGTAAAGAATGTGAGGTAGGGTGTCTGCTTGAATCTGTTTAGGATGGAAGGTGGCGTAGGAGTAGTATTGCTGTCGATACGTTGCAGGGAAACAGCTTTCGTTTCGAGGTACCTGTTTCGGAAGTGGGTACGGATTGTTTTAGTCTGGTGATTTTTGATGGTAATCTGTACAGTATGGGGTTGCCGCTTTGGGCTAAGAAAGGTACTTATATCTGCCTGATAGGTGAGGATATGAACATCTACACTTGGCGGGTAGAGAGTGATATGCCACAACAGCAGACATGGCAACTTTTTGTTATCTTCTTCCGTATAAGGCCGATTCGTATTGCCGCTGAAAACAAAGTCTGTGGAAAGATGGATGAAGCAGCTTCCTTCTGCTTTGCAGCATTCTGCCAGATGCTCCACGGCAGTAATGTTGACGGCATCTGCTTCTGCATGGTGTGTTTCGCAATAATCGGGGACGGAGAGGGCGGAGGTATTGATTACGACATCCGGCTGCACTTCCTGGAAAAGCTTTTCCACCGCCTGGCGGTTGCATATATCCGTACGGATGAAACGATAGTCACCCGAATGGGGACGGATGTCGTCGTGCAGGGAACAGCCCGTTGTCTGATAAGACAGGTTGCGGGACAAATCATCCTGGATGCGTCTGCCGGTAAAACCGTTGGCGCCTATCACCAGTATTTTCTTTCTTGCCATAGATTCTGTCGTTAAGTGATGGACATCAATAGGGCACGTGTTTGCCTTGCTGTACCTCGATGCGTATGCCAAAGGCTCCGTTGGCCGATTTCAGCTCGAACGCCCCTTTGAAGTTGTTCTTTTCCCAAGGCAGTGCGGAAGGGTTGGGCACTTTCCAGCCGTCCTTGTCATATTCGCCGTAGGTATGGATACGCATGCCGTTCTTCAAAGTGAAACTTCCCATTTGCAGGTTGTCGGCAGAGCCCCGGAAGCCCGTCAGCCCGAAAGGGTTCGAACTGAAATACCGGGAGTTGCTGAGTGAGAATAGGTTCGAAAGGCCTTGTGAATAAGTCACGTTCGGGTTCAACCGGAAGATGCGGCTGTAGTCCTTGCTGGCATCCGGTATCTCCAAAGTGAATCTGGGAAGAGTGGGGGCGGACAGATTCATCAGCCCCATATCCAGCAGGAAGCCGTCGTAATTCTTCACGTCCGGCAGAAGCTCCTTTTCGGACGGAGACATGCCTTCGGGAGACATCTCGTCGCGTACGGACGCAGAGCGTACCGTATCGGCAGGCATCTCGCTTTGTGCGCTGACGGATGACATGCCTGCAAGTAAAGTGATGATGCAGAAGAAGATTTGTTTCATAGTTCTTTGTTCACGATTTCAGTTGCTGCCCACCGCATAGGGGCGGACTGAACAAAGATACTCGTTTCCCTCTATTTCCGGAAATATCTTTGTATTACTTCTATTTCTTTATACGAATGGCAGGGACGAAGACGGCAGTTTAGTTTTAGTTTAGTCTACTATCAGTTTATATCCTATTCCCCGCACATTGACGATACGGATGCGCTCGTCTCCGGCCAGTTTATGCCGCAGTTTGGTGATGAACACATGCAGGCTGCGGGAGTTGAAGAAGCTGTCGTCTCCCCAGAGGTCGAGCAATACGTTCTGGGTATTGACCACCTGGTTGCGGTTCTCGCAGAGGCGTTTCAGTATTTCGGACTCGCGGTGGGAGAGTTCCACTTCCGTCTGCATCTGCGGTGAGGCAGCGACTCCCACGTACGTAAGTCGCTGCGTGATGGAGTTGAGTCGGTAGTCGCCTATCTCGAAGCTGGTGCTTTCCTTGGGCTTCTCGTCTGTAAAGGAGAAGGCTTTACCTGCCAGCGCCTTGATCCGAATCATCAGCTCCTGCATGCCGAAGGGTTTCTTCAGATAGTCGTTGGCACCCAGTTCAAACCCTTCCACCACATCGTTGATGGCGGAGCGGGCGGTGAGGAACAGTACCGGGGTCTGTTTGTCGGTCTGCCGGATGCGGCGCACCATTTCAAAGCCGTCCATGCGGGGCATCATCACGTCTGCCACCAGCACGTCGGGGCGGAGGTCGAAGAACTTGCGCAATCCTTCTTCACCGTCTGCTGCGGTGTGGATGATGAAGTTCTGCCCTTCCAATGTGTCTTTGATAATCATGGCGAGGGTTTGTTCGTCCTCAACCAGAAGTACGGTTATCTTTTCCATAATTGTCGCTTTTGTTACAAGTAATGTAAAGTGCCCTAACAAGTAATGTAAAGTGCCCTAACAAATAATGTTATCATATCCTTATCGTAAAGGTACTTCCTTTTCCCAACTCACTCTTTACCGATACGCTGCCACCATGCTTCTCTATCATGGTCTTCACATAGAACAGTCCCAGCCCATAGCCTTTCACATCGTGCAGATTACCCGTGGGTACGCGGTAGAACTTGTCGAAGATATGCTTCAGCTTTTCCGGTGCGATGCCTATGCCACGGTCGCTGACAGATATTTCGGTCTGCTCGCCTTGCTCCATGGTAGCAATCCGTCGGCAGCGGATGTCTATTTCGGCTTCTCCGTTAGAGTATTTGATGGCATTGTCCAGCAGATTGCTGAGGATGTTGCTGAAGTGCGTACGGTCGGCAAGGACGGTGAGGTCCTGGGGCTCGATGTCGGTGGAGGTGTGGACGGGCTTCCCGGCTTTCAGCTTGTGTTGCTCTACGAGGCGTTCCACGATTTCTTGCAGGGAGAGCTCCTCCGGATGGAGGCGAAACGTACGGCGGCGCTCCATGCTCATGGAGAGAATCTGCTCCACCAGTCTGCTAAGCCGCTGAAGCTGCTCCTGGCAAATGCGCAGGTACTTGTCGCGTTGCGTCTTTTCCTCGGCCTGGTTGAAGTTCAGCAGGGCATCGTTGGCGGCATAGGCCACGGCGATGGGTGTTTTCAGTTCGTGGGTGATGTTGTTGGTAAAGTCGCTCTTCATTTCCTCCAGGGTCTTTTGCTTCAAGATGGTGCGGATAAGGAACCAGAAGGAGAAGGAGAGTATCACGAGAATGATGAAGGAAGTGGCGAGAATGCCCGACATCTGCCGTAGCACAATCGCGGTGACGGGTTCTATCGTCAGCCGGTACAACTGGCTGCCATGCAGGTTGAAGGCATAGTCGTACTGCACGGCTTGGGCGCTGGGCGTGTACCCCTCGGTGCCCTTCACGGAAAGGGTGTCGGTGTAGGGGAGGACGTTGCCGCTGCCGCCTCCCGCATACAGGTATTCCAGCCGGTAGGGCATGTCGAGTCCCTGCTCGCGCAGCAGGCTGGTGAGCAGGCTGTCGTAGATGGCGAGGTCTGGGTTGAGGACGACGTCCAGTCCGGAGTGCAGTCCGCGTTGGAAGTAGTTCGTCAGTTTCTGCATGTTGTTCTGCTTGCCGAGGATGACGTCCATGCCTTCGTGGACTCTCATGGCGGATTGCTGCAGGTCGGCAGGTTCGTACTCGGATATGGTGTCTCCCGTCACTTCCACAATGAGGCTGTCCGCTTTCTCGGGCTCTTGCTTCGGGATGGTCGTGGTGATACTTGTGGAGCTGCTGACGTAGGACTTGTCGTTGTCATAACCTGCCGATACACTCACGGTTCCTTCTTTGATGCTGTCATTCCGTAGTTTTTCCACGCGTATCATCATCTCGTTATAGTCGCTCATGCGCATGGCTTCGGTGATGTCGCGCTCCATCTGGTCGTGCATGGTATGGTAGAGTCCCGTCAGCCAGTAGGCTTGGTAGGCGAAGATGCCGGCCAGGGAGACGATGACAAGTATGGCAATATATTTGAATGGCAGTTTCATGTTTGTTTCCGGTTGTTTTTATACATACAAAGATAAGATTAATGTTGTGAACCCTGACATCCGATAAGACTAAATAACACTCCCGATAACACTGGATAACACTTGGTAAGCCGCTGATAACACAAGTTTCTGCTGATTCTGCCGTACTTTGCGGATGAAGATTTACAGAAGAAGAATATAAACATGAATATGAAGAAGAACATGAAACGATTCTATTTACTCCCTATTGTATGCTGTGCATTGAGCATCAGTCTTTCGGCACAAGAGAACAACGGCACTGCAACCACCTCCGATGCGGACGGCAACCGCATCCTCAGCGCTGACAGCCTTGTCACGACCGATGCCCGTCTGGACAGCCTTTATCAGACCTTGCCGGAGGTGATGATTACCGGTGAACGCCCCATCGTAAAGGCAGCACAAGGCAAACTGGTGTATGACCTGCCCCGCCTTATCCGGAATCTCCCCGTGGACAATGCCTACGATGCCGTGAAAGAGCTTCCCGGCGTCATCGAGGTGAATGGCGGGCTGCAACTGGCAGGCCAGGGAGTCACCGTTATCCTGGACGGCAAAGTAACCACCCTCGGTACCGGGCAGCTCTATGCCTTGCTGCGCAGCATCCCTGCCAGCCGCATCGAGACAGCGGAAGTGATGTACAATGCCCCTGCGCGCTACCAGGTGCGTGGCGCACTTGTCAATATCACCCTGAAACAATCGGCAGGCGGCCCCGGCTCCTGGCAAGGCGAACTCTACGCCAAGTATCGCCAAAAACACGACGAAGGCTTTGAACAACGCGCCAGCCTGCTCTTCAGCAAGAATAAATTCTCAGCAGACTTTCTTTACTCGCACAGCCATGGCCGCGGCTACTCTACTACCGGCAAAGAGGCTGTGCACACCTTGGCAGACGGCTCGGTTCACCCCATGACAACAGATGAGGTGAGCCGTGGCCGCAGCCATGCCCACAGCTTCCGGGCAGGAGCGGACTATGACCTCGCCAAGGACCATCAGCTGAGTTTCGTCTATGACGGCGCCTATTCCACCGGTCACAATCACAGGGATATCACCGGTACCCAAGTTTCTACCACTCGCAGCAACAGCACCGACTGGCTGCACAACGGCCGTCTGGACTACCGCGCTCCTTTCGGCCTCAAAGCCGGTGCCGAACTGACCTACTACCGCTCTCCGTCCGACCAACTACTACATAGCCGCATGCAGGACGAGGAACTCGATTTCTACACGGAAGACTGCCAGCGCATCAATCGCTGGAAGTTCTTTCTGGCACAGGAACACAGTCTGGGCAAAGGCTGGGACTTGAACTACGGAGCCGTCTACACCACCGGCATCGACAACAGTTATCAGTATTATTACGACCCCGAAACCGGTGAACGTTTGACCTCGTCGGATGCCTTGAGCAATATGAAGTCCCACCGCCGCGAGCAGACCTGGAATGTCTATGCCGGCTTCAGCAAGAGTTTCGGCGACAACCTTGTCTTGGACGCTTCCCTTGCCGTGGAGCATTACAAGACTCCCGTCTGGAGCCAGTGGGACTGGTATCCCATCCTCAACCTGAACTATATGCCTGCCCCGGGACATATCCTCCAACTCTCCCTGAGCAGCGACAAGGACTATCCCGACTACTGGGCCGTGCAGGATGCCGTCTCTTACATCGGCGGCGGATACTCTGAGCTGCATGGTAATCCGTTGCTGAAACCGGCACAGGAGTATGAGCTGAAAATGACCTATATTTTGAAAAGCAAATACATCTTCAGTGCCTGGTTCAATCACACCAAGGACTACTCCGTACAGACGCTTTACCAATCTTCCGAACGTCTGGTTGAAATCTACAAGACACTCAGTTTCGACTGTCAGCAACAAGCAGGAATACAAGCCTCTATTCCATTTAATGTGAAGAATTTGTTGAACTCGCGCCTTACCCTCATCGGCTTGTGGCACCGCGAAAAGGATGGTGATTTCTGGGATATTCCTTTCGACAGAAAACAATGTTATGGCATTGCCCAGATGAACAATACTTTTACTCTCTCCACCAAGCCCGACTTGAAGCTGACGGTGACCGGATTTGTGCACAGCAAAGCCATCCAGGGCATCTACGACCTGCCAGCGTCGGGCCATGTGAATATCGCCCTGCGCTACGGCTTCGCCAAGAACAAAGCCATCCTCAACCTCTACTGCAATGACCTTTTTGAGACGGGACAGATTTCTCCCCGCATCCGTTTCAGGACGCAGAACGTGACGAACCGTTACTCATGCTTCCGCGAAGCAGGTGTATCGTTCACCTATAAGTTCGGAGGATATAAGGAGAAGCAACGGGAGGCGGTGGATACGTCGCGGTTCAAATAAAAAGTAATTATTCGCTGAATAGTTACCAATAAAAAAGGTCGATGTTAAATATAAATAAAGGGGGGTACGATATTATCGTAATTCCTTTTATTCTTAGTATCATTGTTCATTGTTAATCAAAATCGATAAAGGATATGAACTGCAGGAAGGTAGTAAGCGCTGTTTTTCTGTTATTAATAAGCGTTTGTATGCAGGCGCAAGGTACTTGTGTCATTGAAGGAAAAGTAAAGAATGTGAAGCAAGGAGTCTGCCTGAATCTATTTCGGATGGAAGGAGACGTGGAAAACAGTATTGCGACAGATACCCTTCAGGGAGACAGTTTTCGTTTTGAAATACCTATCTCTAAAACAGATACAGAACGTTTGAGTTTGATGATTCGTGACGGTAATCTGTATAGTATGGGATTGTCCCTTTGGGCTAAGGAAGGTTCCCATATCCGCTTGACGGGCGAGGATATGAACATCTACACCTGGCAGGTGGAAAGTGAAATGCCGCAACAGAAGATATGGCAGCTTTTTGTAAACGATTCACGGGATTTATGGAACCATAATCAGGAGAATAGAATGGAGCACATGCGATTGATGCGCAAATATCCCCGGAAACCGGATGATAAGGAGGTGCTGGCAAAGGTCGTTGCTTTGCGTGACAGTTTGGAAAAAGTGGAAAATGATTTAAAATTCCGTATAGCCTCCAATGTAATAGCCCGAATGAAGCAATTGCCGGTAGAAGAAGTTTGGATGGATAACCTGAAAAGCTTGGCAATAGGAGTGAAGTACACAAAAGGTTATCCTTACCGTAAAGAAGTAGAGGAATTATATGCCAGACTTACTGAGGAACAGCGTCATACACCGGAAGCTTTGGACATCCAAGCCTATTTGTTTCCTGTCAAGGCGGTAGCTGCACAGGAAAAGGCAGCAGACGGCGATTTGTTCGACTTGCAAGGAAATGTACACCGTCTGTCCGACTTTAAAGGGAAAGCAGTCTTAATGGATTTTTGGAGCCGTGGATGCGGACCTTGCCTTATGGCATTGCCGGAAATGAAAGAAATCAGCAAGAAATACGAAGATTGTCTGGTGATAGTCAGTTTGAGTATTGATGATAAAACCAACTGGGAGATAGCTTCGCGCCACCATGACATTAGCTGGTGGAATTTGAATGACTTGAAAGGAAATCACGGTTTGTATGCCAGGTATAGTTTAGGTGCTATCCCTCGCTATGTATTTTTATCTCCGGAAGGAGAGGTTGTAGAGATGTGGTCCGGTTATAGAAAAGGCAGTTTGTTGGAGAAACTGGAAAAACTGATGGAATAGTAGGGGATTTTTCGTACTTTTGCAACTTTGAAGCAAAATATTAAAGTTGTTATTTAAAGAAAAGACTCTGTATGAAATCTGACATTGAAATAGCTCGGAGCATAGAGCTGAAGAAGATAAAGCAGGTGGCCGAGAGTGTGGAGATTCCACATGACGAGGTAGAGAACTATGGCCGTTATATAGCCAAGATTCCCACGCACCTCATCGATGAAGAGAAAGTGAAGAAAAGTAATCTGATACTGGTGACGGCTATCACGGCTACGAAAGCGGGTATCGGTAAAACAACCGTGTCCATCGGTCTGGCACTGGGGCTGAACAAGATAGGCAAAAAGGCTATTGTCGCTCTGCGCGAACCGTCGTTAGGTCCTTGCTTCGGCATGAAAGGCGGTGCTGCCGGCGGAGGATACGCCCAGGTGCTGCCCATGGAGAAGATAAACCTGCACTTTACAGGCGACTTTCACGCCATTACTTCGGCACACAACATGATTTCCGCTTTGCTCGACAATTACTTGTACCAGCATCAGGCGGACGGATTCGGGCTGAAAGAAATCATCTGGCGGCGTGTGCTTGATGTAAACGACCGCTCCTTGCGTAGCATTGTCACCGGATTGGGACCGAGCACCAACGGCATTGCCGAGGAGTCGGGATTCGACATTACTCCGGCTTCCGAAATTATGGCCATTCTCTGCTTGGCAACAAGCCTGGATGACCTCCGTCGCCGTATCGAGAACATTATTCTGGGATTCCGTTTCGATGGTACTCCATTTACGGTGAAAGAGTTAGGCGTAGCCGGTGCCATTACTGTCTTGCTGAAAGACGCCATCAATCCCAACCTGGTGCAGACTACCGAAGGTACTGCCGCTTTTGTTCATGGAGGACCGTTCGCCAATATTGCCCATGGCTGCAACTCCATTCTTGCTACAAAAATGGCAATGACATTCGGTGATTATGTGGTGACGGAAGCCGGATTCGGGGCTGACCTCGGTGCGGAGAAGTTCTACAACATCAAGTGCCGCAAGAGTGGCCTACAGCCCAAGTTGACGATAATCGTTGCTACCGCACAAGGACTGAAGATGCATGGCGGTGTCAGTCTGGACTGCATCAAGGAACCCAATATGGAGGGACTGAAAGAGGGCTTTGGCAACCTGGACAAGCATGTACGCAATTTGCGTTCGTTCGGCCAGCAGGTCATCGTGGCATTCAACCGTTTTGCCAGTGATACGGACGAGGAGGTGGAGGCTATCCGCCGCCATTGCGAAGAAAAGCTCAATGTAGGTTTTGCCGTGAACAATGCCTTTGCCAAAGGAGGAGAGGGAGCCGTTGACCTTGCCAATCTGGTGGTAGATACCATCGAGAACAAACCATCCGAACCGCTGACCTTCACCTACGAGGAGAACGATTGCGTGGAACGTAAAATTGAAAAGGTGGCCTGCAACCTCTACGGAGCAAGCGTAGTGACTTACAGTCTCCATTCCCGCAAGGTTATCAAACTGATAGAGCAGATGGGCATCAGCCATTACCCCGTCTGTATCGCCAAAACACAGTATTCCTTCTCTGCCGACCCGAAGATATACGGTGCAGTCAACAACTTTGAGTTTCACATCAAAGATATCGTAGTCAACAACGGTGCGGAAATGATTGTAGCCATTGCCGGTGAAATCCTCCGTATGCCGGGATTGCCAAAGAAACCACAAGCCGAACGCATTGACATTGTGGATGGAAATATAGAAGGGCTGAGCTAAACGTACGGGCGCATGTTTAGAATGGAGGATTAAAAATAAAGGCTGCGCAGTTCAAAGCTCGCGCAGCCTTTAATTTTTAATTTCCTCCTGTTGCTTATTAATAAGCAAACAGAGGATATTCTTTCATCTTTGCATTGACGCGTGCGCGTACCTCTGCAATGACTTGTTCGTTGTCTACGTTGGACAAAACGGTTTCAATCATCTCGGCAATTTCGAGCATCAGGTCTTCCTTGGCGCCACGGGTTGTGATGGCAGGAGTACCCAGGCGGATACCGGAAGTCTGGAAAGCCGAACGGCTGTCGAAGGGAACCATATTCTTGTTTACGGTGATGTCGGCAGATACCAACGCCTTCTCGGCAACCTTACCGGTCAAATCGGGATATTTACTGCGCAAGTCCACCAGCATGGAGTGGTTGTCCGTACCGCCGGAAACGATGGTGAAGCCACGGTCTATCAAGGCTTGTGCCAAGACAGCGGCGTTTTTCTTCACCTGCTTGGCATATTCTTTCCATTCCGGTTGCAGGATTTCGCCAAAGGCAACAGCTTTGGCAGCGATGACGTGTTCCAGCGGACCACCCTGAATACCGGGGAATACGGCTGAATCCAGCAATTGGGACATCATCTTGATTTCTCCCTTCGGAGTTTTCTTGCCCCAGGGATTGGGGAAGTCCTTACCCATCATGATAACGCCACCACGCGGACCACGCAGAGTCTTGTGGGTAGTAGAGGTCACGATGTGGGCATATTTCACGGGATTATCCAGTTCACCGGCTGCAATCAGTCCGGCAGGATGAGCCATGTCAATCATCAGGATAGCACCTATCTTGTCTGCGATTTCGCGCATGCGCTTGTAGTCCCATTCGCGGGAATAAGCAGAACCGCCGCCGATAATCATTTTGGGTTTCTCGCGCAGGGCGACTTCTTCCATCTGGTCATAGTCCACGCGTCCGGTCTCCTGATTCAAATTATATTCGCAGGGAGTATAGATAATACCGGAAGTGTTGACCAAGGAGCCGTGGGAGAGGTGACCGCCGTGTGCAAGGTTCAGTCCCATGAATTTGTCACCCGGGTTGAGTACGGCGAGGAATACGGCTGCATTGGCTTGTGCACCGGAGTGCGGCTGTACGTTGGCCCATTCTGCGCCGAAGATTTGTTTCAGGCGGTCAATGGCAATCAGCTCACTCTGGTCCACTACCTCACAACCACCATAGTAACGTTTGCCGGGATATCCTTCAGCATACTTGTTGGTGAGGCAGGAGCCCATTGCCTGCATAACCTGGTCACTTACAAAGTTCTCTGATGCAATCAGTTCAATGCCCTTGAGCTGACGTTGGTGTTCTTTTTCGATAAGTTCGAAAATTAAATCATCTCTTTTCATTCTGCTTATTAGATAAGTTTGATAAATCTGTATTCTCTTATTAAGCGTACAAATTTACGGGAAATAAATGAATAAATTGAAAGAAAAGGAAGAAATTTACTGTCAAAAGAACACTCCGAAAGAAAAACTCAGCACATTGTCCCTGCGGTGAAAACGGATTTCGTTTTTCGTATTTTCGTTTGCAGCGTTGTTGTCGGCCGGCATGTCGTATGTCACGCTCTTGGAGATGTTGTGCAGTCCCATGTCGTAACGGAAGTCGAAAAAGACGCGTGATATGGTGACGGATACGCCAACCGTGAAGCTGAGATTAAGCGGGCGAAGCCTTTCACGGATATTCATCTGGTCGAAATTTTCGAAGTCGATGTCGCTTTTCCGGTCCCATATATAGCGCACTTTAGGACCGCCAAAGACAGCAAGGCTGTACGGCCCCTCCTTGATGAAGTTGTATCCGTAGATGACGGGGATATCTATGCTGTGAATGGACGATGTAATGGAGGCTTCCTCTGGCAGGGCGCCCGATGCGGCGTCTTCGGGCAGAGGTTTCTCGAAAGTGATGTTGCACCGGTTGATGTTGTAGGAAATTTCCGGTTGCAGAAAGTGGCGGTCGAAGTTTATCCGCATGAAAAGGGAACCGAAATATCCTATCTTGTAATTGTTCTGCACTTCGTCAATGGGCATTCCGTTGACGCTGAACTGGGATACAAGGAATAAGGAAGAGGTGAAACCGCCTTTGAAACCGAAATTGACCGGAGTTTCCTTGTGGTGTCCGGAATGCTCTTTGCCGGCAGTGCCGGGCACAACCGGAGTCTGTCCCCACATCATGGCAGGAAAGGCCAACAGATATAAACCCATCAAGATTCGTCGCAGCTCCATCTCTTAAAACCTTTAATTGCATTATTACTTCTTTTTCTCCACTGACCATCCGAACTTGCCTATCTTTTCCCCCAGCTCATAATATCCGCCGTGCACATAGACCAGGGGATTTGTTTCCGCCAGTTCCAGCTTGCCGGTTTCAGGGTTCAGATTACGGGTATCGGCACGGACATTTACCACATCCGCTATGAACATGTCGTGCGAACCGAGAGCCATAATCTCCTTTACCCGGCATTCTATGCAAAGCGGTGATTCTTCGATAAGAGGCGCGCTGACTACGGTGCTTTTCCCGGGTGTCAGATGCATTTCCTCAAATTTGTTGTAATCCTTTCCGGAGCGTACACCGCACCAGTCCGTGGCCTGCGCCATGTCTTTTGTGGTGAGGTTGATGACGAACTCCATATTTCGCTTGATGATGTCGTAGGAGTGGCGTTCGGGGCGTACGGAGATGTAGCACATGGGCGGGTTCGTACAAATCGTTCCCGTCCATGCGATAGTCAGAATGTTATATTCCTCCGGAGTGCTTCCGCAACTCACCAATACGGCAGGCAGCGGATAAATCATTGTTCCGGGTTTCCAGTCTTCTTTCATATGATTTCAATATCTTCTCTGGTCTGTTCCTTTTCGCAATAGTGGCACTTGATGATGCAATTGTCCTTATCCACAACATGAAATAATGTAGGCATCGGCTCATTGTTCGTGATGCACTTCGGGTTGGCGCATTTCACGATTCCGCGCAGCTCTTCGGGCAGGCGGACTTCGCGTTTTTCCACCACTTCGTAGTCGCGGATAATATTCAGTTTTACATTGGGAGCCACTACGGCGATACGGTTTATCTCTTCGTCGCAGAAGAACTTGTCGGCAATCTTGATGATGCCTTTCGTGCCCAGTTTCTTGCTCTTGAGGTTGAAGCCGATGGTGATATTGTTGCTCATGTGTTCCAGTCTGAGCAGGGAGACTACTGTAAACAGTCTCTCGGAGGGTATATGGTCTATTACAGTGCCGTTTTCCAGAGCGGCCACCTGCAATTCTTGTTTCTTTTCGCTTAACATCTTGATATATTTGTTATTAGACGATTCTACTGAATTACTCCTTTACTCTTTTTTCACCTCATCCAGTGTGATGCCCAGTACATCGCACAGAATAGCTTCACGGGCATATAGTCCGTTTTGTGCCTGCTGAAAATAGTATGCTTTGGGATTGTCGTCCACATCATAGGCTATTTCGTTGACACGGGGCAGCGGATGCAGTATGCGCAGGTTGGGACGGGTATGCTCCAGCATCTTGTTGCGCAGGATGTAGACATTCTTCACCCGTTCGTATTCCATGAGGTCGGTGAAGCGCTCGCGCTGCACACGGGTCATGTAAAGGATGTCGGCGTCTGCGATGATTTCTTCCGTAAAGTCCGTATGTTCCACATACTTGATGTTGTGCTCGCGGCAGTAGATTTTGTATTCTTCGGGCATCCGCAACTCGTCGGGAGCGATGAAGTGGAAGGTAGGGTTGAAGTGGCGCATTGCCATCAGCAGGGAGTGGACGGTACGACCGTACTTCAAGTCGCCGACCAGAAAAATGTTCAGGTTTTCCAGCGTACCTTGCGTCTTGTAGATGGAATAGAGGTCGAGCATGGTCTGTGAAGGGTGCTGGTTGGCACCGTCTCCGGCATTCACAATGGGCACGGTGGTGACTTCACTGGCATAGCGTGCGGCCCCTTCGAGGTGGTGACGCATCACGATGATGTCGGCATAGTTGCTCACCATCTTGATGGTGTCTTTCAGCGTCTCGCCTTTGGATGAGCTGGTGGCCTTTGGATCGCTGAATCCGATGACACGTGCTCCAAGTCGGTTGGCGGCAGTCTCAAAACTGAGGCGTGTACGGGTGGAAGGCTCGAAAAATAAGGTGGCAACTACTTTCCCGTCCAATATATGCCGGTTGGGATGGGCTTCAAACTCTTTCGCCATCTCGAGCATATAGAGGATTTTTTCCCGGCTATGCTCGGCAATGGTGACTAAACTTCTGTTTTCCATATCGTTGAATTCATTTATACTTTTCGAGAGTGTAAAGTTACGTAAAATATGCGGGCTACGGAAATGTGCGGGAAAATTTTTTGCGAAATATGGGTTGTTTTTACCATGTGGCATTTCGGATGGCGGCCCGTCGTCGTTCTGTCAACGACAACATCGTTTTCCCCTATTCTGTTCTTCCCTTGTCTCTGTTTTACGGGCGCGATGGCAAGTTTTCTTTGTTTCAATCTGTTTTATTGCTTATTACGATATGTTTTTCCTATTCGTTTTTTTTCTTCAAGTTTTTCTGGTTGTTTTGCAATTCATTGAGAATTTCCGTTAAAATGAACGGGTGTTTTCATAGGTTCCGTAAAGCTTATCCTGAAAAAGATATAAAAAGCATAGGCACATCCAATATATTTCCGTACCTTTGCCCTATTATTGAACTTTGATTTTAGCAACAGAAACATGATAAAGAAGGTCGTCAAAATCCTATGGATTTTTATCGCACTGATTGCGCTGGTGTGTGTCTTTATATTCTTTTCCATAGCCAAGGGCTGGATAGGCTATATGCCTCCGGTGGAGGATTTGGAGAATCCGAATTACAAATTTGCCACAGAAGTCTTTTCCGATGATGGAAAAGTATTGGGTACTTATTCCTATAGTAAGGAAAATCGTGTGTTTGTGGGCTACGATGAGCTGTCTGCCAATATCATCAATGCCTTGATTGCTACGGAAGACGTACGCTTTGCCCAGCATTCGGGCATTGATGCCTACGCTCTGACGCGTGCCGTGGTGAAGCGTGGTATCCTGATGCAGAAGAACGCCGGCGGTGGCAGTACCATCACCCAGCAACTTTCCAAACAGCTTTATTCTCCCGGCGCCGACAATGTGATGGAGCGTCTGTTTCAGAAGCCTATCGAATGGGTGATTGCCGTAAAGCTGGAACGTTACTATACAAAAGAGGAAATCCTCACCATGTACCTCAACAAGTTCGACTTCCTGAACAATGCGGTAGGTATCAAGACTGCTGCTTTTACCTATTTCGGTTGCGAACCGAAGGATTTGAAGATTGAGGAAGCGGCTACGTTGGTGGGCATGTGCAAGAATCCGTCGCTTTATAATCCGGTGCGCTACAACGAACGTTCCCGTGGGCGGCGCAACGTGGTGCTCGACCAGATGCGGAAAGCGGGATATATTACGGAAGCCGAGTGCGACTCCCTCCAGGCGTTGCCTCTGAAACTGAAGTACAACCGTGTGGACCACAAGGAAGGGCTCGCCACTTATTTCCGCGAATATCTGCGTGGTGTGCTCACCGCCGAGAAGCCCGACAAGGCCGATTACCGCGGTTGGCAAATGCAGAAGTACTACGAGGATTCACTCAACTGGGAGAACAATCCGCTCTTTGGATGGTGCGAAAAGAATACCAAGAAAGACGGTACCAAATACAACCTCTACACCGACGGGTTGAAAATCCATACCACGCTCGACTCGCGTATGCAGCAGTATGCCGAGGATGCTGTAACAGAACATCTGAAGGAGCTGCAAGGCTATTTCTTCAAGGAAAAGAAAGGGGCCAAGAAAGCCCCCTACACCTTCCGTCTGACTCAGGAACAGGTGGACGAGATTTTGAGACGTGCCATGAGGTTGTCCGACCGCTACCGCTTCATGAAGAAAGCCGGAGCCACTGAAACTGAAATAGAGAAGGCCTTCGATACGCCGACAGAGATGTCCGTATTCAGTTGGGAAGGGGAGAAAGATACCATCATGACCCCGATGGATTCCATCCGTTACTACAAATTCTTCCTTCGCGCCGGCTTCATGTCCATGGACCCGCGCAACGGACACGTAAAGGCATACGTGGGCGGACCGAACTATCATTATTTCCAGTACGACATGGCCATGGTGGGACGGCGACAGATAGGCTCTACCGTCAAGCCTTTCCTCTATACGCTGGCTATGGAGAACGGATTCTCTCCGTGTGACGAAGTACGCCATGTAGAATATACGCTGTTTGATGAAAACGGGAAACCGTGGACACCGCGTAACGCCAACAAAAAGCTGATTGGTGACATGGTGACGGTGAAGTGGGGGCTGGCAAACTCGGACAACTGGATTACGGCTTATCTCATGAGTAAACTGAATCCCTATAACTTGAAACGTCTGATACATACTTTCGGTGTCCGTAACCGTGATATTGTACCTTCCGTTTCACTCTGTCTGGGCCCGTGCGAGATTTCAGTCGGCGAGATGGTGAGTGCCTATACCGCATTCCCCAATAAGGGCATCCGGGTAGCTCCGCTGTTCGTGACCCGCATCGAAGACAATGATGGAAACGTGCTGGCAACCTTTGCTCCCGAAATGCAGGAAGTCATCAGCGTATCCAGCGCTTACAAGATGCTGGTCATGTTGCGTGCCGTTGTCAACGAAGGTACCGGAGCCCGTGTGCGCCGTCTGGGTGTGAAAGCCGACATGGGCGGCAAGACCGGAACGACGAACTACAATGCCGACGGCTGGTTTATGGGCTTCACGCCTTCGCTCGTATCCGGTTGCTGGGTGGGCGGTGAAGACCGTGACATTCATTTTGATACGATGCTTCACGGACAAGGCGCTTCCATGGCATTGCCTATCTGGACTAAATATATGGTAAAAGTGCTCGGTGACAAATCTCTGGGATATGATGAAAATGAAACATTCCAGTTGCCTGAAGGCTATAACCCCTGTAAAGATGATATAAATCTGGAAGGAGATACCCATATAGAAGAACCGATAGAGGGACTCGACGAACTGTTTAATTAGTTGAGAATCGAGAATGGATTATACGATTAGTATCGGGAGCAACGAGCAGCGGAGGGAGAACATGGAGCTGGCACGCAGACGCTTGACGGAACTTTTTCCCGGAATACGTTTCTCGGAAGAGGAGGAGACGGAACCTCTGTTCTTTCACCGTCCGAATCTGTTCTCCAACCAGGTGGCACGCTTTGTTTCTGATAATCCGGCAGAGGAAATCACTGTCTGCCTGAAAACCATCGAACGGGAAGCCGGAAGGAAACCCGAAGAGAAGGAGCGGGAAATTGTACGGCTGGATATAGACTTGTTGTCTTGTGACGAGACGGTCTATAAGCCGAAAGAGCTGAAACGTGGTTATATCCTGCGAGGATTGAAGCAACTGTTATGATAAATACCACTCTCCCTCCCCTTAAGGGAACGAGGAGATTAAAAGACGAAGATTAGAAATGAAATTTTTAGGAATCATACCTGCCCGTTACGCGTCTACGCGTTTTCCAGCCAAACCATTGGCGGTGTTGGGCGGAAAAACCGTGATACAGCGGGTATACGAGCAAGTGGCAGGGGTCTTGGACGATGCATACGTGGCTACGGACGATGAGCGTATTGAAGCCGCAGTCAGGGCATTCGGCGGAAAGGTGGTTATGACTTCCACCGAACACAAAAGCGGCACTGACCGCTGTCGGGAAGCTTGTGCGAAAATAGGAGGACTGTTTGATGTCGTGGTGAATATTCAAGGGGATGAACCTTTCATCCAGCCTTCGCAATTACAAGCCGTCAAGGCATGTTTCGACGTCCCGGCCACCCAGATAGCCACTCTGGTGAAACCTTTTACGGCTGATAATGGTTTCGAGGCACTGGAAAACGTGAACTCTCCGAAGGTCGTGCTCGACAAAAACATGAATGCCCTCTATTTCAGCCGTTCTATCATCCCCCACCAGCGCAATGCGGCGAAGGAGGACTGGCTGAAGAACCATACTTATTATAAGCATATTGGCCTATATGCCTATCGCGTTGAGGTACTGAAAGAGATAACTGCTCTTCCGCAGTCATCTCTCGAGGTTGCCGAATCATTGGAACAGCTTCGTTGGCTGGAAAACGGATACACTGTCAAGGCAGGTATCACGGATGTGGAAACTATCGGCATAGATACTCCCCAGGATTTGGAACGCGCAGAAGAATTTCTTAAAAGCCGTGGGCTGTAAACTCATTGGAAGCCCATGCTGAACCGAAGTGACCAACCCCGGATTCTTGAACCGGAACAACTGGCAGTGCAAAGACCGGAGCGTATCAAGTTGCCTAATGGCGTGCCTTTGAGCGTGCTCAATGCCGGTGACAATGAAGTGACACGTATCGATCTTCTCATGGCAGGCGGCCGATGGCAACAGAAACAGCCATTGCAGGCGTTGTTTACGAATCGCATGCTTCGCGAGGGAACCCGACGTTACGATGCCGTTGAGATAGCGGAAAAGCTGGATTATTATGGAGCCTGGCTGGAACTGTCCAACGCATCCGAATATGCCTATGTCACCCTTTATTCTCTGAATAAATACCTTCCCCAAACGCTTGACATATTGGAGTCCATCGTCAAAGAACCGGTATTTCCCGAGCAAGAGCTGGGAGTGATTGTGGACAACAATATCCAGCAGTTTCTTGTCAACTCTTCCAAGGTGGATTTTCTGGCACACCGCGGATTGGTGAAGGCTCTGTACGGCGGGCAGCATCCCGGTGGACGTCTGGTGCAGGAGGAGGATTATCGGCGCATCACCCCTGCAGTGCTACGCGAGTTTTATGACCGTTACTATCATTCCAATAATTGCAGCATCTACCTTTCAGGCAAGGTAACCGACGATTGCATCTGCCGGATAGAGTCCTTGTTTGGTTGCGAGGCTTTCGGTACAGACCTCCGAAAACCGGAGAAGAAAGAATTCCAGCCGGTTACTGCTTCTGGAAAACGCATTTTCATCGAACGTCCGGACGGTCTGCAGAGTGCCGTCCGTATGGGCATGCTTTCCCTGGACCGTAATCATCCGGACTACTTGAAGGCCCGCGTGCTGGTCACACTGTTCGGGGGCTATTTTGGCAGTCGCCTGATGTCCAATATTCGGGAAAATAAAGGATACACATACAGTATCTCCGCGGCCATCATGCCCTATCCGGGACAGGGAGTGTTGGCGGTCAGTGCTGAAACTGCCAACAAATTTGTGGAGCCTCTTATCTGTGAGGTTTATCATGAAATAGACCGCCTTCAGAACGAGCTGGTTTCCGATGAAGAACTTTCCATGGTGAAGAACTATATGTTGGGCGACATGTGCCGCAGTTATGAGTCTGCATTCTCGCTGGCAGATGCCTGGATTTTTGTGCAGGTATCTGGCTTGCAGGATACTTACTTTGCTAAAGCACTGGATGCTGTCAAGGAGGTTACCCCGCAAGAAATCCGTGAACTTGCAGGGCGTCATTTATGCAAAGAGAAATTAAAAGAAATAGTGTGTGGCAAAAAAATGTCATAAAAAGCAGGAGTTATCGCATCATTTTACCGGATAAATCTTACCTTTGTCAATTATCAACTATCAATTATCAATTAATGAAATATCTATATACTGCACTCATTCTGGCTTTCTTATGTCAAGGCGAAGCCACTGCCCAGGAAAAAAAAAGCGGCTTTTTCGATAAAGTGAAGAGCACATTCTCTTCAGAAATAAAGATAGGTACCTATACGTTCAAAGATAACGGAGCTGTCTATACCGGCGAAATAAAAGGCCGCAAGCCCAATGGAAAGGGAAAGACCGTTTTTAAGAACGGTGACGTTTACAAGGGCGAGTATGTGAAGGGCAAGCGTGAAGGCTACGGTACGTATATGTTTCCCGACGGTGAAAAGTATGAGGGGCAATGGTTTCAAGACCAGCAGCATGGCAAGGGCATCTACTATTTTATGAATAACAACCGTTATGACGGCACGTGGTTCCAGGATTACCAGCACGGGAAAGGAGCCATGTACTATTACAATGGAGACATTTATGAAGGTGACTGGGTGAATGATAAGCGCGAAGGCCAGGGAACATATACCTGGAAGAACGGTTCCAAGTATGTAGGCTCATGGAAGAATGACAAGAAAGACGGCAAAGGAACACTGACCTGGAATGACGGCTCCAAATATGACGGGGAGTGGAAAAATGATGTCCGGGACGGTAAAGGAACTTTTGAATATGCCAACGGCGACAAATATGTAGGTGATTGGAAGGATGATATGCAACATGGCAAAGGTATTTACTTTTTCCATACAGGCGACCGTTATGAAGGTTCTTATGTTCAAGGTGAACGTACCGGAGAGGGCATTTATTACCATGCCGGCGGCAACAAGTATGTAGGTAGTTTCAAGGATGGAAAGCAGGAAGGGCACGGTACATTTACGTGGGTAAGCGGCGCCGTTTACGAGGGTAATTGGAAAGATAACCAACGTGACGGTTACGGTACTTACAAATGGAATGTAGGTGACTCTTACGAAGGTGAATGGAAAGACAACAAGTTCAACGGCCAGGGCACCCTGATTCAGACTGATGGAACCAAATACAAAGGCGGTTTTGTGAACGGCATGGAAGAAGGTAGCGGCATCCGGGAAGACAAGAACGGAAACCGTTATGAAGGTTTCTTCAAACAAGGCAAGAAACACGGTCCGTTTGTGGAAACGGACAAGAACGGGAAAGTGATACGGAAAGGAACGTACAAGATGGGAAGATTGGAAAATTAAAGAATTGATAATTAAAAATTAAAGGCTGCGCAATGTTCGGACGAACTGCGCAGCCTTTAATTTCTAATTATCAATTTTCAATACTAAACGCTTCACGTTTAGATAATGTATTGTGAACTGATTGATTCATTGTTCATCACCCGCTTGATGGTTTCGGCAAACATGTCGGCAATGCTCAACTGCTTAACCTTGGCGCATTTCTTAGAGTAGGGGATGCTGTCGGTGAATACCATCTCGGTCAGTGCGGATTCTTGTACACGGAAAGAAGCCGGGTCGGACATTACACAGTGGCTGGCAATGGCACGGACGGATTTGGCTCCTGCTTCCAGCATGATGTTGGCAGCTTTGGTAATGGTTCCTGCCGTATCTACAATATCGTCTACCAATACGACATTCTTATCCTTTACATCACCGATAATCTGCATGGTGGCAACCACGTTTGCTTTTTCGCGTGTCTTGTTGCATAATACCAGAGGGACACCGAGGTATTTGGAGAATGTGCTGGCGCGTTTTGAACCACCGACATCAGGGGTGGCGATTACCAAGTCTTCAAGCTTCAAGGATTCAATATAGGGGAGGAACACGGCTGATGCATACAAATGATCCACCGGAATGTTGAAGAACCCCTGAATCTGGTCTGCATGAAGATCCATTGTAATCAGACGGTCAATACCTGCAACAGATAGCAGGTCGGCCACTAGCTTGGCGCCAATGGACACGCGAGGCTTGTCTTTTCTGTCCTGACGAGCCCAACCGAAGTAAGGGATAACGGCTACAACGCTTTTTGCCGATGCTCTTTTAGCAGCATCAACCATCAGCAGAAGTTCCATCAAATTGTCAGAATTAGGGAAGGTTGATTGAACCAAGAATACATGCGAGCCACGGATAGATTCCTCATAAGAGACTGCAAACTCACCGTCTGCAAAATGGGTGATGTTCATCTTTCCCAGAGGGCAATCAAGGCTAGCGCAGATTTTCTCTGCAAGGTATCTCGAATTTGTTCCGGAGAATACCATAAAGGGTGCTTTTTCGCTCATTTGTGTAATAGATGTTACCTATTTGTTAATTTGCGTGCAAAGGTATGAATTTCCCGTTACATAAAACAAGAGTTATTGTATAAAAAATATTTTTCTTTCCCGGATTTATTCGTAGCTTTGCTTTATGAAACAGCTTTCTTCTATATGGTTTGCGGGTTTGTTGTGCCTTTGTACAACAATGGTTTCGTGTGTGGGAACGGCACCCATGAAGGAAGTACGCCTTGTCGACTCTCTGAACCAGGTGGCTTATGCTTATCGTTACAAGAACTTGGATTCATCCTGCCATGCGGCATCAAGGGCGTACCGAGAGGTTAGCCTCTATAAACAAGGCAAGGCGGAAGCGTCCAATAATCTGGGTTTTTGTGCTTTCATGCGTATGGATTTTGAGCAGGCCGAAAAGTTTCATACAGATGTTTATAATCTGACCAAGAATGAACTGGAACTCCTTATTGCCGACATCGGTTTGATGAAGATTTATCAGCGGACAGCATTGAACAAGGAGTTTTACGATTATCGCAACAGTGCTTTGCGTCGTATGAAGAGAATAGCAGAAGATGACAATCTTTTTGTGGACAAACACGAACTGATGCGCTTGAATTATGCCCGCTCTGAATTTTATATAGTTTCTGCCGTTTATTATTATTATCTGCAACAACGTCCGGAAGCGATGGCTTCTATTAATGAAGCAACCGAAAATCTGGAACTGTTGGCAGATACCAACCAATTATTGTATTATCATTACATCAAAGGCTCTGCTGCCTTGTGCGAGGGCGAGACACCGGATGAACGGAGACTGTGCGAGTTTGACGAACTATATATCACGTGGCGGTTGGCATCCCGTAAGGGGTATCTCTACTTTGAAGGGAACGGAGTGCAGGGGCTTGCCAATCTGATGGCTTCGGCGGATAATTATGAGTTTTTTCTAGAGCGCCGTTCCCATGCTCTGACACGGTTAGGAGTACCGGTAGACTCTCTATTGCCAATGCGTCTGGGGCAATTGGCATTGCAAAAATTCAACCAATACAAGGATTTGTACCAGATAGCGGGAGCATACGTGTCCATCGGCAAATACCTGAATGCCCACAGTCACTATACAGAAGCTCTTGATACTTTAAAACTTGCTCTGGAATGTGTAAATGATCATCACCGCCTTTTCTATGACTGCCACGATAGTTTGGACTGGCTGAAAGCATTTGACCGCCGAGATACGATTTGTGCGGAGAAGGCATGGATGGAGCAGAAACTGAAGACCGTACCTGAATGGATTTCACGTATTCGTGAACAGTTGAGCGTTTCGTATGCAGGGCTCGGGATGAAAGAAAAATCAGACTATAACCGCAATATTTATCTGGATATCCTTGAAGATACACGCCAAGATAAAGAGCTGGAAAGCCGCTATCAGGCATTGGAAAAGGAGGCGGGACAACTGAATGTTGTGCTGTCATTGGTCATTGCAGGCTTTGTTCTCGTATCTCTATTTTTCTGGTTCTTCAACAAGCGTTCCAAAGAACGGAATAAAGTGCATCTTCACCGCTTGCAACTGATGCTGGATATTTGTCAGAAAATAACAGCGTCCATTCCTGCCGATGCGCAGGCTGAAGAGGAAATTGTCGATTCCATACGTACGGCTGTCTGTCCGGAACTGGAAAAGTTGTTTGATGTGAAGGATATTCACATAGAGAACGGAGAATTGACGTTCCCCCGTCGGATGAGCAAGGATGAGCAGGCAATGGTACGGGTGATAACTCCCTATATCCAATGGGCAATCGACAACGGCATGACGTCCATCTCCCTTGGCGACGAACGCCGCAGGCTGGAAAAGCAACGCTATATTTACGAGCAGCACATAGCGGGAAACAAACGGCAGAATCTGATAAAGAAAGCATGTATGGCTATTGTAAATGGGATTCATCCTTACATAGACCGTATCATCAACGAAGTGCAGAAACTGATTCAAAAAGGATTCATCAAAGAGGAGCGGATAAAGGAGGAGAAATACCAGTATATTGACGAGTTGGTCACTACCATCAACGAATACAATGATATTCTTGCTCTTTGGATAAAAATGAAGCAAGGAAGCCTTAGCCTGAACATAGAGACTTTCGGGCTGAATGAACTTTTTGATTTGATAAGGAAGGGTAGCCATACGTTCGAGATGAAGAAGCAGTCTTTGGAGGTGCAGCCAACGGATATCTTGGTAAAGGCAGACAAAGCTCTTACATTGTTCATGATAAATACGCTGGCGGAGAATGCCCGTAAATATACTCCTCGGGGCGGCGTGGTGAAAGTATATGCACGGCAGGAGGAGAATTATGTGGAAATCTCGGTAGAGGATAACGGCTGTGGGTTGTCACCGGAAGATGTAGCCCGTATCGTGGGAGAAAAAGTCTATGATTCGAAAAGCATTGGCATGAATGACGCTCCCGACAAGGAAGAATTAAGGAAGAGCAAAGGAAGTGGCTTTGGACTGATGAACTGCAAGGGCATCATTGAAAAATATCATAAGACGAATGATTTGTTCAAGGTTTGTCTGTTCAATGTAGAGAGCGGGCTGGGGAAGGGTAGCCGTTTCTATTTCCGTCTGCCTGCTGGCATCCGTAAGCCCGTGTCGGTGTTGTTCGTCGTATTGTCTCTGTGCATGTCGTCCTGCCGGCATACTGTGGAGCAGCCTGCTTCCGGAGAAGTGCGGCCGGATTCTCTGGCACTGCTTGCACAGAACGAATATGAAGCTTTGTTGGACGAAGCTTCCGATTATGCCAATGAAGCTTATTACTGCAATGTAGATGGAGAATATAAACTGGCCTTACAATACATAGATTCGGCAATGTATTGCCTGAACGAACATTGCAGACAATATGCCCCTTCTACACATCGCTGTATGACGCTGACGGGAGATGGGATGCCTGCGGAACTGGATTGGTGGAACCGGATGTTTAACTCGGATTTCCATGTAATTCTGGATATCAGGAATGAAGCGGCAGTCTCATTCCTTGCATTGAAGCAATGGGATGACTACAGTTATAACAATGCAGCCTACACCACTTTATATAAGTTGTTGGGAGAAGATCAATCTCTGGAAGAATATTGTCGACAATTGGAACGCTCCACCAACAACAAAATGGTAGGTGTTTTGCTGGCGGTGATTTTGCTGTTTGCATTATTGTTGGGATATTATATACTCTATTTCCGTAAGCGTCTGATCAACCGCTGGAATCTGGAGCAAGTATTGGAAATCAATGGAAAGGTGTTCAATGCATCCCTGCTTCCGGCTTCGGATACGGAAGAAATGTTGCAGCGTGAGGAGGACACATTGAAGGAAATTCCACAGCAGATAGTAAATTCCGCTTTTGATGCAGTGAACGAACTTTTGAGTATCGACCGGTTAAGTATAGCTGTATACAATGAGACTACACATAAGTTGGAATATACTTCCAATCCGGTGGAAGATGTTGTAATGGATGAACAGCCTGTTTGGAGAAAATGTATGGAGAGTTGCTTTGAACGGCAAGTGTACATATCGGAAAAAGGTATACAGGCATTGCCGCTTGTTGTGGATGCGGGCAATATGTGCCGTTGCATAGGTGTGCTGTGTCTGGAACGCAGGGAAGGTACAGAGCAGGAGACCGATCATTTGCTTTTGGAACTGATTGCCCGTTATGTATCCATTGTAATCTTCAATGCAGTGGTCAAGTTGGCTACGAAATATCGGGACATCGAAGTGGCTCAGGATGAAGCCCGACGAGCTTCGTGGGAGGACAGTTTGTTGCATGTGCAGAACATGGTGCTGGATAATTGCCTCTCGACCATCAAGCATGAAACGATTTATTATCCGAATAAGATAAAGCAACTGATAGGGAAACTGCGGTCTGGCAGACAGACGGAAGTGGAGGAGCGGGAAACGGTGGCTGCCATCAGCGAATTGATAGAGTACTACAAAGGTATTTTTACGATACTCAGTTCATGCGCTTCCCGCCAGCTGGAAGAGGTGACTTTCAGGCGTGCGACAATATCAGTGCCGGAGCTTATGGCTACTGCCGAGAAGTATTTCCGCAAAGTGTACAAGGGAAACAAGGCGCATATTGATTTTAGGATACAACCGTTGGAGGGACGGATTACCGGTGACTGGAACCAGTTGCGTTTCCTACTTGAAAACTTGATAGATGAGGCTTGTTGCATAACTCTGGATGGAACAGTCTGTCTGACGGCTCAAGAAGAAGGGGAGTTTATACGTTTTCTGTTTACGGATATGCGCAGGGAAAAGACCCGTGAGGAATTGAACCAATTGTTCTATCCCGACCTGTCCCGCATGGCAGCTGGTGAGAAAGGAGAACTGTATGGTACGGAATATCTGGTGTGCAAGCAGATTATCCGCGACCATGATGAGTTTGCCGGACGCCGGGGATGCCGTATCAATGCCGAACCGGGAAGGAAAGGAGGTTTTACAATATATTTTACGCTACCGAAAAAATGAAATATGGAAGACAAAAAATTTAAAGTAATCATCGTTGAAGATGTCAAGCTAGAGCTGAAAGGGACGGAAGAAATCTTCCGCCATGAAATTCCCAATGCGGAAGTAATAGGTACTGCTATGACTGAGCAGGATTTCTGGACATTGATTGAAGCCGGTGTGCCAGATCTTGTCCTGCTTGACTTGGGATTGGGAGGTTCGACCACGATTGGGGTGGACATCTGCCGGAATATCTTTAAACGTTATCCAGGGGTTCATGTGCTGATATTCACGGGAGAAATATTAAATGAGAAGTTATGGGTGGACGTACTTGAAGCCGGTGCCGACGGTATTATCCTGAAAACCGGAGAACTGCTGACCAAAACCGATGTGCAGGCAGTGATGGACGGCAAGAAGCTGGTCTTTAACTATCCGATACTGGAGAAGATAGTGGAGCGCTTCAAGAAATCGGTCTTGAATGATGCGAAACGTCAGGAAGCAATCATAAGCTATGATATTGACGAGTATGACGAGCGTTTCCTCCGTCATCTGGCATTGGGCTATACCAAAGAAATGATTGCCAATCTTAGGGGAATTCCTTTTGGGGTCAAGTCGTTGGAGAAACGGCAGAATGACTTGGTCGGCCGTCTTTTCCCACCCAGTGAACGGGTGGGAGTGAATGCCACTCGACTGGTGGTGCGTGCATTGGAACTCCGAGTCCTGAATATAGACAATCTGGAAGCTGACGATGAGTAAATTCCGAATGCCACATCCCGCTACGATGTTCTTTCTGCTAACTTTGGCAGTCATCCTTCTTTCATGGATATTCGATATCTATGGCCTGAGCGTGCTGCAACCGCAGACAGGAGAAGAAATACGCGTGCAAAGCTTGCTGAGTCCAGAGGGCATACGCTGGCTGCTGCGCCATGTCGTGACTAATTTTACAGGATTCGCTCCGTTAGGGCTGGTGATTGTGGCTATGTTTGGAATAGGGGCGGCAGAGCATTCGGGATTCATTGACGCATGTATTCGCAGGGGAGTACGGCACCAACGTGCTTCCTGGCGCATTATTCTGCTGGTCATTGTCTTAGGGCTGTTGTCCAATATAGTGGGGGATGCAGGATATATTATTCTGCTGCCGATAGCTGCGACTTTGTTCCAGTTCGTTGGTCTGCATCCTATTGGAGGTATAATTACAGCTTATGTTTCAGTCTCTTGTGGCTATAGCGCTAATGTGTTTTTGAGTACATTAGACCCCATGATTGCCTCTGTAACGCAGGAAGCGGCTGATAGGATAAATATCGCTCCGGGGCAGACAGGACCGTTGTGCAATTATTATTTTCTCTTCGTTTCCACGTTCTTGCTTGTATTCATCATTTATCATATTACCAGCAGGAGCTTATTACCACGTTTGGGAGAGTACGTAGGGGATATTCATTTTAATGGTTACAAGCAATTGTCACGCAAGGAGCGGAGAGCCATGTTGGGAGCTGTATTTGTTGGCTTATTGTATATTGTTATTATTTTGTTGGCTACATTCTCTTCGTGGGGAATACTGCGGAGTGTCAATGGTGGACTGATTCGTTCTCCATTTATAGTCGGCATTCTGTTCTTGCTTTCGTTTGGAATAGGTTTGATGGGAATGGTTTATGGTTTCGCTTCCGGTCGTTATCGCACAGACAGTGATGTGATAAAAGGACTTACACAGCCGATGAAGTTGTTGGGCGTTTATTTTGTGATAGCTTTCTTTGCCTCACAGATGTTTGCTTGTTTTGAGTATTCCCACTTGGATAAGTGCATTGCCATTTTAGGCGCCAATCTGTTATCTTCCGCTTCTTTGAGTAGTTTATGGATATTGATTTTATTTATTCTTTTCACGGCGCTGGTCAATCTTTTTATGGTATCTGCCACAGCTAAATGGATTTTTATGTCTTTCATTTTTGTTCCGGTATTGGCAAGTATGGGCATATCGCCGGATATGACCCAATGTGCATTCCGTATAGGTGATAGTGCGACAAATGCCATTACTCCTTTTATGTTTTACATGCCGCTTGTCTTGACCTATATGCAGCAATATGACAGGCAATCTACTTATGGCTCACTGCTGAAGTATACTTGGAGATATTCTTTAGTCATTCTATTGGCATGGACTTCCTTATTTGTACTTTGGTACATCAGCGGTTTGCCATTAGGACTGTAATATCATAATCGGTGAACAGCCTGCTTTCGATAATATCGGTAATGGCGCTTTCTGTTTTTGTTCCCAATAAGGAATACCATACTATGCAGAATCATTATAATACTGAACCATTTCGTTAACAGGGGAACGAATGGATCAATGCTACTTTCCCTACTTGAATATTCCTTCAGATTTTTATTTTTCATAATTGATAACATTGATAATTTGCAAAATGTCTTGATGTATCTGTATATAAATATCGTATATCTTGTTTATGAAAATAACTAATCATTACTTTATATATGACAAATGAGCCTTTTATACATAGGTAACAAAAAAAAGTGATACAAAAATTTGCAATATTCGTAAAAAAACGTACCTTTGCACCGCAATTAAGGCTGGTTCCGTAGCTCAGCTGGATAGAGCAACGCCCTTCTAAGGCGTGGGTCTTGCGTTCGAATCGCAACGGAATCACGAAAGGCGGTTACTTCGGTAGCTGCCTTTTTTGTTGTCTATCAGTTGTTTGAAGCGTTTATTATTGTCTATCAAGCTGTTACCTCCCGCATTCTATTAACATCTATTAAGCGGATAAATACAGAGAAATACGGAGAAAGAAGTTGTTTTTGATACCAATATGATACCAACATTTTTACTTGATACCAAAAATGTGATACCGTTTTCCGATTTAACTATTTACTAACTTAAAACGTTAAAAAGCATGAAGTACCCAACAATGAAATTCGTGTTCGACAGAAAGAAAGTCGCCACGAAAACCAAAAAAGGACTTGTTCAAATCGAAGTAACTTCGGAAGGCAAGCGGAAATGGATTGGAACACCGGTAAAGGTGTATTCCGACCAATGGAACGAAAAAAAGAAGGTGACTAATTCGGTCAACTCCATCCAGCTTAACACAATACTTGATGGGATGATGGCAAAGTTGAACGAGTTCATTCTTGACCTTGTGAAAAATAACCAGCAGTTTGACTTTGAAAAACTTAATGCGTTTTTGGAAAAGTCAACCCGTTCTGATTCGTTCATTGAATTTGTACGTACAAGGATAGAGGATAGAACAGACCTCGAAGATAGCACCCGTAAACAGCACAGAACCTTGCTACAATCGCTTGAAAAGTTCGGGAAGATAAATTATATGGATGACCTTACAAAAGCGAATATAACGCTTTATGACGAATTTCTTCATCAGCAATAAAACTCGTTTCATATTCAATTATTTATAGTATTTTTGCAAAAAAAAGAATCATTATGAGAAAAATGCTACAAACGCTAAAATCTTACTTTGACCGCCGTTTGCGTGAGCGCTGTGTTAAATATGCCTCACGTTCCTGCCAAGGCACAGACAGAGATGTAATCTATGAAGTACAAAGACTGTATTCGTTTATTAAAGGAAAGTTCTAATAAGCACTTACCTCTACAGCGGGTAAAACTACCGGTAAAGTAAACCTTATTTTATTCTCCGATTTATTTGTTTTGCCTTCTTCGCAACTACCTCCTGCATTCAGAACTGCGGCCATCACTCCTATCTTACCTTGAGAACCAGCTGTGTTTTCAGCTATTAGTGTCAAGTCGAAATTTATTTCCATGACATTGTGCATATATCCTTGTATCTCAACATGGGGATTTTTGCCAGCTCCTAATACTGTTGCCGGATTGACAATCAATTTACCAGGCATTTCATTATTTAATTCATCAACAGATTGTGCAAGCTGCAAAACAGTGTTTTTTATAAAATCTTTTAGTTCCATATCTAAATAATCAATTCCTTATGCCGCGCGCCCACCGGAACCACCCGGAACCCGATTGAGTACGGGTTGCACGGCATAAGGAATTGAAACGTTTGGTTTATATTGGGCAAGGCAAAGATGGGGAAAAGTTACGGATAATCAAAAAGGATTGATTATTTTTGCAAAAAACAATTCGCTATGAACACTTCATATTACAAAATACTCCGTACACTTTTTTGGATAGCAGGCTTGATGTTTGTAGCCGCCATTTCTTATATCTGCTATACTTTAGGGGCATCACTAAAATAACAATCCGAGCAGAAACGATATGATACCAACCACGGCACTTACAGCCCCTATGACTTTTCCTGCGACTTTGAACTGTTCTTTTATGGATAGTTTCCGCTGATAATTCTTCATCCCCCTGTGTGCATAAAAAACAATAATACATAGTAAATTTATTATGTATTTGTTGCACATATCAAAAACACTATGTATCTTTGTAGTGTTCAATAAAACAAGGAAGTAATGGAAAACAAAAAAGAGATTTTACTAATTGCCCAGAAGCTAACCGAGCTAAGGTTGAAACAAAAGATGCTGAAATGGGCATTTGAAAACAGTAAAGGGTTACCGGAAGAGAAGATGAACGCCATACTTGATGAAAAATTGAGAATAGACCATCTGATAAAAATGCTGGAAACCAAACTAAAAGAATTAGAAAAGTAAAAACAGCTCCCTCGGACGAAAAGAGGGGGCAAAAAAAATTTGCTTATGAAAACAATCAATGACGAACTGAAGGAACTTACTGCCATTCTAAATGGAGATTCAACCAACAAGGAAGAGGAATACCAACAGAAGTTCTTGTACATACAAGAACATTACACTACGAAAGCCGATTCAGAAGCCATTGCCGACTGGCTGTTGAACGGGTATCACGAACTGGCTAAAGAAGCGGAGGAGCTGAACCGTACAATAGCCTTGCAGGAGAAGATAAAGGAGATGAAGGAAATTGTGCCAATCTCTTATATCGCCCGTAATTATTTCGGGAAAAGTACGGCTTGGCTGCAACAGCGTATTTACGGCTACAAGGTACGTGGCCGTGTCTATACGCTAAGTGAACAGGACAGGCTGATTTTTAATAATGCCATCCACGACATTTGTAACAAATTAGGCTCGCTATCCATAGCTTGATAGACGTTTTATTGAACATTCTGTCCCCACAGCTTCGAGCCACTGTGGGGATTTTTTATTTCTCCGCACCATATCTGATTATTTATCGCCAGACTACCCTTCATGGGCAACAAAAAAAGGGCTTCCAGCCCGTGGAAGCCCTCCGTCACATTTAAAACCTTACGGCCTCGTGATAGACCGGGAAGTATCTTTCATTATGTCGCCAAGCTCGGATAGAGCTAAAGACAGGGTATTCAGTTCATCAGCGGTAAAGTTGGCAGGTTTGCCGTTTACCGCACTTCCGTTAATCCGTTGATATAGCCATTGGCGTGTTCTGCCAAAATAGTGCTGGGCAATATACGACATGGAAGCGAAAGGCAATACTTTTTCTAAGGTCTGCCTGATTTCTACTGTTTTCACAATGGCTTGGGCTTCATCGATTGATTGCCTAGCACCATCTTGGAATGCTTGCGCAAACGCTTTTTTATCCTCCGGTGAAAGCGTCTGCAGAAAAGCCCTGAAACGTTTTTTATGGTCGGCCAATTCCTCCGGAGTATTGCATTTTACATATTCCGACTTCCATTTTCCCAATTCTTTCTGTACGTCCATAAGCCTAAAAATTATATGTTAGAGAAAAAGTAGCCCCCTCAAGGAGGGCTACCATTTTCATTCAGCTTGTCTTGTGCATCATTCAAGTCATCGAGACAATCATTGATGCCTTCCTCAAGCTCCTCATTGGAAATCCAATCAGTATTCTGAATGTCATCCCAATAGAGGGAAAAGAAGCTGAGGTCTTTTTTCGCAGCTTCAATCCGAGCCTTTAGCTCTTCGTCTTCAGTCATAAAAAGATCGCGATACATTATGACACTGCAAATATAATAACCTTTTGGTAATTACACAAGGGAAAAAGGAGTTATTTTTGAGAGCCTGTTTAAAAATGCCTGAAATCTTTTTCTAAAGAGGTTTCCGTATCCGCC